>Ga0134128_10006322_pt1 | contig 14360 bp, 8 predicted proteins | sample KB31754_FD_96462 | JGI IMG/M metagenome (GOLD analysis project Ga0134128, IMG submission 96462) | Terrestrial soil microbial communities with excess Nitrogen fertilizer from Kellogg Biological Station, Michigan, USA - KB3-175-4 | ecosystem: Environmental > Terrestrial > Soil > Unclassified ... | reverse complement strand
CGGCGAAGAAGCGCCACCTGGCCGACAAGCTCCTCCTGCACCCCGGACAGCGGGTGCTGGACATCGGCTGCGGTTGGGGTGGCCTGGCCATGACGCTCGCCGAGCGCGCGGGCGTGGAGGTCCTTGGCGTCACGCTGTCGGAGGAGCAGCTCGCGGTCGCCAACGCCCGCGCCCAGTCGCGCGGGCTGCAGGACCGGGTCGAGTTTCGGCTCCAGGACTATCGCGATGTGCAAGGCGCCTTCGACCGGATTGTCTCGGTCGGCATGTTCGAGCACGTGGGCCTCGCCAACTATCAGGCGTTTTTCGACACCATCGCCACGCGCCTGACGAACGACGGCGTGGCCCTGGTGCACGCCATCGGCCACCGCGACGTCGCGGGCGATCCCCCCGCATGGATCAGCAAGTACATCTTCCCCGGCGGGTATATCGCCGCCCTCTCCGAGGTGCTGCCCGCCATCGAGCGCGCGGGCCTGTGGGTCACCGACATCGAGATCCTGCGGCTGCACTACGCCGAAACCCTGAAGGCGTGGCGGGCCCGCTTCGCGGCCAACCGCAAGGAGATCGCGGCGCTCTACGACGAGCGCTTCTGCCGGATGTGGGAGTTCTACCTGGCGATCAGCGAGGTCGGCTTCCGCCACCGCGGCTGCATGGTGTTCCAGATCCAGCTGGCCAAGCAGGTCGGCGCCGTGCCGATCACCCGCGACTACATGAGCGGCGAGGCCGCATCGCCAAGCCCGGCTCGGCGCTGATCCGAGCGGCCGCCCGGCAAGCACACGCTGACGGCGCACCTACAGGCCGAACGGGTAGGTCTCCTCCGCGCCGGTCTGCATCCGGGCCGGCAGCGGCGTGACGGCCGAGGTCTCGTCGAACCAGACGTAGGCGTCGAACTGCTGCGGCAGCGAGCACTCCGAATAGTGGCTCCAGCGCTCGGTGTCGGGGCGATAGATGACGCCGATGAAGCGCTCGAGCCGGGGTTCGAGCAGGCGGTGGCGCAGCGCTTCGTGGACCCCCTCGCGCACGTCGAGCAGGAAGCGGGCAATGCGGGCGTCGTGCGCCAGGCGCTCGTAGCTGCCCGGGCGCGAAGGATTCACGCGCTTGATTTCCATGGGGCCGTCCCAGTCGCTGGCGCAAGCCACGGTCCCGCCGTGGGCGCCCAAGCCGATCAGGGCCGCGTCCTTGCCGAACCGCTCACGGCAGAGCTGTCCGACGTTGAGCTCGTCGCGCATCACGCCCATCTCGGTCTTCGAGGCGTCGCCGATGTGGGAGTTGTGCGCCCAGACCACCGCCTTGGCGTTCGGCCCCCGCGCCTCCAGGATCGCGCAGAGCGTCTCGAACATGTGGGTGTCGCGCAGGTTCCAGCTCTCGGCCGCGCCATAGTACATGGCGCGGTAGTAGGCTTCGGCGTTCTTCACCAGCCGCGCGTTGGCGGCGGCGTCGAGGAACTGCTCGCCGTCGTGGGCGCCATAGGCCAGCTCCTTCTGCAGGATTTCGCCCAGCATGCGGGTGACGCCGGCCTCGCACTGGCTGTACCCGCGCGTGAGCGCCATGCGGCCGTACGCCTGCGGCTCCCTGGCCCAGGGCGTCAGGCAGCCGTAGCGCTCGCGGGCGACGGCGGCGGCTTCGGGGTCGACGCGATCCAGGTAGCCCAGCACCGCGGCGATCGAGGCGGAGAGGTTGTAGAGATCGAGGCCATAAAAGCCCGTCCGCCGGTCCGCCGGCTGCGTGAGATTCCATTCGCGCAGCGACTGGATGAAGGCCGCCACGTCGGTGTTGCGCCACATCCAGGTGGGGAAGCGCTGGAAGGGCGGCTCGGCGCTCTTGGGCCTGGGTCGGTCGCGCGCGTAGCGGTCCAGGCTGGCGGCGTCCGGCCAGTCGGCCTCGGCGGCGACGATCTGGAAGCCATGAGCTTCGATCAGGCGCCGGGTGATCGCCGCGCGGGCGCGATAGAATTCCGATGTGCCATGGCTCGCCTCGCCCAGCAGAACGACTCGCGCCTCGGCGAAGCGATCGAAGAGCGCGCCGAACGCGGGATCGTCCGGGTCCGGCAAGGGCTCGGCCGCGGCTCGGATCAGCTCGGGCAGACCGGGCTCGCGGGCGCGCTCGTCGAAGCTGCGCGGTTCGACCGGCCGACGGGGCGCCAGCGGTTCGGCCCAGCCATGCTCGCCGATCAGCGGCACGAAGGCGACGGCGCCGAGGTCCTCCTCCTCGAAGTGGCTGGCGCTCGTGCGCGTCACCTTCACCAGCCGTTGGTCGAGCACGTCGCGGCCGATGGGGATCACCAGCCGGCCGCCGACCTCCAGCTGGTCCTTGAGCGCCTGCGGGACAGCGGGGCCGCCGGCGGCGACCAGGATGGCGTCGAACGGGGCTGCGTCCGGCCAGCCCCGCGTGCCGTCGCCGGCCCGAACCACGACGTTGTCGTAGCCCAGTCGGGCCAAGCGATCGGCCGCGGCGGAGGCGAGCGCGTCCAGCCGCTCGATCGCGAACACCCGGCCGGCGATGCGGCTGAGCACGGCGGCGGCGTAGCCGGACCCCGCGCCGATCTCCAGCACATGGTCGCCGGGGCGCACTTCGGCGGCCTCGGCCATCATGGCCACGATGTAGGGCTGCGAGATGGTCTGGCCGTGGGCGATCGGCAGAGGCGTGTCTTCGTAGGCGAACTCGCGCAGCCCCTCGGGCACGAACGCGTCGCGGGGCACCTGACGCATGGCGTCGAGCACCTGGGCGTCCCGCACGCCCCGCCGCGCCACCTGCCGCTCGACCATCCGCGAGCGCGCATCCAGCGTTTCGGACATGGCTCTGCCTCCGATCTGCCGAACCGAGACAAGCGGGCGCATGTTCCGGAGGCGTCCCCGTCGGGCCGGCCCAGGGCGGCGTCGACCGCATCGCCCAAAGGGTGGCGCCTGCCAGGCAACCTGCGCCCCGAGCCGGACGTTGGGAGCGCCACATGAAGCGTCCCGCCATCCTGTCGCTGGGCAGCGTCAACGCGGACTTCCAGGTCCGCACCGGTGACGCGCCGCCCGACGCGGAACTGCAGCTCGCCCACGATTTCGTGCGGCTGAGCGGCGGCAAGGCGGCCAACGTGGCGTTCATGGCGCGGCGGCTGGGCGTCGCGGCGCAGCTCATCGCGCAGGTGGGCGCTGACGACCTCGCCGATCAGGCCCTGGGCGGGCTGGCGGCCGCCGGCGTCGACCTTTCCGGCGTCTCGGCCGCGCCGGACACCGCGACCGGCGTGGCGATGATCGCCGTGCCCGACGACGGCGACAAGCACATCGTGCTGGCCGCCAACGCCAACCAGGCCTGGCGAGGGGCCGACGCCGCCCGCGCCCGGACGATCGTCGAAGAGGCCGCCGCAGGCTCGGCGCTGGTGGTCGACTGCGAAGTCCCCGCCTTCGTCGTCGAGGCGGCGGTCGAGGCCGCGGTTCGCCGCGGCGTTCGCGTGGTGATCGACCCCTCCCCGCCCCAGCGCCTGTCGCCCAAGGCGCTGGCCATGGCCACGGCGATCACGCCGAACGCCGAGGAAGCCGGCGTGCTGGCCGGCCTGGCGATCGACGGGCCGCAGGGCGCCGCCAAGGCCGCCGTTCGGCTCACGGCCCGAGGCCCCGGCGTCGCCTGCATCAAGCTCGCCGACGGCGGCGCGGTAGTGGCCCACGAGGGACGCTTGAGCCTGGTCCCGCCAGCCCCCGTCGAGGTGGTCGACAAGACCGGCGCCGGCGACGCCTTCACCGGCGCGTTTGCGTGTGCACTGCTGGAGGGCCAGCCGGCCCTGGAGGCGGCGGTTCTCGCGACTGCGGCGGCCAGCCTGGCGGTCACGGCCTACGGCTCGCAGCCCGCCTACGCGCCGCGCGGGCGCATCGAGCAGCTGGCCTCCGACCTGCGCCCCGACGTCCGCACCCTGGACGCCGCCTGAGCCGCGAGGACCGATGCCCCGCGTCGTCCTGACGAGGTTTGATCCCGAGCACGAACGCCGCCGCGAGTCGCTGACTGCGCTCGGCAACGGGCTGCTGGTGGTCCGCGGCTGCCCGGCGGAGAACGACGCGGACGAGCGGCACTATCCGGCGACATACCGGGCCGGCCTCTACGATCGCCAGCCCAGCTGCGTCGAGGGGCAGGAGGTCAGCAACGCCGCGATCGTGCGGCTGCCGGACTGGCGCAGCCTCAAGGTCCGCATCGCCGGCGAGGACGCGTGGCTCTCGGTGGAAACCGCCAAGGTTCTGGACTACCGGCTGACGCTGGACATGGACGAGGCGGTCACCCGGCGCGAGCTGCTGTTCGAGGATGACCACGGCCGGCGCACGCGACTGGTCGAATGTCGCCTGGTCAGCATGGCCGCGCCCAATCGGGCGACCCTGCGGTTCGAGCTGACGCCACAGAACTGGTCGGGCCGCATCGAGGTCCGCAGCGGGCTGGACGGCGATGTGGAGAACGGCAACGTCCGACGGCACCGGCTCTACACGCGCCGCCACCTCGAGGCGCTGGGGACGGACGAGCCGCGGGCCGGCGTGCTGCGGCTGCGCGCGCGGACCCTCCAGTCGCGGATCGAGGTCGCCATCGCCACCGAGACGCGCACGCCCGGCGGCGAGGCGCTGGACCGTCGAACGACCGTCGAGCCGGCCCGCATATGGGAGGACTTCGCCTGCGAGGCGCGCCAGCGCCGGCCGATCGTCATCGAGAAGAGCGCGGCGGTCGTCACCCAGCAGGACCTCACCGTCTCCGATCCGGCAGACGGGGCGCTGGAGGCGCTCGCCGACGGCGCCGATTTCGAGCAACTGCGCGGACCTCATGCCGCGGCCTGGGCGCGGCTCTGGGCGCGGTTCGGGCTGCAGGCCAAGCGGGAGGAGCTGGAGCGGGCGGTCCACTTCCACGCCTTCCACCTGCTGCAAACCTATTCGCCGCACTCGCACCACTTCGACCTGGGCTTTCCCGCCCGCGGCTGGCAGGAGGCCTACAACGCCCAGATCTTCTGGGACGAGGTCTTCGTCTTCCCCTTCCTGAACCTGCGCTATCCGGAGTTCGCGCGCGCGATCCTGCTCTACCGCTACCGGCGCCTCGCCGCGGCCAAGCGCGCCGCTCGCGAGGCGGGCTTCGCCGGCGCCATGTTCCCCTGGCGCAGCGCGCGCACCGGCGGGGAGGAGACGCCGGCCTTCCAGTACAACCTGCTCTCGCGTCGGTGGTCGCGCGACGACACCTACCTGGAGCGCCACGTCGGCTCGGCCATCGCCTACAATGTCTGGCGCTATGTGCTGGCGACCGACGACATCGAGTTCCTGAGCGAGTACGGCGCCGAGCTGATGGTCGAGATCGCCCGCTTCTGGGCGAGCCGGGCTACCCTGGAGCCGGCCTCCGGCCGCTACGAGATCAAGGGCGTCGTAGGGCCGGACGAGTACCACACCGCCTATCCGGGGGCGGCCACGCCCGGGATCGACAACAACGCCTACACCAACGTGATGGCGGTCTGGACCCTCTGCCGCGCCCGGGAAGCGCTGGCCCGGCTGCCGGCTCGACGCCGGCGGGAGCTGACCGCCTTCCTCGGCCTGGCGGACGCCGAGCTGGCGCATTGGGACGAGGTCAGCCGCCGGATGCGCATCGTGTTCCACGGCGACGGGGTGATCAGCCAGTTCGAAGGCTTCGAGCAGTTGGCCGAGTTGGACTGGCAAGCGCTGCAGAAGGCGGCCCCCGGCCAGCGGGTGGACTGGATCCTGCAGGCCCGCGGCGAGAGCCCCAACAGTTACCAGGTCACCAAGCAGGCCGACGTGTTGATGCTCATGTACCTGCTCTCCCCGGCCGAGCTGGCCGAGATCGCCGAGCGGCTCGGCTACAGGCTGGGCCCTCGCGAACTAGGGGCCACGGCCGATTACTACCTGAAGCGGATCACCCATGAATCCAGCCTCTCGCGCGTGGTCTGCGCCGGCGCGCTGGCGCGGATCGAGCCCCAGGCCTCGTGGCGCTTCTTCGAGACCGCCCTGCGCACGGACATGGATCCGCCGCCGGGGTCGAACACCGAGGAGGGCGTCCATCTCGGCGCCATGGCCGGGACCCTCGACGTGCTGCAGCGACACTACCTGGGCCTCGATCCGGGCGAGGCGCTGGCGATCGACCCGGCGCCGCCAGCCGCGCTGGGCGACGTGCGGCTGGTGTTCCAATACCGCGGCTGCGCGCTGGAGCTGGACTGGAGCGGCGGGCGCCTCTGCGTGCGCGCCGACGCCGACAATCGCGCCTGCGTCCCGATCCGCCACGCCGGCGCGACCCAGCCCCTGGCGCCGGGCGAGGCGCGCCTCTTCGAGGCCGCCAGCCGGCCCGCGAACGGTCCCCGCGCCGCCGCCTGACGGGGAACGTTCAAGCTCGACGCTCCGTTAACGAGCCGATCGCAGGGCCTCGCCGCCATGCAGCCATCGCGGCCCGGTCCCGCTTGCCAAAGAGAGGCGCTTCCATGGCTTCGATGACCGCTGCGGACGTGCTGGTCCAGTCCCTGATCGACTGGGACGTTGACACCGTCTTCGGCATCCCTGGGGACGGGATCAACGGCATCATCGAGTCGCTGCGGCGGCGCCAGGACCGGATCCGCTTCATCCAGACGCGCCACGAGGAAGCGGCCGCGTTCATGGCCTGTGGCTATGCCAAGTGGACCGGCCGGCTGGGCGTGTGCGTCGCCACCTCAGGTCCGGGCGGCATCCACCTGCTGAACGGGCTCTACGACGCCAAGCTGGACGGCCAGCCCGTGCTGGCCATCACCGGCCTGCAGTTCCATGACCTCCTGAACACCCACACCCAGCAGGACGTGGAACTCGACAAGCTGTTCATGGACGTCGCGGTCTACAACAGCCGGGTGATGGGCGCCGCCCACATCGAGAACGTCATGGAGCTGGCCATCCGCACGGCGCTGGCCCGGCGCGGCGTCGCCCACGTGACGGTGCCGGTGGACCTGCAGGACGAGCCGGTGAAGAAGGATATTCGCACGAAGCGCAACCGGCCGCACCACGTCTCCGATGTCGCGGTCTCCTCGCGGCCGCTGCCGCCGGAGCCGCTGCTGGCGCGGGCCGCCGAGATCCTGAATGCGGCCAAGCGGCCGTGCATCCTTGCCGGCCAGGGCGCGCTGGGGGCCGGCGACCTCCTGGCCGTCGCCGCCGACCGGCTGGGCGCGCCGGTCGCCAAGCCGCTGCTGGGCAAGGGCGCGCTCCCCGACGAGAACCCGTTCTGCCTGGGCGGCATCGGCCTGCTGGGCACCCGGCCCTCGCAGGAGGCGCTTGAGGATTGCGACGCCCTGCTGATCGTCGGCAGCTCGTTCCCCTACATCGAGTATTACCCGAAGCCGGGGGCGGCCCAGGCGGTGCAGATCGACATCGACGCCGAGCGCATCGGGCTGCGCTATCCGGTCGAGATCGGCCTCGTCGGCGACAGCAGGTCGGTGCTGGAGGCGCTGATCCCCAAGCTGGCGCATCGCGAGGATCGCAGCTTCCTCGAGAAGTCGCAGCGCGCGATGGCCGACTGGCGCGCGCTGATGGAGCAGCGCGGAACCCGCCAGGATATGCCGATGAAGCCCGAGGTGGTGGCCCACGAGCTGAACAAGCTCCTCGCCAGCGACGCCATCGTGAGCACTGATTCAGGCACCATAACCTGCTGGATCGCCCGCCACCTGCAGATCCGCGGCGACCAGATGTTCTCCTGCTCGGGCAATCTCGCCACCATGGCCTGCGGGCTGCCGTACGCCGTGGCGGCGGCCGTGGCCTATCCGGATCGCCAGGTTGTCGCCTTCGTCGGCGATGGCGGGCTGACCATGCTGATCGGCGAGCTCGCCACCTGCGCCAAGTACAACCTCAACGTCACGGTGGTGGTGATCAAGAACGACGAGCTCGGCCAGATCAAGTGGGAGCAGATGGTCTTCCTGGGCAACCCGGAATACGTCTGCGACCTGCAGCCGGTGGACTTCGCCGCCGTGGCGCGCGGTTTCGGGATTCCCGGCTTCAGCGTCGAGGAGCCCGCCCGCTGCGCCGAGGCGCTCCGACAGGCGCTGGAGACGCCAGGCCCGGCGCTCATTCAGGCGGTGGTCGATCCCAACGAGCCGCCGATGGCGCCCAAGGTCACCTTCGAACAGGCCAAGAACCTCGCCGAGGCGCTGGCCAAGGGCACGCCCCACCGCGGCGACATCGCCCGCACCATCGCCGCCGACAAGGTGCGCGAGCTGATCTGACGGTCGCGTCGGAGCCGGCGACGGCCCAATCGGCGAGGTTCTCCTCGTGGCCGCTGTCCGGCCGGAGCGGAGGTGGTCGGGAGGCCCGGAGGCGGGGAACGGCTCACGCCGACCGCGGGTTTGTATCCGGACCGTCACCCGGAGAGCGATATGCAGACCGAGCAGAGCTCCGACCCCAGACAGCACACGCAACACATGCGTCGCCGCCTGCAGGAAGACATCGACCATCTGCGACAGGACGTCGAGCGGGTCGACGAACCTCAGCTCAAAGCGATGTTCGAAACCTCCGCCGAGGTGCTTGAGGGCCTCTCCAAAGCGTTCGAGGACTATGAGCGGAAGAACGAAGCGGCGTGGCGGGCCAGCCGCTGAGGCCGGATTCGGCCATCCGCCCAGGCCTGGCTTCTTCTGACAGCACGGCCTAGGTCGTGCGCGCGCTCACCATCGAGCCCGGCAAGGCCAACTCGCTGCGGCTGGAGGACCTTCCCGAGCCGGAGCCGCGCGAGGGAACCTTGCTGGTCCAGGCCTTGGCGCTGGGCGTCTGCGGCACCGACCGGGAGATCATCGCCGCCAGGTACGGCTCCGCGCCAGCCGGCGAGCGGCGGCTCGTTCTGGGTCACGAATCTCTCGGCCGGGTGATCGAGGCGCCGAAGGGCTCGGGCTTCTTTGAGGGCGATCTCGTGATGGGGATCGTGCGCCGCCCGGACCCCGCGCCCTGTCCGGCGTGCGCCGCCGGCGAGTGGGACATGTGCCGCAACGGCCGCTATACAGAACGCGGCATCAAGGACGCCCACGGCTACGGCGCCGAGCGGTTCCGCCTCAGGCCCCAGTTCGCCGTCCGGGTCGAGCCGGCGCTGGGCTTGCTTGGCGTCCTGGTCGAGCCGGCCAGCGTTCTCGCCAAGGCTTGGGACCACATCGAGCGGATCGGCGGCCGGACCCGAAGCTGGCGGGCGCGCTCCGTCCTGGTCACCGGCGCCGGGCCGGTGGGCCTGCTGGCCGCGCTGATGGGCCGCCAGCGCGGGCTGGACGTCCACGTCTTCGATCGCAACGAGAATGGCCCCAAGCCGGAGCTGGTGGCCGGCCTGGGCGGCGCCTATCACAGCGGGGACGTGAAGGATCTGCCGGACCTGCAGCCGGACGTGATCATCGAGTGCACCGGCGCGGCGCCCGTCGTGGCCGAGATGGTCCAGCGCAGCGGCGCGGACGGCATCGTCTGCCTGGCGGGGATATCTTCCGGCGGGCGGTCGCTGAACTTCGATATGGGCGGGTTCAACCGCGAGACCGTGCTGCGCAATGACGTGGTGTTCGGGACGGTCAACGCCAACCGTGCGCACTATGAGACGGCCGTGCGGTCCCTGACCGCGGCCGATCCGGCCTGGCTCTCCCGGACGATCTCGCGCCGCGTGCCGCTGGCCCGCTGGGCCGAGGCGTTCGAGGACCGCCCGGACGACGTGAAGGTCGTCCTCGATTTCGCGGGCGAAGCCGCATGATCGCCGTTCAGTCGGAGACCTCGACGTCGATCTCGCCGCCGCCGGCCCGCACATCGATCCGCCCCGCCGCCTGGCGGAGGGCGAGATCGACCACCTTGTCGCCGACCGCCAGGCCTTCGATGTGGAACTGGTCGATACCGATCGGCAGGCGCGGCTGGCGAACCTCGATCCTGCGGCCCCCGGCGTCGATCGACAGGCCCAGACAGGCCTGCAGCAGCATGAACACCGACCCCGCCGCCCAGGCTTGCGGCAGACAGGCGACGGGATAGGGCACCGGCGGCTCGCCGGCCGATCGCGGAAAGCCGCACAGGAGTTCAGGCAGCCGCATCTCCAGCTCCGCGGCCGCCTCGAACATGCAGGCGGTCAACCGCACGACGCCGTCCCGCTCGCCATAGCGGGACAGTCCCGCAGCACAGATCGCAGTGTCATGCGGCCAGACGGAGCCGTTGTGGTACGACATCGGATTGTAGCGGGCCTGTCCGGTGGCCAGGGTGCGGACGCCCCAGCCCGAGTTGAAGCCCGGCGAAAGCAACTGGTCCGCCACGCGTCGCGCACGCTCCGGCGAAGGCAGGCCGCAGAACAGCAGGTGTCCAGGATTCGACGCACGGACGCGGCACAGGGCGCCATCGCCATCGAGGGCTATGCCGTAGAAGCCCTGGTCCTCCATCCAGAACCGTCGTTCGACCGTCTTGCGGATGGCCTTCGCCCGCCGATCCCAATCGACTGCCGCCTCGTCGTCCCCCTGCCGGCCGGCGAGCCTCGCCATGCTGCAGAACGCCGCGTAGACGTAGCCCTGCACTTCGACGAGCGCGATCGGGCCCTTGGGGATTCGCCCATCGGCGTGGAACACGGAATCCCCGGAGTCCTTCCAGCCCTGGTTGGATAGGCCGCTTTCGCGCCCGCGGGCGTAGGTCAGCAGACCGCGGGGGTCGGAGTCGGCGCAGCTGGTGATCCAGGCCGCAGCCCGCTCCAGCGCCGGCCAAAGCCGCTCGATCAGCGCCAGGTCGTCGGTGCGGTCCAGGTAGGCGCCGGCCAGCGCGACGAACAGGGGCGTGGTGTCGACGCCGCCGTAGTAGCGGGCGAACGGCACCTCGCCCAGGGCCGCCATCTCGCCGCGCCGCGTCTCGTGCATGATCTTGCCGGGCTGGCTGTCGCGGAAGGCCGAGACCGCCTCGGCCTGGTGCGCCGCCAGGAAGGTCAGCACGCCGCGCGCCAGCGACGGGTCGAACCAGAGCACCTGCCAGGCGGTGATCACGCCGTCACGGCCAAAGGCGGTCGAGAACCAGGGGATGCCGGCATAGGGATAGGGCCCGGTCTCCAGGCTGGTGGTGAGCAGAGCCAGGTCGGCGATCGACTTTTCGATCCAGCCGTTGAACAGCCGTCCTCCGCTGGTCAGCCGCGCCCCGTGGCGGCGGCGCGCCCGCATCTCCCAGCGAGCCCGCGCGGCCGCGGCCCGGAAGCGCTCCCGGGTGGGCGGGGTCGTCTCGTGAGCGCCGATTTCGATGTGCAGCTCCAGCCGTCCGCCCGGCTCCAGGGCGTACATGAACTCCGCGCAGTTCGCCGCGAGCCGTGACGGCGGCTCCGAGAACGCGACGGTGCAGGTCCGCGCCACGCCGTCCAAGCCCCGGTAGCGAAACTGCACGCCGCGCTCGCCGATGTGCGGCGCGTGGTGCGCGCCCTGCGTCGGCCGGCGGGCCCCGCGGACCTCGAACATGTCCCGGAAATCGGCGTCGAATTCGAAACTCAGCGGCAGGGTCACCGGCTCCACGCCGTAGTTCGCGACCGTCACCCGCTCGTAGAGCCGTTCCTCCCAGACGAACCGTTTGCGCTCGAGATGCAGGATCCCGGGCGGGGTGATCGGGCCGCCGGGCGCCGGCAGCGCCTTGTTCAAGCCCTGGGCCGTGAACATCACATTGTCCTGCGAGACGGCCCCGGCCAGCAGGGTCGGGCGGTCGCCGTCCACCAGCATCTGCCAGCGCGAGAGGATGCGCGTGTCGTCGTGGAATACGCCGTCGCCGGCGCCGACGATGTCGCCAAGCGAATCGGCCACGACGAAGGTGTCGCGGTCCTTCAGCGCGAACATCCGCTGCGGAGTCCGCGGCTCCTCGACCGCGCCCCATTCGATCGACCGGTGAAGTTGCGGCGCGAGTTCGTCCACGCTCATCTCATGCGATCGCTCCCTGTGCCGCTGACATCCCTGTCGCCAGGCCTGCCCGCGGATAGATGTCGAGGTAACCCTGCGCCATCGCCCTCGCCGAGAAGCGGTCTTGGAAGCGCCGGCGGATGGCGGGACGGGACAAAGAGGGCAGCCGGTCGATGGCCTCGACCGCCTCGTCGTAGCTGGTGACGATGAAACCGGTCAGTCCGGGCTCGACGATCTCGCGCACCGAGCCGCAGTCATAGGCGATGACGGGCGTGCCGCAGGCCATCGCTTCGATCGTCGCCAGCCCGAACGGCTCCGGCCAGTCGATCGGGAACAGCAGCGCATCGGCGCCGCCCAGGAAATCCGACTTCTGCGCGTCCCCGATCTCGCCGATGAATTCGATCAACGGATGGTGCAGCAGCGGTTCGATCTTCTCCTCGAAGTAGGCCTGGTCGACGCGATCGACCTTGGCGGCGATGCGCAAGGGCCGGCCCGCTCGCTTGGCGATCTCGATCGCGCGGTCCGGCCGCTTCTCCGGCGAGATGCGGCCGAGGAACGCCAGATAGCCGCGCGCCGACGGCTCGAAACGGAAGAGGTCCGCCGGCACCCCGTGGTGCACGGTTCCGAGCCAGTTCGCCCTGGGGATCGGGCGGCGCTGGTCGTGGCTGATGGACACCAGCGGGAACTGGTCCCAGCACTGGTAGGCTTGCGGGAGGTCCTTCAGGTCGAGGCGTCCGTGCAGCGTCGTGACGGTCCTGTCCGCCATCTGCTCGAAGAACGGGAAGTGGATCATGTCGGTGTGGAAGTGGATCACGTCGAATTCGCCAGCGCGCCGGCGGACTTCCGCCATCTGCACGAGGTGCGCCGCGAGGTCCGACTTCAAGGGCGCGGGGTCCAGGCGTATCGACTGGTCGCGAACCGGCGCGAGGCGCGCGCGGGTGCGAGCATCGGCGCTCGCGAACAGGGTCACGTCGCAGCCAAGCTGGACCAGCGCATCCGACAGATAGGCGACCACCCGTTCGGTGCCGCCATAGAGGCGCGGCGGGACCGCCTCGTACATCGGTGAAACCTGAGCAATCCTCATTGCAACCATCCTCGCCGCGCGCGCCCCTCCATCCCGCCGCGGTCAGCGCTATCGCTGGAGAAAATCAGTCGATCCTTGGGTTAACACCCGGAACGCGCCGCTGTTCATCGAAAACCGCGGTTCGCGCTGGACGCGGCTGGCGGGGCCGCCGTCGGGACCGGCGGCCCCTCTTGGACCGTCGTCGTGACGGCGAGGTGTATGAACATGGGCATCGTGCGTCCCAGCCAGGCTTCAACTTGAGCCGAACGGCGCAGTTCCCTATTCGCGGGAGGCCGCAGGAGGCTCGGCCCGAGGTCCAGGGGGGCTTTCCCGCCTTGTTGCGCTCGATGCCTAATTCCTATCGGCCGAGTAGATTTTCTGTCTTGTCTTGCGTGCGATCGAAATTGTCAGCTCGGCGGCGCGGTCGACACCGCAGCGCCGCGCAGGGAGGGGAACATGGTTCGCAATCGAGTGCTTCTGGCGGGCGCAGTCCTGGGCCCGTGCCTGGCCGCCCATCCGGTGGCGGCCGAGCCTCCGCCTTCCGAGATCGAGGCGCTGCGGGCGCAGGTGCGGCAGCTGGCGTCGAAGGTGCAGGAGACCGAGCGGCAGGACCAGGCGCAGATCGCCGACCTCAAGGCGCAGGTCGCCGGCCTCCAGGCCGCTCTGGGGAAGGTCAGCGCCCCGCCCGCGCCGCCGCCGCTTGCGCTCGCCGCCGCGACGCCGGACGCTCGCGGAGCGCCGCCGCCGAGGGTCGTCTTGAGCCCAGGCCGGCGGTTCACGCTCGAAAGCGCCGATGGGCAGTACGCCATCGGCCTCCTGGGCCTGTTGCAGTTCGATGCCGGTGGTTATGACTTCCGCCCGGCCTCCGCGCTGAGCGGCCCGCAGGCGCTCTCCAACGGCATCAACGCCCGCCGCGCGCGCATCGGGGTCACGGGCCGGGTGGCGGGAGCCTGGAACTACACCTTCATCTACGACGCGGGGAACTCCACGGACCAGGCCGCCAAGGGCATCGAGACCGCGCAGATCGCCTACAGTCCCATGCGCGGGCTCGACTTCGAGCTGGGATACTCGAACACCCTGTTCACGCTGGATCAGGCCACGAGCTCGACCGACACGCTTTTCCTGGAGCGCGCCTCGCCCTCCAACGTGGCCACGAACATCAACACCGGCGACGCCCGCGCAAACGCCGGCTTTCGGGACTTCACGGATCGCTACTGGCTTGGCGCGTACCTGACCGGCCCTGCGAGCGGCGATTCCCATACCCAGGTGGCCGAGCGCTTCGGGGCGTTCCAGCGGCTCGCCGTCCAAGCCCTCGACGGCCCCGACTATTCCGTGCACGTCGGCCTTGGACTGGACGAGCTCTTCCAGGCGTCCAACACCGGCGCAGGAACGCCCGCCACATTGGAGCTGAACGACCAGCCGGAACTTCGCATCGATCGGACCAGCCTGCTCAACACAGGCGTCCTGGGCACGCTCGCCAAT
>Ga0134128_10006321_pt1 | contig 14361 bp, 16 predicted proteins | sample KB31754_FD_96462 | JGI IMG/M metagenome (GOLD analysis project Ga0134128, IMG submission 96462) | Terrestrial soil microbial communities with excess Nitrogen fertilizer from Kellogg Biological Station, Michigan, USA - KB3-175-4 | ecosystem: Environmental > Terrestrial > Soil > Unclassified ... | reverse complement strand
AGGAGCCGAGGCTGCGCTCCGCGCCGGCGGGGCACTTCGTCGCCGTGATGGCGGAGGGGTTGGGCAAGATGTATCCCTTCGCCGACCGGGTCTCCGCCCGCGACCGCTGGATGGTCGCCGCCTACATCCGGGCCCTGCAGCTCAGCGGAGGGGCGCCGCTCGCGGACGCTCCGCCGGCGGAGCGCGCCCGGCTGGAGGCGAGCCGGTGAGCGCGCCGGCTCCGGCGGCGTTCTCGGAATGGCGCGACCGCTGCGCCGCGGCCGCGGCGGCGGGGTTTCTCCTGTGCCTGCTCGGCGGCCTCCACCACGGGGAGGCCTTCTTCCGCTCCTATCTCACCGCGTACCTGTTCTGGTTCGGCCTCGGGGCGGGCTGCCTCGGCCTTCTCCTGCTCCACTACATCGTCGGCGGCGGCTGGGGCGACCTGATCCGGCCCATGCTCGAGGCGGGCGCCGGCACCGTCCCGTTCCTCGCCCTGCTGTTCGTGCCTCTGCTGTTCGGGCTCGCGGCTCTGTACCCTTGGACTCGCGCGGACCTGCTCGCGAGCGACGTCGTGCTGCGGCACAAGCACGCCTACCTGAACGTCCCTTTCTTCGCCTTGCGCGCGGCGGGCTGCTTCGCGCTCTGGAGCTGGCTGTTCCGCCGCCTGCGCCGGCGGCCCGGCCCGGACGACGCGGCGGGGGCGGCGGCGGCCGTGAAGCTCGCGGCCGTCGGCCTGCTGCTCATGTTCCTGACGCTGACCGTCGCCGCGATCGACTGGACCATGTCGCTGGAGCCGCATTGGTACTCGACCGTCTATCCGCTCCTCCTGATCTGCGGGCACGCCGCGTCCGCGCTGGCCTTCGCCATCGCGGCCCTGGCGGTCGTGGGCGACGGGCGGCGGCTGGCCGAGACCGTGCCGTCCAAGCCCTTCGCCGACGTCGGCAATCTCCTCCTCGCGACGGTCATGCTCTGGGCCTACGCGGGCTTCTCCCAGTACCTCATCATCTGGTCGGGCGGCATCCCGCTGGAGATCTCCTGGTACATCCGCCGCCAGAACGGGATCTGGTTCGCCGGGGGCCTGGCGATGATCGCGGCGATGTTCGCTCTCCCGTTCGTCCTGCTGCTCGTGCGGCGGAACAAGACGCGGCTCGAGCGCCTGACGGGCATCGCGCTCGTCGTCGTCGCGGGCCGCTACCTCGAGGCGTTCTGGCTGGTCAAGCCGGCCGCGCCGTCCGCGCCCGCGGTGCACTGGCTCGACGCGGCGGCGGCGCTGGCGATCGGCGGCGCCTGGCTGTCGGCCTTCTTCGGCCGGCTGGCGACGCGTCCCCTGGTCGCGCCTCCGCCCGCGGAGCCCTCGTGAGCTCCTACGAGACCCGCGACGTGAGCTTCTCCGCGCTCGCCAAGGCGCTGGGCGCCTTCGCGCTGCTGATCGTGGTCGGCGGGTTCGGCGCGAGGTTCGCGCTGGGCGCGTGGTCGAACTTCCAGCCCGCTCCGCGCCGCCGCCTGCCGCCGCCCGAGCCGCGGCTTCAGTCCGACCCGGCGACGGACCTGCGGCGCTGGCGGGAGGAGGAGGACGCGGCGCTGCGGTCCTACTCGTGGGCCGACCGCGCGCGGGGCGTCGTCCGCCTGCCGGTCGAGCGCGCGATGGAGCTCGTCCTCCAGCGCGGATTGCCGACCCGTCCCGGGGGATCGACGCGATGACGAAGCTCGCGGCCCTGGCCGCCTTGCTCCTCGCGGCTCCTGTCGCCGCCTCGGCCTCGCCGCCCTCCGTCTTGAAAGCCGTCGGCTTCGACCAGAAGTTGGGCGCGCAGGCGCCGCTGGACCTGGTCTTCCGCGACGAAGGGGGCAAGCCCGCGCGGCTCGGCTCGCTCCTGCGCGGCCGGCCCGCCGTGCTCGCGCTCGTCTACTACCGGTGCCCGATGCTCTGCACCGAGACGCTCAACGGCCTGGTCCGCGCCCTGCGCGCGCTGTCCTTCGACGCGGGCCGCGACTTCGACGTCGTGGTGCTCAGCATCGACCCTCGAGAAGGCTCCGCGCTGGCCGCGGCCAAGGAGAAGGTCTACGTCGAGCGCTACGGCCGGGCCGGCGGCGCGCGCGGCTGGTCCTTCCTGACCGGCGACGAGGCGTCGATCCGCCGCCTCGCCGCGGCGGTGGGCTTCCGCTACGCCTACGACCGTGAGCTCGATCTCTACGCGCATCCGGCGGGGCTCGTCGTGCTGACGCCCGCCGGACGCGTTTCCAAATATCTTTTCGGGGTGGAGTTCGCCGCCGGCGACTTGCGCTTGGCGCTCGTCGAGGCGGCGGGCGGCGCGATCGGCAGCCCGATCGACCGCTTCGTGCTGTACTGCTTTCACTACGATCCGCTGACCGGCCGGTACGGCCTGCGGATCCTGCGCGTCCTCCAGGCCGCGGGCGCGCTGACGATCGCGGGGCTCGCGGCGCTCGTCCTGGGGATGAGCCGCGGAGGGAGGTCCGCGTGAGCTGGATCGTCCCTCCGCAGGCGTCGACCGTCGCCGCGCGCGTTGATTTGCTGATGGGCTACGTGCTCTTCGTGGCGGTCTGCTTCATCGCGCTGATCGGCGGGGCGATCTTCTACTTCGCGGTGAAGTACCACCACAGCCGCAGCGTCGACCGCTCCGGTCCCGTCTTCCAAAGCATCCCGCTCGAGATATTCTGGACGGGAGTGCCGCTGGCGCTGACGCTGAGCATGTTCGTCTGGGGGGCCAGGCTGTTCATCACGATGCGCGAGCCCCCGCCCGACTCGCTCGAGGTCGACGTCGTCGGCAAGCAGTGGATGTGGGAGGTCCAGCACGCCGAGGGGCGGCGCGAGCTCAACGAGGTCCACGTGCCGGTCGGACGGCCGGTCCGGCTGCTGATGACCTCCGCCGACGTGATCCACAGCTTCTTCGTCCCGGCGTTCCGGGTCAAGCAGGACGTCCTGCCGGGGCGCTACGAGACCGAGTGGTTCGAGGCGACCGAGCCGGGGCGCTACCGGCTCTACTGCGCGCAGTACTGCGGCACCGCCCACTCGGCGATGACGGGCTGGATCACGGTGCTGTCGGCGGCCGACTACGAGCGCTGGCTGGCCCAGCCGGGCGCCGAGCCGACGATGACGGAGGCGGGGGAGCGCCTGTTCCGGCGCGCCGGCTGCGCCTCCTGCCACCGGGCCGGGGGCGCCGGGCCGGCGCTGGAGGGGATGTTCGGACGCCGGGAGGCCCTGGAGGGCGGCGGGACGGCGCTCGCCGACGAGACGTACGTCCGGGAGTCGATCCTGCGCCCGAACGCGAAGGTGCTCAAGGGCTGGCCTCCGCGCATGCCGTCGTACGAGGGCCGGCTCGACGAGGCGCAGGTGCAGCAGCTCGTCTCGTACTTGAAGTCGCTCAAGGGGGCGTGATGGAGAAGACCGAGAACTACCTGAACGACGAAGTCACCGTCTCCTCCTGGCTGCTCACGACGGACCACAAGCGCATCGCCCTGCTCTACCTCATGTCCGTGACGTTCTTCTTCCTGGTCGGCGCCTTCGCCGCGCTGCTGATGCGCTTGGAGCTGCTGGTCCCCAACGGCGGGCTGGTCCAGGCCGAGACCTACAACAAGCTCTTCACGATGCACGGCGTGACCATGGTGTTCTTCTTCCTGATCCCGTCGATCCCGGCGGTCCTCGGCAACTTCCTGATCCCGATGATGGTCGGCGCCAAGGACATGGCGTTCCCGCGCCTCAACCTCGCCAGCTGGTACGTCTTCATGGCCGGCGGGCTGTTCGGGCTGGCCTCGATGATCCTGGGGGGCGTCGACACGGGCTGGACGTTCTACGCGCCCTACAGCAGCGTTTACTCGAACACGCACGTGATCACGATGGCGGTCGGGATCATCATCGCCGGCTTCTCCTCGATCATGACGGGCTTGAACTTCATCGTGACGATCCACCGCCTGCGCGCGCCCGGGCTGACCTGGATGCGCCTGCCGCTGTTCGTCTGGTCGCTCTACGCGACGAGCATCATCTTCATCCTCGGCACGCCGGTGCTCGCGATGGCGCTGGTCCTCATCGCGCTGGAGCGGGTGTTCGGCTTCGGCGTCTTCGACCCGGCGCTCGGCGGCGACCCGCTGCTGTTCCAGCACCTCTTCTGGTTCTACTCGCACCCGGCCGTCTACATCATGATCCTCCCTTCGATGGGCGTGGTCAGCGAGATCGTGCCCTGCTTCGCGCGCAAGAGGATCTTCGGCTACGCCTTCGTCGCCGCGTCGAGCCTGGCCATCGCGCTGATCGGCTTCCTGGTCTGGGGCCATCACATGTTCGTCTCCGGCCAATCGCTGTACGCGGGGATGGCGTTCTCCCTGCTGAGCTACATGGTCGCGATCCCCTCGGCCGTGAAGGTCTTCAACTGGACCGCGACGCTGCACAAGGGCCGCATCTACCTGCGCACGCCGATGCTGTACGCGCTGGGCTTCATCGGCCTGTTCACGATCGGCGGACTGACGGGCCTCGTGCTCGCGGCGATGGGGCTCGACGCGCACGTCCACGACACGTACTTCATCATCGCGCATTTCCACTACATCATGGTCGGGGGCGCGCTGATGGGCTACCTGGGGGGGATGCACTTCTGGTGGCCCAAGATCACCGGGAAGCTGTACCCCGAGTTCTGGGGCCGGATCTCGGCGGGGCTCGTGTTCCTCGGCTTCAACCTGACCTTCTTCCCGCAGTTCCTGCTCGGCTACCTCGGCATGCCGCGTCGCTACTACCATTATCCGCCCGAGTTCCAGACGCTGAACGTGCTCTCGACCGCGGGCGCCTCCATCCTGGGCGTCGGCTACTTGGTGCCGCTGCTCTACCTGCTCTGGTCCTTGAAATGGGGGGCCGACGCGGGACCCAACCCGTGGCGGGCGACGGGGCTCGAATGGACGACCTCCTCGCCTCCGCCCAAGGAGAACTACCGCGTGACGCCCGAGGTCGACGAGGAGCCGTACGCGTACGACGCCGAGACGGAGGCCGCCCTGTGAGCGCCGAAGCGGCCGATTCTCCTTTCACCGATCCCGTCCAGCAGCGCGAGGCGGCGCGCATCGGCATGTGGGCGTTCCTCGGCACCGAGGTGATGTTCTTCGGCGCGCTGTTCCTGACCTATTTCTACGACCGGCACCTGTATCCGGACGGCTGGGTCGCGGCTTCCAAGCACACCGATCTCCTGCTCGGCTCGCTGAACACCGGTCTTCTTCTCGTCAGCAGCCTCACGATGGCGCTCGCCGTGGAGGCGGCCAAGGCGCGCCGGCCGGACGCGGCGGCGAAGCGTCTTCTCGCGACGATGGGCATGGGCGCCGTCTTCCTGGTCTTCAAAGGGCTGGAGTACGCCGAGCACATCCGGGACGGCCTCTGGCCCGGAGAGAGCTTCCATTTCGAGCCGGCCTCTCTGTCGAGGCCGGGGGAGCTTTTCTACTACCTGTACTTCACCATGACCGGGCTCCACGCCCTGCACATGCTCGCCGGCGTGGTTTGGCTGAGCGCGCTCGTGATCGCGTCGAGACGCGGCGCGGCGCGCGGCTTCGACACCCACGTGGAGGTCGCCGGGCTGTACTGGCATTTCATCGACGTCGTTTGGATCTTCCTCTTTCCGATGTTCTATCTCGTGAGGGGGCATTGATGGACGAGCACCGGGTGCGCACGCTGTACCGCGTCGCCGCGGCCCTGCTGGCCCTGCTGGCGCTGACCGTGGGCCTGTCGTACCTCGACCTGGGCTCCGCCGGCTTCGCGATCGCGCTCGCGGTCGCGGCGGTCAAGGCCATGCTCGTCGGCTGGTTCTTCATGGAGCTCGAGGAGGGCGTCCCGGCGGTCTGGTTCATGGCGGGCGCGGCCCTCGTTTGGCTGGGCCTGCTGGTCTCGGGGACGCTGGCCGACCTGTTCACCCGTCTTTGAGACAAAACGGCGATAGAAAGTTGACGCGCCTTCTATAGGACTCACCGCGGCGGCGACGGTAGCATATCCGCCATGGAAACCACGCTGGACTCGGCGCCGAGCGGGCGCTTCTCATGGCCTCGGGCCCGAGTCCGACCGTTCTTTTTCGGCTTGACGGCGCTCTTTTCCCTGGCCGACGCCGGTTCGCGAGGCGTCCTCGCGACGACGGCTCTCGCCGCGGTCAAAGCGGCGCTCGTCATGTATTTTCTGCCCGAGCTCGCCGCTTAGTCGGCCGTGACGGTTTCGTCAATAATTGTTGACGGCGACTTGATGGATTTTGGAACGCTTCGCGCGCTACGCTATCGTCAGGGACGGAGGTGAGCGATGGCGCGCATCGGACGCGGACTCGGACGAGCGGCTGTGTCGGCGGCGCTGGCGATTCTCGCCGCGTCGCGGCCGGCGGCCGCGGCGGACACGGACTGGAAGGCGAGCGCGGCGCTGGACTACGAGTCGGGCGACTACGGCACGGGGACCCGCCTTTCCACGCGGTACGTCCCGCTCACGCTGAAGCGGTATTGGGGAGACGCTTACGGCTCCTTCACGGCGCCGTGGATCAGCGAGACCACGAACGGCACCGTGACGAACGTGGACGGCCGTCTCCTCAAGATCCGCCGGGGCCGCGGCTCGTCGACGACGACGACCCATTCCGGCCTGGGCGACATGATCCTCCGCGGCGGCTACGGGATTCTCAGGGAGGACCCGCAGCCCTTCGACCTCACGGCCGTCGCCAAGGTCAAGCTGCCGACCGCGAGCCGCTCCGACGGGCTCGGCACGGGGGAGGTCGACGAAGGCGCCGGCCTCGAGTTCGGAAAGAAGGTCGTCGAGGACTGGACTCTGCTCGCCGACGTCTATTACACGTTCATCGGGAGCCCCCCGGGGACCAGCCTCAAGAACGAGACGGCCTTCGACTTCGGCTTCTCTCACCCTCTGCGCGCGGACCTGACGCTGACGGGGCTTTATGAGCAGAGCACCGCGCTCGTCTCGGGCGAGTCGGACCCGCAGGACCTGCGCGCGCTCGTCGACTGGAAGCTCGACGACCTCAGCCGCCTGGCCGGGGGCGTTCTCGTCGGACTCTCGAACGGCAGTCCGGACTACGGCTTCACGTTCGGAGGAAGCCGGAGGTTCTGAAGGAGGATGCCATGAGGAGCAAGATGCTGTGCCTGTCGATCGGACTGGCCTTCGTCGCGGCGTCGCGGTCCGCGGCGGAGGAGGCCCCGACGCGGGACGAGCAGAAGCTGGCGGCCACCGCGGCGGACCTGGACAAGGATTCGACGCGGGCGGACGGCGACAAGCGAGTCGAGGAGACCCTGGAGGCGCGGTTCCACGTCGGCGACGCGCGCATCGACGGGCTGAGGAGCCGGAAGCTGGGCTACGGCGAGATCGCGATCGTGCTCGCGCTGGCCCAGAAGCTCCCCGGCGGGATCAACGACGCGAACGTCTCCAAGATCATGGCCGAGCGCGACGGGCCTCCCGTCATGGGTTGGGGGCGGATCGCGAAGAAGGAGGGGGTCTCCCTCGGGAAGGTCATGAGCGACGTGCGGCGCGCGGATGACGCCGTTCGCCGCGACCGCGACGAGCGCGCGGGCAAGGAGCGCGCCGAGGCGGCGGAACGTCCCGAGCGCGCGGAGCGCGCCGAGCGCGTGGAGCGGCAGGAGCGGACGGAGAGGCCGGAGAATCCCCGGCACTGAGGCGCGCCGCGGGTTCCAAATTCCGGCGCGAAACCGGGAACCGCCCGCCATGGCGCGGCGGCCGATCCGTTGCGATCCTTAACGGAGAAAGTCCGTGCAGGAGGCGCCCGCATGACATTCCCCGCCCGCCGGATCCTCGTCCCCGATGATTTCACGCCCGCCTCCGACTGCGCGTGGGAGTGGGCGCGGCGCATGGCCGTCGAAGGCGCGCCGCTGGAGTCGCTGTTCGTGTGGGAGATGCCGCCGGCCCCGTTGATGGGCCTGCCGGCCCCGGCCTTGTCCCCGCGCGTGAGGAAGCAACTCCAGGAGCGCATGCGCGCTCAGAGGCCCGAGGCGAAGCTGTGGACGGTCGAGGCCGGCGACGCCGTCTCCGGCATCCTGCGCCGCGCGCGCCGCTCGGATCTCGTCGTGATGTGCTCGCACGCGCGCACGGGCCTGGCTCGCGCGGCGTTCGGCTCGGTGACGGAGGCCGTGATCCGGGAGAGCCCCGTTCCGGTGCTCGCCGCCCGCGGCGGGAGCGGCCGCGTGAAGACGGTGCTCGCGCCGGTCAACGCCCGGCCTTATTCCTACAAAGGCATGCTGCTCGCCGCGGAGACGGCGGTCCACCTCGGGGCGGAGCTGGTACTCCTGCACGTCTCGCCGCCCGGCGTCCGCGAGGGGAACCCTCGCTTCGCCGTCAACGGGCTGCTGGAGCGGCTGCCGAAGGCGCTGCGGGATGCGTCCCGTCCGCGCCTGCTGCTGCGCGGAGGGGAGCCGATCCCCGTCATCCTCGCCGAGTCGCGCCGGCACGGCCTGGTCGTCCTCACGGCGCACCGCAAGTCGCTGCTCGGCGACCTCGTGGTCGGGACCACGGTCGAGCGCGTCCTGCGCCACTCGCCGGTTCCGGTGCTCTCCGCGCCGTCAGGCTGAGGCGAGCTTGGGCCCGGTCGCGCGGAAGACGAGCCCGTCCTTGCCCGCGTCGGCGGTGACGCGCCCGCCGTCCTTGACCTCTCCCGTCAGCAGCAGGCGGGCGAGCGGATCGACGACGAGCCGCGAGATCGCGCGCTTGAGCGGGCGCGCGCCGTAGGCGGGGTCGTACCCCTCGCGCGCCAGCAAGTCCTTGGCCGCGTCGGTCAGGTCCAGAGTCACGCGGCGCTCCGCCAGCCGCTTGCGCACGGACTCGAGCTGGATGTCCACGATCGCGCGCAGGTGCTTCGGCTCGAGGCTCGAGAACTCCAGGATCTCGTCGATGCGATTGAGGAACTCGGGGCGGAAGCGCGTCTTGAGCTCGTCCTTCTGCGCGTTGGAGGTCATGAGCAGGACGGTGTTGGTGAAGTTCACGGTACGGCCCTGTCCGTCGGTCAGGCGGCCGTCGTCCATGATCTGCAGGAGCACGTTGAACACGTCGGGGTGCGCCTTCTCGATCTCGTCGAGCAGGACGACCGAGTACGGGCGCCGCCGGACCGCCTCGGTCAGCTGTCCGCCCTCCTCGAAGCCGACGTAGCCGGGAGGAGCGCCGATCAGACGCGCGACGGAGTGCTTCTCCATGTACTCGCTCATGTCGAGGCGGATCATGGCCTTGTCGGAGTCGAACAGGAACTCGGCCAGCGTGCGCGCGAGCTCGGTCTTGCCGACGCCCGTCGGCCCCATGAGCAGGAACACGCCGATGGGGCGGTTGGGGTCCGAGAGGCCCGAGCGCGAGCGGCGCACGGCCTCGCTGACGGCCTTGACCGCGGCGTCCTGGCCCACGACGCGCTCGTGGAGCTTCTGCTCCATGCGCAGAAGCTTCTCGGCCTGCCCCTCGAGCAGCCGCTCGACGGGCACGCCCGTCCAGCGCGCGACGACGGCGGCGACGTCCTCCTCGCCCACCTCTTCCTTCAGCAGCTGCTTGTCCTTCTGCAGCGCGGCGAGCTCCTTCTGGAGCTTCTCCTGCGCCTTGGCGATCTCGGGCTGGCGGCCGAAGCGGATCTCGGCGGCCTTGGCGAGGTCTCCGCCGCGCTCGGCCGCCTTCTCGGCGGCCTTGAGCTCCTCGGACTCGCCCTGGAGCTTGCGCAGGCGCGCGATCAGGTCCTTCTCCTTTCTCCAGTGCTCGCGAAGCTCGGAAGAGGAGTCCTTCAGGCGCTTGAGCTCCTTGTCGATGGCCTTCAGGCGATGGGCGGAGCCGGAGTCCTTCTCCTTGCGCAGGGCCGTGGCCTCGATCTCCAGGCGCCGGATGTCGCGCTCCGACTGGTCCAGCTCCTGCGGCAGCGAGTCGATCTCCATGCGCAGGCGGCTGGCCGCCTCGTCGATGAGGTCGATGGCCTTGTCGGGCAGCTGCCGGTCCGGGATGTAGCGGGCCGAGAGCGCCGCGGCGGCGACGAGGGCCGCGTCGCGGATGCGCACGCCGTGGTGCACCTCGTAGCGCTCCTTGAGGCCTCGAAGTATGGCGATGGTGTCCTCCGGCGACGGCTCGCCCACGAAGACGGGCTGGAAGCGCCGCTCCAGCGCGGCGTCTTTCTCGATCCCTTTCTTGTACTCGTCCAGCGTGGTCGCGCCCACGCAGCGCAGCTCCCCTCGAGCGAGCATGGGCTTGAGCAGATTGGCCGCGTCCATCGCTCCTTCCGCCGCGCCCGCTCCGACGAGAGTATGGAGCTCGTCGATAAAAAGAATCACTCTTCCTTCCTGAGCGGCGACCTCTTTCAAGACCGCTTTCAGCCGTTCTTCGAACTCCCCGCGGAACTTCGCCCCGGCGATCAGCGCACCCAGATCGAGCGCGATCACGGACTTGTCCTTGATGCCCTCCGGCACGTCGCCCGCGGCGACGCGTTGGGCCAGCCCCTCGACGATGGCGGTCTTGCCCACGCCGGGCTCGCCGATCAGGACGGGGTTGTTCTTGGTGCGGCGCGAGAGGACCTGGATCACGCGGCGGATCTCGGCGTCGCGGCCGATCACGGGGTCGAGCTTGCCGCGCCGGGCGGCGTCCGTCAGATTCCTTCCATACTTCTCGAGCGCCTGGTAGGTGGCCTCGGGCTCTTGGGACGCGACCCTCTGCGAGCCGCGCACCTGCGTCAGCGCGGCCAGGAATTTGTCGGGAGTGAGCCCGGCCTTCGATAAGAGCCTCGCCGAGTCGCCTCCCGCGTCGAGCAGGCCGAGGACGACGTGCTCGGCCGAGACGAACTCGTCCTTCATGGCCCGCATGCGCTCCTCGGCCTTGAGCATGAGCTTGTCGAGGGCGTCGGACGCGTAGAGCTTGCCGCCCGAGACCTGGGGCTTGCGCGCGAGGGCCTTGTCGAGTTCGGCGGAGACGGTCCTGGGATCGACGCCCGCTTTCTTCACCGTCTCGGGCACGATGCCGCCGTCCTGGGCGAGCAGGGCGGCGAGGAGATGTTCGGGAGAAAGCTCCTGGTGGCCCCGGCTCTGCGCCAGCGCCTGGGCGTCCGAGAAGGCCTGCTGAGTCTTATGCGTCCAGCGGTCGGGGTTCATACTCGGGATTATACTCGGGGGACACGCAACAATCGAGCCTCGGTCTCGTCGCGCCGCGGTCGCATTTACATGACGCGGCGGCCGTGGGCCGCCCGAGCCCGGGCGAGTACAATCAGGCGGGATGAGCGATCCGAGCGAAGCGGAGAACCGCCGGCGCGCCAGGGGCGCGCGGCTGCTGATCGACTCGATCCGGGACTACGCGATCTTCGAGCTCGACCCCGAGGGCCGCGTCGCCAGCTGGAACCCGGGCGCGGAGCGCATCAAGGGCTACAAGGCCGAGGAGATCCTCGGCCGGCATTTCTCCGCCTTCTACCCGCCGGAGGACGTCAAAGCCGGCAAGCCCGAGCGCGAGCTGCGCGTCGCCGCGGCGGAGGGCCGGGTCGAGGACGAGGGCTGGCGGGTCCGCAAGGACGGCTCCCTGTTCTGGGCCAGCGTCGTGATCACGGCGCTGCGCGGCCTCGCGCCTGGACGAGCAGGGCTTGGGCTACCTGCGCCGCATCCGCGAGGGCAGCGTGCTGATGGGGCGCCTGATCGACGACCTGCTCAAGCTGTCGCGCGTCTCGCGCGCGACGCTCGCGCGGGAGCGCGTCGACCTGAGCGAGATGGCGGAGCTCATCTTCGCGGAGCTGCGCCGGGCCGAGCCGGAACGCCTCGTGGACGTCGTCGTCGCGCCCAAGCTCGTCGTGCAGGGCGACGCCGCCATCCTGCGCATCCTCCTCGAGAACCTGCTGGGGAACGCCTGGAAGTACACCCGGCGCAAGCCGACGCGGGCCCATATCGAGCTCGGGTCCGCCGTGAGCGCCGGCGAGAGGGTCTTCTTCGTCCGGGACGACGGGGCCGGTTTCGACATGCGGTACGCCGGCAATCTCTTCAAGCCGTTCAACCGCCTTCACAAGGCCGGGGAGTTCGAGGGGACGGGCATCGGCCTCGCGACGGTCCACCGGATCGTCGGCCGCTACGGCGGCCGCGTCTGGGGCGAGGCCAAGGTCGGCGAAGGGGCCGTCTTCTACTTCACCCTGCCAGGAGCGAAACCATGAGCGCTTATCGCAACGTGATCCTGCTCGTCGAGGACAGTCCCGCGGACGAGGAGCTGATCCGCATCGCGCTCGACGAGAACCGCATCTCGAACCGCGTCGACGTGGCGCGGGACGGCCAGGAGGCGCTGGACTACCTGTTCGGCACGGGCGAGCACGCCGGACGGGACGCGTCGCAGCTGCCGATGGTCATGCTTCTCGACCTGCATCTCCCGAAAGTGGAGGGCCTGGAGGTTCTCCGGCGGGTGAGGGAAAACGAGCGCACCAGGCTCCTGCCGGTCGTGATCCTGACCTCCTCCAACGAGCAGAAGGACCGGGTCGCCGGATACGGGCTGGGGTGCAACAGCTACGTGCGCAAGCCGATCGAGTTCGGCGAGTTCAGCGAGGCCGTCAAGCAGCTCGGCCTGTACTGGCTCGTGCTGAACCTCCCCGCGATCGGCTAGCGCGCGGGGCCCGCGGCGCGCGCGAGCTGATCGGCGAGGAAGCCGGCGATGAAGTCCGCGTCGAAGGGCCAGGCGTACTCGACCGCCACGCGGGGATGCTTCCGGCGCGTCGCGGCGACGATCGCGGGGATCTCGTACTCGGCGTGGACGCCGCCGCGCGTGAACATCGTCGAGATCAGGGTGATCCGCTCGAAACCCTCGGCGACCAAGCCCTCGATGGCGTCCTCGACCGACGGAGCGCAGAACTCGTTGTAGGCGGTGACGAGGCGGCGTCCGCCGAGCTTGGGCGCGAGCTCGCCGGCGATCGCCTCCACGCCGAACTTGTACGGGTCCGTCTCCGGCGTGCGCGGCCATTCGCGGACCTGCTTGTCGAGCTCGATCTCGCGCGGCGACATCGCGGGCAGCTTGCGCGCCTGCCTCTCGCCCTCGAGGCGCTTGAGCTCGGCGACGACGCCGCGCGGGATGTCGGAGGGCGAGCCGCCGTGGCCGATGAGCACGACGGCTTCTTTCGCGGGCATGGCGTTATTATATCAGGCGGAGCCGCGCGGAACGAGCGCCGTTCACGAAGGAGGCGCCGAAGCTGTTCGCCGAGAACTGCGCCGTCTGCCACAAGATCAAGGGCGAGGGAGGCGAGGTGGGTCCCGACCTGTCGCTGATCGGCTCCGCGCGCGACAAGGCCTTCATCAAGCATTACGTCAACGATCCCGCCTCGGCGAAGCCGGACACGGTCATGCCTTCGTTCAAGGGCCAGCTGACCGACGTGCAGATCGAGGACGTGGCGCGCTACCTCTCCAGCCTCGGGCGCTGAGGCCCGGAACGGCGTCCTCAGCGAAGGCGCAGGTCGCCTTCGCCGAGACCGCCCGTGAGGGCCTGCGGGTTCTGCTCGGGGGCCTGGGTCCGGACGTAGCGGTACAGGTCTTTCAAGGTGACGGCGCCGTGCTCGTCGAGCGCGGCGCCGTTGAGGCCTTTGAGGAGCAGATAGGTCAGCTTGCCGTGGTGCTCGTTTTCCTCGAGGCCGGCGGGCTTGGCGTCGCCGGCCGCCGTGAGGACGACCGCGCTCCCGACGGCGGCGGCGCCGAGGTCGATCTTCGGCGCGGGGACCTTGGCGCCGGCCCCCTTCAGGCTCCGGGGGCCCTCGCCCGAGAAGCCCGCGTCGATCACGGCGACCGCGGAGCGGACCTTGAGATCGTTGAGCATCCCGTAGAGCCGCGTGAGCGGGTAGCACGTCGCCTCGGGCTGGGAGGGATCGCCGTCCCAGGGGAGAAGATAGGCGCGCCCCACCGCGTCCGACGTCCCGGGGCCGGCGAAATAGAAGACGAGGCGGCTGTTCTCGACGACGTTGTTGGGAAGCCACCGCTCGAGATAACGGGAAAGTCCCGCGCGCCCCGCGGCCCGGTCCGAGAGGAGCACGATGTTCCGGCTCGGCCAGCCCAGCGCGATCAGGTGGCGGCGCACCGCGGCGGCGTCCTCGGCCGCGAAGCGCGACTCCGTGCCGTCCATGGTCTTGGCCACGGAGACGACGAGGGCGACGTCGTCCGGCCGCTCGCCGGCCTTGTAGGACGGCTCGTCGACGGCGGACGCCGGCGCGGAGGAGAGCGACGGGCCCGCGGCTTTCGCGGCGGCCTCGCGCTCCGCGGCGGCCTGGCGGGCCGCGGCGTCCCGAAGGAGCGCGGAGATCTCGGCCTTATGCGGCCCGTTCGCCCACAGCAGCTCGCGCCGCCCGACCTCCGCGCCGCGCGACAGCAGGAGCTTCGTCATCTCGACGTCGCCCGCCATGACGGCCTGGCTCAGCGCGCTGGTCCCTTTGCGGCGGACGTTGACGTCGGCGCCGCGGT
>Ga0134128_10006320_pt1 | contig 14361 bp, 12 predicted proteins | sample KB31754_FD_96462 | JGI IMG/M metagenome (GOLD analysis project Ga0134128, IMG submission 96462) | Terrestrial soil microbial communities with excess Nitrogen fertilizer from Kellogg Biological Station, Michigan, USA - KB3-175-4 | ecosystem: Environmental > Terrestrial > Soil > Unclassified ... | reverse complement strand
GGCCCGCAGCCTCGCGGGCGCGCAGAGCCTGCGCATCGGGCTGCTCTATGCCAACCCGAGCGCCGCCTATCTGAGCGAGTTCCTCCTCGGCGCCCTCGACGAGAGCAGCCGCAAGAGCGCGCAGCTGCTGTTGGAGAAGTGCGAAGTCAGCTCGCCCTCGGCGGAGCGGGCGGCCGTGCGCCGGCTGATCGACGGCTCGGTGGTGGGCGTCATCCTGCCGCCGCCGGTCTGCGAGTCGCACGTCATCCTCGCGGAGCTCAAGAAGGCGGCCATCCCCACGGTCGCGGTGGCGACGGGGCGCTTCCGGGCCGGCGCCTCCTGCGTGCGGATCGATGACTTCAAAGCCGCCTACGAGATGACTCGTCATCTGCTCTCGCTCGGGCACCGTCGGATCGGCTTCATCAAGGGCCATCCCAACCAAACGGCGAGCGGCGAGCGCTGGCTCGGGTTCGAGACGGCGCTGCGCGAGGCGGAATGCAAGCCGGAGCCGCCGCTCATCGAGCAGGGCTTCTTCAGCTACCGCTCCGGCCTCGAGGCCGGCGAGAAGCTGTTGGCGGCCGAGCCGCGTCCGACCGCGATATTCGCGAGCAACGACGACATGGCGGCCGCCGCGGTATCCGTGGCGCACCGGCGCGGGCTCGACGTGCCGCGCGACCTGTCGGTGGTCGGGTTCGACGACACCGCGATCGCCACGACGGTCTGGCCGGAGCTCACCACCATCCGCCAGCCGACCTCGACCATGGCCGAAGTGGCGCTCGATCTGCTCATCCGCGAGATCCGCAAGCGCCGTGACGGACTGCCCGCCGCAGCCGTCGATCATCTGGTGCCGCACGAGCTGATCGTGCGCGAGTCGGCCGCCGCGCCGCCCGAAGGTGTCTAGGCGGCGCCCGTTTCGCAGAAGAACAGGTGCGCCGGCAGGACGTTGAGCGGCTCGAACTTGCGCCGGACGTAGTGGAAGATGCGCTGCAGGTCTTCGAGCACCCGGGTGGAGAACTGGAAGACGAGGAATGCGCCCCCAGGCGCGAGCGCCGCCGACGTGTTGCGCAGGATGCGCTCGCGGATGTCGGCCGGTATGGTGCTGAAGGGAATTCCCGAGATGATGTAGTTGGCCCGGCCGCGGCCGAAGCGCTCGAGAATCTCGCCCACCGCCTCCGCCGAGCCTTCCACCACCTGCAGCCGCTCGTCAGGCAGGGCCGAGCGCAGGTGAGTCACGAAGTCGGGGTTCAACTCGATGACGATGAGGATGGCGTCGGAGCGCATGCGCCGCAGAATCTCCGCGGTGATGACGCCGACCCCGGGTCCGTATTCCACGATGACGCGCGCCCGATTCCAGTCGATCGGCTGCAGCAGCTGCTTGATGAGGAACCTGGAGCTCGGGACGATCGAGCCGAGCATGCGCGGGTGGCGGAAGAAGTTGCGGGCGAACAGCAGGGCGTCCCCCGCTCGTGTCCGGCTTGGTATTGGCTGGTTCTTCGACACGTTGTGCTCTGCCTGGGTGATGCTCATTGCAAACTCCTACATTATGCGCAGGTTCCGCACGCTCCGTCACCGTGGCCTCAGCCGCCCGACCGCTTGGCATCGTAGCCTAGCCGGCACAGCTCCGCGACCAGCCGGTCGCGGTGCTCGCCCTGTATCTCGATGACTCCCTCGCGGACCGCCCCTCCCGCGCCGCAGAGTCGCTTCAGCCGCCTGGCGAGCGCCTCGAGATCCGGGGCGGCAAGCGGCAGGCCCGAGATGACGGAGACCGCCTTGCCGCCCCGGCCGGCCACCTCGCGGCCGACGCGTACCCGGGCGGGTGGGACGGTCGTCGGGGGGCTCCGGCGAAGGCTCATGGGGATACTTTAAACCTTGTGCCTGGCGGCGGCGCAGAACTTGCTCGAAACCGGACGAGGAATCCGGTCATGACGGCGCGTTCCATTGCATCCCTCACCATCGCTTTCGGGCTGGTGGCGATCCCGGTGAAGCTCTACTCGGCGACGGTCGGCTCCGAGCGGCTGCGCTTTCATCTGCTGCACGGCAAGGACGGCTCGCGCCTGAAGCAGCAGTATGTTTGTCAGGAAGAGGAGCGCGTGGTCGCTCGGGAGGAGATCGTCAAGGGGTACGAGTTCGCCAAGGACCAGTATGTGATGTTCACGCCCGAGGAGCTGCGGGAGCTGGAGGAGGCCGGCAGTCACAGCGTCGATGTCGCGCAGTTCGTGCCGCTCGCCGCCGTCGACCCGGTGTACTTCGAGCGGACCTACTATCTCGCGCCGGATCAGGGCGGCGCCAAGCCGTTCACACTGTTCGTAACCGCGCTGCGCGAGAGCGGGCGGTGCGCGGTGGGCCGTTGGGCGAGTCATGGGCGCGATCACCTCGTCATCCTGCGCCCGGTGGACAACGCCCTCGCGCTGCATCAGTTGCATTTCGCGCCCGAGGTGCAGTCGGTCGCGGCGCTCGGCGTCGAGAGCGCGAAGGTGCGCGAGGCGGAGCTGAAGCTCGCCCGCCAGCTCATCGCGCAGCAGAGCGCGGACAGCTTCGATCCCGCCGCGTATCCGGATGAGGTCAAGGCGCGGGTCGAGGCGGCGATCCAACGCAAGGTCGAGGGCCGCGAGGTGACGGTGGCCGAGACGCGGCCGGTGCCCGGCGGAAACGTGATCGATCTCATGTCCGCCTTGAAGGCCAGCCTCGAGCGGGGCTCGAAGGACGACAGAGGCGCTGACACGGCCGAATCCGCCTCCACGCGCCGCCCGCCGCGACGAGCGCATGAGCGAGCCGCCGGCCGCGCGCGGCCCCGCGCTCGCCGCAAAGCCTCGCACGCCTGAAGATCCGGCGTCCGCGCCGGCCCGGCATAGCGATTGCGTCGCTGACTCCACCCGGCAATCTCAGCCTAACATCAGCCCAAGGTGTCCCCATGATCAGCGCACGCCTACTCATCGTCCTCGCGGCCTCGAGCCTCGCCGGCATCGCCTACGCGCAGACTCAGTCCGCTCCTTCCAATCAGCCCGGCGCGGCGCCGGGCTACAAGACTTCCAACCCGCATGAGCGCCACATGAAGAGCGCTCCGGGCAACGAGGCGGCCTCGCCCAACAACAGGCCGGCGCCCGGGACGGCGCTCACCACCCCCCAGACGGGCAGCCAGGCGGGCCCGAACAGCAAGAGCGCTCCCGGGGCTTCCCTCACCACGCCCGCACATTCGCAACGCAATCATGCCGAGTCGCTGCGGATGGCGGAGGCGGGGCCGGGGGCGGGCGGCGAGCGCACGTGGTCGAGCATGCCTGTCGAGAGCTCCTCGGGCCAGTCACTCGGCTCCGTCGAGAAGGTGGTCCCGGGGCTCAATGGCGAGAAGAGCTCCGGCTACGTCGTGGTATCCGGCTCGAACGGCATGAGTGTCCCCGTGCCTTACCGCACGGCGAGCGCCATGGTGCGCGACGGAAAGCTGATTCTCAGCCAGTCCCGGCTCGAGCACGCGCCGAAGGTCACCCAGGAGGACCTGCAGAACGCCTCCGACCATGCCTGGCGGGTCAAGGCCGACCACTACTGGATGCACGGCCAGCCCATGCACTAGGGCGTCTGAAGAGGCCCGGGGGGCGGGCGGCATGCCATCTTTATTGCGGCGCCCGCCTCCATTGCGAGCCGATTGGAACGCCCATTGCGCCTTCGGGGCGGTAAAATTCGCGCCGCGCCAGACCCTGGCGGTGCTGAAAAGGCTCGTTCCCGATGGCCCAACGGTCGCGCTTGCACGTCCCTCACCCGCCCGCCCGCCCGGGTGACCGGCCGGATTTCAGCTATGTGAGCCTGTCGCCGGCGGGTGCCGTGCCCCGGCCCGATGCCCGCGCGCCGGCCCGCGAGGTCGAGAATCTCGGCCGGGAGCTGGTGCGCGTGCTGGATGAGGAGGGGCGCGCAGTCGGATCCTGGAATCCACACCTCGATCCGGAGGAGCTGCAGGTCGCGCTGCGCCATATGTTGCTCACGCGCCTGCTCGACGAGCGCATGCAGCGCATGCAGCGGCAGGGGCGGATCTCCTTCTACATGAAGTCGACCGGCGAGGAAGCGGTGTCGGTCGCCCAGGGCATGGCGCTGCAGCCGGGCGACATGCTTTTTCCCTCCTACCGCAACCAGGGCCTGTTCATCGTCCGCGGGTTGAGCCTCGTCGATCTGATGTGCCAGTGTCTCTCGAACACGCGGGACATGTGCCGCGGGCGCCAGATGCCCATCATGTATCACTGGGGCGCGGGCAACATCTTCTCGATCTCCGGCAACCTCGCCACGCAGTTCCCGCAGGCGGTGGGCTGGGCGATGGCGGCGGCCCTCAAGGGTGAGGATCACATCGCCGCGGCCTGGATCGGCGAAGGGGCGAGCGCGGAGGCCGACTTCCATCACGGGATGACTTTCGCGGCCGTGTACCAGGCGCCGGTCATTCTCAACATCGTCAACAACCAGTGGGCGATCTCGACCTTCCAGGGCTTTGCCGGCGGCGAGCGGCGCAACTTCGCGGAGTATGGCCCGGGGTACGGCATTCCCGGGATCCGTGTCGACGGCAACGACTTTCTCGCCGTGTACGGTGTCACCCGCTGGGCGGCGGAGCGCGCGCGCCAGAGCGGCGGCCCGACGCTGATCGAGCACGTCACCTACCGGGCGGGCGCGCACTCGACCAGCGACGATCCGACGCGCTACCGGCCGAAGGAGGAAGGCGCGTCCTGGCCGCTCGGCGACCCCATCGCCCGGCTGAAGCAACACCTGATCGGCCTCGGCGAATGGTCCGATGAGCGCCATGCGGCGCTCGAGAAACAGCTCGAGGCGCACGTGCTCGCCTGTTGGAAGGAGGCCGCGGGCTTTGGCACGCTGACCGAGGGCCCGACGCTCGATCCCGCCACGATGTTCGAGGACGTCTTCCACGAGATGCCGCCGCATCTGGTGCGACAGCGCGAGGAGCTCAAGCACCTGGCGGCCGCGCAGCCGGCCAAGGGATCCGAGGAGGAGAAGAGCCTCGAGCGCCACTCCCCCGCGGTCGCGAAGGAGGGCTGAGCGATGGCGAACATGAACATGGTCCAGGCGCTCAATTCCGCCATGGACATCATGCTGGAGCGCGATCCGCGCGTGGTGGTGCTGGGCGAGGATATCGGTTACTTCGGCGGCGTCTTTCGCTGCACGGATGGCCTGCAGCGCAAGTATGGCGAGCACCGCGTGCTCGATACGCCGATCGCCGAGGGCGGGATCGTGGCGGCGGCGATCGGCATGGGGGTAAACGGCCTCAAGCCCGTGGCCGAAATCCAGTTCGCCGACTACATCTATCCGGCGTTCGATCAGATCGTGAGCGAGCTCGCGCGCCTGCGTTACCGGACCGCGGGGGAATTCTCCGCGCCGGTGACGATCCGCACGCCGTGCGGTGGCGGCATCCGTGGCGGGCAGACCCACTCACAAAGCCCGGAAGGCGTCTTCACGCACGTCTGCGGCATCAAAGTGGTCATGCCATCCAACCCTTACGATGCCAAGGGCCTGCTCATCAGCTCGATCGAGGACGAGGACCCGGTGGTGTTCTTCGAGCCGAAGCGGCTCTACAACGGTCCCTTCGACGGCGATCCGCACAAACCGGCGGTGCCCTGGAGCACGCATCCCAAGGGCGCGGTGCCGGACGGCTACTACAAGGTGCCGTTGTCCAAGGCCGAAGTGGTGCGTCCCGGGAAGGACGTCACCGTGCTGGCCTACGGCACGATGGTGCACGTGGCCGAGGCAGCCGTCAGGTTGGCTCAAGTCGATGCGGAGATCGTCGATGTGCGCGCGCTCGCGCCCCTCGATACCGACACGCTCTGCTCTTCCGTCTGCAAGACCGGCCGCTGTGTCATCGTGCACGAGGCGACGCGCTTCAGCGGCTTCGGCGCGGAGCTCGCGGCGACCGTGCAGGAGGAGTGCTTCTGGCATCTGGAGGCGCCGATCGCCCGTGTCACCGGCTGGGATACGCCCTATCCGCACGCCTTCGAGTGGGAATACTTCCCGGGGCCGGCGCGCATCGCCGCGGCGCTCACCCGCGTGATGGAGGATCGATGAGCCGGTTCGTCTTCAAGCTGCCGGACCTCGGTGAGGGTACCGTCGAGGCGGAGATCGTGTCGTGGCACGTGAAGCCCGGCGACGAGGTGTCGGAAGACGATGTGCTGGTGGAGGTCATGACGGAGAAGGCGGCGGTGGAGGTACCGGCGCCGGTGAGCGGCAAGATCGTCTCCACGACGGGGCAGCCGGGAGACATGGTCGCCGTGGGCGCGGAGCTGGTGGTGTTGGAGACGGATGCGGCCGGCGCGACGGCTGGCGGGGCGTCTGCCGCCGCAGCACCCGCGCCCGCAGGACCCGCGGCTTCCGCCCCCGCCGCACGCGCGGCTGCAGGGCCTGCGAGTGGCATGGTTCCATCGCCTGCTCCCGCGGCAAACGGCGGCGGAGCGGCGCGCGGCGAACCGCCTGCGGAAAGGAGTATCAGGGGCGCGAACGGTCATGGCGCCGCGCGCCAGGCGCCGGCACCGGCACCGGCACCGGCCGGGGTGCCCGGGAACGGCGGAGCCCTGGGCGTCGGGCCCGGAGGCAGCGCATCCGCGGCGGCGCCCGATCCCAACCGCCGGGTGTTGACCTCGCCGGCCATCCGGCGCCGGGCGAAGGAGGCCGGGATCGACCTGCGGCAGGTGGCGGGATCGGGACCGCAGGGCCGCATCGGGCGGCAGGACTTCGAGGCTTATGCGGCGGCGCGTTCCGCGGGGCGCTCCCCACCGGCGGTCGCCGCGGTGACCAGCCTGCCCACGGGCTGGCCCGGCCCGGCGCAACGTCCGACGGGCGGCACGGAGGAGATCAAGGTCATCGGGCTGCGGCGGCTGATCGCTCAGCGCATGAGCGAGGCCAAGCGCAACATCCCGCACTTCTCCTATGTCGAGGAGGTCGATCTCACGGAGCTGGAAGCGCTGCGGCGGTTTCTCAACGGCAAGCTCGAGTCCGGGGCGCCCACCCTGACGTATCTTCCGTTCCTGGCGCTTGCATTGGCCCGCGTGCTGGAAGACTTCCCGCAATGCAACGCGCATTACGACGCGGAGCGGGGTGTCATCGTGCGCTATCGCGCGGTGCACCTCGGCGTTGCGACGCAGACTCCGGACGGCTTGAAGGTGCCAGTGGTGCGCGACCTGCAGCTACGGTCTTTGTGGGACGTCGCGGCCGAAATGCGGCGGGTCACCGAAGCGGCGCGCACCAACAGGGCGACGCGCGAGGAGCTGGCGGGCTCCACGATCACGCTGACCAGCCTCGGCAAGCTGGGCGGCATCGCGAGCACCCCGATCATCAATGCGCCCGAGGTGGCCATCATCGGCATCAATCGCGCGGTCGAGCGGCCAGTGGTCGTGGGCGGCGCCATCGCGGTGCGGCGGATGATGAACCTGTCGTCGTCCTTCGATCATCGTTTCGTCGACGGCTACGACGCCGCCGCCATGATCCAGGCGCTGAAGGAGCGCATCGAGCACCCGGCGACGATCTTCGTCGGCTGACCGGCGATTGGCGGACGAATCAGTAAAGGCTGATCGTTGTGATAGTGGTCACGTACTTACGCAAGACTCAATAATGCGCCGCAAGATGTCGCGTGCGAATGTGCTGTTGGCGGTGTCCGCCGCGTTTCTGCTACTCATGGTATTGTTCAGCGTTACGCCCATTATCTGGAGACTTAGTGGCTCCCCCCGCGAAAGCTACCCGGAACTCTTCTTTGCGATGTACGGCATCCCCCTAGGTCTGCTGTTTGTGGCCGCAGCGGCCTTGAATTTTCTCGTGAAGCGAAGGCGATAATCGTTGGGTCCGTAGCAGATTCCAGTACACCGGACAGGCTTGGATGCCCGAGCTCGTTACCTTCTGTAGCTCATGAGGAGCTTTGCGCTAACGCGTCAATGCACACTTCAGTGCCGGTCAGCTTTCCGCGGCCGGCTCCCGGCCGAGAATCTCGTCCCTGACGTCGTCGATTTCCCGGGCTCGCGACGGGCGCACGCGCGCGCCTTCGCAGCGCTCCGGGCGCGGGCAGCGGGTGCTGCGCGGGCAGATGATGCGCGCCGGCTGCTCGAGGGCGTCCTCGATCCAGGCGATGTCGAGCACGTTGGCGACGGCGATGAGGGCCTCGGTGGCGGCTTTGGGGATCCGGCCTTCGCCGCGACGGTGAACGCACTCCGCGAAGATGCTGGCGGTGATGTCATGGCTGGCAACGCCGTTGGCATCCAACGCCGGCGCGAGGTCGACGCCGACGGATAGCACGTGCGGGTTGCCGGCCATGTCCTTCACGCGCCGGGAGTGGCAGCAGTAGAGGAGGGCGCGCTCGCCGTCGCGCAGAACTGAAATCTGCGAGCCCGTCTCGCCGCGAGGTCCGTCGATCATGCGGAACACGGCCCAGTTGGGACACGGGTCGCTCACCTGGGCGAGGTTGCCCCAGGGCAGCGGAATGCCGTTGCCGCGATAGACGGCGCGCAGGTATCCGGGCGGATAGGCGTCGAAGAAGTGCCAGTAGGGATACGGAGAGACCTTGGTCATCCGCCGCATGATGACGGCAGGTGTCAGCTCGAGGCGCGTTCCGGCCTCCACCCGATAGCGCTCGCGGGCAAGGAAGCGGCGGAAGGGGACCCGGGGCGCGAGCAGGGCACCGGCGAAGAAGCTGCACTCGAAGTCGCGCCAGGCGTGGAGGACGTCCTGCGCATTCATGCCGGCGGTGTCCGAGCCGCCCTCGGGGCTGCCACCCATCTCACCGCCCGTGGCGTGCGCGGATTTCAGCCCGTCGCCGCCGTGCAGCACCTTATGTGCGATGTGCGCGGCGAGATCGAACTTCAAGCGCGCGGCATCGGACTGCAGCGCGCGGTTGGCGTAGATGACCCGCGGCGGCTCGAAGAAGGAGCGCACCATGCTGCGCACCTCGCGGTCCTTGTCGCGCGCCAGCACGGGCTTTCTCTCGAACCAGCGGATCTCGAGGCCGTGGCGCTTGCACAGGCGCAGCAGATCCTCGACCGAGAGGGGAAACTTGCGCTCGCCGACACCGTCCGCGGCGCGCTCGAGATCGGGGAAGTCGTTGCGCGACATCTCCTGATGCGAGCGGATGAGCAGGTGCGCGAACTGCCGGCCGCTGGTCCCGGTCTGCGCGAGAAGCTCCGGGATCGCCGCTTGCAACACATCCTTGGAGAAGAGGAACGCGGGCTCCAGCGGCACCTTGGCCGCCCCCCCGATCGGGACGGCGGGGGTCGGCAGCTCGAGGTCGGCGCTCTCGTCGAGGAACCACTCTGCATCGCGTTGGAACACCTCGGCCAGGAGCGCAAGCATCTCCGGCGAGGGCGAGCGCTTGCCGCTCTCGATCATGCTCAAATACGAGACCGACGGCGCATGCTCGGCATCGCGCTGGATGCAACGCGCGGACAGCTCCTCGAGCGTCAGGCCGTTGCGCTTGCGGATGGAGCGCAGCTTGGCGCCGAGAAAGTGCCCCTTGCGCAGCAGTTGTGCCATGGCGTCGCCTTCCGGTTGGGAGTGGGTGAAATTAACATTGTGAAGTTTCTCCAGTCAAATTCGCGTTCCGGACCGGGTTATCCTCCTTGGCCATGAACGCCAGACCCGATGAGCTCGTCTATTCCCGGGAGCCGGCCGGCTCGCCCGTGGAGATCCTCGGACCGCGGATCGAGCGATCCGCGGAAGTGCTGACACCGCTCGCCCTGCAGCTGCTCGCGAGCCTCCACCGGCGATTCGACGCCCGGCGCCTGGAGCTGCTGGAGGCGCGGGCGCGCCGGCAGCGGGAGCTCGACGCGGGCGCTCTGCCGGACTTCCTCCCGCAGACCGCCGACGTGCGCGCCGGGGACTGGCGCGTGGCGCCGGTGCCGGCGGACCTGCAGGACCGCCGGGTCGAGATCACGGGCCCGGTCGACCGCAAGATGATCATCAATGCGCTCAACGCGCCGGTCCGCTGCTTCATGGCGGACTTCGAGGACTCCTGCTCGCCCACCTGGGACAACATCGTACGCGGCCAGGTCAACCTCGCCGATGCCATCCGGCGCACCATCAGCCATGCCGATCCCGCGACCGGCAAGGTCTATCGGCTCGCGGAGCGCACGGCCACCCTCATCGTGCGCCCGCGCGGCTGGCATCTCACGGAGAAGCACGTCCTCATCAACGGCGAGCCGGTTTCCGGCGCGCTGTTCGACTTCGCCGTCTATCTCGCCAACAATCACGAGGCGCTGGCCCGGGCGGGGACCGGTCCCTATTTCTACCTGCCGAAGATGGAGAGTCACCTCGAGGCGCGCCTCTGGAACGACGTCTTTCTTGCCGCGCAGGATGCGCTCGGCATGTCCCGCGGCACCATCAAGGCGACCGTGCTCATCGAGACGATCCTGGCAGCGTTCGAGATGGACGAGATCCTCTATGAGCTGCGCGAGCATTCCGCGGGACTGAACTGCGGGCGCTGGGACTACATCTTCAGCTTCATCAAGAAGTTCCGGAACCGGCCGGACTTCCTGTTGCCGGACCGAGGGAGCGTCACCATGGACCGGCACTTCCTCAAGTCCTATGTGGATCGGCTGATCAAGACCTGCCATCGCCGCGGCGCGCATGCGATGGGCGGCATGGCGGCCCAGATCCCGATCCGCGACGACCCGCAGGCGAACGAGGCGGCCATGGCGCGGGTGCGCGCCGACAAGCTGCGGGAGGCGAATGCCGGACACGACGGCACCTGGATCGCGCATCCGGGCCTCGCGACGATCGCGCGCGATGCCTTCGATGCCGTCATGAAGGGGCCCAATCAGCTCGAGGTGCTGCGCAGCGAGGTCAACGTCACCGCGCGGGACCTGTTGCAGGTGCCGCAGGGGCAGATCACCGAGGGCGGAGTGCGCAACTGCATCCGCGTCGGCGTGCAGTACATCGAGGCCTGGCTGCGAGGCTCGGGCTGCGTTCCTCTTTACAACCTCATGGAGGATGCCGCCACGGCCGAAATCTGCCGGGCGCAGCTCTGGCAGTGGCTGCATCACGGCGCGCGCACCAGCGACGGCGCCGAGGTGACGCCGGAGCGCTTCGATCGTCTGCTCACCGAAGAAATCGACCGCATCCACGATGAGGTCGGACCGGGGAGGCTGCTGAACGGCGTCTTCCCGACGGCCGTCCGCCTCTTCGAGCAGATGACCAAGCAGGACGAATTCGACGAATTCCTGACGCTTCCCGCATACGACCTGCTCGACTGACGGGCGAGGGAGACCGAAATCATGACGACACGACCGCTTCCGACTGCAGATGAGCTGCGACGCGCCTGGCGCGAGAGTCCGCGCTGGCGCGGGATCGAGCGCGGCTACCGGCCGGAGGACGTGGTGCGCCTGCGCGGCACGATCCCGGTGGAGTACTCGATCGCGCGGATCACGGCCGAGAAGCTGTGGCGCTATCTCAACGAGAAGCCGTTCGTCAACGCGCTCGGCGCGCTCACCGGCAACCAGGCGATGCAACAGGTGAAGGCCGGCCTGGATGCGATCTATCTTTCGGGCTGGCAGGTCGCGGCCGATGCCAACCTCGCCGGCGAGATGTACCCGGATCAGTCTCTCTATCCGGCCGACTCCGTTCCGGCGGTCGTGCGGCGGATCAACTCGACGCTGCGGCGCGCGGATGAGATCCATCATGCCGAAGGGAACGGCGGCATCGATTGGCTGAAGCCCATCGTCGCCGACGCGGAAGCGGGATTCGGCGGTGTGTTGAACGCCTTCGAGCTGATGAAGCAGATGATCGACGCCGGGGCGGCAGGCGTTCATTTCGAGGACCAGCTGTCCTCGGCCAAGAAGTGCGGTCACATGGGCGGCAAGGTCCTGGTGCCGACACAGGAGGCCGTCAATAAGCTGGTCGCCGCGCGCCTGGCGGCCGATGTCTGCAACGTGCCCACCATCCTCGTCGCGCGCACCGATGCCGAAGCCGCGAATCTGCTGACGTCCGATGTCGATGAGCGCGACCGGCCCTTCATCGATACGTCCAAGGGGCGGACTCCGGAAGGCTTCTTTCACGTCAAGGCGGGCCTCGAGCAGGCCATTGCCCGCGCCTGCGCCTACGCGCCTTTCGCGGACCTCCTGTGGTGCGAGACGGCGAAGCCCGATCTCGAGGAGGCGCGTCGCTTCGCGGAGGCCGTTCACCGGCACTCGCCGGGGAAGCTCCTCGCCTACAACTGCTCGCCGTCCTTCAATTGGAAGCGCAAGCTCGACGACGAGTCGATCGCCAAATTCCAGCGCGAGCTCGGAGCGATGGGCTACCGGTTCCAGTTCATCACCCTGGCGGGCTTTCACGCGCTCAACTTCTCCATGTTCGAGCTCGCGCGCGGCTACAAGGCGCAGCAGATGTCCGCCTATGTGGCCCTGCAGCAGGCGGAATTCGCGGCCGAGCAGCACGGCTACACGGCGACGAAGCACCAGCGGGAAGTGGGGGCGGGGTACTTCGATGAAGTGACGCAGGCCGTCTCCGGCGGCGCGTCCTCCCTCTCGGCCCTCGAGGGCAGCACGGAGCTGCAGCAGTTCGAGCGGGCCTCCTGACCTATACTGCCAGGGATGGCGGTACAGAAACTCTTTCCGACCCTCATCTATTCGGCGCGCCTGCCGGGAGCGGCGCGCGGCCGGCTCAACGCGCGGCTCCTGCGCGAGTGCCTGCAACTGCGGCAGGATGACATGGCGGGCCGCAGGTGGTCCGCTGAGCGCTATCCCGGCGGTTATACCTCCTATGGCTCGGCGCATCGGATGCACCGGATGTCGCCGACGTTCACCGCGCTGGAGCGCGCGATCGACCGGCACGTCGCCCGCTTCACGCGCTCGCTCGATCTCGACCTCACCGCGCGCAAGCTGGCGATGACGGACTGCTGGGTCAATATCATGCCGCGCGGCACGGCGCACGGTCTGCACCTGCACCCCCTCTCCACGATCAGCGGAACCTACTACGTGAGGACGCCGCGCGGCTCTCCGGGCCTGAAGGTCGAGGATCCGCGGCTCGAGCGGATGATGGCGGCGCCGCCGCGCTCGGCCCGGGCGGCGCGCGAGAACAGGCCGTGGGTCGTGTTGCCGGCGGAAGCGGGCACTGTGTTGCTGTTCGAGAGCTGGTTGCGTCACGAGGTCGTTGCCAACACGCTCGCCGCGGAGCGGATCAGCATCAGCTTCAATTACAGTTGGTTTTGAGGGACGCTGGAACCGGAGACCGAGCCGGCGGCATCGGCCGGTCAACCGCCGCGGCGAGGCGCCGTTGCTCGATTGAGTGGACCGCTTGCGAGCGCGACCGCTCTACGGACGGGTTCAGCGACGGTTCAGCCCCGCCGATTCAGGCTTCAGATCCAAGGAGAAACCTCAATGCGCAACCGATTCCTTCGTGGTGTCATGCCCGCGCTCGCGCTGGCCGCGCTGACGGCGCTGCCGGCCGTTTCCTCTGCGGGCGTCTTCGTTGGCGTATCGGTCAACATCGCGCCGCCGCCGCTGCCGGTGTACGTGCAGCCACCCTGTCCAGAAGCCGGCTACCTGTGGGTGCCGGGGTATTGGGCCTGGGAAGACGGAGCCTACTACTGGGTGCCGGGCACGTGGGTGCTGCCGCCGCAGGTCGGCTTTCTCTGGACGCCCGGATACTGGGGCTGGGGTGACGGCGTCTACGTGTGGCATGACGGCTATTGGGGCCCGCACGTGGGATTTTACGGCGGCGTGCACTACGGCTTCGGATATGACGGCGATGGATTCGCGGGCGGGTACTGGCATCGGGGTGTGTTCTTCTACAACCGGGCCGTGATGCATGTCGGTCCGACGTTCGTGACCAACGTGTACTACCACCCCGTCGTTTATCACAACACGTACGAGCACGTCAGCTTCAACGGTGGCCCTGGAGGCGTGGTAGCCCGTCCGACGCGAGAGCAGATGGTGGCCGCGCACGAGCACCACTTCGCCCTCACGGCCCCGCAGCAGAGGCAACGGCGAATGGCCTTCGCCGATCGCTCGCTGCGCGCGGACTATAACCATGGGCGACCGCCGATTGCGGCGACGGCCAGACCGGCGGTATTCCACGGGCAGGGCGTTCTTGCCGCCCGAGCGGCGGGCGGGCCGGTGCATTTGAGCCCCGCGCACGCTGCTCCGCATAGGGCCGCTCCGCATATGCGCTCCGACCGCCCATCCTGGGCGGCGGGTCAGCCGCACGCGGGGCGGCAGGAGCCGATCCAGCCGCATGCGCAGAGCAGCTTCCAGGAGCGCACCCGGCCGCAGAACAACTTCAACGTCCAGCAGCGCGCCCGGCCACAGGGCAACTTCCAGGAGCACAGCTACCGGCCCATGCAGCGACCGCAGGCGCGCCCGCAGCCCCAGTACCCTCAGCAGTTCCGGCCTGAGGAGCGCGCGCCGATGATGCACAGTGCACCGCCGATGC
>Ga0134128_10006319_pt1 | contig 14361 bp, 13 predicted proteins | sample KB31754_FD_96462 | JGI IMG/M metagenome (GOLD analysis project Ga0134128, IMG submission 96462) | Terrestrial soil microbial communities with excess Nitrogen fertilizer from Kellogg Biological Station, Michigan, USA - KB3-175-4 | ecosystem: Environmental > Terrestrial > Soil > Unclassified ... | reverse complement strand
CTTGATCAGGCTCTAGCATGACACCATTGAAGGATTTTATCAAATTACCTGCTTTTTCCATTATTTGGGTGTGATTCAAATCAAACCTATTTTTTCTTGATCTTGTATTTCTTGAATTTAATCGGAGTTTATTGTTACAACAAGGGCAACGTATTCCAATCGATAACGAGTCCACAAATATACTACATACAGAACAAGGCCTTTGTCCCACTGCAAAACGATATCCTCCTAGAGGCTTTTTTGCCGCAAATCGATAGCAAATTCCTTTACACTTCAAATTTCAATTCTCCCTTGCCAATAGAATATACGCCATTCCAAATAAAATAGACTAGTATTTGCAAAACCTAGTCACACGTATTTTTATACAACTAGAATGAGTTTATTCAAAAATACTCAGGTTTGTGACTTGCGTGTGATGGCAATCACTGCAATAACAATACCTGCTATGCCAATACCAATTCCAGTCATGCTTATCATGTATAGACTATCAGTAGTATTCTTTACTTCCTGGAAGGATTGTACAACATTTGAGACACCCTTTGATGCTGCATCTGCGTTGTTTTTTGCATCCTCAATATCGCTTGTGAGTTGAGTTATCAGTGTACCCACCTGTCCCATGTTTACAGTATCAGATGATGAAGAGCCCGAAGATGGTGGGAAGTTAAGAGAATCAACACTTGCAACATCATCCAGTGAAATTTCATCATTGATTGCTTGTCCTTCCACAGTACCTGAAAACACTAGACTATAGGTTCCAACTCGTGTTGGAATCAGAACTGCGTGGTATTGACCATCAACAGTACTACTTGGAAGAAAATCAAGTGGTTTTGTGATTCCACCATACTTGACAGAGATTTGCATGTTTTTTAGAGCATTAATCACTGGTTGTGCACTATCACCGCTGCCTTTCTTTACGGTCACCTGTGCTGCATTGAGAAGTCCAGTATATACCGGTTCATTATCCCACCCAACTTGTACAATATAATTACCATAAACTTTTGTGATGTGCGCCTCAGCTGGCTTGACAGAAATCGGTGATACAAAAATGATTGTGGCTATGATCAGTGAAAAAACAGTAGGAACCAAGACTTGATTTATTTTGTTCATTTCTTTCTAGGTTTAAAATCCAAGCCGTGGTCTGAATCTAGTTGCTACAACTACACCTGCAATTGAGATTACTATCAAGATAGCTGGCAATGGAAATTCTGGTACTGCCGGTGTTGAATAACCAGTGTCTGATTCAGATGCTTCTTGTACATTATATGCAGTTATTAGAGTTGGATGAATATTCATGTGGACATCTGTCATGACGGTGTTTGCATCAGCCTTACCATTTAGATCTTGTAACAATTTTGTAAATGCGGTAGTTATTTTGGTATTGGCAGCAGACTTGTCAGCATTCGTTGCAGTAAGATCACTGAACATACTTTGTGCCGAAGTTGCAAGACCTACAGAGTTTTCATACGCATTTTGGTCTACAATAGTAGATGACATAGACATACCACTTGACATACCCGACATTTGACCACTTGACATGCTGGACATGTTCATCTGAGACATGTCATTTAGATCAACAGTTGAGTTTACCGCATCACCATACTTTTCCAAGGCTTCTTTTAATACAAATACAACAGCCAATGCTTGTACAGTTGAATTGTCAAGCTTGTCCTTGTCAACTCGTACAGGTACAGACTCGTCAAGATATCCATTAAGTTTTGAGATGTCATCGTTTACAACATTCTCGTTTCCTGTCTTTTGTGCATCATCTAGTGTTGCATTAATTGTAGACGGAATTTCAGTTGCTAACAATGTATTTTTTTCTCCCATTTCTCTGGTATCATTTGCATTCCAGTATTCACCTAACGCATCAGAATAGTAATCAATTGCGTCCTTGTCGCCAACATGTTTTGCGACTATGCTTGTTTCTGTTCTGATCTCTGCCATCTTAGCAAGCCAAGATGCACTCTCATCTCCACCAAAATTGTGAGCAAATGCAGGATGAGTATAGATCAAACCAGATGCAATAATCGCCGATAGCAACATTGCAATTAATTTGTTGTTCACAAAAAAAATAAGACGCTGCGCTATTTAAAAGCCTTGTAGTACAACAGTCGAATGCCATACTTGTCAAAAATTCAGAGATCAGATAACATAAAAATTTCTGTTCGATGATTGTACCACAAATTGAGCAAGAGCAATATAGTAAATCAAAGAATTTGTAATTACATCAAATGATCAAGCCCAATAATAAAAACAAATTATTTGCAATCATGGCCATTGTAATTGTTTCATCAATAATACTAATACCAAATATTCCTAATTCTTATGCACATGCATTTGTGATAAAAAGTGATCCAGCGCCTTCACAATCATTGTCATCTCCACCTTCCAAAGTAGACGTCTACTTTAATGATCCAGTAGACATCAAATATAGCGAAGTAAAAGTTCTTGATTCAGACGGAAAACAAATTCAAGAAGATGACCAACACTATATTGACGGAAATCAATTATCGCTGAGTGTATCACTTCCTCCAAACCTCAAAAATGGCATATACACAATCTCAACAAAAGTACTTGATCAAACAGACGGTCATGTTACAGAAGATGCATTTGCTTTTGGAGTAGGTCAAGAGGTTCCAAAGAATGTTGCAAGTAATCTAACAGCAAATAATTATCAAGAAGTTTCAATACCTGAAGCGATAGCAAGATTTCCTGCCATTTTAGGTCAAGTAATTGTTGCAGGAATTGCGGCATCCACATTATGGTTATGGGGACCAATATCCAGAATACCAAGACTAAAAGATTCACTTTCACAGATTCGTACTAAGATAGATACAAGTATGGCAAAGATGGCAGTAATTGGTTCCATCATTATTTTGGCATCCGGTTTTGCAATGATAATCGTACAGGCTTATTCAATAAATGCAAGCGTCCTTGATGCCATTTCTACAAAATTTGGAAACATGTGGATCCTAAGAATGGTTGCATCATCTGCTTTGTTTGCCATATCATTTGTAATGTATCAAAAAACAAGAAAGACTCCAAGAATAATTTCGAGAGGACAGACACTATTGTTACTTGGGATAAGTTTTGTAGTGTTGCTAACTACAAGTCTGATAAGCCATGGTTCTGCGACTGGCCAGATAGCTCCATTACTACTTGATTTTTGTCACAATGTCTTTGCATCATTGTGGATAGGCGGAGTAATCTATCTGGCATTTGTAGCCATGCCACAGATTAAACAAATTACAAATTCCAACCTAAGCCTTTCTACAATAGCTGTTCTCATTCCAAGATTCTCAATACTAGTGATTGCGATACTTGGTGCAGTGGTAATCACCGGCCCATTTTTGTTGTATGTGTTAGAACAAAATTTAGCACTGACTCTGGCATCATTTTATGGTAAAACACTAATCGTAAAACTCTCACTTGCTGCTGCAATGATAGCACTTGGAGCATCCCACCAAATACTTGTAAGTAACAAGACAATGTTAACAATTTCAAATAAATTCGTTAGAAATACCATAATTCAGAATGAAACAACTGATGCAAGACAAATTCTTTCCAGATTTGACAAGAGCATAAAGATAGAGGCATTCATTGGCATGGCATTAATTGCATCAGTTGCAGTACTGGTAGACTCTGGCTTGCCATCAAGTGAATTTCAAAACCAGTTACAGTCAGTACAAAACAAAGTATTTGCATTGACTACAAACGACAACTCTAGCACACAAGGATTTTCCCAGACAGGATTTGTCGAAAATGGAAGCAGAGTAGTACTATCTATGAACCCATTTGCAACTGGAAACAATGCTTTTACCATATCATTTTTGGATTCAAGTAAAAATCCAATAGATATGAGATCAGCCCAGCTTAAACTCACGCAAACAGATAGTGGAATAGGACCAATCACCATCGATACCAACAAAACAGACACTGGAACATTTACCACCAACACTGATTTTGGATTTCCAGGACATTGGACAGTAAGAGTCGAAGGAGTACAAAATAAAGAAAACTCACTCAATCTAGTTTCTTCATACGACTTGTTTGTAAAACCAAAACTTAGCAACCTGCAAGTAGACATCAGCGAATACAAGACTCCCGGAAACAACAGTGCCCCCAGGTATCCAGTCTATGACAGCAGTAGAAACAAGATATGGGTAGCAGATACTACTCTACATAGTGACAAGATTCTTGACTTTGATTTAGGAACAAAAAAAATTACAGAACATAAAATTGATGGATTAACAGGTGCAGTATATTCCGCATTAGACTCTCACAATACCTTATGGTATATCGATTATACAAAAAAAATGCTGGGCCATTACAATCCAGACGATAACTCAAACAAAGAATATCCAATTCCAGATCAAGGAATCCTTACAAGCATGGCAATTGACAACAACGATACAGTTTGGATCACATCTACAAACTTGAATACATTTACAGCAAAGATATTGAAATTTAACAGCAATACAACAAAGTTTGACTCGATAAAACTACCAGATAAATCAGATCCGCAAGGAATGGTAATTGACAACACCGCAGGCAAAATATGGATTGCAGAGGGAATTGGAAAGATATCCAGTTTTGACATTTCAAACAACAAAGTAACAGAGATTACACCACCTGAAAATTACACCATGAAAGCCCCTACAGCTATAATTATCGATCCTCAGACTGGAAAAATATACATTTCAGAACATGAAGGTGAGGCGATTTCAGTCTTTGATCCGTTGTTCAAGACATTCACTAAGATACAACTTGATCCTGACAAGGCAAACCTTCCTTATGGAATGGCTTTTGACAAGTATCACAACCTCTGGGTTGCACAACATGCGATTGACAAAATTTCCATAATTGATCCAAGGACTGGAGAGGTCATTGAGAAAAATATTCCTTCTCCAAATACAAGAGTACAATGGTTAACATCAGACTCACAAGGAAATATCATAATGGCAGAAGAAGGAGCAAATGCTACTGCAATAGCAACCATAACGGCAGGACAACCACAAAATAATCTACAAGACAATCAGGGAAGCATTTCATCAGTAATTCCAAACTTGGGCGTTGATTACGTCCAAGTTGTGGCCCCATCCGTTACAGGATTACTAGTCATCGTAGCCTTTTTCTATTGTAAAGGCATAGTTGATTTGAGAAAGGCATCAAACCAAGTAACAAACATACAGTCATTTTAAGCCATTAAATCAAGATTTTACAAAAACGAAGGACATAAAATATTATTTGTCACGGACTTAAACGTCAGGAGTTTTGAAATATTTTAAGTAATAAAAATTGAATGCACCTAAAAAAGCGGTGTCGATATTTATCCACTCAGTTTTTTGAGTCCTTCTGCAATGGAGAATGTTGATGTGTTTCTATCTCCAAATGTGATTGGATCGTGACTGGTGTTCACTATGGCAAAGTCAGTTACGCCTTCTGGTGTTCCAATGTCAAAGTGGTACAAACAGTTTTGTCCAGGAGTTGATAGTTGAGGCAAATATTCTGGGTCTACCGGAGCCAGGGTATTTACACCAACATCTACTACACCCTGTAAGAAGGATATCTTGGGGTGTCCACTTGTATCACATGGAACATACATTGCAACATGTCCTTTTGTAGTCAAGAATGGAGTTGTGTCAACCATGTCTAGAAACTCGCCAGATTGCAAGGTTATTCCTTTAAAGGAAAACCATTCTTCTGTTGGAATGTCTGTCGTAACTGCCTTGTATTGTCCCTTACCAGCAGCAAATGCTGATGGAAGGTTTTGTATTGGACCAATTGATAGTCCAATTGTAGCAATTATGGCAATTGCCATAATTGTGGCAAGAATTTTTTTCTGCATGAAAGAAATTATAAAATAAAAAATATTTGAGTAAAGTGGTACAATCGTCAAATGTACCAAGTATCAACAATTTTTCAAACCAATGATTATCACAGAATGATAACAACTTCTACTGTTGTACCAACATTATTTTTAATTTCTTCAACCATATTATCAATAGACTAGAAATTGACACTTTCAATATTCAAGCGAGGTGAACGAGTAAAAATAGTAGAAGACGGGGAAGATCCACACAAGGTTTACAACATAAAGAAAATTTCAAAATATCATGATGAAACTACTTTATACATATTAGAATCAGAAGACACTCTAATATCACGACTATACTATGAAACAGATAGTTCTTGTCTTGAAAGAATCTCAGATATCAAAATTAGGTAGATCATGAATCGCTCAAAATGATTTGAGACCAATCACATGAGATGTAACACAGATAATAGATTTTGAATTGCAACTCGGGTCTTTGCTGCATGGCGCACTTTTACACACAGCAAAGAACGAGCAGGATGAAGTCGAACCGATACGTATTACATGACACATACCCGTTTCATGAGATAAGGAAATTGGTACATTTACCGAATATACCATTCACCAGATATCGTTTTAGAGGTTGATTCGAGAGTTGTACCAGTTCATTTAAATTTAATTTTGGACCAATGTATGCCATGTCCAAGTATGACAGCTTGATAGAAAACAGGTCCAATTTGTTGACCTTGATTATGTTTGCAGTCATAGGTGTTTTGGCAGTACCGGTAATTTTACCTCACATCGTTCATAAATTCCAGATCTTTCACATATTGATCCATCTTAGCGGCATCAGTTTGGCAGTCTTTTTGAGCATAATATCTGCGATTGCATATTCCAGAGTTAAAACCAAGAGATTGTTTTTCACAATGCTTGCATTTTCATTATTTGTGATAGCTGAGGCACTGTCTCTAGTAGATGCAACATGGCAATACACATATTATTTAGGTCCATTCCCAGTAGAGGAGATTGCACATTTCTTTGAATTGTCAACACTTGGAATGTTTGCACTCAGCGTATTTAGGAAGGATTAGTTATGAGTAGAGAAATAGAGATCATAAGCATTATAGAAAAAAATCCCGGAATAAAATTCAGAGAGATAATGAGAGAAACAGGATTAAAAAACGGAGTCTTGAGTTATCATGCAAGAAAATTAGAAGAAAATGGTAGTGTTAAGATAGATAGAAAATCAGGAGAAACTAGATTCTACCCTCTTTTTGTTACAGAAGAAGAATCGGTCCTGATAACAAGTCTTAGACGAGATACACAAAGATACATCTTATTGTCCTTGTTAGACGGCAAGCCACTTTCATTCAATGAGATAGTTCAAAAAGTGAAAAAGGCACCTTCCACAGTTTCTACTTTTCTTGCAAAACTTGTAGACGATGAGATAGTAGAGATAAAAATCATTGAACTAAAGAAAGTGTACTTTTTGAAAAATCCAGACATGGTACGTGAAATCATTGAAAGATACAACCCCGTACTACTTGAAAGAACTGCATACAACTTTGCGGACACATTCTCAAGCCTATAACAATCAATATTCAGATACATGTATGGTTATAACAACGCCAAAGACTAGTGCGATCTGATGAGAACCTGCCTACTATTTATTTAGAGTTACAAGATAAGATACTACAAATTGACACGTATACTAGTCCTGTTTGCAATTGCATGGGTTTTAATTCCAAGTTTTATTTTCTTGTCAGCTTATGGAGATGGACTTGCAAGCGAAATGCTTCCGCCTGCAATGATTGGAAACAAGAATGTCACACTATCAATCAATTCCTCACCATTTTTAATTGACAACACACATGTGGGTACTCAAATAAACTTCGTTTTACAGGATGCATCTAACCAAGAACCATTTCAAGAGGTGACACTTGCAGTATCTGCTTTCAAAGATGACAAGGCACTTTTTGGTCATGTGTTTATGAGCGACAGCGGTAATTTTCTTTTCAACGTAGTCCCAGACAATTCCTCAAGCAAGATAGCAATAAACGAGCAAGGAGGAATATTTCCGGGGGTCTTGGGGCACAGTGGGAGTTACCAGATAAAAGGACCAGTCTTTGCAACAGGAGGCTTGTACAAATTCAAGATAAATGTTCTCACGATGGGCTCTTATGATAACCAGATAAGCAAATCATATAATGCGGCCATATCAATTCCAGAGACCAAAGATTATACCATAAATGACATTGATGATGGAAAACAGACAGTTACAATAATTGCATACTATGACCAGATTGGAAACTTCCAGTATGATTCCAACAAAAAAGAGATGAGTTTTTCAATGCCGTTTAACTGGAGTCAGGACAACCTAAACCAAGTATCAGTAGTACATCAAGAACTCAAGATACCTAGAACATTTACCAATTTCATAGTTACAAAGTATGATGCGCATGTAAATGGAGTGGTATTACCAGACAATGCAGTCAGCATAGATGACTACTCTTCTGATGAGTTTAGGATTGTGCATCTCATATTATACAAAAAGGAAGTAAACGATATTGCAACAAAACAAAGTTCCAAGCCAGAGATGGACTTTACACTTTCACCAAGCAATGAAACAGCATTTCCAATAACACAGTATACGAGAAATGCCCAGTACAAGGTAAGCCTTAGTTGGGATCCACCAAAAATCATTTCAGGCCAGACAACAAGATTTAGTTTCCAGATTCTTGATCCATATCTAGTAAACAAGACAGTGAGTTCGATAAACTATGATTTTTCAATAATAGCTGGAAAAAATGGTCTGATGTTTCACAAGAGCGGCACAACCAACAACAATGATACCCCAAATATGGTGAATGTTAATTTCCCTGCAAACTATTCAGGTCCAATTACAATCGGATTTGAAAATCTAAATGGAAACAGCTTTGCAGATTCGGAAATTTCTGGAATTGTCTCAAAGCCCCGCATAGTTCCAGAATTTCCCACAGGATCATTGATCATGATTACCGCCATATTCTCACTTGTAATCATACTTCCACGATTAAGAAAATGAAGATACCTCGTGGAATTGGGATTTTATTGGCAGGAGTAGGCATGTTTCTAGTAGGACATTTTCTTTCACAACTTGTCCTTGATTTGATTCCAACAATAAATCCAGCCAATTCAAGCGCCATTGCAGATGCAAATTATCACATGTTATCCATCAGCAATCAGTTATCAATCATAAGCCAATTTGGGCTCATAGTGATAGTAATTGGTGCAATCATTTTCTTTACAGATAGAAGAAAAAAGGCAGCACCATAAGTATTCCGCATATCCCACTAGAACACAGGAATTCTGCTTAACAGTAACACATCAAGGGGTTGTTCAAAAATTATTCTCTGAGACAAACCAAACAACATAAGAAAAAGGGAGGTAAGAACTGGTTTGCGGCTGGTAAGTAGATTCTTTGCATTAGATAAATCATATCTGTCAATCATTTTTTTAACAAGGTCTCTTTTTTTTATCTGATAAAATTTTGAACGCTTGTCAAATTTTGCTTCAACTATATCATCAGAAAGTAATTTAGACAATACAGTAGAAACACCAGAACCAGAAATCCTACTCATTATCACAATTTCTTGGAATGAGAGATTTTGATTTTCAGATAACAGAGTCACGATGCTATAGGAAGAATTTTTTCGCAGATGTTTCATCAGGGTTATTTCTTCTATTTGCATCCCTAATGGATAACATCTTGTAGTTCCCGGAGTGCGTTCTATTTTTATGCTACCGTTTTCTTCCAACTTTCTCAGATAATGACTCAATGCTCCATTTTTTAGTCCAACTTTTCTCATTATTTCACTGAACTTTATTCCAGGATTTTTCTCGATTACACTAACGATGTCAACCATTTTGTCCCCGTGATTTGCATGATTTTGATTTTCATTTTAATCATATTGGTACATTCATCGAATATACCAACAAGAGACAACATTTCAAACCAAGCGCTATTGCAATGCAACAAAATTTTTCATTTTACTTATCACTAGTAAGCTTAACACAGAAATGACTAGCATAATAATTGACATAGATCCAAATTCCGGAACCACAGCTTGTTGACTTTCCATTTTCATACTATCATCGGAATTACTCATCATATTACCATGGTCACTCATACTTGTCATGTTGACATCGTGATTGTTCATATGCATCAGGGCATCATTTGAAATACCCATCTGATCATGCCCGATGTCATATTTTGGGCATTTTCCATTCCTGCCATGGCATCATCACTCATGTGAGCAGAGTGATCAAGTATCTCATACCCATCATAAAGTTGTACCCCCAATGCAGCATCAGCAGAATTCGTAGAGATGTGATCAATTGTTCCAAAGCACCTATCTCCATTGATTGTTTGTACTGTTTTATGAAGTGCATACGTGTTATCTGAAACAGTCACCTTGATCAGATTCTCACCTGATGCAAGTAATGCTTCAAAGACATATTTCTTGTCTGGGAAAAATTGATTGTGTTCATCATAAATCTGGTTTGTTGAAAGCTGTGCATCTACCAACCCCGTCTTATCTCCTCGAACTGTTACATGTACTGATTTTGCATCATCAGTAGTTGCAACTACAATTCTCACAAGATCAAGTCCACATACATTATACCCAATCTGCTGAATGTCAAGCTGTTTGACAATCATAGATAGCATGTCACTATCAGAGTGCATGTCGTCCATACCCATGGTACCATGAGAATGACCAGAGTGATCATGTGATACACTTGAAGCTCCGCTGATAAGATAAGATGAAAAATGTTTTACTGTTTGAATATATGCACAGGCATGTCCAGGTACATCAGCAGACGGATTTCGTTGTGGTACATCATCTGTTGGATGCCAATGATTTGAAGTATACAAGTAAACAGTAGGAAGTACAGAACAATTTCCATTTGAATCTGGAGCAACATTGAACATTATTTTAGGATCGGCAGAAAATGTGGACGGATTTCCAAGATCCAAATCTCCAACAGTATCAACATCCAAAAATAAAACAGTTCCAGATACAGGAGATGAAGGAAAGGCAGGTGGGATATTATCATTTATCTGGACTCGCACACCAACATTGATTCCATCTGTAGCCAATGGAAGAGAAATGGAATCGATTGGAGGATGACCTGATCCAATGCCCAAATTATCTAACTTGAGATGCAAGTCAGTGCCTGCAGAGATTTTATCCAAAACAGGAGTCATTATCAAATTATTGCCACCATCATCAGTTGCCTTGAACATAGGCGGAAGATATGCAACATCAGCACCAGAAGTACTAGGAGCACTGTATGTCGGTATTTGTAGACTGGCATACAATGAAGATGCAGTAACAACCGGAGAGTTGAGAACAGTGGTGAAGATTATTGGGGTTGGAGATGGGATTGTGAGAATGTCAGTAGTTTTTGCTATAATTTTGGCAGATGGTAAGTCTTCGGAAGACGAAATTGTCACACCATTTATTTTTGCACCAGAAGTTGCTAGAGAAGAAACTGTTGTTTCAGAAATTACAGGTGGCAATGATGTTGATTCTGCTGCAGATGTTGTGTTTAGAAAATAGTTGACAATTCCAACGCTTCCTGGAGTTCCATCTATGTCTGCAGATACTGGTTCATCATTTGGTAAAACACCTGGAGGATTTTTCAATTGAAACACGCTGTATGTTCCATTATTTACTCCAACTAACTCGATCACTCCAGGTGTAAGATCAGAGTCCAGAGGTCCATCATCTATCACCATCAAACCCCTACCCCAAACAGAAGCATCAACATCAGTTGCGTTTACGGTATACGCTAGAGGATTAGGATAAATCAAGACGGTTGCATTTCCTGTAAGAAATGGATATTCATCATTTTGATGAACAAAAATTGTGAGTGTCTGAATTGAATTATTGGTCAAACAGTCAGTACACAGCGTAGCCCATGCAGATGGATATATGTTAGAAGAAATACCAATAGTTAGAACAGCCAGAAAAATAACTGAAAATAAAATATTTTGAATATCAAAAAAACTACGGGTCATAGTTTTCATCAACCATAGTTAATGACTGTGACCAGTTTCTATTGGTGCAATACCAGTTATGGCGCTAGGCAATCTAGGTTGGTTGTATGGGTACGGCATAGTTCCTGATGATCCATATCCATTTGGAGTGCTAATATCGCCTGCCACAGTTAGCAGGGTAAACATTGCAACATTTCCAGTCCTAAAGACAACTGTTTTGCTGCTTATGTTGAGCAATCCCATATCAGTCACCCTCGGGGGACCAGCATGTACTACAGTACTTAGGCCAATAGCTGGAACGTGTGAGTGATAGACACATGTTTTTCCAGGATTAGATGCATGGGCAATGTAATTCATTTGTAATTGGTCTACCCAAGTCTTAGAAGCAAGCTCATCAAAGTGCCCTCCAATTGGAATCACAGCTGGATTACCATTACTATCACATGGCACAATCAACAGAAAATGACCTGTGACATAATTTGGACTATAATCAGCTACTGGAAGATAATCACCAGGTCTCATGACTTGACCAGCCAAGAACACATGTACTGCATTTGGCATTGTACCTGCAGCTACTCCACCTTCAAAGGCATGATCTGCAAAGGCATTCTGAGATGTCAATCCTACTGATGATATCGTAATGATACTAGCAATTATCACTACAATAGAGAATTGTATTTTTGTCATTGAGGGCTTTTTTCAGATATATGATATAATATTTCTAGTACAAAAATCGAAATTGTTTTTTGTTTCTACCAATTTTCTTATTAGCATAATATCAATGGACTAGATTAATGACTGATAAAAAAAGAACCACAACATCAATTGCAGCATTAACTGTAGCAATTTTATCAGCAACATTATTGACCACAACTATTGGAGATGCATGGGCACATGGTTCCGGAAATCTTGTGATAAACGGTAATGCCAATAAAACAGTCAGCATTGCCATCGGAGAACTTAACGAACCCGTCTATCCAGATACAACTAGTGGCATGGACTTGATTCTAAAAGATTTTCTTACTAGCTTGCCTCTCACTAACGCTCAAAAACAACAAGGTGTGATCACAGCAACTGCGCCAACAAAATTATTTGTTGATGAATACTTTTATCCAAAAGGCGTCACTCCAGGAGTAGTAAAAACCTCAGACGGAGTGACAGCAGCTGCAACAGATGGTAGCGACATACCATCAGTAAAAGCCAAGTCAGGATACATAGACAGTAAGATAAAATCCAACATTAGTGCACAATTTGGAAAACCAGGATCATATTCTGGTGACACTCTTTTGTATACAGAGACTGGAAGGACTCTATACCACATCTACGGAGATCTCAATTACTATAATGATACTTCTGTAAAAGTGGACTTTTGGGCAGATGGTGGAAACATAGGAATGGGTAAAGGTGGTCAGTTAACAAATGGAACTGGTACAAATAGCACATTTTCCATCAAGACAGCCAGTTTTGGTGAAAAAGACAAGACCACACAGTATTGGCCAGGATCCAGTGCAGGTATAACCAATGCAACACATCCTGTTAGTGTTCAGGCAGCAGTAGGTAAAGGAGGGGACATTTGGAGTTTCCTCAAGGTCATCTTGAATACAGTAAACACAATAACTGGCGTAACTCCAGGAACTGCTCCATAAGAGCACAGATTTTTTATTTTTTAATTATCAGACCCTATCCTTTCATACCATAACCGACAAGTACAGAATAGCACCCAAGACCACACTCTTCACATATTGGTTGCATCGAAGAGTTTTCTGCGCTTCCAATGCAGCATGGTTTTTTCTCTCTTCCCATGTGATCAACCGATAAGATTGCCCACGTGGGACAGTCAATTGGTACTGTTCCTTTTCCACCCCAATTTTTCTTCATAAGTTCAAGCTGATCATCAGGATTTATGATGTAATCATCATCAAACTTGTTTTTCATTGCAATGATTCCATCAACCACTTTGGTTCTTTCAGGACCAAACGGTAGAAACAGGGGATCATTTTTTGCAAAAGGTGTGTGAAATTGAAATCCAATCTTGTTAGTATGCTCATGCCATTCTTGGGCCACATCTTGCACTGTTTTGTAGTTTTGTGAGTTTATTGTCATCGTAATCCAGACATCTTTCCATGCCTTTTCTCCATTATTGTTTACATAGTCAAGTACATTTTTTCGAGTTTTATCATATGAACCAGGACCACGAATTTTATCATGAATCTCTTTTGTTCCATCAATGGATATCCAGTAAAAGTACAGATTTGGAATTTTTTTCAACGGCAGAGTTCCATTTGATACAATACAGATTCTTTTTGGAAACTGCTTTACAAACAAGTCAATTACATCAGGTCTGAGAGTTGGCTCACCACCAACCAAGGTAATAATGAATACGTGTTTTTTCTTGAATTTCTCATCAATCACTTTTTGCCATTGCTCAACTGTGAGTTCTTCATTTTCTTTTCTGTTTAGCCACCAATAGCAATGAGTGCAGTGCAGGTTACAGATGTTGATT
>Ga0134128_10006318_pt1 | contig 14361 bp, 14 predicted proteins | sample KB31754_FD_96462 | JGI IMG/M metagenome (GOLD analysis project Ga0134128, IMG submission 96462) | Terrestrial soil microbial communities with excess Nitrogen fertilizer from Kellogg Biological Station, Michigan, USA - KB3-175-4 | ecosystem: Environmental > Terrestrial > Soil > Unclassified ... | reverse complement strand
GGCTCGCTCCACGGTTATTTCTGCCTTCGTGGCTTGTGTCTCTAGTGCGGCTGGTCGACGTCAGAGGACCGGCCGATCTGGCTTAAGAGGAGCGTGGTGTCGCCCCTATTGGGATATGCCGATCGACCGGTCCATTGCCACCCACGATGGAGGGAGACGTGTTCCATGATGGTCATCGGGATCGATGCGCACAAGCGCAGCCATACCGCGGTCAGTGTTGACGACATGGGTCGACAGGGATTTGTGAAAACTGTTGGTACGACGACACAAGATCACCTGCGGCTGCTCAAGTGGGCGGTCGGTTTGGCCGGGGAGCGGTTGTGGGCGATTGAGGATTGCCGGCACCTGACACGGCGGCTCGAACGCGACCTGGTCGCCGCGGGCGAGTCGGTGGTGCGGGTCTCGCCGAAGCTGATGGCTCGGGTGCGCGACTCGGCGCGCAGCTACGGCAAATCCGACCCGATCGACGACCTGGCGGTGGCGCGGGCGGCGCTGCGGGAGCCGGATCTGCCGATCGCGCGCCTCGATGGCATCGAGCGGGAGATCCGGTTGTTGGTCGACCATCGTGAAGACCTCGTCGCTGAGCGCACCCGCATCATCGCCCGGCTGCGCTGGCATCTGCACGAGCTCGACCCGAGTTGGACAGCACCGACAAAACTGGAGCGGCACAGCGCATTCGACAAGGTCAAGGCACACCTATCAGGTCACAACGACGGCGCCATGGTCCGTAGACTGGCACTGCGGCTCGTCGAGCACTTGCGGCTGCTGACTGACGAGATCAACGAACTCACCGCCGAGATCACTGTCCGCGTCACCACGATTGCCCCGTCACTGTTGGCCATCGTGGGCTGCGGGGCACTGAGCGCGGCCAAGATTGTCGGTGAAACAGCCCACGCCGGCCGGTTCCGCTCCAAAGACGCCTACGCCCGTCACAATGGCACCGCGCCGCTGCCGGTGTGGTCGTCGAACAAGCAACGGCATCGCTTGTCACGCACCGGCAATCGACAACTCAACGCGGCACTACACCGCATCGCCTTGACTCAGGCCCGGTGTTACCAGCCGGCTCGTGAACTGCTCGAGCGGCGCAAGAACGGTGGCGACGGCGGCATGGAAGGCCTGCGCGTGCTCAAGCGCCGACTCTCGGACGTCGTCTACCGAGCCATGCTCACCGACGAAACCGTCCCCCTCCGGCGCACCGCTTGACAGAGGAGCTAGAGACAACCCGCCGATGACACGACGTGAGACAACTTGCACGACCGCAGGTCAGGCGATCCCGATATGACCACGGAAATGAGAACCGACAAAGCAGCTGCGGCAACAACTACTCAACGACGTCAACAGATGCGCCTCTGCGACCGAGTGCCGATCACAGAGGCTTCACGGACAGCGTCGGTGAGGTGGATCCGAACCTGGATAAGGTGCTCAGCGTCGAAACGGTCCGTCCCTTGATTGCCGCTCTGCCGGAGCGGCAGCGGACCGTCCTTACTCTTCGGTTTTCGATAACCTCACCCAGACTCAGATCGCCGAACGCGTCGGCTGTTCTCAAATGCATGTTTCCCGCCTACTCTCGAAGGCTCTCGACACCCTGCGCAGCCGTGTCCGTGAACCCGAACTTGCGGCGGCCGGCTGAGTCACTAGGTGTGACTCAGCCGGCCGCCACCGTCGCTGATGAGCGAGCACCGCTTGCGGCGCCACGTGGCGAGACCATTGGTCGCCGCCGTCTGCCCGAGGACATGTGCCATACCAACGGGGTTACCCACGACTGGTGCGCCACCACTCCTCGCCCGATGAACGTCGCAGCCAAGGTTGATGGTGAATCGGTGCGATCAGGGGTTTGAGGGCGCGAAGCCGGGTACTCGTTCGACGGCTCCGAGGTCGGGGTGCGAAGCCGGGCCCACGTGAAATGTCGTAGGAAGAAGGGCTGATGGGTTTTTCTGAAGAACATCAAGATCCGCCTGGAGTTCAGTCGCTGATGAAATCAGTCCCGGACTGCGGGGAGGCTAGCTACTGCGGCTCGGGCCGGCTGGCAGGTAAGCGGGCTGTCATCACCGGCGGCGACAGCGGCATCGGCCGAGCTGTCGCCATCGCTTACGCGCGCGAAGGCGCCGACGTGTTGATCGCATACTTGAATGAGGACTCCGATGCCGCCGACGTGGCACGCCTCGTCGAGGAGGCAGGTCGAAAGTGTGTGTTAGTCGCTGGCGATTTGTCAGATCCGGCGCACTGCCGCGCTGTCATCGGCCGCGCTGCAGAGGAATTCGGCGCTATCGATGTACTGGTCAGCAATGCCGCGTATCAGATGACGCACGAGAATCTAGACGAGATCACCGACGAAGAATGGGACTACACGTTTCGTTTGAACGTCGGCGCCTATTTCTATCTCGTCAAGGCTGCGCTGCCGCACATGGGCGCGGGGGCCTCCGTTATCGGCAGTTCCTCGGTCAACTCCGACATGCCTTCTCCAACTCTGGCGCCCTACGCCGCCACCAAGGCGGCCATCGCCAATCTGTCCGCCAGTCTGGCGCAATTGCTGGGGGAGAAGGGTATTCGGGTTAACAGCGTGGCGCCGGGACCGATCTGGACGCCGCTGATCCCGTCGACGATGCCGCCGGAAAAGGTCGCTTCGTTCGGCGAGAACACTCCCTTGGGCCGGGCGGGCCAGCCAGCCGAGCTCGCACCGGTGTATGTCCTTCTGGCTTCCGATGAGGGCAGCTACATCTCCGGTGCCCGGGTTGCGGTCACGGGGGGACGGCCGATTCTGTAGGAAGGCAGCCTGGCAACGCGTGGCCGCCATCGACCCGCTGGCATTGGCGTTTACCCCGCTCAGGACGCAGTGTGGTGGTACTTCGCGCAGCGATCCAGCCTATGCCTATGCATCGCAGCGCCGAGGTCGTCGACGACGGGCAGCTCGGCGTCGCAATCACATATGCACAAAATCCGGTTCACCGCTCGATTGCCGACGATCATCCAGTCCACCTCTCGCCTCGCACAGTGGACACTGACGTAAAACAGGGCTGTGAAACCCTGGCTGCCGAAAAAGTCGACTCTGCTCAGGTCGAGGATCATTTGTTGAGAAGCGCGGGTGTGCCGTGCGACGAAGCGTCCGAGGGCTTGGCGATTGGTGGCGTCTACGTCGCCCGTGACGGCGATACATACGCGCTCGGCTGTCAAGTGGTGAACTTCGAAGACGGCGCGGCCACATCGTTGTGTTTCGTCGACGGTCGGCAACTCCGATTGATCGAGCCAGACAGTGTGAGCAGGGGGCACGAGGTGAACTCCTTCTCCTGGAGCCCGAGGCAGTGGAGGAAGTCAAACGGCCCTGCAGTCTGAAGACCGGAAAGGCGGCGTAGGTTGCGCCGCGACCGGCTGTAAGCTCAACCGAGGTTGAGAGTACTACGGATCCGATGGCACGTGTCTTGCTTTCATCAAGAGTTTTTAAGTCATTGTTGGACTTCGTTTTTCGGATAGTCCCATACGGCACGGAGTGTGTTTTGCCACGTCCATCCGCGGATCGCGGCGACGGACTCAGTTGGCTCTGCCAGCCGAACTCTGCGGTAGGTGTCGGCTCAACGCGATGGGGGCGCTGCATCACGAGGCCGGCACGCGATTCTGCGTTAGGTGTTTGGCCCGGTTACCGGGGGGCAATGCCTGGATAAGTGGGTGGTGATCGGCGGGGGTTGCGCTGGTGTCATCTGCAAGGCGGTCAGTGGGGTCAACCCCCTTGTTGAGCACACAGCTCTGCCTCGCTCGGCCGTCGATCCATACACTTGTTCACGCCCGATCGGCAAAGCACCGACTCATTACGCACGAAGGTTGGGAGGTCGTTCTCCACCCGGCAGGTGCGGCGGGCCCGGTGGTCCAGCAGGGAGGCTCGGCCCTGGAGTTGTAGGCTGCCCACCGCCCACGACTGCATCCAGGCGAAGAAGAACAGCTAAGGCTCAACGGCTGCGCCGTCATGTCGGCGAGCCCGAACTCGCGGCGACCGGATAAGTTAGTCAGTGTGACACGGCTTTTCGTCGACCTGGCCCGCCGCCGATCGTCAGGCTCACCCCCTAGCGTCATGCAAGATGCGAAGGGTCAAAACTCTTCAATACCCTGCACTCGTGCCTCCAAGCGGCGAAACATGCCCGGGTCCTGCAGCATTGGATGAAATGGGCGCGGTTCCGGTTCACGTGGTCACCTGCCATCGACGCCACTGACTGGGATCGGCTAGCGCCTGCTTCCATTGCTTGAACGTGGGGCGTTCGTTTCAGACCGTCGATGAGTGAGAGCGCCCCCGACGGATAGATCAACGACACGATCCACCGCCCGCCCTCGGTGTCGGTGACCTTGAACCCGCCGCCGAGGAACTGCTTGAGCCACTTCACCGACAACCCGTCACACGGAATCGCACCCTTGGCCCGTACAAACAGGGTGGCGTCGGGTCACCCGACGACGTTCAGATCGGATACGACGGCCTGGACCCCAAGCCACTAAGCAGCGACGCCGCCACCGTTTACCCGACGCCCATCGTCGCCCGCCGATGAGCAGCCTGCCGCCGAAACGCCCGGCGATTCACTGGGCGCCGGTGGCGGGAGCGAGGAAGCGCTTCTAGTTTTCGGGTCTATGCCCGGCTGGCCGCGCTCATAATCAGGGGGTGGTGAGTGAGGCAGCGCGCGACTTGGGCGATGGTGGCGTGGCCGATGGTGGGCCTGACGGGGCGGAAGAAGCCAGTGAGGTGGTGGGTGTCGGCGAACCCCAGCGGGTGGGTAGTTTTCGGTTCTGGTTCGCCGATCAACGCTGGGAATGGTCACCGGAGGTGGCCGCGATGCACGGGTATGGCGTCGATGAAATAACGCCGACCACCGAGCTGTTGCTGAAGCACAAGCATCCCGAGGATCGTGACCGGGTGTCGGCGGCGATCACCGAATCGATTCGCAGCGGCGAGCCATTCTCCAGCCGCCACCGCATCATCGATACCCGCGGTGCCGAACATCACGTGGTCGTGGTGGGCACCGCACTGACCGATGACGACGGCGCAGTGGTAGGCACCGAAGGGTTTTACGTTGATGTGACCGAGGCGGTGGACCGTGAACTGCAGGCGGGCCTCACCGCGGCCGTCGATGAACTCAGCCGCTCGCGCGCGGTGATCGAGCAGGCCAAGGGCATGCTGATGTTCGCCTACGGCATCGACGCCGGCCGCGCGTTTGACGTGTTGGTCTGGCGCTCCCAACAAACCAACGTCAAGCTGCGTGAGCTGGCCGCCCAACTCGTCGCCGACCTCACGCCGGTCACCGTTTCGGCTGCGGTGCGAACACGCGTCGATCAGCTGTTGATCACCACCCACCGGCGCGTCCACCCCGACTGAGGTCAATCGACTTTCATCCCGGACCGTGCCGGATTGGTTTCCGCGCGGTCATGTGGTGTTTCGTGATGTCGCGGGCGGGGAATGTGAGGGCATGAGCAGCGACCCGGCTCAGCGGCCTCTACGACGACGGTGAGCGACCGTGCGAAACGCTGGCACAACCTATTGTCGTGCGCCGCGCAGCCAAAGACGTAGCAGCCAGCGTGAACGCATAAAGCGCCGGTGACTGCCCTCGGTGTCCTGCATGCCTATGAACTCGAACGCTCGGGGGATGCGCTCCCCGGTTCTCACCGACCGGGGAGGCCGATAACTACGTGCGCTTACGAGAGAAGCGACGCCTCGGCTGATGGCCCCTTGATGCCGGCAACTGTCCACGCGGACACATCGGATAAGCGGATGCGCAAGGAGTCATGCTCGACCATGGTGCCTGCGACGTAACAGCGGGCTTTGCGGAGATGCAGAAAGACTCTGGCCTGCTCGGCTTCAAGCGCCCCGATACGGCCGGCGACATCCTCGGCATCGTTTCTGTTGAAGAACTTGGCGACGTAGTTGCCGAAGTATCTACTGGGCACCGTAATTCCCGTCGCCACGCCCCAGGGCAGGTACAGCGTCACTTCGATGCCGACGGCGTCGGCTTCCGCGTCGATGTGACGCAGGATCGCATCCGCAACGACGGCGCCGGAGCCCCGGCTATGTAGGAGCAGTCCAGGGATAGCCCTAACCCACCCGCTAGCTCGCTTCTCCGATTCCTCGAAAGGTGTTGCGGTACAAGCGAAGAACGCCTCTGCCGAGCGTAACCCGAACGACAAGTTCGATGACGAGGACTACCCCGCCTACAGCATGGGTAGCGCCGCACAAATCCTGGGAACCACCCCCGCGTTCCTGCGCAGCCTCGACGAGGCGAAACTACTCACACCTCAACGCTCCGAAGGCGGACACCGCCGCTACTCCCGCTATCAGCTGAGGATCGCAGCGAGGGCTCGTGAACTGGTCGATCACGGCACCGCGCTAGATGCGGCGTGCCGCATCATCATCCTTGAAGATCAACTCGCTGAGGCCAACGCAACCAACGCCGAACTTCACCGCAGCCTCGACGACCGGCGCGCCCCCTCCGGTCAAAACCCCAGTACTGAACTCTGCTGATCCTGGCCATCTTTGAGACGAGATCTGGTCGAATCCAGTTCTCTGGATGTAATACGCCGGCGATATCCGCGAGCCGAGGTGGGGCCGAACTCTATAGCCGGGTACACCCATCCCCTGTCACGGTGTTCCCCGCGCGTACGTGGGTACTCGTCTGATAGGGGGCTACTGGTTGGTTGCGCTCTTTGGCCTCCCTCAGGCGAATCTGGGGCAACCCTGATGTTGAGTGCACAGCGCAGCCCAGGTTCGCCGCCCGGCCAGCCCAATGCGGCGATGCCGATTCATCGGCCGCAGTTGCGCCTTCAGATAAGCTTCCGCGCATTTCCGAAGTGGTGAACCGGGGAATCGCCACTTGAGCTGGCAGAAGCCGTCACGTCGAGATGCAGAAGCCGCGGCGCTACCGCACCGCTACGGTCACAAACTCGCCGACCTGAAGTTCGCCGGCAGTGGCGCGGTAAAGCTGGGATTGACCGGTGCTGTTGGCGGGAGAATCCTGAGGTGATCGCGGGACTGGGCCGACCGCCGCGAAGACCGGGGAGGGCAATGAGTTCGGAACATGCAACAGAGCAGGTGCCGCTCGCCGAGATCCAGGAGGGTGACACGGTCCAAGATCCTGAGTCCGGTCAGTGGTTCACCGTCACCCGGACGGCGGACGGCACAACGAGTGTCATTCACAAGCAGGTAGATGGCGACACTACGGTCATCGAGGGGTATCGCGTCTACTACGGCGACGAACAAGAAGGCGAACAGGTCGATTCCCGGTGCGTCATCGATTCGCGGTCCACTAAAGGTGTTGTCACTCGGCAGGTGCGGGAGTAATCGCGAGCGCCCACGGGACCGCATAGTGACTCTCCGTCGCTGTGTCCAGGGTGCGCCATCGAGCGCCAACTGCTTATCCGCAATGTCGAGAAGGCCGCGGTTGGTGGACAGAGTGAAGCCATCGCGCGCTGGCTGACCAAGAACGATCCCGGCGTTCGGTGGCCACAGACTGGATCGAACTATCGACCTGTGCCGCTGCGGTCAGGTAGTCCTCCCGCCGCATCGTGCCGCCGGGGCTTCGTTTCCCGTATGCAGGCACAACAGCGCTCCCGGGTTTCAACTCGGCGAATTCTGTGAATCATCTCCGTGCCATTTCCCGCGCAAGAGAGGTCCTCAGTGAAGCAAATCGTCTACTCCGTCCTAGCAGCATCGGCGGCGGCAGCCATCATGAGCGGATGCTCGGCCTCCGAGATCGTCAACACCGGCGGCGACACGAAGTGCAAGGACTTCCTCACCCAGGACGAGAAGAAGCAGAACGACGAAGTCAGCAAGATGCTGAAGGACAAGAGCGGCCAGGATCCTACGAATCTGGAGATCACCGCGACGAAGACCTCGGTCACGCTCTATTGCCAGGCACTCGGCAAGGAAGACACGAAAATCTCAGAAGCGCCACACGGCTGAGCGGCTCACTGCGGCAGTACCGAGTCGATTCCCTTCGCCCGAATACTGGTCCGCAACTAGTCCGTTGCTCGGCGCCCTAATCGCAGAACTCGTGGTCCGTCATCTCATTAGCCATCTCGCAACCCCAGCGCCCCGCAGGACCTCATTCTGTCCAAGAGTTCACGACTCGGAAACTACGCGGAGGTCCCTCCTGCGGCGGGCTCGGACAACGACATCCCAACACGCTCAAGGGGTCTCCGCCGGGAGCGCCACGTCTCTCCAGGGGCGTCCAGGCACCAGGCACCATTGGCGGCGTCGCCCGACGAAGACCAAGCCACTGCCGAACTGCGCCCTTCTCACCAAGGACGTCCAGCGCCTGGGGCTACGAAGGCATCAATCCGACAGCGGCCAAGGACACGAAATCAACGAATCAACCCGCTCACCCGCGCCCTTAGAACACGATTAGGGGCTACGGATCTCGGCCACCACCGGTGGCCCGGACGCTGACCTACTCGATGCGAACGGGGACATTTGGATGAGGCGAATCGCAGTGGACATTGGCGAAGTACCGGCACACCGCGCGACTCACGACTTGTTGCGATCCGCGCTGCCGTTCAGAACATTTCGGTGGTACTACGGCCAACGCCACTACTCGGGCAGCTACTGGTCTGCGACCATGTCTACACACGTCATCTACGAATCGCGCCTGGAGCTGAGTCGCCTCCTGATGGCCGACTTCGACCAATCTGTCAAATTCATTGTGGCGCAGCCATTCTTGATCAGGAGCAGAGTGCAAGGCGTTGTCCGTCACCACATTCCCGACTACCTTCTCCTCACCGACGCGAACCCTGTGCTGGTAGACGTGAAGCCGCGCGAACATGCCAACGACACCAAGGTTGCCGAGACGTTCGCATGGGTGCAGAACGTAATCGAGTCCCTTGGATGGCGATTCGAAATCGCAAGTGAGCAACCACCGGTACTCCTGGACAACGTTCGCTTCCTGGCCGGGTACCGACGCCCGCAGTCAATCAATGAGCCCGCCCTGCGTGCTCTGCAGGCCACGCTCTTCGACAACGTTACATTCGGCGATGCCGTACGCAGCGTTACTGGCGCAGAACCGCTGGTCCGCGCAGCCCGAAATCGACGACACAATCTCGGCGTAGGACACGATCCCCGACTGTGCAACCGCGGCGACGATCGGCACGGTGGCCTGCCCACCGCATGTCACCATGTTCAGGTTTGGGGCGTCGAGGTGTTCGTCGAGGTTGACCACCGGGACGCAGAATGGCCCGATAGACGCGGGAGTGAGGTCGAGCATCCGCACACCCGTATCGCGCAGCTTGGCCCAATTGGCATGGTGTGCAGTGGCTGACGTCGCGTCGAAGACGACCTTGATGTCGCCAAAGTTCGGCATCGCCAAGAGCCCGTCGACACCGTCGGCGGTGGTGGGCACCCCATGCGGGCGGCGCGCGCCAGACCGTCGGAGCCGGGGTCGATGCCGACCATGGCGCCGACGGTCAGGGGACCGTCGCTGCGCAGGATCTTGATCATCAGGTCGGTGCCGATGTTGCCCGATCCGATGATGGCCACCGGCCAGGTCGATGTCATAGCTTTCCCTTCTCTCTGAGCAGACGGCGAGCGGTGTCGTACAGCGAACGACCGTGTAGTTCGAACAACGCGAGGAGGTCGACGGCGTCGCCGCCGATCTCCTTGGCGATGAACAGGCCGTCGGCACCCGCCATCGCGTAGGTCGCCAACTGGTGCACCTCGGCTTCTGTCAGCTCGGGCATGACATCGGAGAAGTTGTCGAGCAGCTGGTCGAAGGCGCGCGCGCGGACCTGAACGAACATCCTTCTTGCGCGTGCTTCCACGGGGCGGCGCTCCAGCGCGAGCATCAGCCCGAGGCGAATGAAGTCGGGGGAATCGAGGAATGCCTTGGCGATTTGCACCGCGACGCCTTCGAACCGTTCCTTCGCGCCGCCGTGCTCCGGGAGCCGCCACGCGATCAGCCATTCTCCGAAGCTGCGCTCGATCACCGCGGCGATCAGGTCGTCCTTGTCTTTGAAGTGCCAGTAGATGGAGCTGGCGGGCAGGCCGCATTTCTTGCTGACCAGCCCGATGCTGGTGCCCTCGTATCCGCGTTCGGCGGCGATTTCGGTCGCCGCGTCGAGAATCCGTTCCCGGGAGAGCTCGCCGTCGGCGCGCTTGCGACGGGGTGCGGGCTGTTTCTTCTCCGCCATTTTCAGCTCCTCGGTATCGGCTATTGACTCTGTAGTGATCACTACAGTACCGTAGCGATCACTACAGAACAAGCCCTTCGACGATGAGAGCGAACCGTGAGCACTACAGACACCTCCTATGACGTGGCAGTCATCGGCTACGGGCCGACCGGCGCCACCGCCGCCAACCTGCTGGGCCAACTGGGGCTGAAGGTGCTGGTGGTCGAGCGTGATCCCGACGTGTACAGCCGCGCGCGGGCGATCTCCACCGACGAAGAAGTGATGCGGGTGTGGCAGTCCGTCGGCCTGGCGGATCGCCTACAGCAGGACATGCTGCCCGACCGTCCGCTGAACTTCGTCGACGCCGACGGGGTGCCGTTCATCGATCTGAAGATCACTTCACGCGGGACCGGGCATCCGCCGCAGCAGTTCCTTTACCAGCCCGCCGTCGACCATGTCCTGCGCGAGGGCGTCGACCGCTTCTCCAACGTCGAGGTGCTGCTCGAACACGAATGCCTCCGCGTGCTGACGAAGGGCGATGAGGTCGAGCTTCTGTTGGCCGATCTACGCACCGACGTCTTCAAGCGGATCCGTGCGTCCTATGTGATCGCCGCGGAAGGCGGCTCGTCGCCTACCCGTGGTCAGTTAGGTGTCGGCTATTCGGGCCGTACCTACACCGAGCGATGGGTCGTCATCGACACCAAGGTGATGCGGGAGTGTGACGGCCACGACCGGCTCCGGTTCCACTGCAACCCAGCGCGTCCCACTGTCGACTGCCCGACGCCACTCGGTCATCACCGATGGGAGTACCCCGCCCGCATCGACGAGGACGAGCAGACACTGTTGCGCGAAGAGAATATTTGGAAGGTTCTCAACGATCAGGGCATCACACCCGATCACGTCAAGATCCTTCGGGCCGTGATCTACAGCCATCATGTCCGGGTCGCGGATCGGTGGCGGGTGGGGCGGGTGTTCCTGGCCGGAGATGCCGCGCACGCCATGCCGCCGTGGATCGGCCAGGGCATGTCCGCCGGGGTCCGCGACGTGGCCAACCTGTGCTGGAAACTCGCAGCCGTTATCAGGGGGCAGGCACCGGACTCGCTGCTCGACTCGTACCAAGACGAACGTAAGCCGCACGTCACCGAGGTCACTCGCCACGCGTGCTTCGTCGGCCGGATCATTACCGAGCGCAACCCCGTCATCGCCGCCATGCGTAATCACGTGTTCCGTACGCTGTCGCGAGTGCCCGGCGTGGACGCCGTTCTCGTGAAAATGGCGTGGATTCCCGACGCTCGATACGAGGACGGCTTCTTCGCCACTGGGCGCCACCCCGCAGTCGGTTGGCAGATCCCGCAACCGTGGGTCACCGACGACACCGGCAACTTGGTTCGCCTCGACGACCTGCTCAGCGGACAGTGGGCCGTTCTGCACACCGGCACACCACCGGGCGGAACACAGGCCTGGACCGAACTGGGCGCGCGGACGGTCGAGATCACCGAACCCTCCCTCGTCCGTTGGCTGCGCCGCAAGGAGGCGACCGCCGCCGTGGTGCGGCCCGATGGATTCGTCTATGCCGCAAGTCAATCCGGGCATTCCCTACCCGTACCTCCCGCCATCATGCCCATAAAGACTGGAGTATCCGCATGACCACCGCCAACCTGACCGAACACACCGTCACCGTCAACGGAAAACCGATCTTCGTCGCCGAGACCGGCAGCGGCTCAGCCGTCGTCATGCTTCACGGGGGCGGCCCGGGCGCATCGGGCGTATCCAACTACTCGCGCAACATCGATGCGCTCGCGCAGCATTTCCGGGTCATCGTCCCGGACATGCCCGGCTATGGCCGCTCGGTCAAGGGCGTCGATCAGGCCGACCCGTTCGGCTACCTCGCCGACATGATCCGCGGTCTGCTCGACGAACTCGGCATCGATACCGCCCACCTGATCGGAAACTCGTATGGCGGTGCCGCTGCGCTTCGCCTCGCCCTCGATACTCCGCACCGCGTCGACAAGCTGGTGCTGATGGGACCCGGCGGGATCGGGACGACGCGGGGCGTCCCGACCGCCGGCCTGAAAAGCCTGCTGTCCTACTACGGTGGTGACGGACCGAGCCGCGAGAAGCTCGAAACCTTCATTCGCACATACCTTGTCTATGACGGCGCCTCGGTGCCCGACGAGCTGATCGATCTGCGCTATCGCGCCTCGATCGATCCGGACGTGGTGGCCGACCCGCCGCTGCGCCGCCCGTCGGGTCCCCGCGCACTGTGGCGAATGGACCTCACCCGCGACAGCCGCCTCAAGACACTGCAGACACCGACGCTGGTGCTGTGGGGACGCGACGACAAGGTGAATCGACCGGCCGGCGGACCGATGCTGCTCAACACGATGCCCAATGCCGAACTCGTGATGACCTCACACACCGGCCACTGGATGCAGTGGGAACGCGCCGAGTTCTTCAATCAACTCGTCACCGAATTCCTCAGTGCCGAATCGAAGCTCGCCCATGTCTGACATCTTCGGCAACGTCCACCTCGGCTACGTCGTCATCGAAACCGACAAATTCGCCGACTGGCGGCGCTTCGGGCGCGACGCCATCGGCATGCACCCCGACGAGACGTTGCCCGACGTCATGCGATTCCGCTTGGACGACAACGAATGCCGCTTCCTGCTGCACCGCGGACCGGCCGAGGACGTCACCGCCCTCGGCTGGCAACTCGACGACGACAGCACGTTCGACGAAGTCGTCTCACGTGTCACCCGGCACGGCGTGCCCATCACCGAGGGAAGCGCAGAAGAGGCCGCGCTGCGAGGTGTCGAGCGCCTCGTGCGGTTCCCTGGGCCCAACGGGCTCGCGCAGGAAATCTTCACCCGCGCCCGTACCAGCGATACGCCGCTGGACAAGCGGGTCTGTGGTGGCTTTGTCACAGGAGAATTCGGGATGGGACATGTCGCGATCACGGCAAAGAAGCCGCAACAGATGCGCGGCTACTACAACACCGTCTTCGATGCCCGGCTTTCGGACTACATCGACGAAACGATCAGCGGCGTCAAGCTCAAGATCCGATTCCTGCGCGTCAACAAGCGTCACCACTCCGTGGCTATCGCCGCGGTGAACCGGCTGCCCGTCAACCCGATCCGGACTCGCATCCAGCACCTCAACATTCAGGTCGCCCGCCTCGACGACATGACCGCCTCCTATCAGCGGGTCAAAGAACTCGGCTTCGACATGGCACTGGGAGTCGGTCAGCACACCAACGACAAAGAACTGTCCTACTACGCGATGACACCATCCGGGTTTGAATGGGAAGTCGGCTGGAACCCCATCGTCGTCGACGAAACAACCTGGGAACCCACCACGTATCAAGGCATCAGCATCTGGGGCCACACCCCAGAGGGACAGACCATCATCGACAAGCTGGCAATGTTCAAGATCGGTGCGCAGTCGCTGGTTCACCGTGAAGACAGCGTCCCAGCGCTGGCCGGCGCCGGCATCCCGGATAGCTAAGGGAGACAGGACGAATGACCGCGAATTCAGCCAGCCCGCTGTTGAAACCCCTGCGGATCGGTCGTCTGACGGTTCCGGGAAGGCTGTACAAGTCTGCTACAAGCGAGACTCGGGCAACCGACGAGGGATACGTCACCGACGAACTGCTGGAGTTCTACGAGCCGATGGTGCGTGCCGGGACTCCGTTGATTGTGACCGGCAATCTTTTCGTGTCATTGCAGTCGAAGTCGGCGGGCCGGCAGGCGGGTATCGATTCCGACGACAAGAAGCCCGGCCTGCGTGAATGGGTACAGCTTGCACATAGCGGCGGCAGCCTCCTCGTTGCGCAGCTCAACCATGGCGGGCGCCAGATGGTCCGATCATCTGATCCAGGTAAAGCCACTGTGTCGGCGTCGCCGGTTCGCGAACCCCTGTATGGGACCAAGCCCCGACCCCTTCACACAGACGAGATACCGGCGATGGTGGACACGTTCGCCACCGCCGCTGAGCGCGCACAAGAGGTCGGATTCGACGGTGTGCAGATCCACGCCGCGCACGGATACCTCCTGGGCCAGTTCCTCACCCCGCACACCAATCGTCGCAATGACGAATACGGCGGCAGCCTGGAGAACCGGATGCGTCTGCTGCGCGAGGTGTTCCAGGCCATACGGGCTCGCGTCGGGGACGACTTCCCACTCCTGTTGAAAATGAACGGCACCGACATGCTCCCGCTGCGCAAAGGAGCGACCACGGCTG
>Ga0134128_10006317_pt1 | contig 14362 bp, 11 predicted proteins | sample KB31754_FD_96462 | JGI IMG/M metagenome (GOLD analysis project Ga0134128, IMG submission 96462) | Terrestrial soil microbial communities with excess Nitrogen fertilizer from Kellogg Biological Station, Michigan, USA - KB3-175-4 | ecosystem: Environmental > Terrestrial > Soil > Unclassified ... | reverse complement strand
GTTGCGCATAAGCAGCAAGCGGCCCGCCTTGAACGTCACCGCCATTTCGATCAGCGATTTGTCCATCGCGCGGGTGCCCTCGTACATGTTCACGGCGACGAAGGGCGTGACCACCGCCATGACCGCAACGAGCGCGCCGGCCTCGCTGTAGCCAAACCACATGATGGCGACAAAAACCATGAGGATGGTCGGCGTCGTCAGCATCAAAGGAATGAGGGCGAGCAGCGAGCGCTCGAACAGCCGGTTCAAACCCATCGCCAGGCCGATGCCGATGCCGGCGATCATGGACGCGGCGAAGGCGACAAAGATTCGAGCGAGCGTGATACCGATGTCGTAATAGGCCGACTCCCCTTCCGGGCCCGCCGTATGCAGATCTTTGAGAATCGTTTGAGCGATAACAAGCGGCGTCGGCAGAATTTCGGGATCGTGCATCGCCGCGGCGCCCGCCCACCACAGCAGGATGAGCACCGCGATCGAGGCTGCGCGCAGGCCTATGCTGGCTAGGCTGGACGCCATTTAGGCACTGGGCTCCACCACGCTGAAGAATTCGCGCACCAGCGTCTTTTCCAGATCGAACAGTGCCGGCTCGTCGAGCTTGCGCGGCCTCGCGACGTCGATCGTCACGCGTTTGAAGATGCGCGCCGGCTTGGTGCTCATCATGTAGATGTTGTCGGACAGGAACACGGCTTCCGACAGGTCGTGCGTTACGAACAGGATCGTCGGCTTGGCGCGAGCTAGAATCTCCATGAGATCGAAGCGGAGCTTTCTCGCCGTGATGGCATCGAGATGGCTGAAAGGCTCATCCATCAGGAGAATGTCCGGTTCGATGGCGAGCGCGCGGGCGATCGCGACGCGCTGCTGCATGCCGCCCGACAGATTGAGCGGATAGTTGCGCTCCTGCCCGGCCAGCCCGACCATGTCGAGATTCTTCGCCACCAGTTCGCGCCAGCGCGACCGCGGTACGCCCTGCGCCTGAAGCACGAACTGAATATTGCCCTCGACGGTCAGCCAGTTGAGCAGCCGTGGGCTCTGAAACACATAGGCGACGCGGGGTTCGGCGGCCACCCGGCCGGCCTTCGGATGGATGGCGACCGTGCCCGCGTCATAGGACTCGATCCCGGCGATGACGTTCAGCAGCGTCGACTTTCCACAACCCGACGGGCCGACCAGGCTGACAAATTTGCCCTCGTCGACCGTCAGGCTGATGTCCTGGAGAACGACGAACGCCTGTTTGGTGCCCGGCGCCGGAAATCTTTTCGTCAGACGGTCGATGGTGATGGCCGAAGCCCCAGCGGAACGTTGGCTCATGCGCTCCCCCGATATGACGGCCTCGTCGCGTTGAACGTTACGCGTGCGGTACGCAGACATCTTCCAGACCTGTCTTTCTCAGTGGGCCGATCGAGACCGATGCGCACCGATGGGCATCGGACGTCGCACTCCTCACGCCGCAACTTGCGGCCGCCAGGCAAAGGTGCGCCGCGCCCAGGTGCGAAACACCAGAAGATCGATCAACACCATGATGACCATGAAGCTCACGCCCCACGCCAGCATCATGTCGACGCGGGTCTCTTGAAACCAATTGACCAGTTTCTGACCGACGCCACTGCTGGCACCGAACGCCTCGGCGACGAGCGCGATTTTCCATGACAGCGACAGCGCGATCCGCAGCGACGAAAACACGTACGGCATGAGCTGCGGCACCAGTACCTGGCGCAATATCAGCACCCGGTGCGCCTTGTAGACGCGACCCATCTCGACCAGATCCTTCTCGATCGCCTTGGTGCCGGCCCAGATATTGAGCGCCACAAAGGGAAACACGATCAGCACGATGGTGATGATTGCGGCGGCCTGCGACAGCCCGAACCACAACACGGTGAGGAACGCCCAGCAGACCGCGGGAAACGTCAGCAGCACCATGATCCAGCCGTCGAAGAAGATCTCGATGCCACGCCGCAGGCCCATCGCCAGACCAAGCACCGTGCCAATCAGCATCGAAGCGGCGAAGCCTTCGAAGATCCGCGCCAGCGTCTCGCCGACGATCACATAAGTACCGGGCTCGCTGTAGAGCGTGACGATGCGCGCCACCAAAACCGCCGGTCCCGGAAAGAACACCGGCAGAAACAACAACGAGATCGCCTGCCAGACGGCGAGGCAAACCGCAAACGTCAGCACTCCCGGCAACACGCGCTCAAGCGGCGCCGGCACACGTCGCCGCTCGGCGCGTTTCGCCCTCATTCGGCCGGACGTTCAGCTTTGCACGAACAGTGCATATTTGTCCTCCGGCGGCACCTTGGGGATGATGCCGGTACGCTGCGCGAGTTCGAGGAACTGCCACTGCGCATCGACCGCTTTGCGGTCCCAGCGGGTCATGAACATGTTTTTGTGCTGCAACCAGTCTTTATACTCGGCGACGTCCTCGGGCTTGGTCACGCCGGCCAGCGTCCCGTGGCTCTTCACGGCGGCCTCGAGATTTTCCGGCTTCTCGAGCCACTCGAACGATGCGGCGACCGCGGCGGCGAAGTTTTTCGCCCGCGCCTGATCCTCGTCGACCCAACTTTTCCACGCCACAAGCGGCGCCGCCCACACGATCGGAAAGCCGGTCTTTTTGACCCAGAAATCGTTCGGCGAGAACAGCACGCGGAATTTGTCTTTCTGCGCTTCCGCCGCGAGGTTGAGCGAGCTGATATTGATCATCGCATCGAGCTCGCCGCGCTCGAGCAGCTTGGTCAGCGCCGGGCCGGCGACCTGCTGCAGCTTGGTGTCTTTCATAATGTCGAGCTTGAAAGCATCGATCATCGCCGCCCGCGCCGCCTTGAACGAACCGGCGCCAGTGGAAAAGGCGCCGAATTTCTTGCCCCGCAAGTCGGCCGGGGTCTTGATCGGGGAATCCTTAAGAACAAGGACATCTTGCACCACCGTCAATCCGCCGCCGATGATCGCCCAGTCGACGCCCTCGTCGATCTTCAGGATGGCGTCCATGCCCGAATAGGTCGTTGTCATACATTGTTTGCTCGGCAGACCGGCAAGGAAGCCGGCGAACGGCCGCGGATCGATGTCGATGTCGATGCCGTGTTTTTCAAACACGCCCGCGTCCTTGCCGCCGAGATAGTTCAGGCAGAACACGCTGCTCTGCGGGATGACGATTTTGACTTTCTGCAGCGCGGGCGCGGCGCGCGCAGGCCTGCGAATACCGATCGCAGCGGCGGTTAACGCGCCGGCGCCGCCGAGCAATAATGAGCGTCTGGTTGATGCCTTTGGCATCAGCACGCGCGATGTCATGCGCGATTTCATGGCTTCCTCCCGGATTTTTCTTGTTGAGGGCCACTATTGAAAGCGGCGCCCGGAAGGTAAACGCCGCACAATCACGCAGTTTGTGCGTGATATCGTCGCGTTGTGCGGATCGCTGCCGTGCTGTTGCCAAAAGCCGATCCGGACACCCCGGTCCGGCGCGGCGGAAACTTCGATGTTGCGAGGTCTCTTGGCGTTAAGCCGCGGCGATGCCTGCTTCGCAGCTTTCGGGACGCGCAAGGGTGAGGCAACAGCGAACGCCGTCGGCCGGGAAGTCCAGGCGAACTTCACCGTCGAAATCGCGTGATAAGCCGTCCTTGAGCAGCCGGCTGCCGAAACCTCGGCGCGTCGGGGGAACGACCGTCGGGCCGCCACTCTCCCGCCAATGCAGCGCGAACTGTTCCTTCTGCGCCTGCCATAGAATCTCGACCCGGCCGGCAGTTCGAGAGAGCGCACCGTACTTCGCCGCATTCGTGGCCAGCTCATGCAGGGCCAACGAAAGAGCCATCGCCTGTTTCGGCGTCACTTGCACCGAAGGGCCGTCGACGGTGATATTGCCGTCGGTCGCGAATGGAGCCATAGCGCGCGCGACTATCTCTTTAAGATCGGCGCCCAACCATCTGCGATCCGTAAGCAGTTCGTGAGCTCCGGCGAGAGCGGCAATGCGCGCGTCGACGGCCTTGCGCGCGGCATCAATGTCCGTGGTCCCGCGAAGACTCTGCAGCACGATCGATTGCACGGTGGCCAACGTATTCCTGACTCGATGATTCATCTCGTTGCCGAGCAGCCACTCCAATTGTTCGGTCTTCTTGCGCTCGCTAAGATCGCGACTTGCGCCCGTGATAGCGACAGGCTTGCGTGCGGCGCCTTGGCCCTCGAACTCCACCAGGCCCCAGGCACTGAGCCAGCGCCAGGTTCCATCGAACTGTTTGACGCGGTACTCAACTTCGTATCGGCCGTCGCCCTCGGGATCGAGCGCCTTGGCGACATGAGTCCACATGCGGTCCAAATCATCGGGATGGAACTTGGCTTTCACCCCTTCCTCGTCATGCCGGAAGCGCGCCTCGGTCAGACCATAGAGCCGCTGCGCGTTCTCATCGTAGATGCAGATGTTATCGGCCATGCTGTAGCGCCAAGTGCCCATGTTGGAAGCGAGCATGGCAAGATTGAAATTGTGCTGCTGGCGCTCAAGCGTGCGTCGCATCTCGTGCTCGCGTGAGACATCCTGAAAGCAGTTGATGGCTCCGACCACCATCCCCTCGTCATCGCGCAACGGAGCCACATTGACACGAGCTACCCAGCGCTTCCCATCCGGGTTCTCGACCACGGCCTCGGCGCCGTCGAAGCTTTCGCCGGCAAGCACCGCCCGAGCCATAGGCGTGTGTGCGGGCGGGATGAAGTCGCCTTCCAGGCTCTCGACGCGGTAGCAACCGCAGAACCGCTGCACGGAGTCGAACAGCCGGGGTGCACGGCCCCACAGCTCGATAGCGCGCTGATTGACGCGGACGATCCGGCCGTCAACGTCGCACGCGTATACGCCGATGGGGAGCGCATCGAGAATTGCCTGGTCCAATTCCAGCAACGTTTCGAGAAGCGGCGTCTGGACAGGATTTTCGAGCGGCAAAAGGGACACGGCGACATCCGGGAAGAAAAGGCAAGATTACGGCGCAGATTATCAGACCGTCGGCCTCGGGGCCAAGGATCAATCAGGATCAATGATGGCGCAGCGAGCCGGTTCCCAATGAACCGGAGATTCGAATTGGATCGCTGGATACAGCGAGTGAGAAGCCGGGCATCACGAACGTAGTGGACGAGACGTCAGGCGTTTTGTTGGATCTTTGGCGACGCCAAGAGTAACCCCGGCCGCCAAAAGGTGAGCACGCCGAGTATTACGGAATTTCCGGCACTTAGAAGAGAGTCATTGGAGCGGGCGAAGGGATTCGAACCCTCGACCCCAACCTTGGCAAGGTCATAGATCGTTAGTCAAGGTTCCAAACATTTCCTCACACCGACCCTTCAAAAACTCCCATTTTATGCGGGCTTTCGCTATATTGTGAGGTGACGTTACGAACAAGGCCCGACCGGTCCAAACGGTGAACTCTGTTACCCCCGTGTTACCCCGGATCACCCCAACACTAGAGGGGTCGGAGGGGCGTAATCCGTTACCCCGGCATTCCGGAGAGCCCAATGGCAGTCGTTTTGACCGACCGAGTCGTGCAGCAAGCCAAGCCAGGCCGCGCGCGCGTTGAGATCCCCGATGTGGTAGTGCCCGGTCTTTACCTGATCGTCCAATCCACCGGCGTGAAGTCGTGGGCCGTTCGGTATCGGGTCGGCGATCGGACGCGCAAGCTGACGTTGCCGGGCCGGTATCCGGTACTCTCATTGGCAAAGGCCCGAGATGCCGCCAGGACGGCCCTGGGGAGCGTTTCAGAGGGCGCGGATCCCGCTGCCGTCAAACAAGCGGGAGCGCCTGCAGACGATACTCTGGCTGCCTACATAGCCTTGTATCGAGAAAAACACGTCAGCACGGTGCGACCGGGCACGGCGGCAAATATCAACCGCGAGCTTGAACGTATGCAGGATGCCTGGCCCGGACGATCGCTTCGTTCGATTTCCAAAAAGGACGTTGTCGCCGTCGTTGACAAGGCGATGAAACGTGGTCCTTCCGCGGGCGTCACAGCATGGAAGGTCGCAAAGGCCTTCTTTGCGTGGTGTGAGGCGAGGGAAGATGATTTCCCTTCGCCCGCGCGCTCAATTCGCAAGCCGGCCAAGGAGAAATCCCGCGATCGGGTCTTGGACGACAACGAATTGAAACTCACATGGGCGGCGGCTGACGCGGAAGGCGGCCCTGCCGGTGCACTGGTCAAGCTTTTGATATTGTCCGGCGCTCGGCGCAACGAAATAACCGAACTGGCGCGCGAAGAAATCGCTGCGAGTGCCATCGAGTTACCCAGTGAGCGCACCAAAAATGGATTGCCTCACAGCATCCCGATAACGCCGATGATCCGCCGGGTGCTCGACGCGTTACCAGGCACGGGCAAATTCCTGCTGAATGGAACAGATCGTCCGTTCGGCGATCACAGCGGTGCCAAGGAAAGGATCACGCCGGCAATTCGTCCATGGACGTTGCACGATCTTCGCCGAAGCTTTGCCAGCGGTCTCCAGCGACTCGGTGTAGCCCCGCACATTGTCGAGCTGGCGTTGAACCATCAGTCCGGAACTTTTTCAGGCGTCGCCGGGATTTACCAACGTCACCGCTATGCCAAAGAGGTAGGCGAGGCTTTCGAACTTTGGAGCAATCACATCGAGGGATTGACAACGCCGCAAGCTGCCGCCGCTTGATCGTGGCTCCGGCAAAGCTTCTCCACGGGAAACAGTCCAACCCTCCACCCAAATTGGGCGGCCTCCTTCCCAAAATAGGTCGGCCGAGCTGAGGCCGATGCATTTATAAACGTTGAACGTATCTTCACGACCATGCCGGCCCGGCTGCAGATCCACGGAAAAGGTGAAATGCACCGCTAGCGTTTTTTGCGCAGGACGTTGCGCAATTTGCGATGCCTGCCTCATGATCACCCGATACCCGATCCAGATCGCTTTAGACGTGGATCGAGCAAGTCACGCAGCCCGTCGCCGAGTAGATTGATGCCGAGCACGGTAAAAAAGATGCACAATCCGGGAAACAGTGCCAACCACCACGATGTACTGATATAGGTGCGCCCGTCTGCAAGCATGCTGCCCCAGGTTGGAATTTCCGGCGGCACGCCAAGTCCCAGAAAGCTCAGCGCTGCTTCAGAAATAATGGCCGACGCCATGGCAAAGGTGCCGATGACGACGGCCGACTGGAACAGATTTGGCACGACGTGCCGGACGACGATCCGTGCATCGCTTGCGCCCAACGCGCGCGCCGCCTCGACGAATTCGCGCGACCGCATGGAAAGCGCCTGCCCGCGCGCGACGCGGCAATAGGAAATCCATCGCTGCATGACGAGCGCGAGGATCAGATTGCCGAGCCCCTGGCCCAAGAACGCCATGATGGCGATGGCGAGCAGCAGCGGCGGAAATGCCCAGATCACTTCGACGAATTTCTGGATCACAAAATCCACCAAGCCGGCAAAGTAGCCGGAGATGGCTCCCAGGCCGACGCCGACGACTCCGGATATAAGCACCACCGTCACGGCAATGATTAGGGAAACCCTGGCGCCGTAAAACAAGCGAGAAAGGATGTCCCGGCCGACGGCGTCGGTGCCGAGCACGTGCGCTCCAAACAGCCATTGCGGAGGTTTCAGTGCCAGCGCGAGATCTTGCGCATTGGGATCGTACGGCGCGATCCACGGCGCCAGCGCACCGGCGACGATGAGGATCAGCACGATGCCGGCGCCCACGACGATTTTGGGCTTGAGCAACGGGCGGATCACGCGCCAGCGTGTAGCGCGCATCCGACGCTCCACATTGCCCCCTGGGGCATCTATCGCAACGCTACTTCTCAAAGCGGATCCTCGGGTCGACGAAACCGTATAGGATGTCGATCATGAAATTGATGGCGACGAACGCCAACGTATAGATGATGACTGTTCCGGTGATCAGCGGATAGTCCCGCGACTCGATCGCGGAAATCAGCAGCGACCCGCTGCCCGGCCAGGCAAACACGGTTTCGACGATAATCGAACCACTCAGCAGCGTGCCGAGTTCAAGGCCGCCGACCGTAATCACCGGCACCAATGCGTTGCGCAGCACGTGCCGCCACAGCACCGCTCGTTCCGGCACGCCCTTGGCCCGCGCCGTGCGGACGAAATCTTCGTGCATCACTTCGAGCACAGCGGAGCGCGTAACGCGCATGATGATGCCCATCATGTTGGTGCCTAACGCGATAGCTGGGAGAATGATATGCCGCACACCGTCCCATGCCGCGGCAAAGTTGCCAGCCAGAAGGCTCGCAGTGATATAGAAACCGGTCTCCGAGCCGCGTGCGATGCCGTAGGTGCTGCGTCCCGAAGACGGCAGCCAATTCAGATAGCCGGCCACGACAAGGATCAGCATGATGCCAAACCAGAAATTGGGCATCGATATGCCGAAGAAGCCGAAAAATGAGCCTAGATTGTCGGCCCAGGAATTGGGCTTCGCACCGGCCCAGACGCCGAGCGGCAACCCGAGAGCGACGGCAATCAGGAGAGAGACGACCGCCAGTTCGATCGTGGCCGGCAGGCGCTCGCCGATCACGGTGATGACAGGATCGGAGTAGCGAAACGACGTACCGAAGTCGCCTTTGAGCACGTTGACGAGGAACCGCAAATATTGAACGTAAAGCGGCTGATCCAAGCCCCACCGGTGGCGGGCTTCAGCAACGTCCTGCGGCGTGGCTTGATCGGACAGTAACAGATCGGCCGGATCGCCGGGCGCGGCGTGGATGAGCAGGAACACGAGCAGCGAGATCAGCAGGATCACCGGGATCGTCCCAATCGCGCGTCGCAGCAGATAGCCGACCATACGCGCAACCCGCCGTCTTCACTGCTTCACGGTGATCTGCGTGCCGAAGATACGGCCCCCGGCATCGGGCTTGAACTCGATCGAATTACTGATGCCGTGCAGTAGGTGATGGCCCCACATGAAGCACGCAGGCGCCGCATCCTCGATCGCCTTGAATGCCAGATTGAGCCGCTTCTTGCGCGATGCCGGATCGAAATCGACACTCTCTGCCGCCAGAGCCTTATCGATTCCCGGATCGGAAATGCCGATGCGCGGCGATCCACCTGTCTCGAAATACTGCCAAAGAGCGGGTGACGGATCGACCACTGAGCCGCGCCCCATATAGTAGAAAGGCGTCTTGCCCTTCTGCACGTCGGACCACAACGTTGCCCATTCGGGGGTACGCAGCCGCGCGTTGATGCCCACGGCATTGAGCATCGGGATCATCGCCTGCGTCACTTCCTTGTCGTCGATGTAACGGCCGACCGGCGTATAAAGATCGACCGGCTCTCCCTTGTAGCCGGATTCCTTCACGAGCTCCTTCGCCTTCGCCGGATCGTACGGAATGAAAAGGCTTCTTTTCGCGTAAGCGGGGTCGTAGCCGTATTGCACTGGTCCAATTGGACCGTCGAGCCGGTCGGCCTCCCCACCCAGAATATTCTTGATGATCGAGTCGCGATCGATCGCATAACACACGGCTTGCCGAAGCTTGAGATTATCCCAGGGCTTGTATTTGGGACTCATAGCCAGAAACATGATCTCGACCGAACTGACCTCGGCTATTTTAGCACTCTTCGACTCGCGAACGCGCTGGGCAAGCTGCGGCGGGATGAATTCGGCTATCTGGATCTCGTTATTGAGCAACGCGGTGACCCGTTGCTCGGGCTCGCGCATGATCGTGAAGATCAGCGTATCGGGGTTCTCGGGTTTGGCGTCGGGATTAGTCGGATCCTTCTCCAGTACGATGCGCTGACCAATCGCCAATTCCTTAAGCTTGTATGGTCCCCAGCCCCAGAGGTATTTACGATCGGCGTCGCGGGCTCCGTATTTTTCGTAGAGATCCTTCCCGGTGATGATGAACCGGTCGAACAGATACTCGAGCAGCGTCGCAGTCGGCGCTTTGGTAACGACCCGCACGGTATATTTGTCGACCGCCGTCATCTCCTTGACCGGCGCGACATTCTGTTTCTGCTGGCTCTGCGGATCGGAATTGATGCGATGGAACGAGAACACGACGTCGTCCGCCGTCAGTTCCTTGCCGTCATTCTGACGCTTGAGACCGTGGCGCAGATGGAAGGTCCAAATAGTCGGGTTCGCCTTGTCGACCTCCCAGCTCTCCGCCAGCATGCCGACATAATCTGCCTTTGAATAATCATAGACGCCGAGACACCCGAGCACCTGACACCAGATGCTGTAAGCGAGCGATACGCTGTCGGCGTACGGGTCATAGCTGGCGATCGTCTCGGTCACCCCGACCGTAACCCGGCCTCGCGCCGCCGCCGGTTGCGCGCCTGCCAAGAAAGCCGTGATCGCCATTGCGACCATGAATACCCACCGAGTCCTTATCACTGTCACCTCCACTGTGGGGGCATGCGGCGTCTATTTCACAGCAATGTCCGTGCCGAATATCCGCTCGTCCGAATGTGGCTTGAACTTTACCTTGTCGGAAACGCCGTAAAGCGCGTCGATACGCCACAGGAAAACAGCCGGGACCTCTTCCTGGATGAGATCGAAGGCCTTCAGCAGCAGTGCTTTCCGCTGTGCCGGATTGAATTCGCGACGCTCTGCCCGGAGCATCCCGTCGAGTTTCGGATCGGAAAAGCCGATGCGCGGCGTGACGCCCGTTTCGAAATACTGCTGCAGCATGGGCGAAGGGTCGATGACCGAGCCTCGGCCCTGATAATAGAACGGGACGAGCCCCTTGCGGACGTTCGGCCACTCGATCGAATAATCAAGAATATGAAGCTGCGTTCGGATGCCGACCTTGGTCAGCATCGCCGCAACGGCCTCTGAACTCTGCCGATCGTTCACATAGCGATCCGCCGATGCGAACAGATTGACATCGACGCCACTGGGAAATCCCGCATCCTTGACAAGCTGCTTTGCTTTCTCCGGATCGTACGGATATTTCGGCTTGACGTCGGGCGAGTAGCCGTACTGGCCCGGTCCGATCGGCCCGTCGAGAGCCTCGGCGCGGCCCTGGAAGACCGATTTCACGATCGTCTCACGATCGATGGCGTAGGCCGCTGCCTGCCGCAGCTTCTTGTTGTTCCACGGCGGAAAATGCGAATTGATGGCGAGAAACATGACCTCGACCGACGGCACGCCGAGCGCTTTCATTCCAGGTGCGGAATCGACACGCTGGGCAAGATGCGGCGGGATGGCGGTTGCGATCTGAACCTCGCCGTTGAGCAAGGCGGTAACCCGCGGTTCGTCCTCCCGAATGCGAATAAAGACGATGTGATCCGGATTCTCAGGCTTGATTCCGGGCCAATCGGGGTTCTTGTCGAGCACCATGCGCTGGCCGATCGCAATATCCTTGACCACATAGGGCCCCCAGCCATAGGGCGCCTTGCGGTCTGCCGCGACACCATATTTGTCGAATAGATCCTTGCCGGTGATGATCAGTCTATCGAACAGGTAGTCGAGCAGCGGCGCGGTCGGCTCCTTGGTCGTGACCTTCACGGTATACTTGTCGACCGCTTCGGCCGACGCGACCGGCTGGACATTGCTGGCCTGGGCGGTATGTGCATCGTGTTTGGCCCGATCAATCGAATGAACGACATCCTCGGCACCGAGCTCCTTGCCGTCATGATGCCGTTTAAGCCCATGCCGGAGATGAAAATACCAGATCCGCGGATCGTTCTTGTCGGTTTCCCAGCTTTCCGCCAGCAACGGTTCATATTCGCCGGTGTTGGTGTTGAACGTGCCGAGACAACCGTATGTCTGGCACCAGATCATGTACATCTGCGCGGTACTGTCGGCATACGGATCCCAACCGGCGAAGTCGTTGACGACACCGATCGTAACCGTGCTTTCCGCCGCATCGGCAACGCAGGATGCGAACATTGCGGCGCCGACCAGCGCGATCGCGCGCAACAGCTGACCTGCGCGACGCGGGTTCATCGCGCGCCCTCACCGTCGAAATAGCCGTTCATGATCGCATCGTGCCAGATGCTGACCACGACCGGACAGACGCCGAGTGGCAGCCCCTCTTCGGTCCGCCAATAGGAGTGGATGCCCGTGCCAAATTCGATGACTCCAAACTTCGGCGGCCTGTCGAGCGCTGCGAACTTTTCGGCGATGATTCGATAGTTCTCCGGCGTGTGGTCGCGGCTGTACTGATTGATGCCGTGCAGGATCGGCGGGACCGGTTTGACGCCGGGCCCGGCAAGCGGGACACCGTAATTGAGATATTCCTGCACCAGCGCCGCTGTGGCGTCACGGTCGAGCTTCTGGAATTGTGCCGCGACATTGGCGGCCTCGATGAGGCAGGATGGCGTGCGATTATGGTACCAATTCTCGGCCTTGAATTGCGGAAAGCGCTTCACGCTATCCCAGGATTCGAAAATCTCTTCCATCACTCGCGCAAGTCGAAACAGCGGCTTATCGCCCTCCTGCATCGCCAATTCGGCGCCTCGGTAACGAGCAAGCTCGCGCCACGTTCGCACCAGCAGATAATTGAACGGCGTCGGCCAGTCGTGGCCCGCCATCGCATGATAGAACTCGCCGAACGAGGAGTTCTCGATGCCGATGAGACCCTTCACGTTGCTTACGCGCTGCATCATCGTGTGCACGAACGGGCCGCCGGTCGAGTGCCCGTGCACATAGATGGACCACTCCTCCGGCGGGAAATGCTTGCGACAGATTTCCTTCATCGCCTCGACAATCGCCATAGGCCAAGCCGCCATGCGCAGATGAAAGCGCGTTCCGGGCTTGGCGACCGCATAGGAGCGCGAGCCGTAGATGTCCCGATTGCTGGCATCGACCTTCACGTCATATTCGTCGGCCGCGATGGCCTCACCTTTGAGCCAGATCGGCGTGCGTGCCGTTCCGTCGGCGTGGAAGGTATCGTCCGGCCAGTCCCGGCTCGGGTCGTTCAAATAGAACCTGCCCGGATAGGTCATCGAGCAGACCTTGAATCCGCGCTTGCCGCAGAACGTGCGAGCCAGCCGCTCAATCGAGCGCCAGTCGCTCGCACCGCCATGCGTCATGAAGATGCCGAGCTTCTTGCCGTTCGGCCCGACGGCAATCCGGCTCTTGTCTTTCGGTTCATAGACAACATTGCCGATGTCCCAATCGAGGCCATTGGCGCGGATGCGGAAGACATCCTCGCCTTCATTAAAATCAATTTCGGGCTCGGCGAGCACGGCGTCAGAGATCGACACCATTTCGCGTTTCTCAAGACGCTTCGGCGGCTCCCAAAGACGGGACTTGCGGCTCACGTCAAGCATGGCCTCTCCCCTGTTGTTTTACGTTGAGCGTATCGGCGACTGCTGGAGCCGTCGAGGCTGACGGACCGAACACATGACAGGCTATGCCGTGCGCGCCGTCGAAGACAAGCGCCGGCTCTTCCTCGGCACAGCGCTTTTCAGCGAACGGACAGCGCGGATGGAAACGGCAGCCGCTTGGCGGATCGACCGGACTCGGCACGTCGCCTTGCAGCACGATGCGCTCGCGTTTGCGCGCCGGATCGGGCACCGCCGACAGCAGAGCCCGCGTGTAGGGATGCCGCGCCTCCCGGTAGAGCTTCGCGGCCGGCGCGATCTCGGCTATCTTGCCGAGATACATTACCGCGACGCGATCGCTCATGTGTTCGACCACGCGCAGATCGTGCGAGATGAATAGGTAGGTCAGGCCGAACTCGCGCTGCAAATCCAACAGCATGTTGAGAATCTGCACCTGAATCGAAACGTCGAGTGCCGAGACCGCTTCATCGGCGACGATGAACTTCGGGCCTACCGCCAGCGCGCGGGCCACACCGATACGCTGGCGCTGCCCGCCCGAAAATTCGTGCGGATAGCGCCCATAATACTCCGCCCGCAGGCCGACCCGGGCCAGCAAATCCTTGACGCGGGACCGTCGTTCGTCACCACGTGCGATGTTGTGAATGCGCAGGCCTTCGCCGATGATTTCGCCAATCCGCATACGCGGGTTGAGCGATGCATAGGGGTCCTGGAAAATGATCTGCATCTTGCGGCGCGCCGCGCGCAGCGCCGACCCAGGCAAGGCGGCGAGTTCCTGACCCTCGAACGCGATCGACCCAGACGTGGGCTCGATCAGACGCACCACGCAGCGGCCAAGCGTTGTCTTGCCGCAGCCGGATTCGCCGACGAGCCCGAGTGTTTCGCCAGGTTCGATCGCCAACGTGACGCCATCGACAGCCTTCACTTGCTGGCTGGCGCGACGAAATACCCCGTCCCGCATCGGGTAATGTTTTTTCAGATTACGGATTTCGAGCAGCGCCATCTACGCTACCTTGAAACAAGCGACGTTGTGGCCGGGCTTGATCTCGACGAGCGGCGGCTCGGCCTGGGCACAGGAAGCGTCCGCGCGTGTGCAACGATTGCGGAAATGACAGCCGGTCGGCCAATCCAGCGGATTCGGCACC
>Ga0134128_10006313_pt1 | contig 14363 bp, 11 predicted proteins | sample KB31754_FD_96462 | JGI IMG/M metagenome (GOLD analysis project Ga0134128, IMG submission 96462) | Terrestrial soil microbial communities with excess Nitrogen fertilizer from Kellogg Biological Station, Michigan, USA - KB3-175-4 | ecosystem: Environmental > Terrestrial > Soil > Unclassified ... | reverse complement strand
GCCACCGGCGATATCCGCCGCGGCTGGCTCGAGGCGCTGGTCGAGGATCTCGCGCGCTGCCGCGGCCGCGGCCAGGAAATCCTCATCGTCTCTTCGGGCGCGATCGCCGTCGGCCGCCGCCATCTCGGCCTCACCGGCCGCGCGCTGAAGCTCGAGGAGAAGCAGGCCGCCGCCGCCACCGGCCAGATCCGCCTGGCCCATGCCTATCAGGAGGCGCTGGCAAAGCACGGCCTCTCCGTGGCGCAGATCCTGCTCACGCCCGAGGACACCGAGGAGCGCCGCCGGCACCTCAATGCGCGTGCCACCTTGGAGCAGCTCCTGTCGCTGGGCGCGGTGCCGATCATCAACGAGAACGACACGGTGGCGACCGCCGAGATCCGCTTCGGCGACAATGACCGGCTGGCGGCGCGCGTTGCGCAGATGATCAGCGCCGACACGCTGGTGCTGCTCTCCGATATCGACGGGCTCTACACCGCCGACCCGCGCAAGGACCGGGCGGCACGGCATATCCCCGAGGTGCGCGAGGTGACCGCCGAGATCGAGGCGATGGGCGGCGCCGCGCCGCAGGGCTACAGCTCCGGCGGCATGGTGACGAAGCTCGCCGCGGCGCGCATCGCGATGAGCGCCGGCTGCCGCATGCTGATCGCCAAGGGCAACGGGCTCCATCCGCTCGAGGCCGTCGAGAAGGGCGCGCGCTGCACCTGGTTCCTGCCCGCCGCCGAACCGCGCACCGCGAGGAAGCGCTGGATCGCCGGCACGCTCAATCCGATGGGCACGCTCATCGTCGATGACGGCGCCGCGGCGGCGCTGAAGCGCGGCACCAGCCTGCTGCCCGCCGGCGTCGTCGCCGTCGAAGGCAGCTTCGAGCGCGGCGACGCGGTCATCGTGCGCAACGGCGACGGCCGCGAGGTGGCGCGCGGCCTCTGCGCCTATTCGAGCGCCGATGCCAGCGCCATCGCCGGCCACAAAAGCGGTGAAATCGAGGCCATCCTCGGCTACCGTGGACGGCAAGAGATGGTCCATCGCGACGATCTGGTGGTTATCTGATGGCGCTCGATTCGGCCAACGATCTCTATGCCGAGATGCGCGGCATCGGCGCCGCGGCGAGGCGTGCGGCGACGCAGATGGCGCAGGCGACCGCCGCGCAGAAGACTGCCGCGCTCCGGGCCGCTGCGGCCGAGCTGCGCAGCCGCCAGCGCGCGATCCTCGCCGCGAACGCAGAAGACCTGGCGGCATCGCAGGGGCAGTCGCTGTCGGCGGCGATGCTCGACCGGCTGCTGCTCGACGAGAAGCGCATCGAGGGGATGGCGCGCGGATTGGAGGAGGTGGCAACCCTGCCCGATCCCGTGGGCCGCGAGCTCGCGCGCTGGGTGAGGCCCAACGGGCTCGATATCGCGCGCATCAGCGTACCGCTGGGGGTCATCGGCATCATCTACGAATCGCGGCCCAACGTCACCGCCGATGCCGGAGGCCTCAGCCTCCGCGCCGGCAATGCCGCGATCCTGCGTGGCGGCTCCGAGAGTTTCCATTCCTCGAGCGCCATTGCCGAGGCGGTGCGCGCCGGCCTCGAGCGCGCGGGTCTGCCGGCCGATGCGGTGCAGCTCGTGCCGACGCGCGATCGCGCCGCCGTCGGCATGATGCTGACCCTGACCGAATTCATCGACATCATCGTGCCGCGCGGCGGCCGCTCACTGATCGAGCGGGTGCAGCGCGAGGCGCGCATGCCGGTGATCGCCCATCTCGAAGGCGTCTGCCACGTCTATGTCGATCGCGGCGCCGATCCCGAGAAGGCGCGGCGCATCGTGATGAACGCCAAGATGCGGCGCACCGGCGTCTGCGGCGCCGCCGAGACGCTGCTCGTCGATCGCGCGGCGGCCGAGAGGCTGCTGCCGCCGATCCTCGCCGATCTGCATCAGGCGGGCTGCGAGATCCGCGGCGATACCACGGTGCAGGCGCTGGACAAGGCGGCGCTGCCGGCGAGCGAGGCCGATTGGAGCGCCGAATATCTCGACGCCATCCTCGCGGTCGCCGTGGTCGACGGCGTCGGCGCGGCGATCGAGCACATCAACCGCTATGGCTCGCACCACACCGACGCCATCGTCACCGAGGACAAAGCGGCGGCCGAGCGCTTCCTCGCCGAGGTCGACAGCGCGATCGTGCTCGAGAACGCCTCCACCCAGTTCGCCGATGGCGGCGAGTTCGGCATGGGCGCCGAGATCGGCATCTCGACCGGCCGGCTGCCGCCGCGCGGCCCCGTCGGCGCCGAGCAGCTCGTCAGCTACAAATACATGGTGCGCGGCACGGGCCAGGTCCGGCCGTAGCAACGGCTGTCAAAAACTTACGCCTCGCCGCGACACACCCCACCTCGTCTTGCCGCCTATCGCGCCTGCCGCCCCACCTCACCCCAACCCTCTCCGCCCCAATGGGGCGGCGAGGGAGGGAGCCGGCGAAGCGCGGAGCGCGAAGGCGGGAGGGTGAGGTGGGGAGCGCCGTTTCGCGATCTCTGACTTCGATTCCTAAATCTGAACGCGGCCACGATATGCAGCGTCGCGACCGCCCCTACCCGCCCCCTCCGGCCTGGATTATCATGGCTCGCAGGGGTTGATTGGGTCGAGGGCAGACAATTCCACCGAGCGACCTTCCGCCGAGGCTTCTGCGCCGGACCGCGCCGCGGGTGCGACGCTGACCCCGCATCGCCTCGGCATCGGCGGGCTGCCGCCGCGCCGCATCGGCCTTCTTGGCGGGTCCTTCAACCCGGCGCATGAAGGCCATCTCCATATCAGCCGCGAGGCGTTGAAGCGCCTCAACCTCGACGAGGTGTGGTGGCTGGTGACGCCGCAGAACCCGCTGAAGCCGGTGCGCGGCATGGCACCCCTGCCCAAGCGTCTCGCCGCGGCGCGCGAGCTTGCCCGCGATCGCCGCATCCGCGTGCTCGACATCGAGGCGCGGCTCGGCACGCGCTATACGGTCGACACTGTAACGGCACTGCAACGAATATTTCCGCGCACGCGTTTCGTCTTGCTGGTCGGCGCCGATATCTTGACGCAAATCCGCCATTGGAAGCGCTGGACGAAGATCTTCTCGCTTCTACCCATTGCAGTCATGGCGCGTCCTACCTATTGTCTTAAGGGATTGGCCGAGCTCGCGGCGCGGCGTTATGCGCAGCGCCGGGTGGCGCCCGAGGCGGCGCGCGGTCTCGCCGAGATCGAGCCGCCCGCCTGGGTTTTCCTGCCCATAAGGCTCGACGTGCGTTCGGCCACGACGATCCGCTCCCATCGCCGGCCGCTTCCGGCGCCGCGGGAGCGGCGGAAGCAACGGACGAGGTGACCCATACCGCGCAGCAAAACTCCGTCGCGTCCCGACGCGGCACAGAAACTCCCGCTTCTCGCGCTCGTCGAGAAGACCCTCGAGGACGGCAAGGCAGAGGACCTCACCGTCATCGACCTCCAAGGCAAATCCGGCATCGCCGATCATCTGGTCATCGCTACCGGGCGCTCGCAGCGCCAGGTGGTGGCGCTCGCCGAGCGCGTGCTGGATGCGCTGAAGGAGCACGGCTATGGCCGCCGCTCCGCCGAAGGACTGCGCCAAGGCGACTGGGTGCTGATCGACGCCGGCGACGTCATCATTCATCTCTTCCGGCCGGAAGCGCGCAGCTTCTACAACCTGGAAAAGATGTGGGGCGAGGGCCTCGGCGAAACCGCCAGCGCGCTCGCCTGAGCTGAGCGAGGCGCTTTCCCATGCGCCTCCACATCATCGCCGTCGGCCGGCTCAAATCGGGCCCGCACGAGGCGCTGGCGCGGCATTATGCCGAGCGCCTCACCTGGCCGCTCGCCATCCGCGAAGTCGAGGAGAAGCGCCCGCTGCCCCCGCCCGAGCTGCGCGAGCGCGAGGCTGCATTGCTGCTTCAGGCCTTGCCCAAGGGCGCCCGTCTGGTGGCGCTCGACGGGCGCGGCAAGACGCTCTCCAGCGAAGGCTTAGCCGAGCGCCTGGCGCGCTGGCAGAGCGAGGGCGCAGGCGACGTCGCCTTCATCATCGGCGGCGCCGAGGGGCTCGCCGAGACCGTGCTGCGCCAGGCGCAGCTGGTGCTGTCGCTGGGCGCCATGACCTGGCCGCATCTCCTGGTGCGCGGCATGCTGCTGGAGCAGCTCTACCGGGCCCAGCAGATCCTCGCCGGCCACCCCTATCACCGGGCGTGAGGCGCCTCGAGGCGCTCATGGTTAGCGAAACCTTAATCCCGGCCCGGGCAAACCGGCGCCGGTACTCTTTGGTAACCATCTGAACTTAGGATCGCGGCGGGGGTTGCGCGGATCTGCCGGCGGGAGAGCGCCCGGCGCCAGCAAAGCGGCAAGGGCCAGAGATGACCAGCAAGCAGGTGAGGAGTGCCGAGCAGCGGCTGCGGGAGCCGCTGATGCTGCCGTTCCACGACCACGCCCTGCCGATGTGGCTCGCCGACGCCGCGAGCACACGCGTCCTCGATGCCAATGACGCGGCGCTCCGTCTCTTCGGCTATGCGCGCGCGGACTTCCTCGAATTGACCGAGGCCGCGCTCGAGGCGCCCGTCGCAGCCGAGCCGGCGGAAGGCGCGCTCGCGGCGGCGCGCCGGCATCGCCGCCGCGACGGGCGGCTGCTGAGCCTGCGGCTCTCGAGCGTGCCGGTCCAGGTCGCCGGCAAACCGGCGCGGCTCGTCACCGCCATCGACCTCACTGCCGAGATCGACTCGGTGCGCGAGGCGCGTCGGCGCGAGAGGGTCTACCAGCAGATCTTCGAGGTCGCCTCCGATTGGTACTGGGAGATGGACGCGCAAATGCGCATTCTCGCCGTCTCGCCCAATCTCGAGGCGGTCTCGGGTCTTCCCATCACCAGCATGATCGGCAAGCGGATCGACGAGATCGCCGGCGCCGCGATCGATCCCGAGACGACGAAGCAGGCCTATGCCGCGCTGGCAGCGCGCGTGCCGTTCCGCGATCTCGTCTACGCCACGCGGCCCTGGACCACCGACGGCAGGCCGCATTACGTGAAGGCGAGCGGCGTTCCCGTCTTCGACCGCGACGGCGCCTTCCAGGGATATTGCGGCGTCTCGAAGGATGTGACGGCGCAATTCGAGGCCGAGCTCTCGCTGCGCGACAGCGAGCAGCGCTTCAAGGATCTCTACGAGGCGGCCTCCGACTATTTCTGGGAAATGGATGAGCAGCTGCGCATCACCTATCTCTCGCCCAATTTCGCGCAGATCTTCGGCGTCTCGCTTGACGATTTTATCGGCAAGCGCCTGCTCGAGACGCCGGGCCTGTCGCCCGAGCCCGAGCTGATGCGCCAGTTCGGCGCGGCGATCGCCGCGCGCAAGCCGTTCCGCGACTTGACCGTGCGCCGCCATTACCCGGGCGGTCGACGCTTCGTGGTGAAGCTGAGCGGCATTCCGGTGTTCGGCGAGAATGGCACATTCCACGGATATCGCGGGGTCGGCAGCGACATCACCCAGCAGAAGCTCGCCGCCGAGGCCGCGACCTTGGCGCAAGGCCGACTCGAGGACGCAGTCTCGCATGTGCGCCAGCCCTTTGTCCTCTACGACGCCGAGGACCGCATCCTCGCCTTCAACCAGGCCTTCGCCGACCTGCATCACGACGCCGACGCCGGCGCCTATGTCTATAAGGGCGTCCCCTTCCGCCGGGTCGCCGAGCTGCGGCTGGGCAGCGGCTTCTATGCCGACGGCGACGACGACGCGCCGCTGCGCCTCGAGACGCTCATCGAGCGTCACGAAGAGGACGGGGAGCATGTCTGTCACCTGAGCGACGATCGCTGGATGCTGGTCGATCACCGGCAACTGCCGGGCGGCGGTAGCCTCGACCTCTGGACCGACATCACCGCCATCCGGCACGCGCGCCATGCCGAGGCGGCGAACCGCGCCAAGTCGGAATTCCTGGCACGGATGAGCCACGAGCTGCGCACGCCATTGAACGCCGTCATCGGCTATAGCGAGATGCTGCTCGAGGACGCCGAAGCTCAGGGCGGCGAGGCGCAGCAGATTGCCGATCTCCGCCGCATAAACACCGCCGGCAAGCATCTTCTGGCGCTGGTCAACGACGTGCTCGACCTCTCGAAGATCGAAGCCGGCAAGATGGATCTGGCTTCCGAGGATTTCGATCTGGGGTCGTTCATCGATGACGTGGTGGCGACCTGCCGCCCGCTCGTGCTCGCCAACGGCAATGTGCTCGCCGTCGAGCGCGCGGATGGACCGGCCGCGGTCAGGGGTGACGCCACCAAGCTGCGCCAAGTCGTGCTGAACCTGCTGAGCAACGCCGCCAAATTCACCAAGGGCGGCCGTGTCACCCTTGCCGCGGCGCTGGAGGGGGACCTCATCCGCGTCTCGGTCAGCGACACCGGCATCGGCATCGGCATCAGCGTCGAGAACCTGCCGCGCCTCTTCCAGAATTTCAGCCAGATCGACGCCGGTGCGAGCCGCTATGGCGGCACCGGACTCGGCCTGGCGCTGAGCCGGAGGATCTGCCGGTTGATGGGTGGCGACATCGACGTCGAGAGCGAGCCCGGACGCGGCTCCTGCTTCACCGTGCGCGTGCCGCGGATGATCGCCCCCGCGCCCCCGGTAGCGGCCGCGGCAGGATGAGGCGGGCAGCTGCAGACACATCCCGCGTCCTTCCTTACTGCAGCGCTGCCGGCAACTTGGCCCGCTCGACCAACAGGGGATGGCGTCAACCCGTTTCGGAGCTGCGACTCGCCCCGGAGCACTACCCCTCTTCCGGCCGTTCCTCTATAAGTCATGACCATGCAGGAGCCTTCCCGTCCCCGCCCGGTGGTGCTGTGCATCCTCGACGGCTGGGGCTGTCGCGGCGAGCGGGCCGACAATGCCATCCTGGCGGCGAGCACGCCCAACTGGCATGGCTTCCTCCAATCCTCGCCCCATGCCAAGCTGCAGGCGAGCGAGCTCTATGTCGGGCTGCCGCAGGGGCAGATGGGTAATTCCGAGGTCGGTCACATGAACCTCGGCGCCGGCCGGGTGGTGATGCAGGACCTGCCGCGCATCGACCAGGCGATCGCCGATGGCAGCCTCGCCAAGAACCAGCAGCTGGCCGCGTTCATCGCGGCGCTGAAGAAGAGCGGCGGCACGGCGCATCTGCTGGGCCTGATGTCGCCGGGCGGCGTCCATTCGCATCAGGCGCATCTGGCAGCGCTGGCGCGCTTCCTCGATGACGCCGGCATCGCGGTGCGCGTCCACGCCTTCCTCGACGGTCGCGACACGCCGCCCAAATCCGCAATCGAGCACCTGGCGCAGTTCGCCGCCGACACAAAAGGCCTGGCCCGCACCGCGGTCGCGACGGTGAGCGGGCGCTACTACGCCATGGACCGCGACAAGCGCTGGGATCGGGCCGAGAGGGCCTGGCGCGCGCTGGCGCTAGGCGAAGGCGAGCGCGCGGAGAGCGCCGCCGCGGCGGTCGAGCAATCCTATGCGGCGGGCAAGACAGACGAGTTCGTGCTGCCGACGGTGATCGCCGGCTTTCAGGGCATGCGCGACGGCGACGGCGTGCTGTGCGGCAATTTCCGCGCCGACCGCATGCGCGAGATCCTGGCCGCGCTGCTCGATCCCGAGTTCGGCGGCTTCGCACGTCCGCGCGTGCCGCGCTTTGTCGCGGCGCTCGGCCTCACCGAATATTCGGCCGAGCTCAATCGCTTCCTCAAGGCGCTCTTCCCGCCCGAGGATCTGGCCGACACTTTCGGCGAGGTGGTGTCGCATGCCGGGCTCACCCAGCTGCGCGTCGCCGAGACCGAGAAATACGCGCATGTCACGTTCTTCTTCAATGGCGGGCGCGAGGCGGAGTTCGCCGGCGAGAGCCGCATCCTGGTGCCCTCGCCCAAGGTCGCGACCTACGATCTGAAGCCGGAGATGTCGGCGCCCGAGGTCACCGACCGGCTGGTCGCAGCGATCGATGAGGGCCGTTTCGACGTGATCGTGGTCAATTTCGCCAACACCGACATGGTCGGCCATACCGGCGACATCGCCGCGGCTCAGAAGGCAGTGGAGGCGGTCGATCAGTGCCTCGGGCAACTCGCCGAGGCGGTGAGGCGCGCCGGCGGATCGCTGCTCATCACCGCCGATCACGGCAACGCCGAGATGATGCGCGATCCCGCCACCGGGCAGCCGCATACCGCGCACACGCTCAATCCCGTTCCGCTACTGCTGGTCAATCCGCCTTCGGGCGTCACCGGGCTTGCCGATGGCCGGCTCGCCGACATCGCGCCGACACTGCTGCAGCTCCTCGGGTTGCGTCAGCCCGCGGCGATGACCGGCCGGTCGCTGCTGCGCCGCGCCGCCGAGCGTGCCACGGCCTGAGCGCCTCACGCGCCTTCCCTCGCCGCTACTGCTGGCGGCTTTGATGTTTTGTTCCGTCGCGCACGCCGCCGAAACGCCGCAGCAGCAGCTCCAGTCCGTCCAGCAGCAGATCGAGGAGAGCCGGCAGAAAGCGGCGCAATATGCGCAGCAGGCCAATGCGCTCGCGCACGATATCGCCACGCTGCGCGACCAAAGCGTCGCCGCCGCCAAGGCGGCGCAGGAGCACGAGGCGGCGCTCACCGGCCTCGAGAATCAGCTCGTGGCGCTCGACGCCGAAGCCGCGCAGAAGGCCGCCGAGCTCGAGCGCCATCGCGCCGAGCAGCAGCAGCTTCTCATGGCGCTGGAGCGGCTGGCGCGCAATCCGCCCGAGGCGCTGGCGCTGGCGCCGGGCGACCCGGTCGACGCGGTACGCTCGGCGATGCTGATGGGCGCCGCGGTACCGCCGCTCGAGACCGAGGCGCATCGTCTGGCCCGCGAGATCGACGATCTCGCCGCGGTGAAGCAGCAGATCGCCGCGGCCGAGGCACGCCACCGCGCCGAGCGCGTGAGCCTCGACCAGCAGCACACCCAGATCGAGGCGCTAATCGCGCGCAAGGGGGTGCTGCAGAGCGAAGCGCAGCAGGGCGCCGAGGAGAGCGATCAGCGCCAGCTCCAGCTCGCCGCGCAGGCGAGCGATCTGCAGCAGCTGATCGAGAAGCTCGACGCCGAGCGCCGCGCGCGCGACGCCGAGATCGCGCAGCGGCGCGAGGCCCGGCAGCGCCGCGAGCAGGCGGAGCGGCAGGAGGCCGAGCGGCTGATGGCCTTGCAGCATCGGGGCGGCGGCGCCCAGGGCGGCGCGAGCGTGATCGTCACGGCGCCCCCGCCGGTCATCCGCGATCCGACCAAGCCCGCGAGCATCCGCCCCTTCGCCCAGGCGCGCGGCGCGCTCCTCTATCCCGCGAGCGGCCGGCTCATGCGCCGCTTTGGCGAGAGCAACGAGCTCGGCGTCGTTTCCAAGGGGCTTAGCTTCGAGACCCGCCCGGGCGCCCAGGTCGTGGCGCCGTTCGACGGCCGCATCCTGTTCGCCGGCCCGTTCAAGGGCTACGGGCAAATATTGATCATCGAACATCGCGACGGCTATCATTCGCTGCTGGCCGGGCTCGACCGGGTCGAAGCCAGGGTCGGCCAATGGCTGGTTGCCGGCGAGCCGGTCGGCACCATGCCCGGCGGCGAGGAGAAGCCCCGCCTCTATTTCGAGCTGCGCCATGACGGCCAGCCGATCAACCCGCTCCCATGGTTGGCAACCCGCGACGAAAAGGTAAGTGGATGAAGCGTTTTGGTCTCACCGCGGCGTGCGCCGCCACTCTCGCCTGGCTGATCGCACCGGCGGCGGCGCAGCAACAGCAGCAGCAGCAGCAGCAGCAGCCTCCGGCCCAGCAGCCGCAGCAGCAACAACAACAGCAACCGCAATCGAGCTCCGACACCTATCGCGAGCTCGATCTCTTCGGCGAAGTGTTCGAGCGAATCCGCGCCGACTATGTCGAGGAGGTCTCCGACCAGCAGCTGATCGAGGCGGCGATCAACGGCATGCTGAGTTCGCTCGACCCGCATTCGAGCTACATGAACGCCAAGAACTTCCGCGACATGCAGGTGCAGGTGCGCGGCGAGTTCGGTGGCCTCGGCCTCGAGGTCACCATGGACAATGGCGTGGTCAAGATCGTGTCGCCGATCGACGATACGCCGGCGGCCAAGGCGGGGCTGAAGCCCGGCGACTTCATCACCGCCATCGACGGCGAGCCGGTGATGGGGCTCTCGCTCAATGACGCGGTCGAGCATATGCGCGGACCCATCGACAGCCCGATCAAGCTCACCATCCGCCGCCAGGGCCGCGATCCCTTCGACGTCACGCTGAAGCGGGCGGTGATCAAGATCCAGTCGGTGAAGTCGCATCTAGAGGGCAACGATATCGGCTATATCCGCATCAGCAGCTTCAACGACCAGGCGGACAGCGGCGTCAAGGCGGCGATGAAGACGCTGAAGCAGCAGTCCGGCGGCCATCTGAGCGGTATCGTGCTCGACCTGCGCAACAATCCCGGCGGTCTCCTCGATGAGGCGGTCGCCGTCTCGAACGACTTCCTCGACAAGGGCGAGATCGTCTCGACGCGCGGGCGCCGTGCCGAGGATGCGGCGCGCTATGACGCCAAGGCCGGCGGAGACATCACGGGCGGGCTGCCGATGGTGGTGCTGATCAACGGCGGCTCGGCCTCGGCCTCCGAGATCGTCTCCGGGGCGCTGCAGGACCACCACCGCGCGGTGCTGCTCGGCACGCGCAGCTTCGGCAAGGGCTCGGTGCAGACCATCATCCAGCTTCCGGGGCACGGCGCGATGCGGCTCACCACGGCGCGCTACTACACGCCCTCCGGCCGCTCGATCCAGGCGAAGGGCATCGAGCCCGACATCGTCGTCCCGCCGGCGAAGATCGAGGCCATCAACGCGCCCAAGGGGCTGCACGAGGCCGATCTGCGCGGCGCGCTCAAGAACACCGATGCGGTGGCGAAGCAGCAGGGCGCGGCGAAACCGAACGTGCCGCCGGGGACCCAGCCGGCCGAGCACCAGGAGCCGCTCGCGGTCGAGGCTAATGTCCTTGGTACCGCCGAGGACTACCAGCTCGCCCGCGCTGTCGACATGCTGCGCGGCGTGGCAGTGTTCAACGCCAAAGCGGGGAATTGAGGAGAGCAGCACCTTGACTCGGCGCGAGACCGGCGCAGTCGAATACGCCTCGCGCCGACGCGTGAGCGCCGGTCGCATCGCTGCCGCTCTGGTGGTGCTGGCGGCCGCCGGCGCCATCTCGGCGCTGGCGCTCGGCTGGCTCGAAGGCGCGCCCGCATCGGCGCCCAAGCTCGCCGAAGTGGTGGTGCCGATGCCGCCGAAGCCGGCACCATCGAAGCCGGTGACCGCAGCGATCCCGCCGCCGCAACCGGCACCGGCCCCCGACGCCGCGCCGGTGCCGTCGGTGGCAGCGCTGCCGCCGCCGCCCGCACCGCCGCGCCCCGACCGCAGCACGGCGCAGCCGCTGCTGCCCGCGCCCGATCCGGCGCTGGTCGAGACCGGGCCCATGGGCAAGCTGCCGATCATCGGCCGCGACGGGCGCCAGCCCTGGATTGCCTATGGCCGCCCCTTCGACCGCGCCGACAAACGACCGAGGGTCGCCATCGTCATCACCGGGCTCGGTCCTTCCGGCGACGCCACCCAGGCGGCGATCGATCTGCCGGGCGCGGTCACCCTCGCCTTCAATCCCTACGCGAAGCGGCTCGGCGAGTGGGTCGACCGGGCGCGCGCCGCCGGTCATGAGGTGCTGCTGAGCCTGCCGATGGAGCCGGTCGATTATCCGCGCCAGGATCCCGGGCCTTACACGCTGCTCACCTCGCTCACGCCCGACGAGAATGTCGAGCGGCTCGACTGGGTGATGAGCCGCGTCAGCGGCTATGTCGGGCTCACCACCATGATGGGCTCGCGCTTCGTCGCCTCCGAGACCAACTTCGCGCCGGTGATGGCCGAGTTCAAGAAGCGCGGCCTCATGTTCGTCGATGGCCGCGAGAGCGCGCAGAGCGTCGCCGGCCCGCTCGCCCAGCGGCTCGGCGTTCCCTGCGTGCTGGCCGACGACATGATCGATGCCGACACGACACGCGACGCCATCGACCGCGAGCTTCATGCGCTCGAGCAGGATGCGCAGCGCAACGGCGCCGCGCTCGGCGTCGGCTTTGCCTATCCCCTCTCCATCGAGCGCGTCGCGCTCTGGGCCAAGGGGCTCGGCGAGCAGGAGATGGTGCTGGCGCCGGCGAGCGCGCTGGCGCCGCTCCCCGGCACGCCGCCGAAGGCCGAAAAATCCGTGCAGAAGGGAGCGGCGAAGTGACCGACGAGGTCGACGCAGTGCGCGCGCAGGGTTATCGCCCGGGCGTCGGCATCATGCTGCTCGACCGCAGCAATCGCGTCTTCGTCGGCCGGCGCATCGACACACCCGGCGAGAACTGGCAGATGCCGCAGGGCGGCATCGATCGCGGCGAGGCGCCGCGCCAGGCGGCGCTGCGCGAGCTCAAGGAGGAAGTCGGCACCGACAAGGCCGAATTCCTTGCCGAAACCAAGGCCTGGCTGCGCTACGACGTGCCGAGCGAGGTCGCCGGGCGGCTCTGGCGCGGGCGCTATCGCGGGCAGATGCAGAGATGGTACGCGATGCGCTTCACCGGCTCCGACCGCGACATCGCGCTCGACACCCATCATCCGGAGTTCGACGCCTGGAAATGGGTGGCGCCCGCGGAGCTTCCGCTTCTCATCGTCCCCTTCAAGCGCCAGCTCTACCTCGACATCCTTGCCGAGTTCCGCGCGGTGTGCGGGCTGAAGTAGAAGCTGGGCGATGGAAGAGCTCTCTCCGGGCTACATCCCCGGCGCTGCCTTCCGAGCTTTGGGTCTCGCTGTCACTTCGGGCTGAGGGGCCCCTCTCCCCGCCAGGGAGAGGGAGGGACCCGGCGCATGAGCGCCGGGAGGGTGATGGCCCTTGGTTCGAGGCAAGACACGCAAGAACGCGGTGCGACGCCGGCCCCTCACCCGCCCGTCGCTTTGGCGGCGGGCTGCCCTCTCCCGCTCGCGCGGGAGAGGGGATTTCTAAGCCGCGTCCTTCGCCAGACGCCGTGCGCGGCGCCGCATGCCCCACCAGGCAAGTCGCGCCACGGCGAAGCTGAGCCGGCCATGCGGCCTGAGCCCCACCGTCTTGAAAATCATGGCGACGACGCGCTCGACATGATGCTGGCGATAGACGGCGTAGGCGCGCCGCGCATAGGAGCGCGCGCACTGCGCGCGCTCATAGGGCGCGGCGTTCTCGGCGACGTTCTCGTTGGCGGCGTAGTAGGCATAGGCGAGCTCGTCGTCCTCGGATTCGCCGACGCGGCCGGCGGCGACCCGGAGCCGGCCCCAGAAGCCCACGCGCTCGGCCTCGAGATAACGCTTCAGATGGGTGTAGAAGAGTTTGTAGTGGCGCAGCTCGTCGGCGGCGATGCGCCGGCAGATCGCCTGGAGCACCGGCTCCGCGCTGGCGTCGGCGAGAGCGGTGTAATAGGAGCTGGTGCCGGTCTCGACGATGCAGCGCGCCACCAGCTCGCCGCTGCGCGAGCCGCGGACCGAGCGCTCCGCGTCGAGATCGACGCGGAAGCCCGCGCTGAAGCGGCCGCATGCCTCGGCATGATCGAACGTGGAATCGGCCAGCATCGCCCAACGGCCGAGCGCCTGCCCGTGCTGGATCTCTTCCTCGCCCCAGCACCGCGCCACCCTCTGGAACTCGGCATCGTCATGGAAGACGCCACAGAGATAGCGCGCGTAATCGGCGCCGTTCTGCTCGACCAGGCTCGCCGCCTTGACGATGCGCAAAAGGTCGGGGTCGACCTTGGCCCGGTCGAACCGCTCCCAGGGAATATCGTCGAGCGTCCAGTTGCCCATCACCGACCGTCACGCATGCCGGCGTAATATATAGGTCAAATTCCCCGGGCGGTGAATCCCCCGGGCGACGCTTAGTGGGCGGTCGCCTGGAGCGCGGCGAGCTTGGCCACGGCGACGGCGAGCCGCCGCTCGGCCGCGCGCAGCGTCACCGCCGCCTGGTCGCGGTCGGTGCCCTGAAGCCGCGTCACCTGCTCCTTGAGGCTGGCGACGCTCGCCTCATGCGTTTTCTGCTGCTGCTCGATGTCGGCGCGGTCGAGCGCGGCGATCGGCAGCGCCTCGTCGGCGAGCACGGTGCAGCGCTCCGGCGTCACCTCGGCGAAGCCACCGGCGACGAAGATGCGCTCGGTGACCGCGCTGGGCTCGTCGGCATAGACGTCGATGACCCCCGGCCGCACCGTCGAGATCAGCAGCGAATGGCCGGGCAGCACGCCGAAATTGCCCTCGGTGCCGGGCACCACGACCATGTCCACCTCGCGCGAGACGAGCAGCCGCTCCGGCGTCACCAGCTCGAACTGGACGGGCATCAGACCCTCACCCTCCCACGCCTTCGGCGTGG
>Ga0134128_10006311_pt1 | contig 14365 bp, 13 predicted proteins | sample KB31754_FD_96462 | JGI IMG/M metagenome (GOLD analysis project Ga0134128, IMG submission 96462) | Terrestrial soil microbial communities with excess Nitrogen fertilizer from Kellogg Biological Station, Michigan, USA - KB3-175-4 | ecosystem: Environmental > Terrestrial > Soil > Unclassified ... | reverse complement strand
TGAACGCAACGGTGCACGATCGCCTGGATCAATGTCGTAAGGACCAACAGCGACTCCGCTCGTTCTTCCTGCAGTCACACCTCCCGATGGGAGGGGTGACAGGATTTATCTGACTATCTGTAACCGATCTTGACGCCGCTCCGCGGCGGCGGTGAGAGCAGACGGTGTTGCTCTTTCACAAAAATTATCGATCCACCGCCAGCTTCGTTCCAAGCCCAATGAATAGCGCGCCCGTTCCGCGTTTCATTGCGATTTGCGCACGCGGATTGGCTCTCACCTTCTCGCTCACGCTCCCCGCGAACCATGCCAGGAGCAAGCACCAAAGCGTCCCATTAAACATGAAGACCGCACCAAGCAGCAGGAATGCCGACACGCGCGTCGGCGTTTTCGGATCGATGAACTGCGGCAGAAAGGCCAGGAAGAACAGCGCGACCTTCGGATTGAGCACGTTCGTAATCACACCCTGACGATAAATCACCCAAAGACTTTGTCGCGCCGGTGAACGCGTAGTTCCATCCAACTCAGTGGCGCCGGAAAAGATCATCCGAAATCCCAGAAACACCAGAGATGCCGCCCCGGCATATCGCACGATTTGAAACGCCATCGCCGATCGCGCCAGAATCACCGACAGCCCCAGCGCTGCAGCCGTGGTATGAAACAGACATCCCGTGGTGATCGCGAGTGCCGACAGGAGCCCCGCGGCTCTTCCCTGGGAAACGCTTCGCCCCAAAATGTAAAACGTGTCCGGCCCCGGCGTCACATTCAACACCAACCCCGCCGCGACGAAGAGCCAGAAATCATGAATGCCGAGCATTTTCCCTACCTTCACACCAGGCTGGGATGATGTTTCTTGACCCAGGCTTCCGCGTCGATCGCGAACTGCTGGACCGCCTTCAAGAGACCGTCGGCATCGGTGTTTGTTACGCCGCCCGCGAAATCATATTCGCAGTCATTGCGTTTCATGCGACATCCATCGAAATAAGCCGACAATGCCGCAAACGCCGGGTCGGCAGCTTCGAGGGCGAGGAAGGTGTTGTAGTGTCCTCCCACTGACCGCGGACGATAACCTTCGGATCGTACAATGATCAGCGACAGGGTACGGGCTGCATCATATGCCATGACGAATCGAGCATCCGCGGAAAGACCTGATGCATTCACGTCGCTGAGGCACCGCGTCACGATAGATCGCAGATTATCGAGTTCCGCTTTGCTTGGAGTTTCGCGGCTCACGCGGTTATCAGCCAGGAGCTTCGCCCAGGTCATTGCCATTGCCTAACACAAACAGCTTGGGCTTGTCCAATACATGCGTGAGAAAATGATCTTTGCTCAACCGCTTCTTTTCAAATTCCGCGGCGCTGTAGACGGTCGGGTTGATTTCGCGGCCAAGCAAGTCGCGCGCTTTGCGTAGCGGTAACGAAAGTTCCATCGGCGTAAGAGTGCCCACTACCATCAGGTCAATGTCGCTACCGCTATTCTCCGTGGCGTTAGCAACGGACCCATAGATGAACGCAACATTTATTTTCTTGGCCAGCAGCTTAAGTGCATCAGCCAGCACATCGACCAAGCCCACTGTTTTCAGGAGCAAACCCCGCAGCTCGGGAAAGAGGGGCGACTGGGCATTCGCCTGGTAAAACGCCATCCGTCCCTGCCGATGCGTTTTGAGAATTCCCGCATCGGTAAGGTCGCGCAGTTCGCGCTGCAGACTCGAAGGCGGCACCTTCATCCGCCGCGCCAGTTCCGAGACGTACCAGGCTTTATCCGCGCGCACGAGCACCGCCGCGAGGATACCCTGACGGGTCCTCGGTAGGAGCGCATCAAGGGGCCGAATATAACGCATATTGCGTAATTATTCACGTAAATTGCGTAAATGTCAAAATGGACAGTTTTTAATCGATCCTCCCAGCATCCACGGGGGATCGCTTTATCGGGATCGCCGTTGCTTTCCTACATGATTCCAATGTACATCGCGCCAGAACCGATAGCCATCGAAACTGCGGTGTCCTTGTCAAAGGATGGAATGGCTGCATGAGTCGCATCCCTGATCGAGTATAATTTGTCCTCCCGCTGGAGGTGACATGTTTGGATTCTTCAAAGAGCGAAATCCAGAACCACAGAACGTTGACCTTGCGGCGGTTGACAGCCGGGAAAAGGCCCAAGCCCTCCTGCGCACGGGCGCGTTGGAGAAATTGCTGTTGATGCCTCGCGAATTCGGCGGCAGCGATCATCCAATGAATACGATTTTCGTTCCCCCTGAAATCGTGAAGCAGAAAGCCAAAATCGATCGCGAGGTCATCGCCCCTTTGATTGAAGCAGGGAAGGTTACGAAGTATTCCGTGAAACCAGAATACGAAGGCACGAGCATGGTTCCCACCCGGCTGACCATAAAAGTGTCCGACCCGGAGGCCTACCAGTTTCCAATATCCATCTGGGGATCCGCGATTGATGGCGAATCAAAGCTTTGGGATCAGGTCTACGTGGCCCGCGAAGCAATCTATGCCGAGCATTTCGGCGCAATCGACGGCGATGTCCAAAAGCTGATGAATCTCACCGGCGTCTGGCCCGGCGGATGTCTGGTTCAAATTCATGCTGCCCGGCACCAGCTTTGGGTGAGTTCATCGTTTGGCCTCACGAATCCCGACATGCCCGCGCGGATCCGGCCCGAGCAATTCACCGTTGAACAGGACGCGCAGGGACAAGCCACCCAATATTCCACGCGCCTGGTAGCTCGGCCGCCGCGGGCCGTGCCCGCAGGCTGGGCAGGATATGGTTATGAGATTCTTCTCCTGACGCGCCAGAAGGATTGTTGGCCCCTCGGATTCCTGAACTGGGCAGTGCAGGCGGAGATTCTCAACGACATGGACCTGCTCGGCCGGATTCGTAAGTACGGTGCGATGACCGTGGAAGATGTCTCGATCGGCGAGGGCAAATCAGCCGACTTCCTCATCGCTCCCCTCCAAAAGTTCGCACCGCCATCCATCGCACTGCCCAATGGAGCGATGGAACTCTTGGTCGCGACGCTTATCACTCGGTCACAAATGCAATATGGCATCGAGAAGGGCGGCCCCGCACTTCTTGCCGAACTCAATCAGACCGGGTCCGGGCAGATCAGCCATGCGCTGGAATGAGTGATTTAGACACGGGCAAAATGGTCGTAATCGTGGCCCAGTTTCGATCATCATCCGTCACCAACAGCCAGTGCGATTCCAGTTGGCCATCGCGGCCGCGAAAACGACACTGAAACCACGGCCCAAATTCATCAACACGACAGATGCGAACCGGACGCTTGCGTTCCAGCAGTTTCCTGTAGACGCGAACGGTATCGCGATGAATGTAGTATTCGGGCCGTCCTTCTCCCGGCACGCCGAGAATTCGCACGCGATCGCCGACCTTGAGCTGCGAGGCTTTCATGCCTGGTCCATATTACCGCTTACAAGGGAAGTTGCATGGTGATATCGGTCCAGCGACGATGGCATTAGTCCAAGAGAATCCCATGAACAACCAAATCACCGAAATGCTCGCTTCGGCAGGCATCGATCTTTCAACCTGTCGCACCGTCAAAGACATTCCATTTTTAGTCGTTCGCGCGGGTAAGCCGGCGGTTGGACTTTGGAAGAGCCTTGCATCGCCGCTGCAGCAGGCGGGGCACTGGCCGATCATCTGCGGCGACGCCGAGGAGTACGATCGAATCGAGGAGCAGATTTCCGATCAAGACGAGGATGTCAGGGAAATTCTCGCACACGTCCCGGCCGGTGTTTCTGCGGCTGCGGCTCATGCTGCCGAACGTGCGGCCCAGAGACAGAGGATGCTCGAGCATTTTCGCGCCGACCCAAAGCATCAGGAACTGCTCAAATTCTTTGAGAATACGGGTGAAGAGGAAGGTAGTTGCTCCAACGAATCCCCCGACTACACGACATGGAGCAGTCGAGGAAAGCCACCGGAAGTCCGCGTTCAAAGCGCCTTTGGCTACGACCGCGATCCATACCGTTCCGTTCTTCTTGCAATTGTACCGGCCGCAAATGCGGCTGATTCACCGGCCTACTTGAATTTTGGCGGTTTCAACGCATGCCCCAGCACTCCCATTCACGTTGCGCATCTTCGCGAATGGAAGCAGCGGTTTGGCGCGGTGCCGATTGCGATCACCGATGCGGTCATCGAGATGTTTTTAGCGAGCCCCGTGCAAAGCAAAGAGGACGCCTGGTCGCTGGCACGTGACTTTTACGCCTATTGCCCCGACATCGTTGATCAAGGCACCGGGACAGTGAATCGGCTTGCAAATGAGATATGGAAATCGCCGCAGTGGTATTTCTGGTGGGATTGAAAAGGGCGCGACAAACCCCAAAACGAGTTCTTAACCCAGAACCTTGCTCAGCAGCGGCTGCTCCCGAACCTGTCCCTCAACCAGATTGACACGATACGCCTTGGCTGCTTTCCTCGAGCTGATGATGTCCTTCAGCTTTCCATTTTCGAAATGAAGCGCGCAGCCGTCGTCGGCGGCGTAGCCGCCGGGCATACCGGCGGCAATCATTTTATGGTACGTCGGGCGGCGATCGGGCTCGCCATCGTAGTGAGGACAATGACTGCCCGGCAGAAACCCCAGCCCATTGGTCAGCGGCTTCAGCTCCGGCCCGAAGGAATCGGTCACGCCACACTCGAACCAGCACAGGGAGCCGGCACTGACGCCGCAAAGGACGATGCCGTCGGCCATCGCTTCGCGGAGGATTTGATCGAAGCCATGGGCGCGCCAGATCGCCAGTAGATTGAGGGTGTTTCCGCCGCCCACGTAGATCACATCCTGCCGAAGGACAAAATCGCGGAGGCTTTCTCCGTCGCGCTTGAAGAGCGACAGATAGCTCGGCTTGCAGTCTTTCTTGGCAAACGCCGTGAAAAAGCGAACGATGAAATTTTCCGAATCGCCCGCCGCTGTCGGAACAAAACAGACGCGCGGCGAGCGGTTGCTCGCCAGCGACATAACATAATCGTCCAGCCGCGGATTCCCCGGCTCCATCAAAAAGCCGCCGCCGCCCATCGCAACGATATGCATCCAATCCAGCTTCGCCGGGCAGGGAAATCAGGTCAATGACTTCAACTTTGGATGAAGGGAATTCGTCCGGATGACCAAGCGCCATACTGTCCACGCCGAGGCTAAGCGGCGCCAGGGACTGCTATTTCGCGAAATCGTCTGTCGCCGCGCCGCCCGCGCCGCCCCGGATCTGGGAGCGTTTTCAGGAGTAGCCGGAGGGATCCGGGGCGGCGCTTCGCATATGGGAACTGTAAGTCCTTTAATTTCCTGAATTAATAGAAAAGGTGGCTGGCACCTTTTTCCTGCCGTGCCGATTGAAGCGCTGCTGGGAACTGGATGTTTTGACGAGTCCACGCGATTGGCGATAAAAGATGTTGCGAAAAAATATGGCGCAGGAGTCGAAGCAAAGGTGTCTCCCACGTTCTACTTCTGAAATGATTCGCTTCGCTCACGGCAATCTTCTGGACGCGGACGCCGACGCACTGGTCAACACGGTTAATATAGTCGGCGTCATGGGCAAGGGCATCGCGCTGATGTTTAAGGAGCGATTTCCCGAAAACTACGAGGCGTACGCAGCCGCGTGCAAGCGCGAGGAATTGGCGGTGGGCCGGATGTTTGTGACTCAGTCCCCCGAGCCGAAAGGCCCGCGTTGGATCATCAATTTTCCGACCAAAGCGCATTGGCGAAATCCTTCAAAGTTAGAGTGGATCGAATCTGGGCTCCAGGATCTGCGCCGCGTCGTCGAAGAAAAACGAATCAAATCCATCGCGATACCCCCGTTGGGCAGTGGCAACGGCGGATTGAGCTGGCACGACGTACGGCCCATCATCGAAGCCTCGTTAAGTGATCTTCACGATGTTGACATCATCATCTACGAACCGACGGCCGCATATCAGAACGTGAGCAAGACTCATGTCGCGCCACGTTCGCCGCGCGGCTGATTCCGAGTCGTCCCGAAAGGGAAGCTCTGGTCGGCCTCGGCCAAAACGGAAAAAATGCCGAATGGATCGGCCATGTTTGCACATTCACTACCTGATGGCGCTGAGCTGCGATTATTACAGCCATACCACGCCGACGAGATCTTCAAGGTCATCGAGCGCAACCGCCTTCGGCTGCGCCAGTGGCTTCCCTGGGTCGATCGCATCCGGTCGGTTGCGGACGAGGAGCAGTTCATCTGCAATTCTCTTGGCCTGCTTGCGTCGAACGGCTCGTTCCAATCTGGCATCTTTGTAGAGGATGTATTCGTCGGCGCCATCGGGCTGCATCCGATCGATCATGCCAATCGCAAGGTTGAGCTGGGATATTGGCTCGATTCGGCCCACGAGGGACGTGGGCTGATGACCAACGCCTGCCGGGCGATGGTTGACCATGCGTTTGGCGCACTTGGACTCAATCGCGTAGTCATCTATTGCGCAGTGGAAAATCACCGGAGTCGGGCGGTCGCCGAGCGGCTTGGGTTCAAGCTTGAACGAATCGCCCGCCAGAGCGAATGGCTCTACGACCATTTCGTTGATTGGGCGTCGTATTCGATGCTTGCATCAGAGTGGACGCACCCGGATAGCACGATAAAAAGTAAAATATATTGACAAATGATACTTAAGGTGGAAATATCAGGCGCGAGGGGAGCGACAGAGACGTAGCGACCGTGTTACACGTCAGAAGTCGCGCCACAGGGCCGCAAGTCCACATGGATAAATAAGTTGCGCAATAAATGCGCTCGAAATGTGACAACCAGCCGCGCGCCACATTATGTAACATTGTGTAACGCGCGACGAAACGACACCTAGGCGGTTACCGCATGACAGTCACATTCGACTGGATGCAATAGAGGCTGGTCTTGGTGCGGATGAACAGGGCATTGCCGGAGACGGCGGGGGAGGCCATGCAACCGGCGTCGAGATGGTTGGTGGCCAATACTTTAAATTCGCGACCGGTGGCGAGGACGGTGGCGGGGCCGTCTTCGCTGAAGAAGTAGACGCGGCCAGCCGCCACGATTGGCGCAGCCGAGAATGTGCCGTCGATCCGGCCATGCCAGACATCTTGGCCATTGGCAGCATCGACGCAGTTCACCACGCCGGTGTCGTTGACCATATAGATCAGGCCATCGTAGAGCACCGGCGACGATCGCGTCGGGACGGCGCGCTTTGCCTTCCATGCGACTTGCGAATCGGTCAGCACACCATGCCCGCCGGGCTTGAGCGCCCAAAGCTCGGGCGGGGAGCCGTGGCCAGTGGCGTAGAAGATCAGGTCTTTCCCGATCAGCGGCGTGATGCTGCCGGAATGCGCCTTCCGGTTTTCCATGCGCCAGATCTCTTTGCCGGTGGTGGGCTCATAGGCGTAGAAGCACTTGGAGCCTTCGCTCAGCAGGATCGGCCCGTTGCCAAAATCCGCGATACGACAGGTGGAAAAGGCCTTTCGCATGTCGCCATCGCCCAGCGGCCGGCCATTGGGTTGGATGTCTTTGTAATCGATCGAGCGATCGGTGCGCCAGACGGTTTCGCCCGTACGTTTATCGAGGGCGACGACATATTGGTAATCGCTGCCGTCGAAAGGCAAAAACAGCAGGTTTTTCCAGATCAAAATGGAAGCACCGGCTCCGCGGAAATGGTTGCAGACAAAATCCCGCCGCTGCCAGAGCATTTTGCCGTTGGACGAATCGAGGCAGGCGATTCCGGGCGAGCCGAAGGTGACATAAACGCGCCCCTCTTCGACCACCGGCGTCGGCGAAGCATAGCTATTGAATGGGATGCAATATTGTGGCGTCGGCACATCAAAAAGCTTTTCGTCGATCAGAATTTTGCCGCTCTGCTTATCGACACAAAGCACAAAAAGCTGCTTGCCATCGGCGGTGCCGGAGGTGAGCCAGATTTTATTGCCCCAGATGACCGGCGACGACCAGGCCTTGCCGTGAATCGGCGTCTTCCATCGCACGTTCTGGTCCGGCGACCAGTTCAACGGCAAATTCGGCGCATCGGCAATGCCCTGTCCCGTCGGCCCGCGAAACTGCGGCCAGTTTTCTTCTCCGCGCGCAAAAGTTGCCGCGAACATCAAGCCGCAAGCCACGAGCGATATCAAAGACATTTTCATGACGCCGCATCCTCAAAAGGCTCTTTTGCGTTGACCCGCGTAATTGGGTACGAGCCGGATACAATGCCGTTGATGATGAATCCGACCCAGCTTCGCGACCTGAACCTGCACACCAATGATCTGATCACGGCCGGCAAATTCGCCGAGGCCGAAAAGATCTGCCGGCAGATCCTGCAAGATTATCCCAGAGATCCGACCGCATTGGGAAACCTCGGCATCGTCGCCACGCATGCGGGGCAGTTGCAGGCTGCGGTGGACCTTCTGCGACGCGCCATTGCCGGATCACCCTGGTCGGCCTGGCATTACTATAACCTGAGCGACCCGCTTCGGCGATTGGGCCAGCTGGATGATGCCGCCGCCGCACTTCGCGAAGCCATCGACCTCGAGCCAAAAATGGTGACGGCCTACGTCAACCTTGGCTGGGTGATGGCGCAGAAGTCGATGTATGACGAGGCGACCGCAGCGTTTCAAAAAGCGGCCGAGCTGGCGCCCGACGATGCGCGGATTCAGATGAATCTGGGGCATGCTCTTCGCCGGCGGCAAGAGCAGGAGCGGGCGATCTTTCACCTGCGCCGGGCGCTGGAGCTGGATCCGAATCTGCCGGAAGCCTGGGCCATGCTCGGAAGCGCTCTGCGCGAAGCCGGTCAGATCGGTCAGGCGATCGAGAGCTTCCGCAAGGCCATCACGCTGAATCCCTCATTTCGCGAAGCACATTCGAACTTGTGTTACGCGATGTATTTTGATCCGGCTTTGCAACCGGCCGAGATTTTGGCCGAACATCGCGCCTGGGCCGCAAAGTTTGCTGAGCCGCTGGCTTCAGCTATCCAGACGCACGCAAATGACCGAAATCCGGATCGACCACTGCGTATCGGATATGTCTCGCACGACTTATCGCACCATGTCGTCGGCTGGTTCATGGAGCCGATCCTGCGCAACCATGATCGCGACAACTACCACGTCATTTGCTACGCGACCGGCCGTGCCGACGATGAACTTAGCCAGCGTCTTCGTGAGCATGTCCGCGGCTGGCGCATTGCGCACAACATGAATGACGAGCAGCTCGCGCAGCTCATTCGTCAGGATCAAATCGATGTTTTGATTGATCTAACTCTTCACATGCGGGGGAGCCGGCTACCGATGTTCGCCCGCCGACCGGCTCCGGTTCAGATCACGCATTTGGCCTACTGCGGAACGAGCGGGATGACCGCCATAAATTGGTGCATCACCGATCCGCAACTGAGTCCCGAAGGTTTGAATGATTCATTCTTCACCGAAAAGCTGCTTCGCCTGGACGGAAGCTACTGGTGCTACGAACCCTCTGCAGACAGCCCGCCGGCGGGGCCGTTGCCCGCAGCCAGTCGGGGCTATGTCACCTTCGGCTCCCTCAATGCATTTTCCAAAACCAACGACCAACTGATCCAGCTTTGGCGGGATGTTCTGGACGCTGTTCCAAATTCCCGGCTGGTGATTCATGCCCTTGGCGGCGATGAAAATCAAGCTGCCCGAAAACGATTCTCCGACACCGGCATCGATCCGGCCCGGCTCACTCTCGTCGGCCGGCAATCACGCAACGAATATCTCAACCAATATAATGCAATCGATATTGCCCTCGACCCCATTCCATATGGAGGCGGAACGACCAGCCTCGATGCCCTTTGGATGGGTGTACCCGTAATTACCCTTGCTGGCACGCTTCCTGTCGGACGTACCGGCGTAACGCTCTTGAACCAGCTTGGCCTGAACGAATGGATCGCCCAAACGCCCCAGCAGTACATACAGCTGGCGGCTCGCCTGGCCGGTGATCTGCCCAGGCTCGCGGAACTTCGCCAGAATCTTCGCCAAACGCTGTCAAAATCCATCCTGATGGATGCTCCGCGCTATGTCCGCAGCCTCGAATCCGCCTACCGTTCCGCGTGGAAGAAGTGGTGCGCATCAGCCCCAAAATAGGACCGATAACAACAGTTACCATTCCCATAACGGCGCCTGCACAGGTGCAATTGAAGTGCACATGTGGGACATCCCTGCATATGCCGATACCAACTGCGCATGACCAACCCGATTCGACCCAACCCGGGCAAAGAGATGGTGACTGTCTATGGCAAGGTGCCGCGTCAATGGGCCGAGCGTTTGGACGAACTGGCGGGCGAACGTCGTTGGTCGCGGGCGCAGATGGTTTCCTATTGCATCGAGCAATTCATCGAGAATGCAGATCCCTCTGAATCGCATCGCGAAAAATAGGCCGGAGCGAATAATCACTGTCTGCTCCGTTGGCCGCCCCGAACATCTCAATTTCAATCAACGCTTTGATTGCTTCTAAAAAACGTCGTCACCTTCGTCCGCAAATCTTCGTGATTTCAGCATTGCTGCGACGGCCTTCGCGGGCAACGACGCAAACGGATCATTTCATAAAAGTGGTGCGTCCCACTTCGCCGATGCTTCCTGCCAGACCTTTGAGTTCACTTTCGGAGATTGCATGAAGCCCGCGCGCAAGAGCAACCGCATCGTCTCAATCATCGAACGCCTGGAAACACGCCGGATGCTTTCGGTCCATACCTGGACCGGAGGCGGCTCCGACCAGAATTGGTCCACGGCGCAAAACTGGGCCGAAGGCGCGCCGTCAGTCGGCGAGCCTAATATCATTCTCGATTTTCCCAATTCAGCGCCCGGCAATACCAACAATGACCTCACCGGATTGGCCGTCGATTCAGTCGTGTTCGGCGGTGGGTACAACGTAAATGGCAACGCCGTCACGCTCACTCAAGGATTCACCACGTCGATCTTCTCCGTGAATTGGTCGCTCCCGACGACCATTTCCTCCTCTGTCACGGCTTTTAATATCGGTGGCGATGTCTGGATCGGCGCTGCGATCTCCGGCAGCGGTGGAATCGATAAGACCGGAGTCGGCAATCTATATTTGGCCGCCGGAGATTCCTATGGTGGGACGACTACCATCGAAGCCGGAACACTCCAGGCCGGCAATAATAATTCGCTTGGATTTACCGCCGGCGCCACCGTCGTGGAAAGCGGCGCAGCGCTCATTGCGGACGTGGGCACGACCATCGCGGAGCCAATTACCATTAATGGAACTGGCGCTGGCGGAGTCCCAGGTGCTCTTCGTTCAGGCGAAACCAGCGTCCTTGGAACTGGTCCAACTACCGCAATCTGGTCAGGCACAATTACACTCGGCAGCGACGCAACTCTGGGCAGCGATCCAGGCTTTGAGATGTCTCAGCAGCAGCAGCCTTCCACGCTCATCGTCACCGGCGTGATCAGTGGCTCAGCCAACCTGGCAATCGGCGCAAATTGCTCCGTCGTCTTCGGTGGGAGCGCCGCCAATACTTACACCGGCACAACGACAGTTGATGGAAACCTCAGTCTCGACGACTCCGGCGCCAGCAGTGTGCCGGGCGCATTGGATATCGTGGGCGGCACCGTCCAACTCCAACTCAGCAATCAAATCGCCGACTCCGCGAGCGTCACCGTTGACACGAGTGGCACGTTCGCTCTGGGCGCTTCAAATGAAACGATTGCCTCACTCTCCGGAAGCGGCGCCATTTCCGGCTCAGGAACGCTAACACTTAACACTTCCGTATCGAACCCGTTTTCCGGGCAGATCACCGGCAGCGTTAACATCAATGTCACCGGTACCGGCATTCTCACGCTCAACAGCACCAGCAACAGCCCAACCAGCGGCACAATTACCGTGAGTAGTAGTAGCCAATTCGCTATCGACGGCTCCGCGCCTTTAGCGACGTTGAATTTCACCAGCGCGAGCCGGCTGTATGGAATCGGGACCATCGGCACGCTCAATATGTCAGGCGGCCATCTCGACCCCGGCGACGTCGGACCGGGTACGCTCAATGTTATTGGAAATGCAAACCTCGCCGCCGGCTCCGACCTCCGCTGGAGCGCCAGTAGCTCGGCGACGTCTGAGCTTGATGTGCGCGGAAACGTCACGCTTGGCGGAGCGTTCGCCATCAATTCGCTGGCAAGTGGTTTTGTTCCCGTTCAGAACGCCGTCTACACGCTTATTAATAATCGAGGTGCCCAACCCGTCTCCGGAACCTTCAGCGGTTTAGCGGAAGGGGCTGTTTATGTTGGGCTCGGAGACGATTGGAGAATCAGCTATAAGGGCGGCGACGGTAACGATGTGACGCTCACATTCCTCGGCAGGCTCAGCACCGTAACGCTCACCACTGATCCCTCCAGCGTTATCTTTGGCCATCCGGTGCTGCAAGCCACCGTTACTTGGACTGATGGAACGGGTGGCGCCAAGCCCACAGGAACCATTACGTTTCTAGATGGCAGCACAAGCATCGGCTCCGTTTCACTCAACAGCAGTGGAACCGCGGTGCTCAATGCCATCACGCTGCCGGTCGGCGTTCACTCCATTACCGCCTCCTATCCCGGTGATACGCTCTACCAGCCCAACACTTCTTCCGCCGGTACAGAAACCGTCACCCAGGCGGCAACGGCGGTTTCCCTTACCGTCCCCCTTGCGCCCGTCGGAGAAGGCTTGCCCACTCCTCTCACCGCTAACGTTCTGCAATCGGATGCGCCCGGCGTCGAGCCTACGGGATCTGTTAACTTCTATTCCAACAGCAACCTCATCGGAAGCGCATCGGTAGATAGCACGGGGAAGGCAAGCCTCAATGCCGCTCTCACACCGGCCGGCCTCCTATCCATTACCGCCACTTATACTGGCGATACCAACTTCCATGCGTCGACTACCAGCAGCCCTTCCGATGTCACCGTTGTCCCCTCGATTTCCGCCTCGAGTGTGACGGTCACTCAGTCCACGACCAGTAGTGTGATTGCCAATTTGACGGTTACGCTTTCTTCAGCTTCGAATCAGACCGTCACCGTTCAATATGCCACCGCCGACGGAACTGCGGTCGCGCAGCAGGACTACCTGCCTGTCTCCGGCACTCTCACGTTCGCGCCGGGCCAGACAAGTACGACTGTTGCGGTGACGGTCTTAAGCCATACGACTTTCCAATTTCCGAAGAGCTTCAGCCTCGCATTGTCCAATGCGCAGAACAGCGTGATCTCGACAGCCGCTGCGACCGCAACAATCAACAGCACAGATGGCCTTCCCGCTGCCGGCTCTGTTGCCGATCCCTCCGACCCGACTAAGTCCGATTTGGTCGTCTATGGCACCGCCGGCAATGACAACATCCAGATCAAGGCAGCCAAGATTCATGGCCAGGTGATGGTCGTATCAGGCAAGAGCAAGCTTGGCCCGTTCACACCGACCGGCCGGATCATTGTCTATGGGTTGGCGGGAAATGACCGCATCACCGTCGCCGCCAATGTCACGGTTCCCGCCATGCTTTTCGGTGGCGCCGGAAATGACACCCTTACGGGTGGCGGAGCGAATGATATGCTCGTCGGAGGGGATGGAAATGACGTTCTCAACGGCGGCAAGGGCGCCAACATTCTCCTTGGGGGCGCTGGTCTCGATAATCTTAAAGGTGGCCGTCCCGGTAACGTTCTTGTCCCCGCCGCCACCCCATACGACGCCGGGCAATTCTCGGATCAGATCGCTTTGGCCTCGCTCCTAGATGAATGGTCCAGCTCGGCATCCTATGCCAGCCGAATTGCGGCCATTGAATCCGGCGTCGGCAGTCAGAGCTTCCAACTCGCCCCATCCCTCCTCACAAACTTCTCCGGCCGCGATCATGTCTCCTCAACCAAGAACCGCGATTGGGTCCTGACCGGCGTCGGAGAAAAGGCTCCGCGCTAGGCCAAGTGGATGACCAGAAACTAAAATTGATCCGCGCGTGCTTGTGCTGCCGACAATGAACTTCGCCGCCTGATTGGTCGTATATTTTTTATCAGACGGCTGCAAAATGGCCGCATTTCGCGGGCTTTTTTGAAGTTTCTGGATATTTTCAACACACCCGTTGACAAGCGGAAAACTCTCGATAGTATTCCGCCTCCCTTGAACGGGACGAAATTCATGCGACGCACACACGTCGCTGAAGCGTTCGTGAAAAAGGGTTGACAGCTCCGGATCGATCGCTACGATCTTCCGGCCCACGGCGGAGTGAAAATCGCCTGAAACGATTCACGACACCGGCGGCGAATAGCCGCAGTAGTCGTTTTGCCTTTTCCCGCTCAGCGGGAAAGGGTGCTCTTTGGCAACTAAATAGTCGGAAAGCCGCGAGGATGTGTGGCTGGGGTTATCGCTGTGTACAGCGGTGGACTCTGGCGAAGCTAAAACTCAGACATCCTTGTGGTTTTACACGCAAAGTG
>Ga0134128_10006308_pt1 | contig 14368 bp, 10 predicted proteins | sample KB31754_FD_96462 | JGI IMG/M metagenome (GOLD analysis project Ga0134128, IMG submission 96462) | Terrestrial soil microbial communities with excess Nitrogen fertilizer from Kellogg Biological Station, Michigan, USA - KB3-175-4 | ecosystem: Environmental > Terrestrial > Soil > Unclassified ... | reverse complement strand
GCTGATCGGCACGCTGCTGATCATGGTCATTCTCATCGCGGTGCTGGGGCTCGTCGTCGTCAACGCGATGAAGCACAGCCCCTGGGCGACATCCACCGTATTCGCCACGATCCCGGTGGCCGTGCTCGTGGGCTTCTACCTGCGTCGCTGGCGCCCCGGCCGGATCGTGGAGGGCTCGGTCATCGGAGTGGCGCTGGTGCTGCTGGGCGTGTTCGCCGGAGGCTGGATAGACCACAACGCGACGCTGCGGGCGTGGTTCGACTATCCGGCGCTCCCGCTGGCGCAATTCGTCATCGCGTACGGCTGGTTCGCCGCCATCCTGCCGGTGTGGATGCTACTGGCACCGCGCGACTACCTCTCGACGTTCCTGAAGCTGGGGGTGATCGCGTTGCTGGCGATCGCCATCATCATCATCCACCCCGATCTGAAAATGCCGGCGCTCACCCGTTTCGCGGACGGTACGGGGCCGATCTTCAGCGGCAGGATCTTCCCGTTCGTGTTCATCACCATCGCCTGCGGGGCCGTCTCCGGCTTCCACGCGCTGGTCTCCAGCGGCACCACGCCCAAGCTGATCTCCAATGAGGCGGATGTCCGTCTCATCGGTTACGGGAGCATGGCGCTCGAGTCCTTCGTGGGCATCATGGCGGTCATCGCCGCGACGCTGCTGGACCCGGGCGTCTACTTCGCCATCAACACGGGAGCGGGGGTCGTCGGGTCCGCCGCCGACGCCGCCGTCAGCACCATCAGCGGGTGGGGGTTCCCGGTAACGGTCGATCAGATGCACACCCTTGCCCAGGAGATGGGCGAAAGCACGCTCTTCGCCCGCACCGGCGGGGCGCCGTCGCTGGCCGTCGGCATGGCGAGTATTTTCGGATCCTCCTTCGGACGCAGCCTGACGGCGGTCTGGTACCACTTCGTGATCATGTTCGAGGCGGTGTTCATCCTGACGACCATCGATGCGGGCACGCGCGTGGGCCGCTTCATGGTCCAGGATTTCCTCGGCAACCTCTGGGCGCCGCTCGGGCGCACCTCGTCCTGGCCGGCCAATCTGCTGGGGAGCACGCTGATCGTCGCCGCGTGGGGCTACTTCCTGTATGTCGGCGTCATCGACCCCAATGGCGGCATCAACATTCTCTGGCCGCTGTTCGGCATCTCCAACCAGATGCTCGCGGCGATCGCCCTTGCCGTCGCGACCGCGATCATCGTCAAGACGGCCAGCAAGAAGCGCTATGCGCTGGTCACGCTGGCGCCGCTTGCCTGGCTGACCCTGATCACGACCGCGGCGGCCTGGCAGAAGATCGTCAGCCCGGATCCGCAGCTGGGCTTCTTCGCCGGTGCCAACGCATTGGCGGCAAAACTGGCGGCGGGGGCCCTGACGCCCGATCGTGCCGCGGTGGCGCCAGAGTTGATCTTCAACCAACGTCTCAACGGGTGGCTGACGATCTTCTTCACCGTGATCGTCTGGTTGGTGGTCCTCGACATGGTGCGCGTATGTGTGCGACGGGCGCGCGGACTACCTGTGTCGCAGGGCAGCGAGGCCCCGTACCAACCCACGCATCTGCTGCCGGCCGGTGTCACTGGTATGAACCTGCGCACCGCGCCTCAGGAAGGAGCCATGTGATGTACGCGAAGCTCGTCCAATGCCTGAGGGATTTCTGGCGCGGGGTTCGTACGGTGAGCGGGGATGACGCGTACGAGCGCTACCTGAGGCATCACGCGCTCGAGCATGCCGGTACACCGCCGATGTCGCGGCGTGCCTACTATGACCACTATCAGCAGCAGAAATGGAGCGGCGTGAATCGCTGTTGCTGATCGAAATCGGCCGCTCTTGGGCCCCCCGCCTCATCCCCGCGGTGTCGCCGGCCGGACCGCCCCGTTGCGCCGCGCGCCGTACCTGCCGTAGCTTCTGGTAAAATCGCCATTTTCCCGCCCAAAAGGACGGCAATGCCTCTGAAAGTGATGATCCTCGGCGCGAACGGCTTCATCGGCAGCGCGCTCACCAACGCGATCCTGCGCACGCGTGACTGGGAGGTCTACGGGATGGACCTCTCCGACCACAAGCTGACCGGGCTGCCGAAAACGCCCCGGTTCCACTTCCTGGAGGGTGACATCACCATCAACCGGGAGTGGGTCGAGTATCACGTGAAGAAGTGCGACGCGATCCTGCCGCTGGTGGCGATCGCCAACCCCGCCCAGTACGTCACCCACCCCTTGCGGGTGTTCGAGCTGGATTTCGAGGCCAACCTGGCAGTCGTGCGCCAGTGCGTGAAATACCGCAAGCACCTCATCTTCCCCTCGACCTCCGAGGTGTACGGCATGTGCCCCGATGGGGTGCTGGATGAGGAGTCGAGCAACCTGGTGTACGGCCCGGTCAACAAGCAGCGCTGGATCTACGCGAATTCCAAGCAGCTGCTGGATCGGGTCATCTACGCCTACGGGGTACGGGACGAGCTCAACTACACGCTGTTCCGGCCGTTCAACTTCATCGGCCCGAACCTGGATGACATCGAGGAGCCCAAGGAGGGCAGCTCGCGGGTGTTCACCCAGTTTCTCTCCAACATCCTCTACAAGCGGCCGATCAAGCTCGTCGATGGTGGCCTGCAGAAGCGCTCCTTCACCTATATCGACGATGCGATCGAGGCGCTGCTCACCATCATCGAGAACAGCGCCGGCCGGGCGACGCGGCGCATTTTCAACATCGGCAACCCCGGCAACTGCGTCTCCATCCGCGATCTGGCGCAGCGCATGATCAGCATCGCCCAGGAGTTCCCGCGGTTGCGCGACAATGCGAAAGCGACCGAGATCGTGGATGTCTCCGCCGGCGACTACTACGGCAAGTACTACCAGGACATCCAGGTGCGCGTGCCGGCTATCGAAGCGGCGCGGCGCGATCTGGGGTGGTCGCCGAAGACCGACCTCGATACGTGCATCCGCAAGACGATCGAGTTCTACGTCAGCCAGGAAGGCTTCGGAACCCGCGCCGCGAGCGGATTGTAGGGCGCGGCCCTCGGGCGGCCGTCGCAGCGGGCAGGGGGACAGTCGCGCTCCTGAGGTTCCCGTCGCGGAGCGTTGCGAGAACTTGAGGTGGGGGCTATGAAACTTGCCGATTTCGCCGTCCTCGGGTGCGGGGTGCTGCTGAATGCGCTCGCGCAGCTGGGGCTCAAGTCCGCCACGCGTGTGACCGGGCCGCTGACCAGCTCCGGCGCGGTCTGGAGCCATGCGCTCGACCTGGCCCGCGTCCCCTCGCTATGGTTCGCCCTCGGGGCTTACGGACTCAGCGTGATCGTGTGGCTCATCGGCTTGTCCCGGGTGCCGGTGAGCCAGGCTTACCCGCTGCTCTCGCTCGGCTATGTGCTCAACATCGGACTGGCGTGGTGGCTGCTCGGAGAGGTTCCCAACGTCCAGCGGGTGGCCGGAATCGGTGTCATCGTGTTCGGGGTCGTCCTCGTGGCTCGCTCCTGAAAGAGGTCCGGAATGAAGACAATGCTCCCCTTCACGCGCCCCACGATCGATGAGGAGACGATCCAGGGCGTGGTGGAAGTGCTGCGCTCGGGATGGGTCGCGAGCGGGCCGAAGGTGGCGGAATTCGAGGCGGCGCTGTCGCGTTACCTGGGCGGTCGGGCGGTGCGGACGCAGACCTCGGCGACGGCGAGCCTGGAGATGGCCTTGCTGGCCTGTGGCATCGGCGCGGGCGATGAGGTCATCACCCCCGCGATGAGCTTCGTCGCGACGGCGAATGTGATCGTGCGCACCGGTGCGCACCCGGTCTTCGTGGACGTCGGGCTGGACTCACGCAACCTCGACCTGGACCAGGTTGAAGCGGCCATTACCCCACGCACGCGTGCCCTCATGCCGGTGCATTTTGCCGGTCTGCCGCTGGACATGGACCGGCTGTACGACATCGCCGGCCGCCACCGACTGCGCGTGGTGGAGGATGCGGCGCACGCCATCGGCTCCGCGTGGCGCGGCAAGCGCATCGGCAGCTTCGGGGACCTGGTGTGCTTCAGCTTCCATCCCAACAAGAACATGATGACCCTGGAAGGGGGCTGCGTCTCCGGGGGCTCGGCGGAGGAGGTGAAGGCTCTGGAGCTGCACCGCTTCCACGGACAGGTGAGGCTCGCGGCCGACCAGACGGATGTCCTGTTTGCCGGCGGCAAGGCCAATCTCACCGATGTCTCCGCGCGCGTCGGCCTGGGCCAGCTTGCGCGGCTGGAGGAGTTCAACGCCCGGCGCCGCGAGCTCGCCGCGCGCTACTTCCAGTTGTGGGCCCACGATCCGCCGGTCAGGTTGCCGGAGCGCGGTGACGCGGGGCACAGTTGGCACATGTTCGCACCGCTTCTGCCGCTGGAGCGGCTGCGAATCACCCGGCTGCAATTCATGCAGGCGATGGCCGAGCGCGGCATCGGGGTCGGCATGCACTATCCGGCGATTCATACACTGACGGCGTATCGCAAGCTCGGCTACCGCGAAGGACAGTTTCCGAACGCCGAGCGTATCGGGCGCGAGACGGTCACTCTGCCGCTGTTTCCGGCGATGGAGCTGGCAGATGTCGACCGGGTGGTGGAGGCGGTCAACGAGATATTGCGGGAGGCGCGCCGGTGAGTGCCACCGTTTCGATCATCATCCCCGTCTATAACGAGGAGGGAGGGCTCGCGGAGCTGTTCGCGCGCCTGTATCCCGCGCTGGATCACTTGCAGCGCGCGTACGAGGTGATTTTTGTCGACGACGGCAGCCACGATCGCTCGGTGGCCCTTCTCAGGGAGCAGTTCGCCAGGCGCCCGGATGTCACCCGCATCGTCATCCTGGCGCGCAACGCCGGCCAGCACATGGCGATTCTCGCCGGGTTCGAGCACTCCCGTGGGGACTACGTGATCACGCTCGATGCGGATCTGCAGAATCCGCCCGAGGAGATCACCAAGCTGGTCGCAGCGATGGATACGGGGGCCGACTATGTGGGCACGGTGCGTGTCGATCGGCACGATGTCATGTGGCGCAAGGCCGCCTCACGGCTGATGAATCGTATCCGCGAGCGAACCACGCAGGTGCGGATCACCGATCAGGGGTGCATGCTGCGGGGCTACCACCGCAGTGTCGTCAATGCCATCAACCGCTGTGTCGAGGTGAGCACGTTCGTGCCTGCGCTCGGATACACCTTTGCGAGCCACCCGACCGAGATCGAAGTCGCCCACGCGCAACGCGCCGTCGGGCAGTCGAAGTATTCCGTCTATCGGCTGATCCGGCTGAATTTCGACCTGATGACGGGGTTCTCGGTGGCACCCCTGCAGTTCTTCTCCATGGCGGGGACGGCGATCGCGCTGCTGTCGATCCTGTTCGTGGTCTATCTGGCCATTCGCCGCCTGATCGTGGGTCCGGAAGCCCAGGGTCTGTTTACGCTGTTCGGTATCGCGTTCTTTCTCATCGGCGTGCTGCTCATGGGAGTCGGGGTTGTCGGGGAATACGTGGGACGTATCTATGAGCAGGTACGGCAGCGTCCGCGATACACCGTCGCGGCCGTGTTGCAGGAGGACGGTCCCGCAGAGCAGACCGCCGCACTCCCCGAAGAGAATGGGCCGGCGCAGGCCGGCGGACGCGGCGAGCGGCCTGGTAGCGAGGCGGCGCCGCAGTCGGCTCCGCACAGCCAGCGGGTCAGTGGAGTGACCGAGTGACTTCGGCGCGTGCCGTCGTCTTCGCCTATCACGATGTCGGAGTGCGCTGCCTCAGGACATTGATCTCGGCCGGAATGGACATCCCGCTGGTCGTGACGGTGGCCGACGATCCGCGGGAGACGCAATGGTTCGGCAGCGTCGCGCGAACCGCCGCCGAGTACGCTCTGAAGGTCATGGTGCCGGAGGAGGCCAACACACCGGCGGTCGAATCCGCTGTCGCGGCAGCGAACCCGGATTTCATTTTCTCCTTCTACTACCGATCGCTGCTGAAGGGCCCGATTCTCAGAGCCGCCCGCCGTGGCGCTCTCAACATGCACGGCTCGCTCCTGCCGAAGTACCGGGGCCGCGCTCCCGTCAACTGGGCCATCCTGCGTGGGGAGAGCCAGACCGGAGCGACGCTGCACTACATGGTGGACCGCGCCGATGCGGGGGACATCGTGGATCAGCTGGCCGTGCCGATCCTGGGCGATGATGATGCGCGCGAGGTGTTCGCCAAAGTGACCGCCGCCGCGGAAATCGTGTTGGCGCGATCCCTGCCGCTGTTGCTGGCAGGCACCGAGGCCCGCCTGAAGCAGACGCTCGAACCCGGGCAGTACTTCGGCCGGCGGCGGCCGGAGGATGGCCGGATCGACTGGAGCCGCTCGGCGTGGGAGATCCATAACCTGGTGCGCGCGGTTGCGCCCCCTTTCCCGGGGGCGTTCACGCAAGTGGAGGGGGAGCGCTGGCTCATTCACCGCACCCGTATCGCAAAGAGAACAATCGCACCCTCGGAACGCGCACGTCTGTTCGGCGCCGAGGGCAAGTGTTACGCGGCATGCCCTGATGGCGGAGTGCTCGAAATCCTCGCGGCGGCGAAGGACTCCGGTCCGATCGACCTGGCGAGGGTCGCAGAGCGGCTTCGCAAGCACCCCGTGGTACCGGGCTGACCTCGCAAAGGGCCGTGAGCCTCATCGCTCTGAAAATCGACGTGGACACCTACCGGGGCACCCGGGAAGGGGTTCCGCGGTTGGCCGACCTGCTCGAGCGTCTGCAGGCCCGCGCCACGTTCCTGTTCAGTCTCGGACCGGACCATACCGGCAGAGCCGTGCGTCGCGCCTTCAGACGCGGCTTCATGGGCAAGGTTCGGCGCACGTCCGTGCTCAAGCACTATGGCCTCAAGACCCTTCTGTACGGGACGGTGCTGCCCGGGCCGCACATCGGGCGCCGCAGCCGCCCGATCCTGCAGCGCATCGCCGAGCGCGGCTTCGAAGTGGGCGTGCACACGTATGACCACGTGAAGTGGCAGGACGGCGTGGCTGCGGCAGATGAGCCCTGGACGCGGCGCGAGCTGACGCTGGCCCGGGACCAGTTTGCCGAGGTATTCGGCCGGTATCCGCGCGTGCACGGGGCCGCTGGCTGGCAAGTCAACCGCTTTGTCCCCGAGCTGCAGAAGCAGCTCGGGTTCGAGTATGCCTCCGACTCGCGCGGCTTCGGGCCGTTTCTGCCCGTGGTCGGGGGCAGGACCTTCGAGGTGCCGCAGCTGCCCACGACGCTCCCGACGCTCGATGAGCTGATCGGGCGGCCCGATCTGGGGAGTGAGGATCCGATCGATCATCTGCTGAGGCTGACCGCCGGCACGGACGGCAACCATGTCTACACTCTGCACGCCGAGCTCGAAGGCGGCCTGTACGCGCAGGCGTTCGAGCGCCTGCTGCGCGCCTGGCGCTCACAGGGCGCGCAGCTGGTCGATCTCGGCGCCTACGCGGCGACCCTCGATTTCAAAAACCTCCCGCGCCATGCCCTGGAAGAAGGCAGTGTGGCAGGACGCTCGGGCACGCTCGCCTGCCAGGCTCTCACCCCTTCTGGGTGAGCGGCAGATCCGCGGCGTCGCCCGCATCGAATCGCCCGTACCGCAAGGCCAGCGTGGGCAGCACGAGCAGGTTCAGCACCATGGAAGTCAGCAGGCCACCCAGAATGACAACGGCCATGGGTCCTTGAATTTCCTGCCCCGGCGCACTGCCGCCGATGGCCAGCGGCAGGAGTCCCAGGCCGGTTACGAGCGAGGTCATCAGGATGGGCGTCAGCCGGTCCGCTGCACCGCGGATTGCGGTCGAGAGGCTCCACGGGAGGCCTTCCACAACCACGAGATGCTCGTAGTGGGCGATGATCAGGATCGAGTTGCGCACCGTGATGCCGAAGACCGTGACGAAACCTACCATCGCGCCGAGCGTGAGCAGTCCGCCAGTCCCGAACACCGCCAGCACCCCGCCCGCCAGGGCAAACGGCAAGTTGACGAGGATGAGCAGCAGATTGCGCCAATTTCGGGTGATGACCGACAGCAGGATCACGATGCCAACGCCGGCGATCAGGGAGTTGAGGAGGAGGCTGCGCTCGGCTTGCGCCTGTTCTTCGGCGCTGCCGGCGAACTGGAGGTAGGTTCCGGCCGGGAGCTTGACGTCGGAGTCGATGTGAGTGCGTGCCGCCTGCACGACCGCGGAGCTCGCAGCGCCCGTGACATTGAACGTCACGGTCGCCATCCTGAGACCTCCCTGATGCTGGATCTGATAACGTCCGTCGCTCTCATAGATGTCAGCGAGCGCGTGCAGCGGCACGAGCGTTCCGTCGGGCGCGCGCAGGGGCAGGGTGCTGACATCGCTGAGCGTGCTGCGATCCTTGGCATCGAGGATCAACATCACATTGAACACCTGATTTCCCTGGTAGGTCTGCCCGACGGTATCGCCTGCGTACGCCGTGCGTATGACGTCGAGCACGTCGACCGGATCAAACCCCCAGCGAACCAGCGAGGACTTGCGTAACCGAATCGTCAACTGAGGAAGCCCCGGCGGCGACTGCACCGTGACCTCCGTGGCGCCGGGCACCCTGTTGAGAGCGCGCGCGACGGCCCGGGCCGTTTGGTCCAATGCATCGAGGTCATTACCGAAGATGTTCACCGCCATCGCGGCCGTGTAGCCCGACAGGGTTTCCTCGATACGCTCCGAGAGGGAGGTCTTCACAGAAAAATTGACGCCGATGAACCGGGCCAGCGCTCGGCGAATGGCCGCCTCCGCATCTTCCTGCTCATTTCCTGACAGGCCCGGGTTCAAGTCCACCTCGATTTCACTGTAGTGCGTCCCGTAGACGTCATAGAACAGCTCCGCGCGGCCCGCGCGCTGGGCGACGGAGCGGACTGCAGGAATCTCTCGCAGAGCTGCAGCAACGCGTGCGCCGATCGCGAGTGACTCGTTGAGGGAGGTGCCCGGCACGGCGGACATGTGGACGATGAAGTGCCCCTCCTTCAACTCCGGCAGAAGGCTCGTGCCGAAAAGTGGCAGCGTCGCCAGTGCAACGAGGGAGAAAGTCGCGGCGAGCACGATCACCGCGCGCGGCCGCGACGAAATGCGCTGCAGGAGCGCTTCATAGCGGGCGTGCGACCAGCGCACGATGCGCGGTGGCTCGGTTTCCGTCCGCCGCGCGAGCAGCGCCATGCAGAGGGCGGGAACGAGCGTCAGGGCCAGAAGCAGTGAGGCGAGAACGGCGAGGCCGTAGCTCAGGCCCAGTGGCGCGAACAGTGCGCCCGAGAGCCCGGAGAGCAGCAGGATCGGCATGAATACGACGAGCACGGCGAACGTTGCATAGACAACGGCGCCGCGAATCTCGAAGCAGGCCTCGAATACCACGCGTGCGGCGGGACGGGGCAGCGGCAGGCGTGCGTTTTCGCGTAGCCGTCGTACGACGTTCTCTACATCGATCACCGCGTCATCGACGACAACGCCGACTGCGATGGCCAGGCCGCCGAGCGTCATGGTATTGAGCGACCCGCCGAGCCGCTCGAGGGCAATGATGGCCGCGAGTAAGGAGAGCGGGATCGCGGCGATGGTAATTGCCGCCGTTCGCAAATCGAGCAGGAAAAGCGTGAGCACGAGGATCACCAGCGCGCCGCCGATGTAGAGCGACGTGCGGATGTCCCCAACGGCGGTGTCGATGAAATTGGCAGGGCGAAAGAGATTCGCGTGGAGCGTGATTCCCAGCGCCGGAAGGCCGCGGGCAATGTCCGCGAGCGCCGCTTCGACGCTCCGCGTGACTTCGACCGTGTTGGCGCCATACTGCTCAGAAACGTTGATCACCACGCCCGGCTTGCCGTCTATCAGGCCGGCGCCGATCGGAGGCTCGGGCGCCTCAACGACATCTGCGATGTCCCCCAGCGTCACTCGCGCGGCGCCCTGAGCGACAACCACTGTACGTGCGATCTCATTCGCACTGAGAGACTGCCCCTCGCTCTGCAGGACGATCCGCTGGTTCGGGGTATCAATGAACCCCGCTCCGCGCACACCCGTCGCCTTCTGAGCAGCCGCCAGCACGTCGTTCATGCCGAGTGCATACCGGGAGAGTCGCTCCGGACGAACCTGTATCTGCAACGAACGCGTGTCGCGGCCGAATACGGAGATATTGGCCACGCCCGGGACGGCGAGCAGCCGCGGTCGCAGTGTCCACTCGGCGAACGTCTTGAGAGCCATCAGCGAACGCGTGTTCGAGGTCAGCCCGAGGACCAGCACGAGGCCGGTGGAAGTGGTCAAGGGCGTCAGGGTGGGCGCCTTGACCCCTTGGGGCAGCTGCTGCCCGGTGGCGGCGAGACGCTCTGCGACGACCTGGCGGTCGCGGTAGATGTTGGTCGTGGGCTGGAAATAGATGTTGAGGAGCGAGAGTCCCTGGATGGAGCTCGAGACGAGCCGCTGGATGCCCGGGACCCCGTTGACCTGGGTCTCGATCGGTGTCGTGACCAGCATTTCGACCTGCTCGGGCGTCAGCCCCGGGGCTTCGGTCTGGATGCTGACCTGCGGCGGTGCGAATTCGGGGAAAACGTCGTACTTCGCGCCCAGCAGGCTCAGGATGCCGAAGGCCAGCAGCAGGCTCCCAAGTGCAATCACCACGCCCCGGTAGCGGATCGAGAACGCGATGATGGCGGCCTGAAGGCCCGACTGTCGGCCTTCCGGAGGCGAGGGCACTGCTAGTCTTCCTCCACATTGATCTGCGCGCTGAACTCCTGCGACAGCAACACCTGCGCGCCCTCGACAACCACCGGAACGTTCGTCGGAAGTCCTTGCGCTGCAATCTCCGCAGCGGGGGAAGTCGCGGGAGGGGCGCTCTGCCCAGGGCCGAGCGCCGCCGGTACGACGTATCCGCCGCCGGGCTGCGGTTGCGCCGTCGCAATCTCGCGGCGGGAAAAGGTGTTCTCGCCGGTACGCAGGTAGACCCAGGCACGCCCCTGCAGCCAGACGACGGCAGAAGCGGGAACGGTTGCCCCCGCCAGGGGCTGACCGGAGGGGAGCAGGGCGATGACATTCATTCCGGGCAGCGCACCGCTGGCGGCATCGGCAGTGTAGAAGTAGCTGGGTCCCTGAATGCGCGGATCGGTGCGGATGGCAGCGGAGACGAACTCGATCGGCACACGCTTGCCTGCGGGTGTCTGGATGGCGGCACGCGAGTGCGTGTCCGGGAGCGAGATCCCAGGCGGCAGCGTCACCTGGATCAGCACTTTCCTGTGACCGATCAGACTCTGTGCGAGCTCCGAGTGAGCGGCCAGCGAGCGGCTCAGCGCCGGACCCCAGGCCTGGTCGGCGCTCGCTTCGGTATTGCGGGCCTGTATCTGAGCCGCCTTCAGACTCGCCTCATCGGACTCGAATGTGGCCTCGGCGGCCTGTAGCTGCGCTCTGGAGAAGTTCTGGTCGTCGGCATAGAGCGCCTGCGCCCTCTGGAAAGCCGCCCGCGATGCCGCAAGCTTCGCTTCGGCGATGGCACGCTGCGCGCTCGCGCTGGCGAGTGTGTTGCCGATATCGGTGAACGATCCCAGCTCCAGGACGCTGCCGTAGGCCTGAACGACCTGTTGGTAGGGTGCAGCCTGGAGCTGTGCCAGCTCGATGTGTGCGTCGCGCTGCAAGGCAGGAGTCAGCGTGAGCGTCGGAGGCCCCAAGGTGTTTTGCGTGACCTGCACGGCGGGCTTGATCGTCTGCTCGCCCTCGGCTTCGGCCGCAGAGTCGCTACGCCCAGCGATGAAGCCCCAGGAGAGCAGTCCCGCCAGCGCCAAGGCAATGGCGACGGCGGCCACGATGATCGAGTGCTCCCGCTTCATGGAGGGGTTCCAGTGCCCTGCGTCGCGCCCTGCAACTGTCCCAACGCGAGCTGCGCTTCCGTGAGGGCTTGCGCACGCGCCAGCTCGATGGCACTCAGCTCGCCGCGCGCTTGTACCAGGGTCAGCCGATTCGCCTCGCCCGAATCGAAGAGCGCCTGCGTCGAGCTCATGCGCTGGCGCTGCTCGGTGAGAAGCTGCTCAGCCGTTGCGAGTTTTGCGACCGAGTCCCGATAGGCGCTGGCGGCCTGCTCGACTTCGGCCACCGCTCCCGCCTGGACCGCATCGAACGTGGCCGCCGCTTCCTGGCGATGGGCCTGCGCTTCCGCGATCGGCCCCTGGTTGCGGTTCAGGAGCGGCAGGGTCAGGGAGATGCCGAAAGTGACCGCATTCTCGAGCTCGCTCGCCGTATAGCCATGCGAGAAGCCGGGGCCGAGATGGATGTCGGGATATTGGCGGGCCATCTCCAGTTGCAGGGCGGACTGGCTCGCCTCGTAGTCGGCCAGAGCGCTCAACACGTCGGTGCGGTTCAGCAACGCTTCGCGGCGCGACGGGGCGGCCGTCTCAGGGCTGGGCAGGGAGTCGATCGCCTCGAAGGACAGATCGACCCCCTGGAGCGCCGTTGCCGGCACGCCGAGCGCCGCGGCGAGGCCGACCCGCGCCTGTGCGGTTTCCTTTTCCGTCTCGCGCAGTTGCAGTGCGGTATTGGCGGCCGTCAGTCGCACGAGCTGCACGTCGGTGACGGATGCCTCACCGATGTCGAGACGCTTCTGGAGCAGCAGCACGGCCTCGCGCTGCGTCTCCAGCTGCCGTGTGAGAATCTCCCCGGCACGCTGCGCAGAGTGCAGCTGGACGAGACTGATCCGCACTTGATTGCGCACCTGCCAGGCGGCGTTCGCGACCTGCAGGCGCGCGGCATTCGCCAGATGCTGTGCCTGGGCAATGCGGTATCCGCGCTTACCGGCGGTCTCGATGGGAATGTCAAACGTGAACCCCAGTGTCCAGGGGGAGATGCCCGGCTCGGCAGTCGTATCGTATGTCGGCGAGAAGGCGAGAGCAGGGTTCGGGCGCGCGCCGGCGGTCACCACGGCCGCTTCAGCAGCGGTGAGTTTCGCCCGCGCGAGGTTGAGGTCTGCGCGGTAGTAATCCGCCGCCAGCGTGAGGTGCGCAAAGTCCCACGACGCGAGCGGCCAGCGCGCCAATTGCGCGTGCTCGCTGCGCTCTATGAACTGGCGCAAACCCGGGTCATCCAGCCGTCGCGCGTCAAAGAGGGCCAGACCCCGATCAACATCGAGCGGGCGCGCCCTGAAGCTCGTACAGGCCGCAAGCGCGCCGAGCAGCGCGAGACACACAGGTACGGTCACGACGCGTCGTGTCCAACCGTTTTGCGTGCAGGATTGCAAGATGCCGTATTCCGAGCGACGCAGGCAGCGAGGCTCGCATGCTAGGGACTGGAGGCTGAAGCGGCAATGACGCCCCAATAACGAAATCGTAATCTGCGATTTGACTACACGGACGGGGTCCCGCGCAGCGGGATCCCCGTGAGAAGTTCGGGGCAGGGGCCCCGTTTCAAAGTTCGGGGCAGGGGCCCCGTTAAGTAGGCAGGGCGAGCCGCACCTGCGTCCCGTTCCCGGGCTCGCTCGCAATTTCGACGCGCCCGCCGTGGCGAGTCGCAATACTCTTGACCACGGCGAGGCCGAGCCCCACATGTTGTGTCGAGCCGCTGCGGGTCGGATCGACCCGGTAGAAGCGCTCGAACACCCGGGACAAGTGGTCTGCGGCGATTCCGCAGCCAGTGTCGGAAACGGTCACAATGAGATCGCCCGCGGCGAACCCGGCGCCGATTGTAATCGTCCCCCCCGCCGGCGTATGAGCAATGGCATTCGACACGAGGTTGCCGACGGCCTGTTGGAACAGTGTGCGGTTGACTCGAGCCGAGAGGCCTTCGCCGGCGGAGACTCGCATCACGAGTCCGGCATCCGTCGCCGCCGCGCCGTAGAATGCCTCGACCGTAGCGAGCTCGCGAGCAACGTCGATGACCTCACGCTCAATCAGCTCGGTGGTCGTATCGAAACGCGCCAGAAGGAGCAGTGTTTCAATCACGCGTGAAAGGCGAGTGCACTCTTCGAGGCAGGACCCCAGGATGTCCCGATAGGCTTCCCCCGACCGCGCCTTCCCCAGTGCAACCTCGATCTCGCCACGCAGATTGTTGAGGGGCGTCCGAAGCTCGTGTGCCACGTCGTCGGAGAATTGCGAGATGTGCCGGAAGGAGGCTTCCAGGCGGTCCAGCATTTCGTTGAAAGTATCCGCGAGCACGCCCAGCTCGGCAGACAGGCCCTCGGTCTGGATGCGCTCGTCGAGCGTCGTCGAGCGGATGCGCGCGGCCGTCTGGCCGATTCGCTCGATCGGACGCATGCCGGCGCGCGCAATGAAATAGCCGGCCGCCGAGCAACCGATCAGCGACAGTCCGAATACGAGCCACACCTGTTCGCGATAGTGCGCGAGCAGCAGCTCATCGTGGTCCCGGTCCATCGCGACCTGGATGAACTGCGGTGCCGCGGCTGCGCTCGAACCGGCCACCCGCACGATGAGTGTCAGG
>Ga0134128_10006306_pt1 | contig 14376 bp, 13 predicted proteins | sample KB31754_FD_96462 | JGI IMG/M metagenome (GOLD analysis project Ga0134128, IMG submission 96462) | Terrestrial soil microbial communities with excess Nitrogen fertilizer from Kellogg Biological Station, Michigan, USA - KB3-175-4 | ecosystem: Environmental > Terrestrial > Soil > Unclassified ... | reverse complement strand
TGTTTGTGACATGGCGTTGGACGTGCGGCGATCTACCATCCCCTTTGTTTGCGGAGTTCCGTGATGTGGGCGGTATGGTGTTTGCCGTGCCATTCGTAAAGGAACAGGAGCCAGTCGACGTTGCGTACCCCGTGTTCGGGATGGATCAATGCGCGAGAGAATTCCTCCGACTTCATCGCGCGCCACACCGCGTCCCAGCGGGCATGCACACATTCGAGCAGCGTCTGCGAGACGCCGACCGGGAGTTTTGCGTCGGCAAGATTGGCCCAACGAGATTCGTCGTATGGCTTGATGGTGGGTTTGTCTTCGGTGAGCGCCAGGCGGAGGCGGATGTAGGCGTTCATGTGGCTGTCGGCCACGTGATGGACGACTTGGCGAACAGTCCAACCTCCGTCGCGGTAGGGCGTGTCGAGCTGCGCGTCGTTCAAGTCCTTGACGGCGGCCCGGAGCTTCGTCGGCGTCGACGCGATTTCGTCGATGGCCTGTGAACGGCGAGCCGCGGTGACACTGGCGGGCATTTCAAAGTCGCCGATGGGATAGCGAGGGTCCATGGGAAACCCCTTCCTGATTTTCAGGTATGCGGCCTGCCGGGGTGAGCCCGGCAGCAGCGTTCCGTTTGCAATTGTACCGCCGTCGAGCGCGCGAATTCGTGGCCGCTAAGTGTAATGCTGCCTCCAATTTGGCAGCCTTGCGGCCTCGGCGTGACGTTTAGATCGAATGGTACAATTGCAAGGCTTGTATCGACAGCGTGGGCTGGCTCATCTAATCGGTTTGAGGGATATCGAATGCATAATGTTGTAATTATTGGTAGCGGGTGCGCGGGGTTGACCGCTGCTATCTATGCCGCACGCGCGAATTTGACGCCGCTCGTCATTGACGGCCACGAACCGGGCGGCCAGCTTTCCCTGACTACCCACGTCGAGAATTTCCCGGGCTTCCCGGACGGCATCATGGGCCCGGAACTGATTGAGAACATGCGCAAGCAGGCGCAAAAATTTGGAGCAGCGTTCAAGGCCGGTGTGATTTCGGAAGTGGACCTGACCAGGCGGCCGTTCAAGATCACTGCGGGCAAGGATACCTACGAAGCGCAATCGTTGATCGTGGCGGCGGGCGCGTCGGCTCGGCTGCTGGGCTTGCCCAACGAACGGCAATTGATCGGCCATGGCGTTTCCACTTGCGCAACCTGCGACGGCTATTTCTTCCGCAATCGCGCCATCGCAGTAGTGGGCGGCGGTGACTCGGCGATGGAAGAGGCCAATTTCCTGTCGCGCTACGCGAGCCGGGTTTACCTCATTCACCGCCGAAAGGAATTTCGCGCGTCAAAGATCATGATCGACCGCGTGAAAAAGAACGAGAAGGTCGAATTTGTCACCCCGGCGGTGGTGGAAGAGATCATCGCGCACAGCGGATCTGTGGAAGCGGTACGGCTGAAGAATCCGGAAACCGGTGAGGAGCGAACGATCGAGTTACATGGCGTGTTCGTGGCCATCGGACACGATCCGAACACGACGGTATTCAAGGGCAAGCTGGATATGGACGAAAACGGCTACCTGATCGCCACCCACGGAAGCCTGTCGAAAATTCCGGGAGTATTCGTCGCGGGCGACGTTCAGGATCATCGCTACCGCCAGGCGGTGACCGCCGCTGGCTCCGGATGCATGGCCGCGCTGGATGCCGAAAAGTTTCTGGAAGAGCACAACCATCAGTAGGCGCGCTGGCCCGGCATGCCCTCGCCGGGCATAATCAACCTGCATGCTTCGTTCGATCCTGCTTAAGCTTTCCGATAGCCCGGGATTTGCTCGATGGGTCACTTCCAACGGCGCGACGCGCCGTATGGCTCGGCGATTTGTCGCCGGCGAGACCTTAGACGAGGCCATTGCCGCTGCCCGGCGATGTAATGAACTGGGGATGATGGTCAGCCTGGACTATCTGGGCGAGAATGTCTCCACAACTGCCGACGCGCAACGCGCCCGCGATGCCTACCTTGAGGTTTTCGAGCGCATCGCCAAAGAAAAACTGCACGCCAACGTTTCCTGCAAGCTGACCCAAATGGGGCTGGACCTTAGCCCGGAGTTCTGCGAGGGGCTCGTGCTTTCCGTGGTGGAGCGCGCGGAGAGCTATGACAATTTTCTACGCGTGGATATGGAGGGTTCGATCTATACGCAGCGCACCGTAGACTTGGTGAAACGCATTCGTGCGCGTATCCCGGCTGTGGGAACCGTCATCCAGGCCTACTTGTACCGCAGCGAGGCCGACATTCGCGACTTGCTGGCGTATGGATGCCGTATCCGCCTCTGCAAAGGCGCATACAAGGAGTTGGCGGACGTCGCGTTCGAGAAGAAAGCCGAGGTTGATGGAAATTACGTCCGGTTGATGCAGATGCTGCTGCCCAGCGGCGTCTACCACGGTATCGCGACACATGACCCGCTCATGATCGCCAAAACGATCCGCTGGGCTGCGGCGCAGCAGATCAGCAAGGATGCCTTCGAGTTCCAGATGTTGTATGGCATCCGCACAGATTTGCAGCGCCGACTGGTCCAGGATGGCTACCGCGTTCGCGTCTACATCCCTTACGGCAGTGATTGGTTTCCCTATTTCATGCGGCGATTGGCCGAGCGCCCGGCAAACCTGGGATTCCTGCTGAAGAATTATTTCAGATCGTAGCCCCGTAGCTGCCGCGTTCCGAGGCGGGCGCCTCTTTGTTTTTGCTGACTTCATCCAGAATCATCACTACAGTTTCTGCGCCACAGTAACGCCATCACGCAATGGCATCAGCACCGGATAAAGTTCCTTCGAAGCGTAAACCAGGCGATTAAACTCCTGCACGCCGAGCGTATTTTTGTCGTCCGCCGCAGCCGGCCGCGCAGCTTTGCCGCTCCACAGCGTGTTATCCGTCACCAACAACCCACCGCGCTTGAGTCTTGGCAGCGCGGCGCGCATCGCGTCAGGGTATTGATGTTTGTCGACATCGATGAAGATGAAATCGAATTTACCCGCAGCTTTTCGAACCAAGGCCAGCGCGTCACCGGTTTGCACGCGAATGCGCTTGGCCACACCCGCGCGGCGGAAGGACTCCTGCGCCCGCTTGGCGTTTTCGCGGTTGCCATCCGTGTAGAAAACCTCAGCCTTTGGGCCTGCAGCACGAGCCAGCCAGATGGTCGAATAACCTATCGCTGAGCCCATTTCGAAGATGCGCTTGGCACCGGAGATCTGGACCAGCAGGGACAGAAATCGCGCGACGGCAGGGCCGATAATCGGCACACCATTCTTGGCCGCAAAATCCTCGATTTCTTCGAGGACCGCATCGCGCTTGGGCAGCAGCGAATATAGATATTCCTCGACGTCGTCCTGAATATAACCGCTGCGGAGATTTTCCGGGCGAATCATGGGCATGCCTGGCTCCTCATTTTCGGGCTAGATCGACTCATTGGGCGGCCAGGAGAGACTTAATAGCAGCCTCGTACGTTTCGCGGGTTCCGGCACCCACCAGATGACTCACTGGACGGCCATCTTTCGCATAGAAGAACGACGCAGGGAGCGCGCCGTTCCATTCGGGAAGGACCGCCTGCTGAAATTCCGACTCGCCTCCGGTCTTGCGATAGTTCGGGAAGATTGGCTTGTAGCGCGCGATGAAACGCCGCATCAGGATCAGATCGCCGTCTTGGTCAAAATTGACCCCGACAACCTTCAATCCTTTCGGCGCGTACAGCTTCGCGAGTTCATTCAGCATCGGATACTCATCGCGGCATGGTTCGCACCATGTAGCCCAGAAGGTCATCAGCACCGGCTTGCCGCGATATTGCGCCAGCAATTTCTGATAACCCTGCGCATCGATCAGCTGCGGGTCGCCCGGCGCCCTACTCTGCGGAGCGGCCATCACCGCCGCAGCAGCCAGAAAGACAACTACGACAAAAGTGGTCCGAATTCTCATCGGTTCCCTTCCATTTCTATTTTACTTGGACGCGAGGGAGTTGAGAAAGCCTATGCGCCCGCGTACAATTTCTTCAGCTGCTTGTTGCTCGTTATTCGCCGTGATATAACGAATCTCCGTGGGTCGTACCATTTCAGCGTGGAAGGCCACCGGTCTGCAGTTGCAGCAAAGGAGACCCTGAATGGCATATGTGATTGCCGAGCCCTGCATCGGCACAAAAGACACCGCGTGCGTGGATGTCTGCCCGGTGGACTGCATCCATCCGCGCAAGGATGAGCCGGATCATGAAGGCGTGAAGCAGCTGTTCATTAATCCGGCGGAGTGCATCGATTGCGGAGCATGCGTGCCGGTTTGCCCGGTGACGGCGATTTTTGCTCTGGAAGATTTGCCGGAAAAGTGGGCCAGCTATACTCCGGTCAACGCCGAGTACTACACCAAGAAGTAGCGCATCGGGCGGCGGAATCCTCCGTTGGAAACAGAAAAAAGTCTTCGGCGGCATGCTCCGGCGTGCCGCGTTTGGTTTACATAGCCAAAGGGGCTTCTTGGCAGTCCCACGGCGTGGTCGTGGCATCCAAAGGAGTGCGCAAATTCGCGCACTCCTGCTCGCCCGGCAAGTTCCAACTTCCCGTCGCAGGTTATATGCTGTGATTCAGGAGACAAACGCGTCCCCGTGCCTGCGAAGCTCCATCTAGTCCTTCTCGTCCATGCGCATCAACCGGTTGGGAATTTTGGCTCGGTCTTTGAGCAAACTTACTCGCGTTGCTACCTGCCATTCGTGCAAGTTCTAGAGCGACACCCCGACGTTCACGTCGGCTTACATTACTCCGGGCCGCTGCTCACCTGGATCGAGGAAAATCACCCGGAATACTTTGAGAAATTGAGAGCGCTGTCGCAGTCCGGCCAAGTGGAGATGGTCGGCGGCGGATTCTATGAACCGATTCTGATTTCCATTCCACCGGCGGATCAGCACGAACAAATCACTCGCCTCGCGGACTACATCGAACAACATTTCCGCAGGCGCCCCGCTGGTTCGTGGCTGGCCGAGCGTGTTTGGGAGCCGCAGCTGGCCTCCATTCTGGCGGAAGCCGGCGTCGAGTACACCGTCCTGGATGATATCCATTTTCTGTCGGCAGGATTCGAACAGAGCGAACTTTTCGCCGACTACATCGCCGAAGATCAAGGTCGAACGATTCGCATTATTCCCGGGCAAAAGTCGCTTCGCTATCTGATCCCCTGGGACACCATCGAAAAAGTGATGGCCAACCTGCGCCAAACCGCAGCCGCGCATCCCGGTGGCATCGCCGCGATGGGCGATGATATGGAAAAATTCGGAGGCTGGCCCGGTACCTTCGAGCACTGTTATCAGGAGCGCTGGCTCGATGCGCTGTTCCATGCGTTCGAGGAAAATTCCTCCTGGCTCAATGTGTGCACTCCCGGCGAATACCTGGGAACGCATTCCCCGAAAGGGCGCGCGGATCTGCCCACCGCGTCTTACACCGAAATGATGGAATGGGCGCTGCCAACCCCCACGCGTAAACGTTATAACGCCCTTCTGAAAGAATTCGATGCGCGCCCCGATGTCCTCGCGTTTCTCCGTGGCAGCCCCTGGCGCGGATTTTTCCGCAAATATGCGGAGTCCAATCTGCTGCACAAAAAAATGCTGCATGTCGCTGGGCGTCTTGCGGCCGCCCCCAGGCGTCGCGCCGGCTCCAAACCCGCCGAAGAATTGAAGAAAGCGCGCGACTTGCTGCTACGCGCACAGTGCAATGACGCGTACTGGCACGGAATCTTTGGCGGGCTGTATGCACCACATCTGCGTACCGAACTGTGGCGCAATTTGATCCGCGCCGAAACGATTGTCGACCGCCACACCCCAGGATCTCTTGGGCCGCGCGTGAAGTCGCTCGACTACGACGGTGACGGACGCGACGAGCTTCTATTTACGTCTCCCGAATATCAAGCGCTGCTCAAGCCCTCCGATGGAGCAACGCTGGCCGCGCTGGATTTTCGCCGCACCGAATCAACGCTCATCAATTCCATCCTGCGACGCCCAGAGCCCTACCACCAGCGGCTCAAGGATCCGAACTATCGCCCAGCCACATCAACCGCGGCCGCTTACGAGCAGACCAAAGTGAAAGAGGCCGGCCTGGAGCGATTTCTTCGCTACGACCACTGGCCCCGCCACGCATTTCGCCTCTATCTGTTCGATCCCGCGCGTACTCACGCCGACTACGAGGCTCTGGAACTGCACGAGGGCAAGGAATTCTGCGGCGGCGTCTACCACGTCGCGCATTCTTCCTCGTCCGGCGCCGAACTGACCTGCGAAATCACGTTTGGAGTGATGGGCCAAGGCGATACCCAACCGGAAGCAAGGCTCGCCGTGAACAAGAATTTTTCCTTCGGCCCGGCGCCTAACGGTTGCGAGATCGCCTGCGAAGTGCAATTGGCATTCAGCGCCCCGCCCCAGAAGCCGCTGGCGATTGGCCTGGAATCCATTATCAACCTGCTTGCGCCCGCCGCCGAGGATCGCTTTTTTGAAACACCAGGCGGGCCCCACAACTTGCGCTTCACTGGCGCGATCCCCGGGCCAGCTTTGCGCATGGAAGACGGCTGGCAGCGCGTGCGCATCGCCCTTCATGCTCCCGCCGCGAGGCATTTCTGGGTGGCGCCCATCGAAACCGTCTCTGAATCAGAAGAGGGCTTCGAACGGGTGTATCAAGGGTCGCAAATCTTGGCGGCCTGGTATCCGGATTTATCCGCGCAAAAGAGCTGGAAGGCCCACCTGGTTTGGCGTATCGAAGGTTTTTAATGCGGGTAGCGGCAAGGGCTACCATTATCTGGCGCGTAAGACGTCGTCCTACATGGCCGCTGGGGTCTATTCGGCCACCAGCAAATTCTGCGCGAAGGGCCACTCCTGGTCGATCCATTGCCCATCAATGCGGAATCCAGTGCGCTCCGCCATCGCGATCACACCATCCGGCCGGTATTTGTGCGAGCTTTCGGTCCAGATCGTTTCCCCTTCGTTGAGCATCAGCCGCACGCCTGCGCTGGGAATGCTCACCGTCTGGCGGCGTAGCGATCGCAGATGCATCTCAATGCGTCGGTCCATCTCGTTCCACCGCGCCTCGTGGCGAAACTGCTTCAGGTCAAAGTCCGCGCCCAGCTCGCGATTGATGCGCCCGAGTATGTTCAGGTTGAACGCCGCGGTAACGCCTGCGGGATCATCGTAAGCCAATATTTGCTGCTCGACGTTTTTCTCCAGGTCCGTGCCCAGCAGCAGCGCGTCGCCGTCCTGCAGAATCGAGCGAACTTCGCGCAAGAACGCGTCCGCCGCGTCACGGTCGAAATTCCCAATCGTGCTTCCTAGAAATAACACCAGCAGATGCTCGCCGTCCTCGCGTCTTTGCGTTACCGCGCGCAATCCCTCCAGGTAAGGTTTCTCGTAGCCGACCACGCTTACGTAATCGATTTGTCCAAGTTCCTTTTCGCAAGCCGCCAACGCCGACGAGGAAATCTCAATGGGATAATAATAAGTCCTCTGGCGCCGCGACAAGGCCTCCAGAATCCATCGCGTCTTCTTTCCGCTTCCGCTACCAAGCTCCGCCACCTGAATGGGCGACGGCAGCAAGTCCACGATCTCCTGCGCATGATCGCGCAACAGCCGCGCATCCGCTCGTGTCAAACCGTACTCCGGCAAAACGCAGATGGTCTCAAACAACGCCGAGCCCACTTCGTCGTATAAATATTTCGAAGGCAGTTCCCGCTGCCGGGATTTCGTGAGGCATTCGCGCACGCACGCCGCAAACTCCGACACGTGACGCGAGGGAAGGGTATAGGTCAGCATGGCGGCTCCCAAAGCTTGGCTCTAGTCTTCCACGCAGCGGAACGTCGCGTAAACGAACGGGTAGTGCGGTTGGAACCAGTTGCGAAACGACGGTCGCAGCATGCAAGCGGCTGTGCGGGGTGAGCCGCCTTTCATCACATAGTGCTTGCCATCAAAGAAATTCGCCGAGTAGCCGGGATAAAAAGGCATTGGAGAAAAACCGGGCAAAGGCCCGAAAATCGTGCGCGTCCATTCCCAGCCGTTGCCCACAATGTCGTGCACCCCAAAGGCGCTGGCCCCGCGTGGATACGCTCCCACCGGGCTTGGGTCCCAGTGCGCGAAATCGAAATTGCCGTAACGCTCGCTGGGCGGTTCATCCCCCCACGGGTAGGTGCGCTCCACGCGCTCTTCGGAAGTGCCATGAGCGGCGCGGTGGAATTGTTCCTCAGTGGGTAACTTGCGCCCCAGCCATTTCGCGTACGCGGAAGCTTCCGCATGACTGACATACACCGGCCAATCCAGCGGCAACTGGATGTCTCCGAACATGGTGCGATACATCCACAGGCTGCCGTTGCGTTTCCAGAACGTCGGATGGTCAACTCCGGTCCGCTTCCGCCAGGCCCACCCGTCCGCATCCCACTGTGTTTTGTCCGTGTAGCCGCCTGCCTGCATAAACAGCAGGAAATCGCGGTTCTTGACGTTGTAATTGTCGATCGCGAATTCCGGCACGAAGACTTCTTGCGCCTCAAATTCATTGTCCCAGCCGAACTCGTCGCCCTGTTCGCGACGCATGCCTAGCGTCGTGTAGCCGCTCTGCACGTCGACTAGATGCGACTTCGCGCGCGGGGTTTTCCACACCGCTTCATCCTTCGCTGGAATCTTTCGGTCCGCCGGGAGTTGGTGCAGCATGTATGCCAGCGTTTCCGCGTGCATCAGGCGGTGTTCGATGGCCACCTCTAACATCTGCAACAGCAACGGATGCCCCTCGGACGGCTCCGCCAGTGCTTGGGCGATCTCGCGGTCCAGTTCATGGCGAAGCCGCATATTGTAGCGCTCGATTTCCTGGCGCGACGGCCAATCGGACGGTTTATCGGTTGGCAGGCCTCCGCCGACAGGATCAATCCCAAATGCGAAAAGTTTATCGAATGACTGGTGGAATGAACGCAGCCCGAACGCGCGGTTGGCTAGCAGGTTCCAGTCAAACGCCTCCACATGCCCGGTATAAAAAATGATCCGATGCCGTTCGTTGATCGGCCGGTCGTACATGGCCTCTTCGCGAACGATCTGGAAGACTTCGTCGGTGCGCTGGCGCGCCTGGTTCAAGCGCGTCTGCAGGTCGTGACGAATGCGGACAGCACTGCCCGAAAGTCCCATGCGATATTTCCCCCTCACTTGGATGCCGCGTCCGTCTGAAGGATGCGCCAAAATTCAGCGCCGGGAGGCAGAGCGAGTATGATGTTCACTCGCTGGCATGAGGCTGTCAATCGAAATGAATGCGAAAGCCGCCCCCGATAGCGCCCTCGAGAACGAAAGTACCATTCAGTTTCGCGAGGTCACATACAGCATAGATAGTATCCTTCCCGAATCCCGCCCGCGGCCCATCGTAAATGCCATTTCGATGCAGGTTTCTCGCGGTGAGACCCTGGTCTTGCTGGGTCGCAGCGGCAGCGGCAAGACAACCTTATTAAGGCTCATTAATAAGCTGCTCGTTCCGACGGCCGGTCAGGTCGTTGTTCAAGGTCGCGCAACCTCCGAGTGGGATCCCATTCGCCTGCGTCGCAGCATTGGATATGTTATTCAGGACGCCGGTCTTTTCCCTCATTTCACCGTCGCACAAAACATTGCCCTCGTCCCGACTCTGGAGAACTGGGATTCCGGGCGCACCGCCGCCCGCATCGAAGAAATGCTGAAACTCGTAGGACTGGATCCACGTGAATTCGCTACGCGCCGTCCGCACGAGTTGTCCGGCGGTCAGCGCCAGCGCGTCGGCGTGGCTCGAGCCCTGGCGGCCGATCCTCCCATCCTGCTGATGGACGAGCCTTTCGGCGCTCTCGATCCGGTTACCCGCGCGGAATTGCAGCGCGAATTCAACGCGCTGGCCCGGCGTCTCGGCAAGACCATCGTTTTTGTCACTCATGACGTTCGCGAGGCACTCCTCCTCGGAACACGCATCGTGCTTCTGCAGGGCGGCCAGATTGTCGCCACTGCGGCACCCGAGCAGTTTCTTCACATCGATCAACCGGAAGTGCGCGCCTTCGCGGCCTCGCTGGTCCCGGTTCCTGGAGCGACGCCTTGAGTCCCTGGATCTTTTTCGTCGAGCACCGCGCCGAGATTCTGGAGGCCACCCTCGCGCACCTTTCTCTCGTGCTTATCGCGATGCTCATCGCCGTCGCCATCGCCGTGCCGCTAGGCATGCTCGTGGTCCATCGCACCACGCTGCGCAATTTCGTGCTGGGCCTCGCCAGCGTCTTCCAAACCATCCCCAGCTTGGCTCTTTTCGGCTTTCTCATACCGATTCCATTCATAGGCGGAATTGGCCGCCGCACCGCGATCTTCGCGCTGGTGCTCTACGCGCTCCTGCCCATTTTGCGAAACACTTACGTCGGTCTGACCGGCATCGATCCCGCCGTGCTGCAGGCTGCCGAAGCCATGGGCATGACCAATTCGCAAATCCTCTGGCGTGTTCGGTTTCCTCTCGCGCTGGCATTTATACTTGCCGGAATCCGCACCGCCACCATCATCACCATTGGTGTCGCCACTATCGCCGCCGCCATCGGAGCCGGCGGCCTCGGCACTTTCATCTTTCGCGGTGTAGCGATGGTCAGCGATGCCGTGATTTTAGCTGGCGCCATCCCCGCCGCCTTACTGGCGATTCTTGCGGACATCCTGCTCGGCTGGCTTGAGCGTCGCCTCGCCGTCGTTTGATTTTCTTCACCGCCAGATTTTGCTGTTTTCGCCGGTCGTGAGACATTCAAACCGATGCGCCGCCCTCTCCTGTATGCTCTTTTGCCGCTCTGCATCCTTTCGCTCACTCAATGCTTCGGCTGTCGCTCCGCGAAACCCAAGATCACCGTCGGCTCCAAATTCTTCACCGAGCAGGTCGTCCTCGCCGAACTCCTCGCCCAACACATCGAAGCTCGCACCGGTGTCCACGTCGAGCGCAAAACCAATCTTGGCGGCACGCTCCTGTGCCAGAAAGCCCTTCAGTCTGGCGATCTCGATCTCTACGTGGAGTACACCGGCACCGCGTTGACCGCCGTGCTGAATGAAGCTACTTCCAGCAATTCCGCCGATGTCTACCAGCGCGTCAAGCAGGGCTACTTGCAGCGCTTCAATCTCGAAGTCACCGAGCCCCTTGGCTTCGAGAACACCTTCGCCATGGTCATCCGCGGTGACGATGCCCAGCAACTCCATTTGCACAACAATTCCGATCTCGCCTCGGTCGCTTCGCGTTGGCGCGTTGGCGTGGGCTACGAATTCCTTGAGCGCCCGGACGGTTTTCGCGGCTGGAGCGAACGTTACGCCCTGCACTTCGCCTCTCTGCCCAGAGTTATGGATCTCGGCCTGATCTATCGCGCACTCGTCGAAAAAAAGGTCGACATCGTCGCCGGCAACTCCACCGACGGCCTGATCGACGCGCTTCATCTAGTCCGCCTGGCCGATGACCGCCAGTACTTTCCGCCCTATGATGCCGTACCCATCGTGCGGCGCGACACCCTCGCCCGGTTCCCCCAACTGCGCCAGTCCCTCAGCGAACTCAGCGGCAAGATCTCCGAAGAAGAAATGCGCCACCTGAACGCCGAAGTCGATGCCAACCAGCGCGACTCCACCGCCGTCGTTCGCGCCTTCCGCGAATCCAAGGGCCTGTAGCAACCCAGACCAAATTAGTCTGGATTTGACAATCGCTTTCCATTCCATGCAAAATACGACCATTCTAGTCGCATATCTGCGACTGGCGTCTCTTTACAGGCTCTTTAGTGCCGGCTTGTTGACACTAAGTTGCAACAAGCGGATATTGAGGGCGTGCCAGTAGTTGCAAGAAATTTGCAACTAGGGCTGGGAATCGAACTTACTACTGGGGATTGATCCTCGAAATGACGAACAAGCACTCTCGCTCGCCCCGTAACTCCGATAAAAAGAAGCTTGCCCGCAAAAACTCCGCATCAAATTGGCCAGTAACCTACCGCTGGGCGGCGATGGGTACGCTGGTCGCGTACACGGCGCTTGGCGCCACCAAGATAGCCTTGGGGCAGCAGCAACATGCGGGCACCGACGACACCGGCCAATACCAGACTGCCAGCTCGCCGATTCCGGTTCGTCCCTTCGATATTCCCGCAGGCACCATAGATTCGGCCATGGCTGCCTTCCAGGCGGTCTCGCACATCAGCATCACCTTCACCGATGAGGGCATCCGCTCCCTCGCTTCGCCCGGCCTCCACGGCTTGTTTACCGACGAGCAGGCCCTTGCGCGCTTATTGCGCGACTCTGGCGTCACCTATCGGTTCACCGGGCACAATGCAGTCACCCTCAAGCTGGCTGGTACGGCAACTTCCGTCGAAGTCAGCGCCGATGCCACCGACGTCATCGCCTCGCCGAAATTCACCGAGACGTTGACCGAGACTCCGCAAACCATCAGCGTCATTCCGCAGCAGGTATTGCAGGACCAGGGCACTACCACCCTGCGCGACGCGCTGCGTAACGTGGCCGGTATCAGCTTGGCCGCTGGAGAAGGCGGTGCCCAGGGCGACAACCTGACTATCCGAGGCTTCACCGCCCGCAACGATATCTTCCTCGACGGCATGCGCGATTTCGGCAGCTACTATCGCGACTCGTTCAACTACGAAGACATTGACGTCCTTCAGGGACCCACGTCGGTAACATTCGGCCGCGGCTCAACCGGTGGCGTTGTAAATCAGGAGACGAAGGTCCCATTAGGCCGCCCGTCGATCAGCGGAAGTCTGGTCTTTGGTAGCGACGCAACCAAGCGGATCACCGCCGATATTAATGAGCCCATCGGCCAGCACACCGCTTTCCGCTTCAATCTCATGGGTAACGACGCTGGCGTTGCCGGCCGCGACATCGCTGCCAACCGTCGCTTCGGTGTCGCCCCGTCAATCGCGTTTGGTCTCGGCACTCCCACGCGGATCACGCTGAGCTACATGCACGAGCAGGCCGACGACACGCCCGATTACGGAATACCGTGGCTGTTCAATGGCCCTGCTCCCGTGGACCGCCACAACTACTACGGCTTCAAGCACGGCAATTTTCTTCGCACCGACGTGGACATCGCCACCGCCGAGGTCGAGCACGACTTCAATAACAACGTCCGTCTGCGCAACCAGGTCCGCTACGGCCACTACCGCCGCAATGCGCAGATCACTGAAGCCAAAATCGCCGGCACCCCCACCATGGATCCACCGCTCGACGATATCAACATCACTCGCAATCAGATCGCGGTCAGCAGCCTGGAAACGTTCCTCGATGATCAGCTCGATGCTTCGTTCCTGTTCAATACCGGAGCGATCAGACATTCCCTGGTCGCTGGCGTGGAGGGCAGCCGCGAAACCTCGAGCCCAACGCGCTTTGCCTGGAGCAATGTGCCCGGAACAAGCCTGTTGGATCCGGATGAGCATCAACCATTCAGCGGCACCCCGGCCGTCAGTTCCGACGTGAATGCGTTGTCTATCAGTTTCGGCGCTTATGTCGTCGATACCATGAAGTTCGGGCGCCACGTCGATGTGATCGGTGGAGTTCGCTGGGACCACTTTGACACCGACTACAGCTCCGCTTCGCCCACCGCGGCTCCTGCACATTTCGATCGCGTGGATCAAAAGCCCACTTACCGCGCCGCGGTCGTTTACAAACCTGTCGGCTACAGCAGCATTTACTTCGACTACGGCACGTCCTTCAATCCGTCCGCCGAAACGCTTTCGCTCTCGGCAGGTACGGTCAATCTTCCGCCGGAAAACAACCGCACTCTCGAAGTGGGCACCAAGTGGGATTTCCCGTCGAAACGCCTCTCGGTCAACGGCTCGGTCTTTCAGACCGTGAAAAACAATGCGCGTGAAACTTCGCCCACCAATCCGCTGCTCGTAGTCCTCGCCGGTCGGCAGCGCGTGAACGGATTCCAGATTTCGCTCACCGGACGCCTCACCGATAAGTGGCAGGTGCTCTCCAGCTACGCCTACCTCGACGGCAAACTGACCGAGTCGCAATTCTTCCCGGCGGCCGTCGGCGCGCAACTCGCTAACGTCCCGAAGAACACTTTCAATTTGTGGACGACCTATCGTGCGCCTTGGCGCTTCACGGTGGGCGGCGGATCACAATTCGTCGACAGCCGAACCGCCAGTTCCACCGTGCCGCTCGATCCCACCACTGGACTCGTGAAGCAGATTCCCAGCTATTGGGTTTTCAATGCCATGGTTGCGCATCCGCTGACTGAGCGTATCGACTTCCAGCTCAATCTCTACAACCTGGCGAATCGCTACTACTACGACGAGCCGCATCCTGCTCACATCGTTCCGGGACCCGCGTTCACCGCGCTCGCCGGTCTCAACTTTCACTTCTAGAGGGCCAACGCAAACACCAATGCTCCTCACCATTCCGGATGTACTGAACTCAG
>Ga0134128_10006303_pt1 | contig 14379 bp, 9 predicted proteins | sample KB31754_FD_96462 | JGI IMG/M metagenome (GOLD analysis project Ga0134128, IMG submission 96462) | Terrestrial soil microbial communities with excess Nitrogen fertilizer from Kellogg Biological Station, Michigan, USA - KB3-175-4 | ecosystem: Environmental > Terrestrial > Soil > Unclassified ... | reverse complement strand
GCCAGGAGTTTGCCCGCAATGAAGCTTCTACGACGCCATGGCGACACCGATGTCTGCGGCGAGATCGCCCGCCCAGTATTGCAGCCGATCCAGCAACGCCTGCTTGTTACCGGGCGGAAGCTCGGCGCGCAAACGCGCGATTCCGGCATCGTATTGTTCCAGTGTCAGCGTGGTCAGCGTCGTTTCCTTGGTCAATGTGTCGCGGCAGTGCGCCAGCCAGCGCGCATGTTCTTCGGGCGAGAGCGTTTGCGGCCAATTGCGTGCGCGATAGCGGAACAGAAGTTCCGTGTATTTCGGGTCATCGAAGCCGAAATCGCGAAGCCCGAGTTGTTCCGGTGGCGTGCCGCGCACCTGGGTGCAACGGCGCCGATCCGCATCGCTTGCAAAGCCGCCGTACAGCGCCAGTTCCGGATCGAGAACCTCCCGTGGACGCTCCTGCACGAACACCTCGCGCACGCGTTGCGCGAGGCCGACGGCTGCGCGCAGTACCTCCAGATGCGCCATGCTGCGGTCCAGATCAAGCCGGATGCGCGCCGTGTCCACGCCATGCAACACGGAGAGCGGCGCCAGCGCCGGTGATTTGTTGACGTGGATGGTTTTCAGCGGAACGCGTTCCACGCCTTCGGGCAGGTCTTCGCGCGAGACATACAATCGCTCGCGGATTTCCCCCGCATCAAGTTGTGCCCAGCCCGGGTCGGGATCGAGATCGGCCACGATGATTTCGTTCTTGCGCTGCGGATGTTCGGCCAATGGCACGATCACCGCCAGACAACCGCGCTCGGCCGGGTAGCGCTGGGAAACGTGCAGCATCGGCGTCATCCGTGCGACGTCCAGCAGCTCGAATACGCGCTGCTTGCGGCGCATCGCGAGATGCCAGTCGAACAGTTTGGGTTGGCGCACGCGCAGCAGCCGCGCCAGCGCGAGCGTGGCTTCCACATCCGATAACGCGTCGTGTGCACGCGCCTGGTGCAGGTGGTTGGCAGCCGCCAGGTGTTCGAGCCGGAAGCTCGGTGCGCCATCCTCGCGCCGCGGCCATTCGATGCCCTGTGGACGCAGCGCGTAGCACAGTCGAGCGAGGTCGATCAGGTCCCAGCGCGTGCATTGGTTGTCCCACTCACGCGCGTAGGGATCGTGAAAATTGCGATACAGCAGTTGGCGCGTGACTTCATCATCAAAGCGGATCGAGTTGTAGCCCACCGCGCAGGTGCCGGGCGTGGCCAACTGCTCGTGCACCGCGGCGGCGAAATCCGCTTCGAGCATCCCATCGCGCTCTGCATCCTGCGGCGCGAGGCCGGTGATCAGGCATGCCTGCGGGTGCGGCAGGCGATCGCGCGGCGGCTTGCAGGTGACCGCGCAGGGTTCGCCGATGGGCTCCAGTTCCGGCGTGGTGCGGATCGCGGCGAATTGCACCGGGCGATCGCGGCGCGGATCCGCGCCCCACGTTTCATAGTCGTGCCATAAAAAAGTGTGCGCCATTGCGGGCGAGGGTAGCGTTCGCCGGCAGCGCGATCAATGCGCCGAGATGTTGCGGGGACGCAGCACGGGTTACACTCGTGTTCGGGAGGGAGCATGATCGAAGACAATCTGATCTGGATCGACTTGGAAATGACCGGGCTGTACCCGGATACCGATTCGATCCTGGAAATCGCCTGCGTGGTGACCGACCGCGAACTCAACGTGCTGGCGACCGGGCCTGAATACGCGATTCGCCACGAAGAAGCGCGGCTGCTTGCGATGGACGACTGGAATCGCAACCAGCATGGCAAATCGGGCCTGTGGCAGCGGGTGCTGGAATCCTCGATCGACCACGCGCGTGCCGAGGCGGACACGCTCGAGTTTCTGGCGCAATGGGTGCCGATCGGCAAGTCACCGATGTGCGGCAATTCGATCTGCCAGGATCGCCGTTTTCTGTATCGCCAGATGCCGGTGCTGGAAAAATATTTCCATTACCGCAATCTGGATGTGTCCACGCTGAAGGAATTGGCGCGCCGCTGGGCGCCCGAGTTGTGCAAGGGCTTTGCCAAGGAATCCGCGCACACCGCGTTGTCGGATGTGCACGATTCTATCGCGGAGTTGCGTTATTACCGCGCGCACATGGCGGAACTGGCAGCGAAATAGAAATAGGCCGTGGAGCCCGCCGCATCTGCGCACCATGGCAAGCAGCCGTCCGTGGTGCTTGGGCGCCGGCTCGGTGTGCTTGGCCGGCCGCGCGCCGAGCACACGTTGCGATTCAACGCCCGGCCGCTCTTCTTCGCCTTACAAAAGTTTCGATTCGGTCAGAACGTCCACACCGCAAGCCGGTGCGATGGCCGACGCTGGAATGTGCTCGCCGTTACGCCATTGCATGACGGCTTCCCGCTTGGCGTCGCCATCAACCAGAAACAATACGGCGCGCGCGCGGCTCAACCTTGCGGCGCTCAGCGACACGCGTTCCGGTGGTGGCTTGGGTGCGTCGAACACCGCCAACGTATCCGGCGCATCAGGCGCGATGCCCCAGTCGTGATCGGGAAACAGGCTGGCGGTGTGACCGTCCTCGCCGAGGCCCAATAACACCAGATCGAAATCGCCGATCACGCGCAGCGTCTGCGCGTATTGCTCGGCGCCTGCGCTTGCGCCAAGTTCCGCCGGAATGGTGTGGATGTTGGCGCGCGGAATCGGCACCTGATCCAGCAGGCTGTCGCGCGCCATGCGGCTGTTGCGCTGCGGATCGGCGATCGGCAGGCAGCGTTCGTCGCCGAAATACACCTGCCACTTCGACCAGTCGGTGATCGCTTTGCGCAGCGCCTGGTAGATCGCGCGCGGGGTGTTGCCGCCGGCCAGCACGATGCGGAACACGCCACGCGCGGCGATCGCGGTGGTCGCCGCCGTGCGGATGCGCAGCAACGCGTCGGCCTGCAGATCGGAACTATCGGCGAAGCCGTGCCAGCGTACCTGTCGGGATGCCGTCGAATTCATGTCGCGGTCGGCGGCGGGGTCAAGCCTTCGTGCTTCATTTCATGTCCGCCGAACTCGTTGCGCATCGCCGAAAGCAGCTTGTCGGAAAACGAATCTTCGTCGCGTGAGCGCAGCCGCGCAATCAGTGAGGCGGTGATGATCGGCGCGGCCACGTCGAGATCGATCGCCTCGGCCACCGTCCAGCGGCCTTCGCCGGAATCCACCACGTACGGCGCAATGCCTTCGAGGTTCGGATTTTTCTTCAGCGCATCGGCGGTGAGATCGAGCAGCCATGAGCGCACCACGCTGCCATAGCGCCAGATCTGGGTGATCTGTTCCAGATCGAGGTTGAATTCCTGCTTGTGTTTCAACACCGACAGGCCTTCGGCGTATGCCTGCATCAGGCCGTACTCGATGCCGTTGTGGACCATCTTGGTGAAGTGCCCGGAGCCGCACGGGCCGACACGCCCCCAGCCCTGATCTTTCGCCGGTGCCAGGGCTTCAAAGATCGGCCGCAACTTTTCGACGATATCCGCATCGCCACCGACCATCATGCTGTAGCCCTCCTTCAAACCCCACACGCCACCGCTGGTGCCGCAATCCACGTAGTGGAGATTTTTTTCGGCCAGCCGTTGCGCGCGGCGCATCGAATCCTTGTAGTTGGAGTTGCCACCGTCGATCACGATATCGCCGGCCTCAAGCTTCGGAATCAACGCATCCAGCGTCTGATCCACGATCGCCCCGGCCGGAACCATCAGCCACAATGCGCGCGGGCTCTTCAGCATGCCGGGTAATTTCTCCAGCGCGTCGGTCGTCTCGCCACCCTGATCGGCCAGCCGCTTGCGCGCGGGGGGCATCGGATCGAAACCCACCACTCGATGGCTGCCTTTCATCAGGCGCTGGGCCATGAAGTTGCCCATCTTGCCCAGACCGATCATGCCCAGTTCCATGCGCCGCCTCCTTCAGTGCGCAATGCCTGCGCGTTAGCGGCCGTGGCCGCACTTGTCCGGAATCACCCATCGATCATACGCCGCCACGCATGAACTGCCGCGGCACACTGTGGGATTTTGTGAACATACAGGGGCGGCAGGTACATAATGGTGACTTTGCCGCGACAAGGATTTTGTCGGCCATGCCCCAGCCCACCGGCTGCCCGCGCACCACGCTGCTCGCCAACGGCGAGTACGCGGCGATGCTTGACCGCTCGGGTTCCGGCTACAGCCGCTGGCGCAATCTCGCGATCACGCGCTGGCGCGAGGACGCCACTTGCAACCCTTGGGGCACCTGGCTCTATCTGCGCGATGCGCGCAGCGGCGCGGTGTGGTCGCCGACGTCACAGCCGCTTGGGCAGGGCGACGCGGGTTGCGAAGCGCACCTGCGGGAATACGCGGCACAGTATGTCCGTCGCGACGGTGCGCTGACCACCACGCTGGAAGTTGCACTGCACCGACGCGACGCGCTCGAGCTGCGCGGCGTGGCGGTTCGCAACGATGGCGACGACGCGCGCGAGATCGACCTCACTTCGTACATGGAACTGGTGCTCGATTCGCCGCAGGCCGATGCCTCGCATCCCGCGTTCTCCAAGATGTTCGTGCAGACCCACGTCGAGGACGGCGTGCTGCTGGCGACGCGGCGCAAACGCGATCCTTCTGAACCGGATATGTGGGCCGCGCATGCGGTCGTGGTGGAGGGTGAAGCGCTGGGCGCGGTGCAGTACGAAACCGATCGCCTGCGCTTTATCGGTCGCGATCGCACGACGCGTTCGCCGCTGGCGCTGGATGCCGATGTGCCATTGTCCGGCACGGTGGGGACGGTACTCGACCCGATCTTTGCTCTGCGTGTGCGCGTGCGGGTGCCGGCGCGCGCCACGCGACGGATTGCTTTTCTGACCGGCGTCGCCGCCAGTCGCGCGGATGTTCTGAAACTGGTTGGAAAGCATGCGACTGCCCGCGCCTGCGCCAAGGTATTCGCGAACGCACGATCCGATGCCGCTGGGCGTTTGCACGCACTCGGTACAAGCGAGGAAGAAGCGCGCAGGTTCCGCCGGCTTGCGGATGCACTGCTTTGCAGCGATCCCGCGTTGCGCGCCTCGCCCGAAGAACTGGCGCAAGGCGAGGGCGGTGCGCCGGTGCTGTGGGCCAAGGGCATCTCCGGCGACCTGCCGATCGTCTTGTTGCGTATCGACGCTGCGTCGCAGATCAGTCTTGCTCGGGAAATACTGCAAGCGCAGGCGTATTGGCGTTCCAAGCAACTTCCCGTGGACGTGGTCGTGCTCAACGAAGCGCACGCCGCTGCGACGGCCTCGGTGCAGTCGCAACTCATGGACATCGTCAAGCAAGCGGCGGCTGGCAAATCCGCGGACAAGGCGCAAGGTGCTGCATTCGTGCTGCGCGGTGATCAACTGGATACGCGGTTGCGCAATGGATTGCCGACGGTCGCGCGGATTGTGCTGGAGGGGAAGAATGGCGATTTGAAAGCACAGATTGCGCGGTTGAAGTCGCCTGGAGTAGCGGCTTCTGTCGCCACCCCAGCCTTCCAAAATTCGTCATCCCGGCGAGGGCCGGAATCCAGTGTCCTTACCGTCCATGGGCCTGGATCCCGGCCAGTCCATGGCCGGGATGACCGTGGGTCAGTACGCCGTACACCCAGCGATATTGCCGCCCAGTTGAAAAACTTCAACGGCCTGGGCGGCTTCAGTGCGGATGGCGGCGAGTACGTCACCGTGTTGCGCGAGGGCCGGCATACGCCGATGCCGTGGACGCAGATTGTCGCCAATCCGGATTTCGGATTCCTCGCCACCACCACCGGTGGCGGCTATTGCTGGGCGCTCAACAGCCAGCAGAATCCGATTACGCCGTGGTCGAATGACCCGGTGAGCGATGCGCCGGGCGATGTGCTGTATCTGCGCGATCTCGATAGCGGAGCATTGTGGTCGGCAACCGCTGCACCGATTCGTGTTCCGGATAGCACCTACGTTGCGCGCTTCGGGCCGGGTTACGTGAAGTACGAATGCATGGCGCACGGCATCGAGTCGGAACTGCTGCAATTTGTGCCGCTTGCGGATTCGCTGAAGATATCGCGATTGCGCATGCGCAACCGCAGCGGTCGTGCGCGACGGCTGGATGTCACCGCGTATGTGCAATGGGCGCTCGGCCCGATCGGCGCCAACGCCACGCCCTTTTGCATCACTTCGTTTGATGCACAAACCGGCACGCTGCTCGCGCGCAATCGCTGGCGCGATCCTTTTGCCGGTCGCGTCGCGTTCGCCGCGTTCGACAAAATGCCGCAATCCTGCAGCGCAGATCGCGGCGAATTCCTTGGAGCATGCGGCGCCGCGGAAGCGCCCGCGGCGTTGAGGCGCAAGCAACCGCTGTCCGGCCTGACCGGTGCAGGGCTCGATTCCTGCGCGGCCTTGCAGACGACCGTCGAACTTGCCGCCGACGCGGATACCGAGATCGTGTTCCTGCTCGGCGAGGGTTCGGACCAGGCGCAGGCATTGCAACTCGTGCAGCGTTATCGCGCGGCCGATCTGGACGCCGCATTCGCCGAGGTTCGCAAGCAATGGGCCGAGATCCTCGGCGCGGTGGAGGTGCGCACACCCGATCCGCAGATGGATTTGCTGTTGAATCGCTGCCTGTTGTATCAGGTGCTGGCCTGCCGGCTGTGGGCGCGCACCGCGTTTTATCAGGCCAGTGGCGCCTACGGATTCCGCGATCAGTTGCAGGATGTGATGGCATTGTGCGTGGCGGGGCCGGAGCTGGCGCGCGAGCACATCCTGCGCGCGGCCGCGCGGCAATTCGTGGAAGGCGATGTGCAGCACTGGTGGCTGCCGCCGGATGGACGCGGCATCCGCAGCCGGGTATCGGACGATCGGCTGTGGTTGCCGTACGTGACTGCGCATTACCTCCTCACCACCGGCGATACGCGCGTGCTGGATGAATCGATGCCGTTCCTGCAGGGCGACGTGTTGAAGCCGGGGCAGAACGAGTCGTTCTTCGCGCCACAAATTTCATCAGACAGCGGCACGTTGTTCGAGCACTGCGCGCGCGCGATCGAAATAGGCATGCGCAATGGCGCGCACGGGTTGCCATTGATGGGCAGCGGCGACTGGAACGACGGGATGAACCGCGTCGGCATCGGCGGCAAGGGTGAAAGCGTGTGGCTGGGCTGGTTCCTGTACGCGGTGCTGGAGAGCTTCGTGCCGATTGCGGAACAACGCGGGGAAACGCAGCGCGCGCAAGCCTGGCGCGCGCATTCGGCTGCGCTGCGCGCGGCACTGGACAAGAGCTGGGACGGCGAGTGGTACCGGCGCGCGTACTACGACGATGGCACACCTCTGGGGACGAATCGCGACAGGGAATGCAAAATAGACTCGATCGCGCAATCCTGGAGCGTGATTTCCGGTGCGGGGAATCCCGAACGTGCCGCACGTGCGATGCGCGCGGTGGATGCGCATCTGGTGCGCGAGCAGGATGGGCTGGTCGCGCTGTTCACGACGCCGTTCGACAAGACGAAACACGATCCCGGCTACATCAAGGGCTATCCGCCGGGCCTGCGCGAGAACGGCGGGCAATACACGCACGGCTCGATCTGGTCATTGATTGCATTCGCCATGCTGGGCGAGGGCGACAAGGCGCACCAGTTGTTTCGCATCTTCGACCCGCTGCATCACACCCGGACACCGGAAGGCGTGCAGCACTACAAGGTCGAACCCTACGTGGTCTGCGCGGACGTCTATTCGGTTGCGCCGCATACCGGTCGTGGCGGCTGGACCTGGTATTCGGGCTCGGCGGGCTGGCTGTATCGCGCCGGGCTTGAATCGCTGCTCGGGTTCCAGTTGCGCGGCGATTCGCTGTGCATGAACCCGTGCATTCCAAAATCCTGGAAGGGATTCGAAATTGGCTACCGCCATGGTTCGACGCATTACCGCATCGTTGTGGAGAATCCGGATCGCGTCTCCCGCGGCGTGACACGGGTGGAACTGGACGGAAACGACTTGAAGGATGCCAATGCAATTCCGCTCGCCGACGATGGCGTCCAACATCGCATTCGCATCGTGCTGGGCAGCAGCGTGCCTGCGCGCGACAAGCGATCGATGTCGGCGGCAGGCGGGCGCGCGCAACGATGAAATTGGGGGCTGCCTCGACTGAAAGTGCGGCCCCGGAAAGCCGTTTCCTGACCCTGGCGATCAAGGGTGATCGCGACCCTGAGAGGTTTCAATGACCGTCAAATCCGACGCATTCGTTTTCTTCGGCGCCACCGGAGATCTCGCCTACAAGCAGATTTTTCCGGCGTTGCAGGCGTTGATCCGCAATGAGCGATTCGATCTGCCGATCATCGGCGTGGCGCGCTCGGACTGGAACCTGGAACGCCTGCGCGATCGCGCGCGCTCCAGCCTCCGCGAACACGGCGGCATGGACGACAAGGCCGCGCGCAAGCTGTGCCGCTTGCTGCGTTTCGTCAACGGCGACTACAACGATCCGGCAACTTTCGCGCAATTGCGCAAGGCGCTGGGCCAGGCGAAGCATCCGCTGCATTACCTCGCGATTCCACCCAGCATGTTCGAGACGGTGGTGAAGGGGCTGGATGCCTCCGGTTGCGCGGAAGGCGCGCGCGTGGTGGTGGAGAAGCCGTTCGGGCGCGATCTGAAATCTGCGCGCGAACTCAACCGCACACTGCACAGTATTTTTCCGGAAGACTCGATTTTCCGCATTGACCACTACCTCGGCAAGGAAGCGGTGCAGAATCTGCTGTATTTCCGTTTCGCCAATTCCTTTCTCGAACCGGTCTGGAACCGTACCTACATTCACAGCGTGCAGATCACCATGGCCGAGGCGTTCGGCGTGCAGGGCCGTGGCAGCTTCTACGAGGAAGTCGGCGCGCTGCGCGACGTGGTGCAGAACCACATGCTGCAGGTGCTGGTGTTGCTGGCGATGGATGCACCTACCGGGCGCGACGGCGAATCGATGCGCAGCGAGAAGCAGCGCCTGCTGCGTGCGATTCGTCCGCTCGATCCCGGAGAAGTGGTTCGCGGCCAGTTCACTGGATACCGGAACGAACAAGGCGTTGCGCGCAATTCGAAAGTGGAAACCTTCGCTGCGCTGAAACTGCACATAGACACCTGGCGCTGGGCCGGTGTGCCGTTCTACATCCGCGCCGGCAAGGAAATGCCGGTCACCTGCACCGAAGTTTTCGTGGATCTGAAATGCCCGCCCCTGCACGTGTTCGACAAGATCGAGCCGGAGCAGTCCAACTATTTCCGGTTCCGGCTGAGTCCGGACGTTGTCATTTCCGCCGGGGCGCGTGTCAAGAAGCCGGGCGAAGCGATGCGCGGCGAGAACGTGGAACTGGTCGCGCGCCAGCAACCCAAACGCGTGCGGCTGCCGTATGCGAGATTGCTGGGCGACGCGGTGCGCGGCGACGCGGAGTTGTTCGGACGCGATGACGGTATCGAAGCGGCGTGGCGCATCATCGACCCGGCGCTGAATGACGCCGAGCCGGTCATCCGCTACAAGCCCGGCACCTGGGGCCCTTCCGCTTCCGACAAGCTGATCGCGTCCGATGGCGGCTGGCACGACCCGGTGGTGAGCAAGACGCCTGCGAAATGATCTGCCGGATGCAACTTTATAGGCCGTTCGCCCTGAGGTGTCGAAAGGGGAACGGCATCCTGCCTTCGCGGTTCTATACCTCACCGCCAAAGGCTTTGTTTTGCATGGATCGCATTGCCCGATGAACGCACCGCACGACATCGTGTTTTTGTTCGACGTCGACGACACGTTGCTGGACAACGACGCCATCAACGCCGACCTGGACGCCCACATCGAGCGCGTGTTCGGCGCTGCGGGGCACAAGCTGTACCGCGAAATCTACGAATCGCTGCGCGGCGAAGTGCAATATGCGGATTATCTTGGCGCGATCCAGCGCTTCCGCGTGCAATGCGGAGACGAGGTGCGCGCGCAGGACCTGGGTGCGTACCTGTTGGAGTATCCGTTCGCCGAACGCCTGTATCCACGCGCGCTGGAAGCGATCGCGCACGTCTCGCGCTTCGGCCCGGCCGTGGTGCTGTCGGACGGAGATGCGGTGCTGCAGCCGCGCAAGATCAGCACTTCCGGCATCGCCGACGCGGTGGGCGGGCGCGTGCTGATCTACGTCCACAAGGAAACCATGCTGGACGATGTGGAACGGCGTTTCCCCGCGCGACGATACGTGATCGTCGAGGACAAGCTGCGCGTGCTGGACGCGCTGAAGCAGCACTGGCGCGAGCGCCTGGCCACGGTGTTCGTGCGCCAGGGCCATTACGCGCACGACCCGGCTGTGGTCGCCAAATATCCACCGGCGCAGATCGCGCTGGAAAGTATCGGCGAACTGTGCCGATGCGCGCTCGAAGACTTTCTCAATCCAACGCAGCCGGCCATGACGGCCAGAGGGCAACCATGAATCCGACCCAGGAACTACACGAACTCGGCCAGAGCCTGTGGCTCGACAACATCACCCGCGGCATCCTCGATGACGGCACGCTCAAGCGTTACATCGACGACGACGCGGTGACCGGACTCACCTCCAATCCCACCATTTTCGATCAGGCGATTTCCGGCGGCGACGATTACGACGACTCCATCGCGCAACTGAGCGGGCAGGGCAAATCCGGCGAACCGCTGTTCTTTGAACTGGCGCTGCAGGATCTGACCCGCGCGGCCGATCTCTTCCGGAAGATTCACGACAAGACAGGCGGGGTGGATGGTTGGGTTTCGCTGGAGCTTTCCCCACTGCTGGCCGACGACACGCAAGGCTCCATCGAAGCGGCCAAGCGGCTGCACGCACAGGCAAAGCGCGGCAATCTTTTCATCAAGATTCCGGGTACGCCGGCGGGCGTGCCGGCAATCGAGGAATCCATTTTCAACGGCGTGCCGATCAATGTGACGCTGCTGTTTTCGCGCGAGCAGTATCTCGCCGCGGCGAGTGCGTACATGCGCGGCATCGAGCGCCGCATCGAAGCAGGGCTCGATCCGAAGGTGGGGTCGGTCGCATCGCTGTTCGTCAGCCGCTGGGACGTCGCGGTCAAGGACAAGGTGCCTGCGGAGCTGAAGAACCGGCTCGGCATCGCGATCGCACAGCGCACCTACAAGGCGTATCGCGAACTGCTGGAGTCGCCGCGCTGGAAGAAGCTGGAAGCGGCCGGCGCACTGCCGCAACGCATGTTGTGGGCCAGCACCGGCACCAAGGACAAGACCGCTTCCGACACGCTTTACATCGAGGCGCTTGCGGCACCCGACACCATCAACACCATTCCCGACAAGACGCTGCTTGCCTTTGCCGAACACGGCCGCGTCGGCCAGCCGATGCGCGAGGACGGCGGCGATGCCGAACAGGTGATCGCGCGCTTCAGGCAGGCCGGCATTGACGACGCGCAACTTGCCGAACAACTGCAACGCGAGGGCAAGGAGTCCTTCGACAAATCCTGGAACGAACTGCTGAAGCGCATCAGCGACAAGGCGGGGCAGGTTTCGGGCAAGCGCTCTTTGTAGGAGCCTGCTTGCAGGTCGAACATGCAGCGCTTGCGACCCGTGATGAATGGCGGATCGCGCTGCATGTGAAGGTAAGGCAGGATGCCGATCGGAAGCCGCGCCATGGATGGCTGTCGGACGAAATGCTGGTCGCGAGCGCGCTCGCTCCTGCAAATGCGATCCGCATTAATCCGCGTCAAAGCTCTTTTTGGAGAATCCTGAAATGACTTCACTGACAGAATCGCCGGAATGGCAAGCCCTGCGCGCGCACTGGAATGCCATGCGCGGTGCGACGCTCCGCCAATTGTTCGCCGAAGATTCGCAACGTGGCGAAAAGCTGGTGGTGGAAGGCGTGGGCCTGTACCTGGATTACTCCAAGAACCTGGTCACCGCCGAAACCTTGCGCCTGCTGCAAGACCTTGCGCGAGCGCGCGGCGTGGAGCAGCGTCGCGACGCGATGTTCCGCGGCGACAAGATCAACGAGACCGAGAAGCGTGCGGTGCTGCACGTGGCGCTGCGCGCGCCGCGCAATGCGTATATCGAAGTGGACGACGAGAACGTGATGCCGGAAGTGCATGCAGTGCTGGATCGCATGGCGGCGTTCAGCGACAAGGTGCGCAACGGCGAATGGAAAGGCCACTCCGGCAAGCGCATCCGCAACGTGATCAGCATCGGCATCGGTGGTTCGGACCTCGGCCCGGTGATGGCTTACGAGGCGCTGCGCGACTACAGCCGGCGCGACATGGTGTTCCGCTTCGTGTCCAACGTGGACCCGACCGATTTCGTCGAAGCCACGCGCGACCTCAGTGCCGAGGAAACGCTGTTCATCATCTGCTCCAAGACTTTCACCACGCTGGAGACGCTGACCAACGCGCGCGCCGCGCGGCAGTGGTGCGTGCAGCAGTTCGGCGGCGACGAGGCGGCGGTGGCGAAGCACTTCGTCGCGGTTTCGACCAACGAAAAGGAAGTCGAAAAGTTCGGCATCAATACCGACAACATGTTCGGTTTTTGGGACTGGGTAGGCGGCCGCTACTCGATGGATTCGGCAATCGGCCTGTCCACGATGCTGGCGATCGGGCCGGACGCGTTCGAGGAGATGCTCGCGGGCTTTCATGCCATGGACGAGCACTTCAGGAACACCCCGGCCGAACGCAACCTGCCGATGCTGATGGCGCTGATTTCGCTCTGGTACAACGATTTCTTCGGCGCGCAGACCGTCGCCGTGCTGCCGTACGCGCAGTATCTCAAACGCTTTCCCGCCTATCTCCAGCAGCTGACGATGGAGAGCAACGGCAAGCACGTCGCGCTGGACGGCAAGCGCGTGGACTACGCCACGGGTCCGATCTACTGGGGCGAACCGGGCACCAACGGCCAGCATTCGTTCTATCAATTGATCCACCAGGGCACGCGGCTGATCCCGTGCGACTTCATCGGTTTCGCGCAGACGCTGAACACAATGAATGATCAGCACGACCTGCTGATGGCGAATCTGTTCGCGCAATCCGAAGCGCTGGCGTTCGGCAAGACGCTGGAGCAGGTGCGCGCGGAGGGCACGCCGGCGTGGCTGGCGCCACATCGCGTGTGCGAGGGCAACCGGCCCAGCAACACGATCCTGGCGCAGCGGCTGACGCCTTATGCATTGGGAACGCTGGTCGCGCTCTACGAGCACAGCGTGTTCGTGCAGGGCGCGATCTGGAACATCGATTCGTTCGACCAGTGGGGCGTGGAGCTCGGCAAACAGCTTGCGAAGAAGGTGATCCCCGAGCTCGGCGCGAAAGAGCCTAAACCGGACCACGACAGTTCGACCAATGCGCTGATCCGGCGGTATCGGAAGTGGCGGAAAGCAGAAAAGAGCGTTTGACGCGGATGAACGCGGATGAGCGGTGCATGTAGGTGCCTGCGTGCAGGCGACCCGAACGCACCGTTCGCGTTGAGCGTAGTGAGCGAAGCGAACGGAGTCGAAACGCACTGTCCTTCGACTCCGGCCCATCTTTTTCAAAGATGGGCCTACGCTCAGAACGAACGGATTGCTGGTGAGGTAGTACGGGCGTTCATCTGCGCGGGTCCATGCAATCAAGGAGAGTCAGGTGAGCGAGAAGATTTCCCCGTTGGCCGGCAAACCGGCACCCAAGTCGCTGCTGGTGGATATCGGCAAGCTGCTGGACGCCTATGCGGACAAGCGTCCGGATCCTTCCATCCCGGCGCAGCGCGTGGCGTTCGGCACGTCGGGCCATCGCGGTTCATCACTCGAATCCAGCTTCAATGAGTGGCATATCCTCGCGATAACGCAAGCTATTTGTGACTACCGAGTAAAGGAAAAGATCACCGGCCCGCTGTTCCTCGGCATCGACACCCATGCGCTGTCGCAACCGGCGAGCGACAGCGCGCTGGAAGTGCTGGCGGCCAACGGCATCACCACCCTGATCGCAAAGGGCGGCGAGTTCACGCCCACGCCCGCGATCTCGCACGCGATCCTCACCCACAACCGCGACCGCAAATCCGGTCTCGCAGACGGCATCGTGGTCACGCCTTCGCACAATCCGCCCGACAACGGCGGCTTCAAGTACAACCCGGTCAACGGCGGCCCGGCCGACACGCAGATCACCGGCTGGATCGAGCAACGCGCGAACGCCTATCTGGAGAAGAAACTGGATGGCGTGAAGCGCGTGACCCTGGACAACGCGCGCCGCGCCGGCACCACGCGCGAGCACGATTATCTCGATGCATATGTCGCTGATTTGAAGCACGCGATCGATTTCGACGTGATCCGGGATTCGGGCCTGCATTTCGGCGTGGACCCGCTCGGCGGCGCGGGCGTGCATTACTGGGCACCGATCGCCGAGCGCTATGGCATCGATCTTTCCGTGGTCAGCGAAACGGTGGACCCGCAGTTCGCCTTCATGACCGTGGACTGGGACGGGCAGATCCGCATGGATCCGTC
>Ga0134128_10006301_pt1 | contig 14384 bp, 17 predicted proteins | sample KB31754_FD_96462 | JGI IMG/M metagenome (GOLD analysis project Ga0134128, IMG submission 96462) | Terrestrial soil microbial communities with excess Nitrogen fertilizer from Kellogg Biological Station, Michigan, USA - KB3-175-4 | ecosystem: Environmental > Terrestrial > Soil > Unclassified ... | reverse complement strand
TCAACCTGACTCTAGAACTGAAGAGGTTGACGTGTCAACCTCTTCGATATCATCGAGGGTGTGACGAACGACGTCTGGCTCACCGAACGGGAGCAGCGCGCCTGGCGTGGCTTCATGGGGCTGCAAAACGAGGTACGCGCGCAGCTTTCCCGCCGACTGCAGCAGGAGACCGGCCTGTCGGGCGCCGACTACGATCTGCTAGTCGTCCTGTCGGAAGCGCCCAGCGGCCGGCTACGCGCATTCGAGATGGGTGCGCTCATCAAATGGGAGAAGAGCCGCCTGTCGCACCAGTTGACCCGCATGGCCCAGCGCGGTCTCATCGAACGGCAGGCGTGCACGGATGACAGCCGCTACGCCGAAATCGTCCTGACGCCGGTCGGCCGAGCCGCGATCGTCGAAGCTGCGCCCAAGCACGTCGCCCACGTGCGCGAAGTCTTCATCGACGTGCTGAGCCCCGAGCAGATCGATGCCTTCGCCGCCATAGCCGAGACGGTCCTGACCCGCCTCGACAACCAGCCCGACTGAGAGAGATCGTCTCCGGTAGCGGCGCGGGCGGCCAGGGGCCATCCTTGGTGTCATGCCCGCCGACCGTGACGCCCTGCTGCCGCCACCAGCTCCCAGGAAGCTTTCCAGCCAATATGAGATTTGCGTGGTTTGCCTGGGTAACATCTGCCGCTCGCCGATGGCAGAAGCGCTGCTCAGGGCGGAACTGGCGAACGCCGGGCTGGACAAGCGCGTCCGCGTGGAGAGCGCGGGCACCGGCGACTGGCACCTGGGCGAGCAGATGGATCGCGGGGCCCGAGCCGAGCTGGCCCGGCACGGGCTCGACGGGTCGGCGCACCGGGCCAGGCAGATCGGCCCCGACTGGCTTGACCGGTTCGACCTGTTGCTGGCCACCGACCAGTCCAACCTGCGCAACCTGGACCGGATGGCCAGGGGCCGGCCAGGAACGGACGGCCGGATCAGGCTGCTTCGGTCGTTCGACCCGCAGGCGCCGGACGGCGCGGAGGTACCCGACCCTTACGGCGAGGGCGCGGCCGCGTTCGGCAAGGCGTACAAACTGATCGACGCGGCGGTACGCGGGCTGGTCGGCGAGCTGGCGGAGCTGCTGGCTGGCGCTTCTAGTGATTGATCGGGCCGGGCTCTCGGCGACGATCGGAGTCGAAGTGCGCGAACTCCGCTCGATCGGCGGCGGCCACGGCGCCCGCCACTACCGAGCCAGGATCGCCGACGGCCGCGACCTCTTCGTCAAGTCCATCGCCGACCCATCGGCCGGCGACGCGAGCGCTCGCCTGGCTGCCGAAGCGGCCGGACTGCGCTGGCTCGGCGAGGCTGGTGCCGCACCAGTACCCGAGATTTTTTTCAGCGGTAACGCATTGCTGGCGCTGGTCTGGCTGCCGCAGGCCAGTCCCGACCGGGCGGCTGCCGAACGCTTCGGCCGCGACCTGGCCATGCTGCACGCCTTCGGCGCGGACTCGTTCGGTGCGCCCTGGCGGGGCTTCATCGCCAGCCTGGAGCTGTCGAATCAACCACGGGCGAACCAACCCGGTGACTCCTGGGCGCCCTGGTACGCGGAACACCGCCTCCTGCCGTACTGCCGGATCGCGCTCGACGCCGGCACTCTCGGACGCGCCGAATCGAAGCTGATCGAGTCGGTGGCCGACCGGATCACCGACCTGGCCGGCCCGGCCGAGCCGCCGAGCCGCATCCACGGCGACTGCTGGTCGGGCAACGTGCTGTGGTCGGCGGGCGGGGGTTCGGAGGGGGTCCCGCCCGCTGCGCCCCCCACCCGCCACCCCGATCGGCACTGCCGAGGCTGGCTCATCGATCCGGCCGCGCACGGCGGTCACCGGGAGACCGACCTGGCGATGCTGGACTTGTTCGGGCTGACTCACCTGGACCGGGTGCTGGCCGCCTACTCCGAGGTCGCGCCGCTGGCCGACGGCTGGCGGTCCAGGATCGGCCTGCACCAACTCCACCCGCTGCTCGTCCACGTCTGCCTGTTCGGCTCCGGGTACGTGGACGCGACTCTGGCGGCCGCAAGAGCGGCTCTGGCCGGGCGTTAGTCAGACAGACGCGCTTCGGGCGCCAGCGCCAGGCCGAAGCCGAACGTGGCGCCGCCGCCCGGGGTCGTGTCGACCCACACCCGGCCGCCGTGGGTCGAGATCATCGAGTTCACGATCGCCAGTCCGAGCCCGGTCCCGCCAGCCTTCCTGGTCCGTGACTTGTCCGTGCGATAGAAGCGCTCGAAGACGTGCTCGCGCTGCTCGGCCGACAGGCCGGTGCCGTGATCGGCCACCTCGAGGATCACCACCGGGTCGCCGGGACCGCCGAGCGGCGGCACCGGAGCCGGCACGGAGTCGGCGACCCTGATCGTGAGGTCGATCGGCGTGCCTTCTGGCGTATGGGTGATCGCGTTGTTCATCAGGTTGCCGACGACCTGGCGCAGGCCGACCTCATCGCCGATCACCAGCGCCGCTTCCGGCGAGGCGACGGTCAGGTTGATCGCCCGGTCCGGGGCGATCACACGCGCGTCGTGCATGGCATCGACGGCGATCCCGAGCATGTCGACGGTGCGGAACTCCAGCGATCGCTGCTGGTCGAGGCGGGCGAGCAGCAGCAGGTCATCGACGAGGACGCCCATCCTGGTGGCTTCCTGCTCGACCCGCTCGATCATGCGGTCGAGATCGAACGTGCTGTCGGCCGCGCCATTGCCGTTTGCCGCACTGCCTTTTACCGCACCGCCGTTGGGCGTGACCGGGGGAGTCTTGGGCCTGGCCTGGACTCCGCCTTCCGAGGCGTTCGATCCGAGTGGTGCGCTGGTCCCGCCGCGCTGGCGGTAATACTCGGCGTAGCCGCGGATCGCGGTCAGCGGGGTACGGAGTTCGTGACTGGCGTCGGCGATGAACCGCCGCATCCGAACCTCCGACCGGTTCGCCGCCATCGCCGCGTGCCTGGCGGCTTCCTCTGACCGTCGCGCCGCCTCCTCTGACGCCGTCCGGGCACGGAACGCCACCTCGATGTGCTCAAGCATCCGGTTCAGCGATCCGGCCAGGCGCCCGACCTCGGTGCGCTGGTCGGCCTGCCGGACCCGGCGGGTCAGGTCTCCGGCCGCGATCTGACCGGCCGTCCGCTCGATGTCGGTGAGCGGGCGCAGGCTCGCCTTCACCACGGCGAAACCCACCGCGGCCAGCCCGAGCAGCAGGACGGCACCGACGATCGCGTCGATGGCGGCGAGCCGGGCGATCGAGCCGTCGATGTCGCCGAGGTTGACCCCGACGATCAGCGTCCCGACCTGCCGTTCGCCAAAGACGCTGTAATACGGCGTCGGCAGCACCATGACCTCCCAGCGGTCGGTGCTGTCCAACCCGTGAATGGTGACGAGCTTGCCGGCATGGGCATTGACCCACGCGAGGCTGACCGGAACGTCAGGAAGGTCGGCACGCAGTGGCCGGCCGCCGAACGCGACCTGGGCTTCGAGTTGCCTGCCCTCGAGCCGCCAGGCGGTCACATAGGGACCGCCGATCCCAACCGTGCTCGGGTGCAGCTGGCCGCTTTGGGTGGAAGCGACCGCGAGCTGGAATTGCTGGCGGACCTCGGAGTCGGCCCGGTTGGTCAGGTAGTCGCGGAAGACGAGTACGCCCGCCACGCTGATGATGACCAGCGCCACTCCGACGAGGGCGAGCATGGCCGTGAGCACTTTGGTTCGCAGCGGCGTGCGGTCAGACAGCCGTCTGAGCCGGTCCCAGGTCTTGCGGGCGAAAGAGGGCGAGGCCATGCGGATACCGCCAAGTCAGGAAGCGGGCAGCCGCATGACGTAGCCGACTCCGCGCAGCGTATGCAGCAGGTGCGGTTCGGCTGTATCGATCTTGCGGCGCAGTACTGAGACGTAGGACTCGACGATTCCGGTGTCACCACGGAAGTCGTAGTCCCAGACGTGGTCGAGGATCTGCATCTTGGAAAGGACCCGGCCCGAATTGCGCATGAAGTACCTGAGCAGCTTGAACTCGGTGGGGGAGAGCTGCACCTGGGTACCGTTGCGCCAGACCTCGTGGCTGTCCTCGTCCAGTTCGAGGTCGGCGAAGGCCAGCCGGGGCGACGGCTCGATCGTGCCGCCGCGAGTACGGCGCAGCACCGCCTCGATCCTGGCGATCACTTCTTCGAGGCTGAACGGCTTGGTGACGTAATCGTCGCCGCCAAGGGTGAGGCCGCGGACCTTGTCCTCGGTGGAGTCACGTGCGGTCAGGAACACCACGGGGGTGCGGGTGCCGCCGCCGCGCAGCCGGTGCAGCACCTCGAAGCCGTCCATGTCGGGCAGCATGACGTCGAGAACGATCAGGTCGGGCCGGTGCCGCTGGGCCGCCTGGACCGCGTCGGTCCCGGCGGCGGCGGTCACTACGTCAAAGCCGGCGTACCGCAGGCTCGCCGCGAGCAGTTCAAGGATGTTGGGCTCATCCTCGACGACCAGCAGCTTCGCAGTCGGCTGCTGGCGCTCACTCACCGCAGTGCTCATGTCACCAGTATCGTTTACCAGCCTGAAGGTAACCTGAAGGCACGCTCTAACCGCCCTGAACTACCCCCAGGGGTTTCCCGCTCCGGGTCAGCCGGACTGCTTGGAGCCGGTGATCAGGGACTTGGGTACCGGCTTGCCGGCGTTGAGGTCGGTCGCGATTTCCTTCAGCTCGGAGGCGTTCAGCAGCAGGGCGTCCTGGCCGTTGACGAAGTAGTTCGAGTTCGCGATCGGTGCCGTGGTCGTGATCGGGTTCCGTAGCGCGAACGCCACGCCCAGCAGCTGGTACAGGCTGGTGCCATCGTCGACCTCAAGCGAGCCGGCGACACCGGAGGCGGCCGGCAGCGAGGAGAACGGGTTGAAGATCACGCCGTTGCTGGTCAGCTTCGTCAGCAGGGCCTTGAGGAAGATCCGCTGGTTCTGGATCCGCTGCAGGTCCTGGGTGTTGAAGGTGTGCCTGCTCCGGACGAAGCCGAGCGCGTGACCGCCGCTCAGCGTGTGGCAGCCCTTCGACAGGTGCAGCCCGGATGACGGGTCATCGAGCGGGGCCTTGAGACAGATCCGGACGCCACCGATCGCGTCGACGACTCGGACGAAGCCGCCGAACCCGATCTCCATGAAATGGTCGATCCGCAGGCCGGTGAGGTTCTGCACGGTCTCGGCCAGCAGCCTGGGGCCGCCGAAGGCGAAGGCGGCGTTGATCTTGTTGCTGCCATAGCCGGGGATCGGCACGTAGGAGTCACGCGGAATGCTCATCAGCAGTGGCTTGCCGCCGCCGGACGGAATGTGGACGACCATGATGGTGTCGGACCGCTGGCCGCCGATGTCGAATCCGGTCGAGAACTTCCTGATCTGCTTGTTGGTCAGCCCCTGGCGGCTGTCCGACCCGGTGATCAGCCAGGTCGTGCCGTCACCCTGGGCCGGGCGGCCAGAGTAGTTGAGCAGGACGCTCTTCCTGGTCAGCTTCGAGTCAAGCCAGAAATAGGTGGCGACGCTGCCGACCAGAGCCAGGCAGATCAGCACTACGAGTCCAAGCGCGATCGGCTTGGGCCGCAGCCACCGCCGCCAGCCGGTCCGGCGCGGTCCGCCGAACTGGGCCTGCGTCGCCCGACGGCTGCCCCGGCCACCGCCGCCGCTTGACGGCGGCGGCTGCGAGGGCCAGGCGTTGCCTCCGGGCGACCCGGATCCGCCAGCCCCGCCTCCAGCACCTGGAGCCCGGAGCGTGGGCGAGACGCCCGGCTGGGTCAGCTGATCAGCGTTGGAGTAGCTGCCAGGCGGCGAGGTCGCTCCTTGGCCGGCCGCCTGAAATCCGGCGCCGCCAGCGGTGGGTGGTTCAGCGCCGGCGCCCCCTGCGCCCGCTGCGCCTCGATACCAATCGTCAAATTCCGCCATGGCTACATGCCTCATCCGGTCGCGTTAGTGTCCTATCGTCTCTACAACAGGACGCTCCGGCAGCCAAATCGGCTGGCCCGATGCCGATTTTATTTGTCGTTGCCGATGCTTCCGCCCCACCAGATCGTCATCACCTCGCGGCCTGACGAGCCGAGGTCGGCGGGGTGGGCTGGATCGACCCCGGCTGTGACCAGCGCTGATTCGACGTCACCGGCCCGGTCGGGGGGCAGGCAGAGCCGGCGCCTGGTCACGTCCACCAGCTCGGCCATGCTCGGATAATCTCCGCCGCCTGGTCGTAGCCATTGCCGCCAATCGCAGCGCACGCCCATCGCGGCCAGGATCTCCAGGACATCGTGCGCCGTCGGACCGTTCGGGCGGCGCAGCCCGTGGAATTGGTACCAGAGCTCGTTCAGCGAGGTCAGCGGGTGCGTCATGGTCATCTCGACGACGACCTGGCGGCGGGCGTGGGTGGTCATCGCGGTCAGGAACGGCAGCAGGTCGGGCACGTTATAGGTGACGTGATGGCAGGTCACTACGTCGCTGGGCGGCAGCTGCTCGTCGTCGGCGGCCTGCGGCCAGACGCCGTTCACGCAGCGGAACGGCAACGAGCGCGCCTCGGCCCGCTCACCGAGCAGGTCGAGCATCTTCTGGTTCGAGTCGACCGCGGTCAGCTCGGTGGTGCGGGGCGCGAGCGGCAGGCTGGCCGCCCCGGCGCCCGAGCCGATGTCCAGGACGCTGCCGGGCGGATCGAGCGCCGCCCAGGCCTGCTCGAACGAAGCGCCCGCGGGTGCCGCGCTCAACTGGTCCGCTCTTCGAGCAAACACGCCGGTCGGCAGCACCCACGGCGACTCGGTGACCGAGGCGAGGATGTGCTCGGGGATGGCCCACGCGGCCAGCTCGTCGCGCCAGCGCGCGAGCAGGACAGGTAGCTGACCAGGGTTTTCGCTCATGTCAGGAGCTTACGGGCCAGATCGGCCGCTAAAAAGCCGAGTTCCTTGGCAGCTTGACCACGGAGACGAAGAAGTCATCGATCTGGCGCACCACGCTCAGGAAGCGCTCGAAGTCGACCGGCTTGGTGACGTACGCGTTCGCGTGCAGGTTGTAGCTGCGCAGCACGTCTTCCTCGGCATCGGAGGTAGTGAGCACCACCACCGGGATGCTGCACAGATCGGCGTCCGACTTGATCTGCTCAAGCACCTCGTGGCCGCCCATCTTGGGCAGGTTCAGGTCCAGCAGGATGAGATCGGGCCTGAGCGCGTCCGCATATTCCGCTTCTCGCCGGAGGTAAGCGAGCGCCTTCACCCCGTCGTTGACGACGTTGAGCTGATTGCGGACCTTGTTCTCCTCGAAGGCCTCCTTGGTGATGAGCACATCACCCGGGTCGTCTTCGACGAGCAGCACCTGGATCATGCTCCCCGCCTCACCATCAGGCGCCATCGCGACCCCCCTGGCGCGTTATCGAGCTCGGCAGCGTCCACCTTATGACGGTTCCCGGCTGGTCGGTCTGCTGGTCGTCGATCCAGATCTTTCCTCCGTGGAAGTCCACGATCTTCCGGCACAGCGCGAGCCCGATGCCGGTGCCCGGATAGGCGTCGCGCGGGTGCAGCCGCTGGAAGATCACGAAGACCCGCTCCCGGTAGCTGGGCTCGATCCCGATCCCGTTGTCCTTGCAGGCGAATTCCCACTCGCCGTTCTTCTGCTCGGCCGTGATCCTGATCACCGGCGGCACGTCCACCCGCCGGAACTTGATCGAGTTGCCGATCAGGTTCGCGAACAGCTGGATCAGCAGCCCGCGCTCACCGGGCACGGTCGGGAGGCGGTCCACGGTGATCATCGCGTCGCTGTCCTCGACCGCGGCCTCCAGTTCGGAGACGGCGCGGCCGGCCGCCTCGTTCAGGTCGACCGGCCCGAAGCTGGTCCCTGGCTGCCCGACCCGCGAGAACGCCAGCAGGTCGTTGATCAGCCCCTGCATGCGTTTCGCGCCGTCGACCGCGTAGGCGATGTACTGCTTGGCCCGCTCGTCGAGTTGCTCGGCGTACCTGTTCTCCAGCATCTGGCAGAAGCTGGCCACCTTGCGCAGCGGTTCTTGCAGGTCATGGGAGGCCACGTAGGCGAACTGCTCAAGCTCGCGGTTGGATCGCTCAAGCTCAGAGGCCTTGAACGAGACGTCGTCCAGGCTGTAGATGAGCTGACGCCGCATCGCCTCGACGTCGGCGGCCAGCTCGGAGAACTCGCGCGGGCCCGAGATCTGGACTTCATGGTTGAGGTCGCCCGAGGCGACGGTCTGGGTCTCCCGCCGGACCGACTCAAGCGGTCGGCGCACCCACCGCACCATCCCGGTCCAGGCCGCCACGCCGCCGATCAGGAGCAGCACCGCCCCAGACGCCGCCACGATCACCGTCGTGTCCGTCGCGTCGTGCAGTTGCGAGAGCGCGGCGTCGCGCTCGGCGAGCGCCTCGGTGTTGAAAGCGTCGAGGGCGCGGCGGAAATTGTCGAAGTCGTTCTTGCCGGTCACCTCGACTGTGTTCGACACGGTCCCGTGGTTCTTGACGGTACTGATCGACGGGATCGCGTAGGCGGTCGACCACTGGTCGGCGCGGGCGATCGCCGTATTCAGGTCGGCGCGCAGCTTGGGGTAGGGATCCGCGAACTGGTGCAGGGCTGTTTCGTTGCGCGCGGCTGCCTTAACCCCTTGGGTATAAGGCACCAGAAAGTCCGGCTGACCCTTGGTCAGCGCGAAGCCGCGGACGCCGGTCTCCTGGTTGATGTAGGAGTTGTACAGGTAGGCGCTGTACCGCAACGCCGGGTCGAGCCGGTTCACCTGCAGGTTGACCGCTTTGATCATCGAAGCCAGCGCGAGCCCGCCGACCAGGCAGCCGACCACGAGCAGCACGCCGGCCACCGCGAACACAAAGCCGAGCCGGCGCTTCAGCGAGAATCCGCGACCAGGGACGCTCGCCCGCGTCCTGGCCCAGATGCTGGCCGCCGCCTCCCGCTCGGCGGTCGCGGTTGGCCCGCCCGGCGAATCGGTCACGGGCGCCGCCCCACCACCAGCACGGCGACGTCGTCGGCGACCGCCTGGCCGTTGAGCCGCTCTACCTGCTTGACCAGGCTGTCGGGCAGCGACTCAGGGAAGTCGGGCAGGTCCTGCTGATCGGCCGACTCCGTGATCAGCTCGACCAGCCCGTCGACGCCGAGGATCTCCCGGCCCGGGCCGCCCCGGCCCTCGATCAGGCCGTCGGTGTAGAGCATCAGCGACCACTTCTCGCCCAGCGAGACCGGGATCGGCGCCCATTCGACATCGAACAGCCCAAGCGGCGGGCCCGGCCGGGCGTCGGTAAGCACTTTCGGCGAGGGACCGAGCACCACGGGCGGCGGATGACCAGCCAGCCGGAGGTTGCCGGTGCCGGTGCTCGCGTTCAGGTCGATCATCGCGACGGTCGCGAAGACCTCTTTCCTGTGCCGTTCGCGCTCGAGCACTTCCTGCAGGCAGGCCAGCGTCTGGTGCGGTTTGCGCCCGGAGAGCACCAGCGTCCGCCAGGCGACCCGCAGGCACACGCCCAGCGCGGCCTCATCCGGCCCGTGACCGGCAACGTCGCCGATCAGCATGTTCAGCGTGCCGTCGTCGAGTTCGATCAGGTCGTAGAAGTCGCCGCCCAGAAGGGCCTGGTCGCGGCCTGGCCGGTAGCTCAGCGAGTGGTACAAGGTGGAGTCGTTCAGGATCGGCACCGGCAGCAGCCCTCGTTCGAGCCGGGCGTACTCGGCCTGGCGGATCGCGGCCTCGTGCAACTGGCGCGCCGACTCATCGGCACGCTTCCGCTCGATCGCATACCTGATGCACCGGCCGAGCATGGTGCCGTCGACCTGGCCCTTGATCAGGTAATCCTGAGCGCCCGCGGTCACCGCGCCGATGCCGAGTGACTCATCGTTCGCGCTGGTCAGCACCAGTACGGCCGCGTCGGGAGCGAGTTCGAGCACCCGGCGCAGCCCCTCGAAGCCCTGCGAGTCCGGCAGGCCGAGATCCAGCAGCACGCAGGCCGGTGACTTGGCCAGCTCAGGTACCGCGGCACCGATGCTCTGCTGCCACGTCAAGGAGATCGCAAGGCCCGTATCGTGCAGGAGTTCCCTGGTCAGCAGCGAGTCAGCCTCGTCGTCCTCGATCAAAAGCAACGAGACCTCAGACGCATTCGTCCCGTTTGCCGTTCCTATCCGGAACATCCTGCCTATTCCTCGCACGCTGTCGCTGGTCAGTTCGTCGACCCGCAGCATACTCGCGTACAGCTCTATTGCGATCAGTCCGACTGGCAGGCGATTGTCCGGCGTGAAACCTGCGGGACGAAGGCTCGTGACCAGGCCAGTGTTCACTGCTCCATGAATTCTTCAATCGTCACCGGCTCGATCTCCTCGGTGGGCGCGTTCGGCGTCTCGGGTGCCTCAGGGGCGGTCCTCGGAGCCGGCACTCCCGCAACATCCGGAGCAGGTGATGCCGACCCGGAAGAGACCAGCTGGCGAGCCGGTCGCCGGCGCTGAGTCGGCCGGCGTCGACTTGCCCGCGAAACCTCGGGCGAGCCGCGCACGATGACCCTCCGGCGCAGCCACTCGCGGTTGTTGCGAGGCAGGCTCAGACCGATGGCACCCGTGGCCATCAAGATCCATCCGACTACCTGAATGTTCAGGAAACCGGGGGTTGCGGTGACGGCGAAGGCGAGAATCGCGCCAATCGCGATGACCGTCAGGCTTGTCGCTATTTTCATCTGTCTCTAGCCGTTCTACGTGGCCTTCCCGGGCTGGCCGGGTTAGGTTCGGCTCCCACCGCCGGCGCGGCGAGACAACAACAGGTCGCCGAGCGGCACTCTGTTGCTGTCGTCACGGGCCAGGTCGGCAGTCGCCGCTTCGACGACAATCGATCCGCGGGTGACGACGATCTTGATTTGCCTGGCGAGGTTGGCGCGGCGCTTGGGGCCGAACGCGAACCACAGCCCGGCGACTCCTCGGCCGATCAGGATCAGGCCGATGGTCTTGAGGTTCAGAAAAGACGGCTGGCCGCTGACGGCGAATAGCAAGATGCCGCCAGCCGCCAGCCACCAGAACGACTGTTTCACCTGCTCACCAGCGATACCAGCGCCCCGTGCGCTCAGGTCCTCGCAGCACGAAGCCCAGCAGCCAGGCGATCAGCACGATGATGGCGATCCACCACAGCAGGTGTGCTGCGAAACCGAGTCCGAACAGCAGCAGCGCCAGTAGCAGGACTGCGATGATTAGAAGCATGATGGCCGTTCCTTCCGTCGGTATGGGAGTTCACACTGCCCCGCTCACGGCTGTTAAACATGGCATGGTCGGTAAGCCCCAAGGCCGGAAGATCTTCGCGTTTACGGCACCGATTCGGAGGTAGTTTCCGGTTCGCCGCGTGGCTTGGCCGCCAAGCACGCAAGCTCATGCCCGCGCGGCGGGGGCGGTCATGGCGACCGCCCTTTACTGAACCGGAAGAGGCTGCCATGAAGATTGGTGCGATCATTCTTGTTATCTGGCTCATCATCGGCGCTATCGCCGGAGCGCAGCGCGGCTACTACAACGGCGACGTGTCGTGCGCGCGGGCGGGCACCATCATCGTGACGATCCTGGCCGGGCCGCTGAACTACGTCGGCGTGAACCCGAAGATCCACTGTCACGTGCCGCAGCCGAGCAAATAACGTGGCCGAATTCCCGCCTATCGCGACAGACTGCGTAGATGCGACGAGCCTTCGCCCGAGCATTGGATGAGCTTGACGAAGAACAGTCTCAGGCGCTCTACGGTCCTTGGGACCCGCTTCAGCCGGGGCAGGTCGCCGAGTTGCTCGCGGGATCGGGAGTTCGCTGGTGGATCGCCGGCGGCCGGGCGGCCAGAGCAGGATCGGCGGCCCGGCCGCACGACGACACCGACGTGGCGGTGGACGCCGGAAACCTCGGCGCCCTGCGTGAGCACCTGGCGGACTGGCACCTGTGGGAAGCGCACGACGGGACGCTCCGGCCGTTGCTGCCGCAGGACACGCCGCTCAAGGGACGCGAGCAGCTGTGGATGCGGCGCGATTCGACTCGGCCCTGGCGGCTGGACATCCTGTTCGACTTCAGCTCCAGCTACGGGCCCGATGAGTGGGTGTTCAAGAAGGACCAGCGAGTTCGGGTGCCCTGGGACCGGGCCCTGCAGGTCATCGACGGGATCAGCTACCTGCGTCCCGAACTGGCGTTGCTGCACAAGGCCCACCTGGACCGGCCGAAGGACCGGGCGGACCTGGCCGCCGTTCGTCTGAGGCCCGAGGTGCGCGCCTGGCTCGCGGATACGCTCGATCAGGTTGGCCGGCATCAGTGGGCCGAACTCGCCAGGCTCGGGGAAACCCCGGGGGCGAGTTAGCCGCCCCCCGGGAGAAGACCACCGCAAAGCTTTCTCGCCAAAACTCGGTTGTGAATTTTGAGGTTATTCCGCGGTGGGTAGAAAACCGTCATGGTGAACGCTCAGGGCGCATGGGAAAAACTGAAGCTGGGTAACGAGCACTGGGTCGCCGGGAAACTTGAGCACCCGAACCAAACCGTCGAGCGGCGAGTACAGACAGCCAAACACCAAGATCCATTTGCCGTGGTGTTTGGCTGTATTGATTCGCGGGTCCCGCCGGAAATCGTATTCGACCAGGGGATCGGCGACCTGTTCGTGATCCGGACCGGCGCCCAGGTGCTCGACCAGGGCATCGTGCTCGGCAGCGTCGAGTTCGGGCCCAACGGGTACCCGTCGGCCCGGTTGATCGTCGTGCTTGGGCACACCGAGTGCGGGGCGGTCACTGCCGCCTACGATCATTTCAAGAACGGTACGTACGTGCCCGAGTACATCACCGCGGTTGTCGACGCGCTCCGTCCGGCGTACCTCGAAGCCGAGGGCAAGCCTGGCGACCCGATCTTGAATATGGTGCACGCTCAGGTCCAGCTCACCGTCGACAAGTTGACGGCCGATCCGCTGCTCGCGGAGTTGATCAAGGAGCAGGGGCTGCAGATCGTGGGCGGCGTGTACCACCTGGTAACCGGCCGTGTCCAACGCCTCGACGAGCCTGACCCGGCCTGAGGGCCGACTGCCCCGACCTGTTTGCAATCGTTCGCAGCGTCGCCGAACCGGCAATTTGGCCGTTGTGCGGGCTGAAGGTGTCCGCCGTAGGCGCCGCCCGAGTGGCGCGAGCCCGGAGCGCGAGTCACATCAGCCACTGCAGGCTCGTAAGTTAATTCGCGCCGCACGGGCCTCGTCATCCCAGTTCCGTCGGCCGCTTCGCCGGGCGTCTTTTCCCGGGTTGCGCGCTCTTTTCCCGGGTTACGCACCAGTTAACTATCCCAAACCATGACAAAGATTGTCCCTAACCCGGTAAAAGACGTCCTAACCAGGGAAGAGTGATCCGCAATCCGGGAAAAGACCTGTCCGGCAGGGGGCTTTGATGCGGTAGCTCGGATGGCCGGCGATCGGTTTGATCTACTCGGGGACGGCCATTTCGCCTAGGCGGGACCAGTCGTCTTGCTCGACCACGAAGTTAATGATCTTGGGGGTTTCGGCGAGGTGGGGCGGCATTGTCTGCTGTGCCTTCTTGAAGTGGTCGGACTGCACGTGCGCGCCGCCGGCGTCGCCGTCGCGGAACGCTTCGACCAGGACATACTCATTCTGGTCTTCGACGCTCCTTGACCAGTCAAACCACAGGCAGCCCGGCTCGGACCTGGTGGCCTGCGTGAACTCGGCGGCGATCTGGGGCCACTGGTCCGCGTACTCGGGCTTGATCTGGAACTTGGCGGTGATGAAGATCATCGGGCTCCTGCTTCCGTGACGGGCATGCCGGACTGTCGGTTCTATCCTGGTCGCTTTCTATCCTGCTGGCCTTCGGGACGGTTCGGCGGGCCGGATGGTTCAACTCAGCGGGCAGTCGCCGCAGAGCCCGCCGGAATGGGTGCGGTAATACAGGCAGCAGCTGCGGCGGGTGAAGCCCGGCTCGGCTGCGGTCAGGGTGCCTGAGCCGTTCAGCTGCGGTTCGGCCAGGGCGCGGACGGCGAATGGACGCCAGCCGCCAGCCAGCCGGCGATCGAGCAGGCGCAGGCCGCTGATCAGGGCCGAGGCGGCGTTGCCGGTGAGCAGGTCGGCGGACAGGTGCACGCGGGCACGGATCGCGGTCGCGAGCGGGTGCAGGTGGGCGGTGAAGCTCTGGACTAGCAGCTGGGCGAGCAGGGGTCCGGCCGGTCCTTGCCAGCCGGGGCCGGGCGGGAGGCCGAGCTGGATCATTTCGGCGGCCGGCTCGCGCCAGTTCAACTCGCCGGTCGGCACGGCCGGAACGCAGCCGCTGGTGGCCAGGCAGCCGAGCTGAGGCGACAGCAGGCGGGCCGCGTACCCCTGATAGAACAGCGACGCCGCCACCCGGCGCTCGCAGCCGCCGAGCCTGGCCTGGACCGCGTCCAGCAATTCGTCGAGCGGACCGCCGGCGCCCCC
>Ga0134128_10006298_pt1 | contig 14386 bp, 15 predicted proteins | sample KB31754_FD_96462 | JGI IMG/M metagenome (GOLD analysis project Ga0134128, IMG submission 96462) | Terrestrial soil microbial communities with excess Nitrogen fertilizer from Kellogg Biological Station, Michigan, USA - KB3-175-4 | ecosystem: Environmental > Terrestrial > Soil > Unclassified ... | reverse complement strand
GGCGACGTGATTGCCACCGGAACGCCGGCCGGCGTCGGGGCCGGCCGCGGCGACAGCGGCGAGTTCCTCAAAGCCGGGGATGAGGTGAAGGTCGAGGTGCAGTATGTTGGTATCTTGACCAACCGCATGGTGGCGGCGTCGTAACGCTCGCGGCATTGCGCGGGGCATGGCAGCGAGTCATGCTCCGCGCAATGAGCACCGAATGGCCGGCGACGGCGCCGAAAACCCGCACGGATGATGAAGCCGATGCGGGTTATCGCGTCTTTGTCCGCGACCTGGTTCTTCCCTGCAGCATCGGCATCTATCCGCGCGAGAAGGGTCTGCGGCGGCGGGTTCGGGTCAACGCCGAGATCCAGGTCGCGGCGCCTTTGCCGAGCAGCGACGATTTCGCCGATGTGGTGAATTACGAGACCATTGTCGCCGGTATCAAATCGATCACCGAGGCAGGGCATATCAATCTGGTCGAGACGCTCGCCGATCGCATCGCGACGCTTTGTCTGGCCGATCATCGCGTCAGCGCGACCCGTGTGATGGTCGAGAAGCTCGATGTCTGGCCGGAAACGGAAAGCGTCGGCGTCGTCGTCGAGCGCAAGCGTCTCTAATCGCTAAGCACCTTCCGCGATTGCCTGCCAGACGGCGACGGCCTGCTTGGTGTCCGTGACGTCGTGAACCCGGAGGATCTGCGCCCCTTGGCGCAGCGCTTGCAGCGCGCCGGCGATCGAGCCGGGCAGCCTTTCCTCAACCGGCGCGCCGTCGCTGAGCCGGCCGATGGTCGATTTGCGCGATATACCGACCAGCAAACCACAGCCCAGCGTGTGCAAGAGGGTGAGCCGCGCCAGAATTTCGAGATTATGGGCGATGGTCTTGCCGAAACCGATTCCGGGATCGACGACGATGCGATGGCGCGGAATGCCGGCCGCCTCGCAGGCCGCAACGCGACGCGCGAGGTAATCGGCGACATCGAGCGATGGCGACACATAATGCGGCGCGCGCTGCATCGTGCCGGGCTCGCCGCGCATGTGCATGAGAACGACCGGCGCGCCGGTCTTCGCAGCGGTGTCGAGGCTGCCTTCGCCTTCGAGCGCGGAGACGTCGTTGATGATGCGCGCACCCCAAGCCAGCGCTGCCGCCATCACTTTGGCGTGGCGCGTGTCGACGGAGAGCACGGCGCCAGCTTCGGCAAGAGCGCGCACCACCGGCTCGAGGCGGCGCAGTTCTTCCTCCTCCGAGACGGGAGCGGCCCCAGGACGCGTCGATTCTGCGCCGATGTCGATGATGTCGGCGCCGGCTCCGTGCATCGCGCGGCCGCGAGCGATCGCTGCTTCGGTTTCGCCCGCGCTCCCCCGATAAAAACTGTCCGGCGTTGCATTGACGATACCCATGATCAGCGGCCGATCGAGCGGCAGGCCCGCCCAATGACAGCGCGGCTCGCTGGCACGAGCGAGCTGGGTCTCGATGCGCGAACGCCGCAGCTCGTCGAGCTGGCTCGCCCAATACTGTACGCGCCGCACTGGCGCGAGCACGGCGGTGACGCTGCCGCCTTGCCGCCCCATCACTTCGATCTGGGTAAAGGCGCTGTTACCGCCTGCGAGCGGCAGGGCAATGCCCTGCGCGATCGCGCTGCGCGCCGCGCCGCCGGTGAGAAGCGCGTCGGGGCGCAGCCATATTTCCGAAGCCGTAGCGTCGATCGCTTCAAGCGCAGGGGTTAGAGCGCGCGCTCCGTCCGATCTTTCCGTCATGGACACATTCTGCCAAATCCGCAGGCCGACGTCAGGCGCGGGTGCGAGCGGAGGAGGGGTAGGGTTGTTGTTGGCGCGCCCGATATCCATATGTCGCCCCGAACGCCTTATGGCGTTTTCCTCCCTGAACTTGAGGCCGCGTTCTTGCGGCCTTTTTTCGTGTTTTCAACGACTTCATCGCCCCAAGCCTGGGCACGTCGTTCCTTAATCTTTCGGTAACCCTACCCCGCCACACTCGGGGCATGATTTCATTCTGGACCAGCATGCCGACAAGTTTGGCAGGCGAAGCGATCTTGGCGCTCTATGTCTTCGCCCTGGTCTTTGCCGCCCTAAGCGATCTCGTCAGCCTCCGCATCCCAAATTGGCTTACAGGGGCGCTGGCGCTCGGTTTCCCCCTCGCGGCATTGATCGCGGGCACCGGCCTTTCCGATCATGCCGTCGATTGGCTGTCCCATATCGAAGCGGGGGCGGCGGTGTTCGCCGTCGGCACGATGCTCTTTGCGTGCCACATTCTCGGCGGGGGCGATGTCAAGCTGCTGGCGGCTATGGCGCTTTGGTGCGGCCTCCATCTGGTCGTGCCCCTAATCTTCCTGACGGCAGTCATCGGCGGTGTGTTCGGGCTGATCGTGCTCGGGCTGCGCCAGCCGCTGGCGCAGACGGCGATGCTCGCAGTCCTCCGACGCGCGCCTCTTTTCCTTCATTCGAAAACGCCGATCCCTTATGGCATTCCGATCGCGATCGCCGGTGTGATGCTCGCGCCGCATCTGCCATTCCTCGCCTGATGCGCGCCAGTCTGACAATTGCGTCCGCTGTGACGCTGTTGCTACTGCCCACGGCAGCTTTCGCTTCTTGTACCGCGAGCCTCGGCGCACCCGCTTTCAGCGTCGCCATGATGGATCCGCCGGTCAACTATCGTTTCGATCTCGACAGCGCGGCGCTCGCGAAGATCGCGCGTGAAAATGGCATGCCGCGACTCAAAGGCGAGATTCCCTTCGGGCTGACGATCGGCCGCTACGACCTCGAAGTTACGATCGATACCGATACGACGGTCGACGGGAGCGGATATTGCGCACAGCTTCATGCCGCCCATGTCGAGATCGGGTTGAAGCAGCTCGACGTCATCGTCGATCGCCGCTTTGCCGCTGGCTCTTGTGAGCGCCAGGCGGTCCTTGATCACGAAAGACAACATGTGGAGGTCTTCCGCGAAGCGGCGCGCCATTATCTACCGGCATTGGAGAGCATTCTCGCGCAGACACTTTTGCCGTTCGACCTGCATGTCGCGGATCGCGAAGCGGCTCGGGCGGCCTATCTCGGACCGATCACAGACTCGCTTAAGCCGGTTTTTGTGGCGATCAATGATCGCGCGCGCAATGGAAACACAGGGCTTGATGAACCAGACAGTTACGCCGCCGTCTTCAAGCGCTGCGATCATTGGTAACTCGGACAATTTGTCGCGGTCTTTAACACTCGATTTCGCACGTTTGACGATCAACAAGCGGGACTGTCGCGCTGCTTGGCATAGACAAGACTGCAATTCGGCAGTCTCCGCTAAACGTGGCAAAGCGGAGCCTCCGTTTGGATGATTGGGTGGGATGCATCTCGATTCGAAGACATCTCATTGTGATCACACCTCGAATCAGCTTGCCACGGCAACATTGAACGATTAGGGTCCGAACTTGGTGAATGGGTGCAGAATAGAAGGAGGTCGCACGGGTCAGGCTGCAAACTTTGTCGTAGCCGGCCGTAGTGTGCAAAAACCTCCATTCGCCAATGAGCCCTAGATGGGCCGCAGTCGGTGGCAGTGCTTGCGCGAGCAGCACGTAGTGCGAAGACGGTAGCGGGGGGCGCGTGGCGAAAGTATCTCGGCTTCTCGGGGAGAAGCTATTTCCCGAACGGCGGTTGCTCTTGCAGAGCACCAGCGGCGTGCGCCACTTGGCGCTGCCGGGTTGGGTTCAGGCGATGTTGCTCGCAACATCGCTCGCGACCATTGGCGCGGTGGCATATCTGTGCGCCGGCTTCATCCATTTGCGCGATACAATCGATCGCCGCTCGGCCGATGTGACGCTGCCCGCAGCGCCAACTGTCACTCAGCCGCAGCCGCCAAGCTTCGCGGCGGCGCTAGCTGCGACGACGCCCGCATCGAATACACTCGCGCCGAGCGCCGATTCGGCTCCGCCGGATACAGTGTCCGATGAGCTCGCGGCGCTTCATCAGCAGCTTGCCACGCTGAACCAGAATTACGCCGACGCGCGCGCCGATTATCAGCAGGCGACCGACAAGCTTGCCGCATTAATGCAGCAAAACAGCCAGCTCCAATCCCAGCTCGCGGACGCCAACGCACGTTCGAAGACGCTGCAAGATGCGCGCGAACAAGCGGAGCACCGCGCCAAGGCGAGCGAGCAGGCGCTGAACAGCAAAGCCGGCAATTCGGAGCAGCTCGCGAAGAATCTGGACGCCGCGCGAAACGAATTGCAGCAATCCGAGATCCGGCGCACCTCGCTGCAAAATCGGGTGCAAGAGCTGCAGATGGACCTGCAAGCAGCACAGGCGCGCGCCAATCAATCGGAAACACGCAATCCGCAGGTTGCCGCCGACCCGCTGCGCACACCGCCGGCGCCGGCCGTGGCCCAGCCCGTTGCGCCGGAAGTTGCCCCGCCAGAGCGCAAGCCAGTGGCAAATGGCGTGCCACATTCAGAGAATAGCAGCGGGAAATCGTCCGAGCTCGAGCGACTGCTTGCTTCGACAGGGCTCGATATCGATCGTCTCCTACGTGGGCTGGGTGGCAGCACGTCCGGCGAGGGCGGGCCCTATATCGCGCTGGGCGATCCGCGCGCCGCCGCGCTCGATCATCAGCGGCTCGAGGAGCTGAAGAAGCTGGCGAAGAATCTGCCGCTTGCGTCGCCGCTTAATCAGTATCAGCTCGGGAGCGATTACGGCGCCCGTGTCGATCCGATCAATCACAAAGAATCTTTCCATCCCGGGCTCGATATGGACGCGGCTTACCGCAGCACGGTCTACAGCACCGGCCTGGGTACCGTGATTTTTACGGGCAATATGGATAGCTACGGAAAGGTTGTTGAACTCGATCACGGTCACGGAATCATCACGCGCTACGCGCATCTTCACCGAATATTAGTTGCCAAGGGTCAGAAAGTGGGACTGCATACGCCGATCGCGGAGCTCGGCAGTACGGGTCGCAGCACCGGCCCGCACCTGCATTACGAAGTTCGCGTCGACGGCCAAACGGTCGATCCCGCCAAATTCATGCAGGCAGGCAAGAATGTGGTTCAAGTCAGCGGCCAGCAGTAGCGTCGGCAGCACAAGCACCCGCCGCACTGCGCCCTCGATCCTCAGCGAAGGCTTCCGCGCCGACGGCAATATTGTTTGCCCTGGCGAAATCCACATCACCGGCACGCTGATCGGCAACATCGTTGCCGGCAAGATCACGCTGGGCGCGTCAGGCTCGGTCAACGGTTCCGTCGAGGCGGAGACGGCGATCATCAACGGCGCGCTGCAAGGGCGGCTGGTCGCGGCCGATGTAATCCTCGGGCGATCGGCGCAAGTTCAGGCCGACATTATTTATTGCTCGATGCGCATCGAGCCCGGTGCCATATTTGAAGGCTACAGCCGGCGCGTCGAACGCGAGCATCTCGCCGATGCCGAGGGCAAGCAGCTCCTGCCAGCGATGAAATCGCTAAGCCCAGCCCAGAATACCGGTGCCGCTGCGCCGGCTCACGCCGGCGAATAGCGCGGCCGAATCTTTTTCTTTTCGCTTTAGCTGAGCGCGGCGGTGAACACCGCGGGATCGACATTGCCGCCCGAAGCGATGATCGCCACGGTTTTGCCCCCGACCTCGAGTCTGCCGGATAGGATCGCTGCCAAAGCGGCCGCGCCGCCCGGCTCCAGCACCAGCTTATACGCGGAGAACGCCACCGCCATCGCGCGGCGTACCTCATCGTCGGTGACAGCGATGCTGCCGGCGAGAAGCCGCTGCGCCAACGCAAACGTGATCTCGCCCGGGGTCGGCGCAAGCAACGCGTCGCAAATTGACCGCGCTGACGGATCATTGGCGAGGCGCTTACCGGCTTCGAGCGAGCGCCGGAGATCATCGAGCTGCGCCGGCTCGGCAGCATAGACGGCGGCATTGCCTTGCTCGGCCGATAGTCCGAGCGCGCAGCCGGTGACGAGCCCGCCGCCGCTGCAGGGCGCGATCAGCACGTCGATGTGCCAGCCGTCGCGCTGCGCCTCCTCTGCGATCTCGAGTCCGATCGTGCCCTGACCGGCGATGACGCGCGGATCGTCAAAGGGCGGCAGAATCGCCGCGCCGCGCTCGATCGCAATACGCTGCGCGATCTCCTCGCGGCTCTCGCGATAGCGGTCGTAGGGCACGATCTCGGCACCGTAGAAACGCGTGTTCGCGACTTTGATCGCCGGCGCGTCGGCCGGCATCACGATCGTCGCAGGCATGCCAAGCAGTTGCGCGGCCGCCGCAACGCCTTGCGCGTGATTACCCGACGAATAGGCGACGACGCCGGCGCGGCGCGCGTCCGGGTCGAGCTGCGACAAAGCGTTATAGGCGCCGCGGAATTTGAATGAGCCGGTGCGCTGTAGACATTCTGCCTTCACGAGCACGCGGGCGCCGAGTTGGGCATCGATTTGCGGCGAGGAAAGGAGCGGGGTCAGCACCGCTTTGCCGCGCAGCCGGGCCGCCGCTCTGCGGACGTCATCGACATCCGGGAGCGTCGGCGCCGTCATTCCTCAGCGCTTCAGATCGGTGGCGAGGGAGAGCGTCGGCAAAGAGGTGCCGAGGCGGAAACGGTAGACCTGCAAATTCTCGAGAACGCGCTGCACATAGTTGCGCGTTTCCGTGTAGGGAATGCGCTCGACCCAGTCGATGGGGTCGACAGCCGCGTTGCGCGGATCGCCATGATCGACGATCCATTGATGGACCCGCGCCGGGCCGGCGTTATAGGCCGCGACCGCGAGCACGTAGGATCCTGCAAAATTATCAACCAGTGAATCGAGATACGCACGGCCGAGCGTGACGTTATAGGCGACGTCGCTGGTGAGGCGCTGGCGCGAGAAGGGCAAGTGCAGCAACTGCGCGACCTTGTTCGCCGTGGCGGGCATCAATTGCATCAGACCCATCGCGCCGGCGCTGCTGACGGCGCTGTTGTCGAAGGCGCTTTCCTGGCGCGTCATCGCCAGGACCAACGGTGCTTCGATATTCCCACCGGGCGGCAGATTGGCGACGGGATAGCCTTCATCCATCAACGTGACGCCGGCATAACTGGCACGCTTGGCGGTGAAGACCGCGATATCGGGACGGGCGACAGCGCGGGAGAGCCGTGCGGTGAGCGCGTAATCCGCCGCTGTCTTCGCCTCCTCGGTGATGCGCTTCAGGAAAATGCCAAGATCGTCGGTATCGCCGATTTGCGCGAGATCGCGAACCAGCCGAACCAACTCGTTGGCCTCGAACGCCTGGACCTCGATCGAGGTCGGGTTGGGCTCGTTCACCTTGAAAGTGGCGGCGGTGGCGCCGAGATGCGCGGCGGCCAACTGGCCGTAATAGGTGGTGAGGAAAGGCGCTCCCGTCTCGTACCAGGTCGCGGCGAGCGGCTTATTGCCCATCGCCTCGGCGGCGCGCGCCGACCAATACGCGCCGCGGGAAAGACTGATCGGCAAGGTGACGGCGTGGTAGAGATGAACGAAGTGGTTATAGGCGGTCGCGGGCTGCTTGAGGTCGCGCAGCGCGATCCAGCCAGCGAGGAATTCGAGCTCGGCGAAACTCGGACCGCTGCTGAGGCCGCTATTCGAGGCGAGGCGATAAGCGCGCGCGGCCTGACCGTCATCGAGCAAGCGGCGCGCGATGATCAGCCGCTCCGATGCCCAAGCTTCGGGCCGCACAAGATCAGCGGGCGGATGCTCGAGGATCGCTGCCGCGTCGTCGTCGAGATCCTTGTGGCGGCGCCAGCGCATCCGCTCGAAGAGAAAGCCCGGATCGCTTTGCAGGCGCGCCGGCACGCGCGCAATCAACCGCTCGACGCCCGGTGCCATCGCCGCGAGGCCGAGCCGCGCTTGCGCCAGTGCGGCGGTTTCCGGTCCCACATGCTTGAGCATGTGCTTGGCTTCGTCGGTCTGGCGATCCCAGAGCAGCCGATCGATCCGGCGCGCATTGTCCTCGCCGCGCAGCACGTCGTGATAGCGCTCGAGCATGAATTTTTCTTCGATCGCGCTGTAATCGCCGGCGATCCAGGCTTGGCGGATCAGGCGCTCGGCATCGGCGCGGCGCCCGGATTGCATCCAAATCTGCGCCAGCCGCAGCTGCGCGGCCGGAAGGATCGGCGGGTGCGCCTGGAACCAGGGGATGAGTTGCGCGTCGCTCGCGGTCCCGATCGTTTCCTCGGCGCGGGTTTGCAGCAGCTTCTGGCTCGGCCAGTTGGGATGCGAGGCGAGGAAGCTTGAAATGTCGCTGAACGAGGCGCCCGAGCCCTTGCGGGCATAATCCAGAAACGCGAGTGCCTGGGCCGGCAGGCGATCATGCGCCGGCGCGGCAAGCGTCTCCGCCGCGTTCCAATCACCGCGTTTCATCGCAGTGAATGCCGCCGTATAAATCTGCCGGTCGCTTTCGCTTAGCGGCGCTGCCCAGGCCTGACTGCTGGCTCCCCCAAACTCCATTGCCAGGGCCAGCATTGCCAGGATAGGCAGTGCCAAGGTCCGTATGAGACCGATCACTTCCTGATTCCCGCCGAGTATTCATATTACCGAGAAGCGGTAGCGGAACAATGAATTTCCCGGCGGTTGCCGCTGTTAACACTATGGCCTATCGTCGCACAAGCGCCCGAAACGCGCGGCGGGAGAAATAAATGCTTAACGGATCGCTGGTTGCGCTCATTACGCCCTTCCGGGACGGGAAAGTGGACGAAAAGGCGTTCCAAAGCTTTGTCGACTGGCAGATCGGGCAGGGCACAGAAGGGGTCATACCCTGCGGAACTACCGGCGAGTCGCCGACTCTGAGCCATGCGGAGCACAAGCGAGTCGTCGAACTCTGCGTCGAAGTGGCGAAGGGCCGCGTGCCGGTGGTGGCTGGGACGGGCTCCAACTCGACAGCGGAGGCGATCGATTTCACGCGTCACGCCAAACAGGCAGGCGCCGATGCCGCGCTCGTGGTCACCCCCTATTACAACAAGCCCACCCAGGAAGGGCTTTACCAGCACTACAAGGCGATCACCGAGGCGGTCGACCTGCCGATCATCATCTACAACATCCCTGCACGTTGCGTCATCGATATGAGCGTCGCGACGATGACGCGACTCGCCAAGCTGCCGAACATCGTTGGGGTCAAGGACGCAACCAACGATCTTGCGCGGCCGCTACGCACCCGCGCGGCGATCGGGCCCGAATTCTCGATGCTTTCGGGCGAGGATGTGACCGCGATCGCATTCATGGGGCAGGGCGGCGATGGCTGCATCTCGGTCACGGCGAATGTCGCACCGCGCGCCTGCGCCGATATGCATCAGGCTTGGCGCCGCGGTGAGACGGCGACGGCCATGAAGATCAACGAACGGCTGCTGCCGCTGCATGACGCGCTCTTCTGCGAGACCAGCCCGGCGCCGGTGAAATACGCCTGCTCGTTGCTCGGCAAGTCGACGTCGGATGTGAGGCTCCCGTTGGTGCCGGCAAGCGCGCAAGCGCAAGAGCAGGTCCGCACGGCGATGCGCTCCGCCGGCGTGCTCAACTAGCGCTATGGGCGCGGCATGGCGCTGCGCGGAGACGAGAAGTATGTCGCGCTCAATCGTCGCGCGCGGCACGACTACCTGATCGAGGATACGCTCGAAGCCGGGATGCAATTGACCGGCACCGAGGTGAAGGTGCTGCGCCAGGGGCTTGCCAGCATCGCCGAAGCCTATGCGAGCGACGAAGGCGGCGAGATCTACCTCATCAATGCGAATTTTCCCGTCTACCCGGCCGCGCGCTTCAATCACGAACCGCGGCGCAAGCGCCGCCTGCTGCTGCATCGCCGCGAGATCAACAAGCTGTTGGGTGCGATCAAGCGCGAGGGCATGACGGTGATCCCGCTCGCGATCTATTTCAACGAGCGTGGCCGCGCCAAGCTCGAACTCGGTCTGGCCAAAGGCAAGCGCAAAGCCGATAAGCGGGAAGCCGAAAAGCAGCGCGACTGGCAGCGCAGCCGCGCGCGCATCATGCGCGCGCACAATATTTAGCGCTCGAGCGTTTTCCGCAGCTCTTTGAACACCGCTTCGAACATCGAAGTCGTCAGCTTGCCGGTATTCGTGTTGTAACGCGAGCAGTGATAGCTGTCGGCGAGAAGCTTGCCGTCGGAGAGCGCGTGAAGCCCGCCATGCTTAAATCCGAAAGCCGATTTCCGGTGGCCGAGCGCCGCCAGCACGGCGCCATGCGCGATCTGGCCGAGAGCGAGGATCGCGCGCAGCTTCGGCATTGCCGCGATCTCGGCCGTCAGGAAATGGCGACAAGTCGCGACTTCTTCGGGCAGTGGCTTGTTCTCGGGCGGGACGCAGCGTGCCGCGTTGGTGACCCGACAATCGATCAGCACCAAACCATCATCCCTGTGCTGCGCGTAGTCGCCGCGCGCGAAGCCAAAATTCTTGAGCGTCGCGTAGAGCAGATCGCCGGCAAAGTCGCCGGTGAAGGGACGGCCCGTGCGATTGGCGCCCTTGAGCCCCGGGGCGAGGCCGACGATCAGCAGTCTCGCCGAGATATCCCCGAAGGATGGTACCGGCGCATTGTGCCAATCCGGATGAGCGAGCCGCTGCGCCATGCGGAAATCGACGAGGCGCGGACAGAGCGCGCAATCATGACCCGGATCGGCCGCTCGCGATTGCGCGGCGACCGCGCTCACGCGTTGCTGTCGGAATATTGATGCTGCGGCTCGCGCTGATGACTGCCGCCGTGTGCGCGCATGATCTGCGGCGCGAGTTCCTGCAGCTCGATGAAGACATCGGCCTGGCGGCGCAGCTCATCCGCCACCATCGGCGGGCTGGAGCGGATGGTCGAGACAACGGAAACGCGCACGCCCTTGCGTTGCACCGCTTCGACGAGACGGCGGAAATCGCCGTCGCCCGAGAACAGCACGATGTGGTCGAGCGATTGCGCCATTTCCATCACGTCGATCGCGAGCTCGATATCCATATTGCCCTTGAGCTTGCGGCGACCCATTGCGTCAGTGAATTCCTTGGTTGGCTTTGTCACCATCGTGTAGCCGTTGTAATCAAGCCAATCGACCAGGGGACGCAGCGGCGAATATTCCTGATCCTCGATCAAGGCCGTGTAGTAGAACGCGCGGATGAGACGACCCTTCGATCCGAACAGCTGCAGCAGACGCTTGTAATCGATGTCAAAGGCAAGAGCGCGCGCGGCTGCGTAAAGATTCGCGCCATCGATGAACAATGCGATGCGCTCTTCCGGATAGAACAACATTCCAGAGCTCCATCAACCGATCGAACCGATAACCTGTTGATTTGCGTTCATCGCTTGCATTGCGTCAAGCGGGTGAAGCTGCAAGATGACGTGGTTTCTTCGTCATTGCGAATGACGTAAAAGATAGGTGTAAAAGACTGCGGAACTCCCGTATCTGGTGAGTGTGCGGCAATCACCTCGAGGAGGACTTATGCAAAAGCGATTGGTCGCGCGCGGGGCGCTCTTCGCGTTCGTTTTCGCCGCGTCGAGCTTCGCCATGCATCCGGCTTCGGCCCTGGATAAGGTGAAGGTCGGCATCCCGGCGACCGAAGCCTTCTCGTTCATGGCCGTCGATTTCGGCAACGATCTCGGCATCTACGCCAGAAACAATGTCGAGGTCGAGCGCGTGGTCCTGCTTGGCAGTGCCAAGGAGCATCAGGCGATGACCGCGGGTGCCATCGACATCGCGGCCGGCGCCGGTACCGATTTTGCTTTTCTAGTGAAAGGCGCGCCGGAATTGGCGGTTGCAGCGACGGCCGGCCCGCCGCTCGATATGGGCTTCGTCGTGCCTTATGATTCGCCGGCGAAGACCTCGGACGATCTCCACGGCAAGAAACTCGGCATCTCGACCGTCGGTGCCTTGACCGATTGGCTCGCCCATCGGTTGACGCAGGTCAAGGGCTGGGACCCCAAGGACCTCGTCGAGATCGCTGTCGGCTCGGACAAGGCAGCCGAAGCCTCGTACATCATGACGCATCAGATCGATGCGATGATCACCGGCGCCTCTTCCGGGCTGCAGCTCGAAGAGACGAAACGCGGACGGCTGCTGTTCCCGGCCTCCGAAATCGTCGGCGATTTTCTCGATCACGCGATCTTCGCGACCAATACGATCATGAAAGACAATCCTCAGGCGGTGCGGGCTTTCCTCAAGGGCTGGTTCGAGACAATCGCTTATGAGCGCGCCCATCGCGATGAGACGATTGCTTACGCCGTCAAGGCGATGCGGCGTTCGCCGGCGATCGAGACCAAGGAATATGATCTTGTGATGCAGGAGTTCTCGGCCGACGGCAAGTTCCAGGCAAGGGCGCTCAAAGTGATGGCGCGGTCGTTCGTCGAGCTCGGGCAACTCGACAGCGAGCCCGATCTGACAAAATATTATACGGAAGAGTTCCTGCCTAAGACGAAATAAGGAAAGCGTCATGCCGTCGAAGCTGAAGATCACGCTGACTTGCGGCGACTACGAGATCATCCGACCGTTGAAAGAAGGCCGCGTCGAGGCCGACGGCATCGACCTCACGATGCTGTGCGCGACCTCGTCGCGCGACCGGCATTGGCGCTTGGATCGCAACGCGGAATGCGACGCCGGCGAGTTCAACCTCTGCGGCTATTACATGGCGCGCGATCGCGGTCATCCCTATATCGCCCTGCCGATTTTTCTCCATCGCCGTTTCCGTCACGGCTTCATCTTTGTCAACGCAGCGAAAGGCATCAAAAAAGCCTCCGACCTCAAAGGCGGCAGATTCGGCTGCAGCGGCGGCATGCTCGCGGCGGCCTGCACGTGGCTGCGCGGCACCTTGGGCGAGCATTACGGGCTCTCGCATCGGGATGTGAAATGGCTGACCGACCGGCCGCATGATATTCCCTTCGCGCACCAGGAAGGCTTCGATATCGAGATCATCAAGGAAGGAAAAAGCGTCGAAGAGCGGCTGCTCGACGGGGAGATCGACGCGATGATGTCCGCCGGCATCCCCGAGCCGCTGCTCCGCGGCGACAAACGCATCGCGCGGCTCTTCCCGGATTATAAGCAAGCCGAGATCGAGTATTACCAGAAGACGCAGATCTTCCCGATCATGCATACGCTCATCATCAAAGAGGAGATCGTCGAAAAGAACCCATGGGTCCCTGCGAACCTCGCCTACGCTTTCAATGAAGCGAAGAAGATCGCGCTGCAGCATCTGCGCAATCCGCGCATCCTGCCGCTCGCTTTCTTTATGAACAGCATGGAAGAGCAGAACCGGCTTTTAGGTCGCGATCCGTGGCAATATGGGCTCAACGACATCAACCGCAACAACGTCGCGACTGCCCTGCGCTACACCCATGAGCAAGGGCTGACGGCAAAGCCGCATGCGGTGGACAAGATGTTCCACCCGATCGACGATTGGGCCTGGACCGGCACCGAGGGCATCTGATTGGGGTGAGCCGCGATGATTGTCATCGCTCTCGGTGCGAATCTCCCGAGTGCCGCCGGCGGTCCGCAACAGACGCTGGAGGCAGCGCTCCAGCGGCTCGAAGCGAGCGGTGTCCGCGTTCTCGGGCGCTCGCGCTGGTATCGCACCGCGCCGGTGCCGGTCTCGGAGCAGCCCTGGTTCGTGAATGGGGTCGCACGGGTTGAGACCACCCTTGAGCCAACCGCGTTGCTGGCTGTCCTGCAGGGCCTAGAGCGGGAATTCGGCCGGCAACGGACAGTGGCCAACGCCGCGCGGACGCTCGATCTCGATGTCATCGATTACGATGGCACGGTCGAAAACACGCCCGAACTGACGCTGCCGCATCCCCGAATGCAGGATCGCGCCTTCGTTTTACTCCCGTTAGCCGAAATAGCCCCGGGTTGGCTTCATCCAACGCTCGGCAAAACCGTCGAAAGCCTGATTTCAGCCCTTCCACCGGAGCAAAAGGCGGAGTTGATAAGCCCTTAAATCGGTGAGTTGGCCGAAAACCCAGCCTTTTAGTGGGAAACCCTGTTGCGGTGCCGCAGCGGGGCCCATATATTGAGGAACTTGAAATATTCTTACCGGAGAATTGGCTAGATGGCTCGCGTCACCGTCGAAGATTGCGTCCTCAAAGTCCCGAATCGCTTCGAGCTGGTCCTGCTGGCCGCTCAACGCGCTCGTGACATCGCGTCGGGGGCGCCGCTTACGGTCGACCGCGACAATGATAAGGGCCCGGTCGTCGCGTTGCGCGAAATCGCCGATGTCACCATCCCGCTCGAGAATCTGCAGAATAACGTCATCAAGGGCATGCAAAAGCATGTCGAGATCGACGAGCCTGAGGAAGACCACGACGTTGAGATCGGCGCGCCGGCCAATTGGGCGGGCGATCTGGCGCCGATCGGCGATGAAGAGGGCGACGCTGGCGACGAAGCGGCGGTCGATGACGAGCTGCAGGAGGACATGCTCGAGGCGAGCGAGGAATCCGCTCTCGGCGATGAG
>Ga0134128_10006297_pt1 | contig 14387 bp, 5 predicted proteins | sample KB31754_FD_96462 | JGI IMG/M metagenome (GOLD analysis project Ga0134128, IMG submission 96462) | Terrestrial soil microbial communities with excess Nitrogen fertilizer from Kellogg Biological Station, Michigan, USA - KB3-175-4 | ecosystem: Environmental > Terrestrial > Soil > Unclassified ... | reverse complement strand
GTTCCCTAGCATCAATCTTTTGCCAACCAAAGATGTGTCGCGATTCTCATAAGTGACTGTTATTAATCCGATTCGTCCAACATCATGGTTATCTCTTGGCGGCAATATATTGAACTTCTAAATCTACGGCGATCGTGGCGAGGGCAGTTCCATTTTGGAACCGATATCGTTGATACTCTGAAGTTATAACTTGTAAGCTCGATGGGCTGTGGCTATTATGGCACAGGAAAAACTAGGAGGCGCGATCCATTGGCCGCGAAGGCTACCGGCGGAGGATTGTACACCTTCAAGGCGCAGGGCGGACACCTTTGGGTTCAGCCTGCCGACGCGTCGGTTCCTGCTATCCAGATAAGCCTTTTTCCAAAACATGGAAGTAGTTTCGTTGTCCATTGCAGCCAAGCGCCTGGACCGGCGCCAGAGGCGCTCAAGGTTTACCTCATTGTTTGGAACGGCGTACGTCACGACGTGTTGTATGCATTAATCCGCGACGCCCAGCAGGTGGTCGACACGAAGAGCCTCAGGCTGAGTTCCTTCGAGACAATCATTTCCTCCGCGATTCCGATCAGCAAAGTTACGCATACCGATGCCGGTGTCTTTATCAGCGCGACGGACAATGCGCTGCACTATGCCCAGACCGATACGCCGCGCGCAAAGGTGTTTCAACTCGCAGCCGGCAATTCGGTAGGCGCGGCACAGGGACTATCGCCATTGGACGACGTCATTAAGGCAAAAGACGCGATCGCGACGTTTCTGAGCAATCTGTGCGACCAACTGCCGAAGATGGCGGCGGCGGTCGAGACAAGGGTTAGCCAGGAGATTTTAAACGCACTTGGGGCCGAGATAAAGGCGCAGCAGAAGAACCTGGGAAAAATCTTCGACAAGCCGCTGACATCGTTCATCTCTGAGCACAACCAAAAGTCCCACGCGGCCGCCAGCGCTAACCCGGTCGCCACGACCCCGAGTTCCCTTGGCCCGTGGGCGACAAGACGGCTTTTGCTGGAGAAGCTCGAAGTCCACCGCTACTTGGACCCGTTTGCTCCGCCGCCGCCGCTTTACTCCGCAATTCCGGCCACGGTTCTCGCGCAGGCGCCAACCGGTACGCCTGATCCGATGGAAGCACTTGGCAAGCTTTTCGAGCCGTTCAATACCCTGTTGAACGCCAGTATTATGACGAAGCTGTTGAACATGGGCATTACCGATCTGCTGGACGCCGTGTCTGGTACGAAGCCGTTTTCAAGCGTGCTTGACGATTTCTTTAATGTCTTCAAGATCGATGATGCGATGAATGCTTTTCACAACGTTTTCAGCAGAGGGCAATTCTCGAAACTTGTCGGTCAATTGCCATTGAAGTCGTATCTCGAAAAGCCTGTTCAAAACGCTTTCTTTATCGCACTCTACAAGCACTACTTTCCTGGAAAGACCTTTACGACTCTGGATTTGATAGCGTTCCTGGGCGCGCTTATCGGTTACGTCGCTTTCGAAGTGCTGGGCAAAGCCAGCGAATTCCAATCCGTCTTCGCCGACAAACAAAGCCTCGCTGAATTCACCAATGCCCCCGCGACGCTAGTCTCGTTAATCAGCGGCAAGCAGCCGGAAGCCCATGGACCCATGACAGTCAATGCCGTGCTGGCGAATGCGGCTCCCCCGGTGTGGCGCATCGCTGTGGCCTCGGCGCTTTCGGGTACCCTCACGCTATTTATCGGCATCATGGGCGTCTTGAGTTTTGGCACAGGACTGATGGCTTCACCCATCGTGGGAGGAATGGCTGCCGGCGTCAGTCAGGGCCTCTTTGGCATGGTCCAGAATCTCAATACGGACGACGTGAAGTGGGATTTGCTTTCGGGCTTCGCCGGGGGATTTTCCGGAGCATTCCTCTCCACTCTGATCGGCAACACTCTGTTCGGAATGTGGGCGCAACGCGGAAACCCGCCTTCTGCACGTATCCAAAAGCTCAAGATGATCATGATCGGCTTCGTGCTCACGCTCGGTGGTGGCGGCGGCGCGGTCGTCTCTGCACTCGTCAAGAATTATGCCAAGACGGGAAAGCTCGACTTCGTCGATCCATTAGCCCTGACCACCGGCGGCATCGGCGGACTTGGCGGCGGCGCGATGGGATGCGGCCTGCACATGATGGGTGGCCTTAGCGGGTCGAAATGTTTACCTGTCGCACTCTCGCTGACGGATGCTAACGCATTGGCAATGGCGGGGATAACCGGCGTTCCTCCGATTCAGTTGAACAACGCGGCCGCTTTGCCAGCTGCGAACGCCGCATTTCCGGTAGCTCTTCCGAACCTGTCGATGGGCGTTTACGAAACCGAATTCTTGGATGCAGGTGCAACCCCCAGCGCCGGTGGCTCCATTGCCTTGGTCACGTGGGACGAATTTTCAAGAATGGACGCGAGCTACACGGGGTGCCGCGAAAGGCTCTTTTGGCTCGAATCCGCCGCTCTTGGTGTGCCGCCCCCTGCCAACAGAAGAGCAGATCTTGTCGTGGGTATACACGGGATCGGGCGCTACGTCTTTCCCGTCTTGACGCACCGTACCGCGGCAGGCGGAACGTTCGTAAATTTCTCACGGCCGATGTTTGAAACGGACTTCGCTCAGTTCCTTGCCGCACGACCTTTTGTCACCGCCTGCCTGAATCCTGTCAGGGCCACTCGCCTGCCGATCGTCAAGCTGATGATCTGCTTCAGCGCCCTGCCACTCGGGTGTTGCAGTCTCGGTCAGGTGGTTGCGACAACCTTGAATGCCATCGTCTATGCCGGACGTCCGCCCGTCTATCCCTGGCTCGACAATGGCTTCCCACGTGTACCAGGATGGGGTGGCTGGATCCAATACACCCCGTAAACTTTTGAACCTTAGACGATCTGAGATCAGGAACGCATAATGGCAACCCCAAACGACCCGGTGCCCGCGACGACCATCGCCAAGGTCGAGGTTTCGCCGGTCATCTTGCCCGGCACGTTATTCTTTGGTCTCTACAACGATCAAGGCTTGAAGGTAAAGGGCGGCTTCAAAGTCGATGACGTAATCTTGTCTAAGCACATGCCGCTGGTTAGTCAGGACTTCGCGGACAAAGCCGTTATCCTGCAAAACTTCCAACTAGATTTCGAACATGCCGTCAGTGGCACGTCCGACCCAGCGGGCAACGACCAATTCGTCCTGGAACTCACGCTGATCCTTGGCGGCAATACCGTGAGCCAGCTCAAGTTGGCGCTTTCCGGCTCCACGAAACCGATCCCTCCGAACCCGCCGTTGAACACTCCGGGCAATACGGGGCTTGTCGCCAACCCTAACGCTGGGGCGGAACCGCAGAACGTCCCTCCCGATTCGGTCTTCTGGATTAACATCCAAAAGTCCATTGGTCCCATTCATATCGGCCGTATCGGTTTCAACTGCGTTGGCGACGACCTGCAGATCTTGCTTGATGCCGGGCTCGCCACATCGTCCTTCAGTGTCGAGCTGAGCGGATTATCAGCAACAGCGCCCATCTTCGGACTCGACAGTATCGACGACATCAAGATGGATTTGAAAGGGCTCGACGTGGCCTTTTCAACCTCGGCGCTCAGCATCGAAGGCGGCCTGCTTCACAGCGAAGTGAACGGCCGCGCGGAATACGACGGCGTACTCATGATCAAGACGGCGGACTTCACCGTCACGGCACTGGGATCGTTCACTTCGATCGAAAGCAACGGCCACACCGAAAACTCACTGTTCGGCTTTGCTTTCCTCGCTCATGAGATTGGTGGGCCCCCGGCGTTCTTCGTCACGGGGCTATCGGCGGGCTTCGGGTACAATCGGTCTGTCAAAGCGCCGACCATTGCCGAGGTCGGCACTTTTCCGCTGCTCGCGGGCTTGAACGATCCAGCGCAATTGGGTCTTTCGGGAAGCGGTTTGCCCGCTGCCTCGCAACTGGCAAGCGTGCTGGCTAAAGTCAACAGCTTTATTCATCCCGACCTGGGGGAATATTGGTTCGCTGCCGGCGTGCAGTTCACCTCATTCGAACTGATCTATTCCAACGTTGTTGCCATTGTGGAGGTCGGCAAGGAATTCGAGATCCTGGTCCTGGGCAAATCGCACGCCTCATTCCCGCCTACGGGCACGACCTACGGCTATGTTGAACTGGACCTTGAAATTGTTTTGCAACCGGACGAGGGCTTATTCAAGGCCGAAGCCATCCTATCGCAGAACAGCTATGTACTCGACCCAAACTGCCACCTGACGGGTGGGTTTGCTTTTTATTGCTGGTTCGGGCTCAACGCGCATGCGGGCGATTTTGTATTCACAGTCGGTGGTTATCACCCCGCCTTTAGGCCGCCCGATTATTATCCGGTCGTGCCCCGCCTCGGCTTCAACTGGCCGGTCTCTGGCGAAGTCCTGATCAAAGGCGGAGCCTACTTTGCTCTAACGCCATCGTGCATCATGGCCGGCGGCTCGCTAGAAGCTGTCTACCAGTCAGGCAATCTACGTGCCTGGTTCACGGCCTATGCGGACTTCCTGATCTACTGGAAGCCATTCTATTTCGTCGCGGGGATCGGCGTGGACGTCGGGGTCTCGTACCACGTCCATTTCCTATTCGTAAGCGCGACTCTCAAGTTCGAATTGGGCGCAACTGTCGACATGCACGGGCCCCCGACTGGAGGCATTGTCCACATCCATCTGTGGATCATCTCGTTTAGCGTGCCCTTTGGCGCCAGCGAAAGCGACGGTGACCGAAGCCTGGAGTGGCCGGAGTTCCAGGCGATGTTAGCCAAGCCGCGGCAAAGCTCGGCGAAAGCCAAACTGACTGCGGCTGCACCGCCCGTTCAGGGTGCCGGGACGCAATCCGAGCTGTGTAATATAAACGTAAACAACGGGCTCTTGAACCAGCTACAAGACTCGGACGGCAGTGTCCGTTGGCTGGTTCGCGCCGATGAGTTCATCTTCGACGTGACGTCGGCCGTACCGATGACACAGATCACGCTGGCTGGTACGACTGCGACCTTGCAGTCGCAAGCCGACGCCCTGGCGATCCGCCCGATGAGAGTCGCGTCCATCACTTCCTCGGTGGCGACCGTCACAGTCACGTCCGCGGACGGCAATCCGATAACCTGGAACACGCCGCAGGGTTTTACCAGGGCATTGCCGCAGGCGTTGTGGGGGGTGCCGGTAGACAAGCCGTCCAATGTCGATCCCAACTCGAAGCTGATCGACACGTGCCTTGTCGGTTTCCAGGCGTTGTCAGCACGATCGACTTATTCGCCCGCTCACACCGGCCAAATCGACGTCGCCAGTGCGTTCACCTATTTCCAGCTCTACCCCGAAGGCAGCACCAAGCTACCTCATCTTCCGATCTCGGCCGCGGCGCCGGCGGTACCTAACGCAGCAGCGGTGACGCCACAAGCGCGGAGCGTGGTGATCAATCCCGCTATCGCCAAGACTGCGGCGAATCGCGCTCAAATCGTCTCAGCACTGACGGCGATGATCGCGTTTCCGGCTATGGATGAGACGCTGAGTGGCTTTGACGCCGTCGCGAATTTCGCAACCGATCCCCTGGTGGGCCAACTTGCCGTTGCTTGAATTGGGTTAACTACTATGAACCGCGCGAAACTTAGAGCCGCAGATCCAAGTCTCCCTCCGGGAGATATCGAGTTCTTCGACAAAATCGTGCCACCCCTTTTGGCCGGTGATTACAGCATCGCCATCTCGCAAGATTTGACGTATGCCAGCACCAAGCAGAACCTTCAGAGAACGCAGAATTTCTCGGTGCAGGCTCCGCGTTTCAGCCTCCCAGCCAGCGATGTGCAGTCCGTGTTTCCAGCGGATGGCAGCACAGGCCAGTACGAAAACGTGCTGCCCCAGATCGTCTTCAACAAACGCACCGTGCCTTGGGAACATCTGCTCGAAGCGGGCGACAAGAGCGGCGCCCCCTGGATGGCCTTGCTGGTCCTGGACGGCGCCGATATCAGCGTGCCGCAGAACACCGTTGGGGCGGCGTCCGTCACCCTATCGGCTTCGTTCCGTTTGGGGGACGTCCGCAACTTGAAAGCGGGCGGTGTTCTGGGCCCAAACATCCCTCACTTGGACTACGGACAAGCCGATAGCGACATTATCCGCACAATTGACCTCTCCACCAGCACGTTCCTGGCCAACATTCCACATCTCGACCCCAACACCCCTGCGACGAGCGAGTTATCGTCCCTGGCTCACGTGCGCCAAGTGAACGTAGAGCACAAAGAGATCATGGACATGACGCATTCAGGCTGGTTCTCGCTGCTCGTCGCGAACCGCTTTCCCATCAATCCGGATAAGCCGACCAGGCAATTCGTACATCTGGTTTCGCTCGAAGGCTTCAAACCGTATTTGGTGGAAGGCGCTACGTTTCCAGCGGGGATTAGCATCGTCAGGTTAATCTCGCTTTATAGCTGGTCGTTCACGTGCCTGCCCGACAAGGGTGAAAGTTTCAGTAGCTTCATGCTGCATCTGGTGACCGGCGCCAGCGAGCAGAACACCAGTTTGACCCTGCGAATGCCGCTGGACCCAAGCGATGCGGCCAAGGACAATTCACCCAACAAGATCGCCACCAAAGCACTGCAGAACGGATTCGTGCCGATGGTCTACAACGCGCGTTACGGCCAAAAGACCGTGTCGTGGTACCGCGGCCCCTTCTCGCCGGCGAAACCCGACAACTTCACTCGACGGCCGAACGTACCGCACTTTACCAGCGCTTCCGACGCGGTGATCTTCGACAGCCAGACGGGGCTGTTCAATCTGTCTTACTCGGTGGCGTGGCAGACAGGCAGATTGATGGCGCTCGCCAATCGTAGCTTTGCCACCAGCCTGATGGATTGGCGGCGCAAGCTTAATCGCATCATCGATCTCCTGGCCAATCTGGCGCAGGAAGACCAGTTACAGAACTTTCTGGACAACTATGATGGCGGGATCAATCAGTTCTTCCACGACCAGTTGATCAGCGACAGCTTTCTCGATTTCATCCTCAACGAATTCTCAAGCCAGATCGCGCCCAAGATCAACACAACTGTGCCGAGCCTGTCTCTCAGCGGCAGCGGAGCGCCGATCGACCCGAACCTGCCGAAACAATTGATCGAAGAGCTGGAAAAACTTTTGCAAAACGATCGGGTCATCGCGCTGCTCAACGACGTCGAGGGGCGGGAACTGGACACGATTGTCGAGTGGTTGGCGCGGACGTCATTGCTTTACGACGTGCCCTTCGATTGCATCATCGCCGATGCACGGCTGCTGCCGCTCGAGTCGATTCGTTTCTTCTACGTGGACCGAAATTGGACCAACAGCCTGATCGATGGGGCCATGAGCGTCGGTGTTCAATCGTCGAAAGATACCCACTTCTACAAGATCACTAAGAACATGATCCAGGACGCTGTGGACAAGCTGATCCTGGACTTACGCGAAAAGCTCTTGGGAATTCCCATAACCGACAAGGACCCGACAGACGGTGTCATCGCTGGGCTCCTGTTGCGCTCCGCAGTTCTCACGCAATACCCGGGCATCGAGATCAAGGGTTATCGATCGATTGCCACCGATGAGAAAGGAGCGCTCCACGGCGCCGACCGGATGCAGATCCTGCGCATGGATCGCCTGTCGCCGAACGTGCTGATCTGCCTCTTCCCGGATACACCTGCATGGATCGAGTTCGACGAGCCAAAAGAGGGCCTGAGCTTCGGTGTGGAGCCGTCACAAGGTGCGCTGGAAATCGCCATTCGCGATCCAACGAACGGCGAGGCATTGCCGGATGTCGTCTATAAATTGGATGCGACGGCGGATTTCCGGGGCGCTAACTCCAACCGCGTCCTGAACGTGAAGCACTTGAATGCGGGCCTGGCGGGAAAGCTGAGTAAGGCGTCGCTGAACGCGGCGGAGTTTGCCCTGCAGTTAGTGAAGGTGCCCGAACAGATGGTTTTCCAGAACAAGGACTGAAGCCCAGGTGGGAGTTATGGCAGATACGACTCAACTTCTTGTGCCCATGGCGCTGAGGGCAATGCTAGTGAACCAGCAAGTGCTCAATGGCACCAGGTTCCGGCGCTGGGACAACAACTACACCTACTTGGTTAACAACATGCAAAGCCCGATGCCGGCGCCGTTTCAGGACGGTCATACTGCGCAAAAAGGCATTCACTTACATTGGAGGCTGCCTCAAGCGTTGAAGCATGGCCGGCCCAATCGGCAGTTGTTCAGCGTCTCCAAAAACGTCTCCGACGTCGTTAGCGCATTGAAGCAGAACACCGTCAGCAAAGACTTGGCCGCAGCCTTCAGCTCTAACAACCTCGCACTGTCGGAAAGTGGCATCTCGGCAGCGCCGGTGAAAGATGGCAAAACCACCGGCTGGCATGTGGTCGATTGGCCCAATGCCCACCAGTTCCTGATTAAGCTCGAGACGGACTCCAAGGGCGCTCAATATCTGTCAGTCAACGACGCCCGCATCAGCTTCCCGGAAGTACCCAACCGTTGGCTGATCGTCAGGTTTCGCAATGGAATGACGAAGGTCAATCCGACCACGTGGATCGTCGAAAGCGATTATCTGAATGCCAGCGACGGCAGGGTGTCGTTCCTCGATCCGAAGTCACAAAGCCTGCACAGCCCGAATGTCGTAACCAAGATCGGCAGGTCGCAGCTTCTCACGGCGAGGTGGGCCGAAAACGCAGCGACTGGCGCGATGTATCTCCGCGCCGTTGGCCCCGGCGACGTGACCTTCTCCGCGTACGCTCCTGCAGCCGAAAACGTGTTTAGCTTCATCGATACGGACGCGACGAACCTGCCCGAAAACACGACTCTGACCTATCTCGTCGCTGGTTGGTACGCCAACCCGAGTTTCGATCCGCTGAATCATCCCTCGCCGGAAACGGCGGCGAAGGAGTTCGTGTCGCAGATGAACGAACGGAACTGGACGATTGCGGGGGTAAAGGACCTAAGCGCCTACACGGGGCCGATTGCCGGGCAGTCCATTTTTCACGGCATGGTCAATTCGCTGGAATGGCAGACCGCTAACATGCCTTCCGGCAGCGCCAGCCAGGTCCCGGACGACATCTCGAAGTCCGTCAAAGTGGCGATCGGCAATACCTCGGTCGAGGCGTTGTCTGCGTTGGTCGGCGCCACACCTGGAGCCCAAGATATCGACCTGACACTTTTGGAGGCGCTTCAATACGGATCGCTGGAGGCGCTCGACAACGCCGGTGGCCGCACTATAGTGGCCAACAAAGCGCGTCAGGCGCGATACGGCGCAAGGGGCGGCGGCCAGTCCTGGGAGGTGCGCGAGCGGGAGGTAAACGGCGCCGATTTGCCGACTGATAAAGCGCCCGATCTCTCCGGCTACGCCCAAGACCTGGCGGCGTTAAACAAGGCTCAAAGTGACCTCAACGACAAGCAGCGCAAGCTCGCGTCCCTGCAATGGACGCTCTATGCGCGCTGGTGGAAGAACCAGAACTACAACGTTCTGGGGTTGGGCCCCACGAATCCGCCCAGCAACATGAGCGACATAGCAGCCGCGCTCGATCAAACCTCGAAGGAGTACAAGGCGCTGGTCAGCGAGATCCAAAAGTTGCAACAGGACATTGCCTCGGCCTTCACGATGGGCAGTATTCCACTCTTCACGGACCGTGGTCTCATAGATAAACATGGCACGGACGTTCTCAAACTACCGCCGTCGTTAGTGCTGAAGGCAAATAACGCACCGCGCTACTGGCACCCAAACGACCCTGTTCTCCTGGTATCGGGCATCGCCAACACCGACGATGCGACATCCAATCAGGCGTTGCAATGCCGCACGCTCACGCAGATTGTCACGGGCCTGACGATCAATGGGACGACGGTGACAGCGGATGGCGCGGCGGCTTTCATTCCGTTGCCCATCGCTCACAAGGACGTGCCCGCGCCGGTCTACGCGCTGTGCAAGGAAGCCTTCTTTCTCGACCCTGCGAATTGGTCGAACATCGCTAAGAACCTTTTCCTGGGCGAGGTGCAACCGCCTGATATCGGCACGGCCATCGCAAAAGGGACTTGGGCAGTGGAGTCATCAGTTGCCCCTCTCCCGCTGTCGCTGTTTTTGTGGGCACAGCCCTGGGATCCGATCTTCCTGGAGTGGAGGATCAAGTGGTTTCCCACCTACTACCAAAAGGACGCGCAGTCACCGTGGCAGTTCAAGCGCGACGAATGGCAGTTCAATGGAGACGACTACGATTGGACGGGCCTTTCTCTCAACGAAAGCCTGGTGGTTGGATACACTGGACGGACGGTCCTTACGTCCCATTCGGTGTTCAACTTTGAGAACCGTCTGCGCGACTACATCGCCAAGTCCAAGACTCCCCAACCAAAACTGCAAAAGCTCGATGCGCTGCTACAGACGATCCGCTCGTGGGGCATCATGTCCCAGCGCTTCAGCGGCTTGCACGATCAATTCGTAACGCGCTCCACGCAACAAACTTGGCCGCCTTCCGGTAACGCCGCGACCCTCGTTCAGCACCAGTACCAAAGCTCGCCTGACCCAACGAAGGGCGATAAAGACTTTGATTTCGGCCCAATCTCTCCCACCTTTTTCCCGCAAATGGGAGGGTTCTTTGTTATCGACAACATTGAAGTCATCGACAGCTTTGGTCAATGCATCAGCCTGCTGGCGGCTAACAACAATCCCACGGGCGGCAAAGCCGCGGCCTTCACGCCCATCCGCTCAAAACAACTGACGCCGGCAAATCCGAACATTGCCGTCGGCGACTACACTCCTGCGCAGTTCCTGCAGCAACCCTTCGGTTTGGTGCAGCCCGCTCAACTGGTGATGCGTTGGGTGGACGCCACCACTGATAGCAACGAAGTGGGGTTGGTGGCTGATGCCAACCCGGTCTGCGGCTGGCTGCTTCCCAACCACCTCGACGAAGCCTTAGCAATCTACGACCAGAAGGGGCAGTTGCTGGGGGAGTTGCGCGAAGACCTGCAAAAACACACCGTCGATTGGTACCCGGCCCCCGACAGCACAAAACCAATAACCGATCCAGACAAGATCCCAAACCTTCACCTACGGAGTGTCATTACTGGGCTTATCGCGGCCCAAAAACAATCCAACGCAAGCTTCGACAACTTCATGAGGGTGATCGACGAGACGTTGTGGTTGGTCGATCCGCTCGGCGGACGCTCGGACCCGGACATGGCCGTTCTGATCGGACGGCCACTTGCCGTCGTGCGGCTCAAGGTAGGATTGGATCTGGAGGGCGATGCGTTCACGAACCAAAGCTGGGCAGACACATTCACGGCCAACGACAACTCCGTCACTAAGACCAGCTTCGCTTTGAAACTCGGCAGCCTGGTTCTGCACGAGGACGGGCTCATTGGCTATTACTGCGACGGAGGTTTTCAGACCTTTAACTCGGTCCATTTCCCGAGCGACCTCGACACCGGTTCGACCTACGTGAAAGCGATCGGCGGCAAACCGGGCAACTATCTCTCAATTACTCCCAACGGCGCCGAAAACTTTGTAACGCTGTTGATGGACCCGCGGGGCAGCGTTCACGGCGCCACAGGAATCGTGCCCGTCAAGGAGATATCACTACCAAATAACTTCTTCGAAGAGGTTCTCAGCAGCATGGAGATCACGTTCAGTGTTGACTCCTTGTTAACCTCCGCCGCTTCTATCCAGATCCCGCGCCTCTCAGAGCAGAACGGCGCCTGGTCCTGGATCAGTCACTCCAGCGCGACGCAGTTCGAATCCGACGCGGTCGAATTCACTTCGCCCAATGCCAGACTATCTACGCCGGCCACGCTGATCCGAGACGGATGGCTCAGGTTCGTGACTAACCTGCGAAAGGACTCCCCCAATGGCTGACCTCATGTTGTCCTATTCGTACTTAACTGAGCCCGGCATCCTGCAAGCGAGCAATCCCGGTCGTCTGACGATCATCGTGTCCAACGCCAAAGCGCCTTTCACTCTGAAAGGCATCGACTTTGTTCTGCACGAGGGCACTGGCGCCCGGGATATCGTGAATGGGGTGACGCCGACCACGCCGAGCCTCCCGGACGGGTGGAGCCATCCAACTCCAACAGGCGGGAAGTTCTCCATGTCTCCGGCTGCGCCTTATCAGATTGGGCGCGAGGGCCTGGTCTTTGTCTTCGACTTGACGGTGAACACAGTAGTCGGGACCGCGATCATTGACATTGTCGAACACGTCGAAGTGGGCGACGAGCCGCAAGCGAATCGCGGAACCTTAGCCGTGCCCAAGTTTCCTCGGAGCTTCAAGCTCAGCGGATTCTATAGCGCTACACCCATTGTGAATCAAGGTGACAGCCTGACACTGGTCTGGACGGGCGAAAACCTCCACCTTGCGAATTACCGGCTAAGCTACAGCAGCAATGGTCAAACCAAGGTCGTCGACATCCCAGCCCATACCTATACGTACTCAATAGACAGCATTGGCGCGTCGAGCGTCTTTTATCTGCACGTGAGGGCGGTCGAAAGCCCCGATACTTCGATCACTTTCCAATCGAGCGTATACCCGATTACCGTCAATCCAGCGATATCGGAGTTCTGGGCTAGCTCGGCCGTCGCTGCCCCCGGCGGGAACGTCACTTTGAACTGGCGAGTAGCCGACAATGTATCCAGCGCGACAATCACCTGCCCGCAAAGCGGCAAGACCTGGGCGCTTGACCCGGCTGGTCTCGCCAAGCGCCAGTTCGAGGTGGCTCTGCCGGCGATCTCGATGTTAGCTCAGTACGTCTTTGAAGCCTTCGAAGCCCGCCAAGGTAGCGACGACCGCGTCACGGTAGGGTCGAGGACGCTGAGCATTGAGGTAACCGCGAACATTCCATTCCAGCAAGCCGGCCGCGTGCAATTCGTCACCGACAAGCAAGCCGCCGACCTGGCGAAGATGGACGCTCGTCCAGGCACCGATACGGTGGTTCCGCAACTGATCGAGGAGATATTCTCCGCATTCAAGGCGATTTTTCCGAATATAGATTTCTATCTGGATTGGGCCAACCCGGCGGCCAATGCGCAATGCTTCATCTACATCGATGAACGCAAGAAGGTCGTCATCTTTGGCGGTCTCGTTCGTATTTCCTGCTTGTATTACGAGGCTTTCTGTTTCATCGTCGCGCAATGTGTGGCGCGATTTTCAGGCCAATTGCCGGTTGATGGGAACAAGTTGACCTACATCGGGGTGGCCGACTTTTACGCGACGGCCATGATCCTGAAGCAGGTGTTCTTCGCGAGCTTGGATAGCAGTGATCTCTTCACTGGTATTTTGGACCAGATGAAGACGCTGTTCCAGACGGGAATTTCGACAGAGAACCAAAAGGGCGATCCCGGCGACTTGGCTAGCAATCCGGGGATTCCCTGCAGGTACAAGGCGATCAGCTCCGGGGTTTTTGTGGGAGATGTTCCCGGTTGCGCAAAGGGCGCCGCGTGACGCCGCAACGCGGTACATGCCCAAAGTTTATACGCCAATTTAGTAATTACAGGACCAGCTTAGAAGAAAAGGAGATCTTAGATGGGATCCATTTGGCCAGGATGCGAACAGTCCGTCAAGAACACGTACAAAGACGGGAGGGTTTGCAGTACGCAGCACTGCGACCAGTTTTTGTACACTCAGACCTTTCATGATACCTGCGTCGCGAATAAAACTCCGCTTTACCCTGTATCAACAGCGCAATGCATCAATCGGCAAACGGGCGCGATTACGGAGCCCAGCTACGATCCCCAGTGGGGTTACAGTTGTCCTAACGGACTGTTCGTTCAAGTCTGCTTTTGCTGCTGTGCATGCCTTGCCAACGGTACGCCGATCGCCATTCCAGGCGGCGTGAAAGCAATCGAGCAATTCAACATCGGCGACGACGTCACAATCGGCAATTGGAGTGCTTCCAAGCTTTCCTGGAAGACCGGCACGGTGAATTTCAGCAGCGGCACTGACGCGGGTTCGCCAAGCACGATGATGTTCATCCAATACGGTGATCAGAAACTGCTGATTGCCTCGATGGACCACCTCTTTCTGCTGGCAAGTGGCAAATTGAAACGCGCAGACCGGGTGGTGCCGTACAAAGATCAGCTCCTGGGCGCGGACGGAAAGCCGCTCGACATCCTCACCTCAATCTCCGGCAAATGGACGAAAGGCTTGCATCACATCGCGACGGGCCTCGACTTCACCGGCTCACTCGACGGGCATTTGATCAACTCGGCAGGCGTCGTGTCGGGTGACTACTGCTTGCAGATCAACCAACACGAACTCGTGAAAATGAGGCTAATGGACGACCCGGAGACCCATCCGGTGCATGGCAGCGAGGAATTCGCCGAGTTGCACCCACATCTCGACGTCACACGCGCGGCGGCCCTCAAGAGCGGAACGAATCTCGCAAGCATCACAATGCCCGAAGGATTCACAGCCTTCAATCCAAAT
>Ga0134128_10006292_pt1 | contig 14393 bp, 13 predicted proteins | sample KB31754_FD_96462 | JGI IMG/M metagenome (GOLD analysis project Ga0134128, IMG submission 96462) | Terrestrial soil microbial communities with excess Nitrogen fertilizer from Kellogg Biological Station, Michigan, USA - KB3-175-4 | ecosystem: Environmental > Terrestrial > Soil > Unclassified ... | reverse complement strand
TCATAACCCGCTTCACGAAGCGAGCGCCCGAGCGAGTAACGCAAGGCCTCATTGTCATCCACGGTAAGTATTTTAATGGAGGCGTTTTCAATCGCGGCAGACACGGAACCCTCTCTGCCTTCCAAGCCTCGCGAATGCTTCAAATCAGACATGTTGCGCCTCAATGGCCGGCTTGGTGATAAGAGAAACTCCCGCCCGGTTAAAAGCTTCGGTAAAGGTTTGCATCAGGAGTTCTCGAGACTCACTCTCTTTGGAAATAATCATCACGGCATCGCTCAACAATTCACGCTCATGGTCATCCAGTACCTTGGATGTATGAATGATCACCGGGATGGCCGATGTAAGAGGATCTTCTTTCAGCTTGCGCAATACTTCGAATCCCGATGAATCGGGCATCGATAAATCCAGAATAATCATCGCCGGTTGTTCGTCTCTTGCTTTTTGCAGCCCGTCTCGTCCGGTGGCCGCCTCAATGATGCGGAAATTCGTTTGGCCCAGCACCGACCGCACCAGATAACGCGATATTTCCTCATCATCGATTACAAGCATTTTTCTCGCCGCGGAATTCCACACGGCATTCTGCAAATTTTCCATCAGCCAATGCCGGTCAACCGGTTTTGTGTGGAATCCATCGGCCCCCAGCGCCAGAGCTTTTTGACGGTTATCCATCACCGTAACCACATACACCGGAATGTTTTTGTCTGGGGCGACGCGCTTAAGCTCTTGCAGTAATTCCCACGAGTGTTCTCCCTGCAACAGAACGTCAAGAATAATAGCCACCGGCCGGAACCTTCCCAGTGCCTCGCGAGCTTGTTTGAGGCTCTTGGCGGGCACGGGCTGAAAGCGTGTTCCTTTCAGGTATTTCTCATAAACGAAAAGCGCTTCCGCATTGTCTTCCACGATGAGGACCGGGGATTTTTCGAAATCCAATTCCCGTACCACATCCGGCACGGAAACGATTTCGGTTTCGCCGGCGAAATTCAGAGGGATCATCGCGAGAAACGTGGATCCCAATCCAACCTCGCTCTTCACCGAAACATCTCCGCCAAGCAGTTGGGCGAATTTCTTGGACAATGGCAACCCAAGGCCGGTCCCTTTCACTGTCCTCTGCAACCTGCCCTCGACCTGCGCCCACTCCTGAAAAATACGTTCCTGGTCTTCCGGCGCGATCCCGATCCCGGTGTCCACGACGGAAAATATCACGCAACCATCTGACGCCAATGCCGCCGAAACGCGCACTTCGCCGCGCTCGGTAAACTTCAAAGCATTGCTGATGAAATTCCTTAAAATCTGTGAAACTTTGGCTTCATCGCTGTACATCTCCGGAATATCGTCAGTATCTTCAAACGTAAGGACCACGGAGCTGTTCGAGCTTAGCAGGGGCCTTAGCATGCCTCGCAGGGCCGCGAAGAGGCTACCGACATTGAACCTTGAAGGACGAAGCGTCACCTTTCCCGCTTCGACTTTAGCCAGATCCAGAAGATCGTTCACCAGCTCCGTCAGGTCCTTGGCCGAGTTGCAAATATACCGGACCTGGCGATCCTGTTCCGGGCTCAGATCGCCGTCCAGTCGGTCGAGCAGGATTTGACTGAGCGCCATGATCGAATTCAAAGGCGTCCTGAATTCATGGCTCATATTGGAAAGGAAGCGGGTCTTCAGTTCGGAAGCGTGTTGCAAAAAATCCGCCTTCTCATTCAATTCGGCATAAAGGGCCACTACTCCGCGGTTCGTCTCGTCGAGTTCGCGGTTAAGCTGCGCGAGTTCCTCTTGTTTTGTGCGCAGCATCTCCAAAGTGTTCAGCAGATCTTTGTTCTGTTGTTTCAGCTCATCGTACGGGTCTTGAGATGCACGCTCGATGCTGGCCAGCGCCTTGTTAAGTTCAGCGGGTGACACTCGCGAGGCTTGGGTCGGAATCCTTTTGCCCAGCACTACGGTTGTGCCACCACCGGGCCTCGTTTCGATCTGAAAATCGTCCATCAACCGCTTGGCTCCGACAATGCCAAGTCCCATTCCTGTTTGGGACACATACTTCCCGGCCATGATTTCATCCAGATTATGAATGCCTTTCCCTTTATCTCGAAGGGTGACCAGGAGCATTTTCGCGGAATCATCAATTCGAAATTCGGCGGAGCCGCCGCCGCCATATTGGAATGTATTACGGGCTATTTCGGAAACGGCGGTTGCGATGCGAATCTGGTCCTGAGGGTCAAACTTCAAGGCAGCAGCAATCGCGCGCGTTTTTTGCCGCGCGATGACGACATCGTTCTCAAAACGAATGTCAATCGTAAACAGATTCATCGAAATCGTTAAACTTACCTATGCTGCTTTTGCCACCAGCACGGTTGCATCGTCTCTTCCGCGAGAGAAGTCCCGGTGCAAAAGCGCAGCTATCATGCTTGGCGGCTTGTTCCATATTCCCGGATAGCGGTCCAGATTCCAGCGAGCGGAAATCCCGTCCGAGTGCATGACCAGGACGCTGCCCGGATTCCATGGATAAGTGAACACCTGTACCCGCTCCATCTGTTGGCCCACGGTGCCATTGTAAGATGCCATGCCGCGGCTGGAGCCAGCCATGACAATCGCAGCCGAAATATTCCCAACTCCGAGAAAGGAGACCAATCCCTTTTCCCATTCGATCTTCGCGAGCGCGAAGGCCGCACCGCGCGTTTTGCGCAACGCATTGTGCGTGTCGTGCAGAATATCGTGCAGCGAGTTTGTTTTCGCCTCGGCCAGAATCCGTTCCGCCTCGCGAGCAGCTTCCGCGGCCAGAATGCCATGTCCCAGGCCATCCACTACCATCAGGACTGTAGCATCGGCCATGGTGCGTACTCTCCAGCCGTCTCCACACACATCTTCACCCTGGATCGGTTCTGAAATAACGCCAATTTGCAGCGGCGGATTCGGCGGCTTCGACCGCTTGTTCTGCCAGAATTCAACGCTTATCACCGTGCCCGAGCCGGGCACGGAATAAACATCGAAAGAATCTGAAATGCGCCGGATCGCTCCCAGTCCCTGACCCCTGGTGCCGGCGGTGGAGTTTCCGTCTATCAGGGCCTTGCTGATGTCCGCAATCCCCGGTCCCTGGTCCACGCTCACCACCCGCAGACCCGAATTTCCATTTTGCTGCAGGCGCTGAACCAGGATGTACCCCTTCCCTGCATGTTTCACCAGGTTCGTGGCCATTTCGGTTATTGCCAGCGCCACCGTTCCCTGCCGGGACTCTTCCATCCCCAATTCCTGGGCGAGGACCATCGCTTTGCGGCGTGCCGCTCCCGTCTGGCTGGCTTCGGAAACCTGAATTAGCATATGTCCTACTTCCAGCGTGTAACGGTAACCCTTGTTCCTTCGCCAACCTGGGAAACTATCTCGAAATCGTTCACCAGTCGCTTAGCACCGCCCAGACCGAGACCCATGCCCGAGCCGGTTGTAAAGCCATTCCGCAGGGCCAACTCGATATCACGAATGCCCGGTCCTTTGTCCTCGAAAATCAGCCGAAGGCCGACTCGGGGGCCATTCAGGGACTCCACCTGCACCACGCCCCCGCCACCGTAAATCACAGTGTTACGCGCCAGTTCACTTGCGGCCGTGACCACCTTGGTTTGATCAACCAGGGTGAAGCCTAATTGCGCGGAAATTTCACGCACGCGCCGTCGTACCGATACGTTGTCAGGCTCGGACGCTAGTGGCAGGCTCTCACTCGAAGTGACTGCCATAGTCATCCTCGTTGGCGCCACCTCCCCTTATCGCGTTGTTCCCATTCTCGCCATTCAATGACGATCGCAGTACTTCCATCCCGGCATCCACATGAAGAGCGGTGCGGACCCCGGTAAGCGATAGGCCCAATTCCACCAGCGTAATGGCCACGGCAGGTTGCATTCCTACAACCACGGTCTCCGCATCCAGCACACGCGACATGTTGGCGATGTTGGCCAGCATGCGCCCAATGAAGGAATCCACGATGTCCAGGCTTGAAATATCAATCAGCACGCCGCGGGCCTCGGTCTGACTGATCATTTTGGTCAGGTCATCCTGCAAATTCAGGGCGAGGCGATCGTGCATGTCCACCTGAATGGTGACCAGCAGGAACTCTCCCATTTTTAAAATCGGAATCTTTTCCAAAAGCGCTCCTAGCTCTTTTGCGTCTCACGAACAAACGTGATTCCCAGCTTCTTCAACGCCAGTGCAAAAGCGGAAGACAAGTTGGCTTTGGTGGTGACATCGAGAAGATTGATGCCCAGGTGGACAATGGTTTGCGCGATCTGTGGACGCACGCCGCTGATAATGCAATCCGCTCCCATAAGGCGGGCCGCGGTCACGGTCTTCAACAGATGCTGCGCCACCACCGTGTCAACGGTGGGAACGCCTGTAATGTCAATGATAGCAACGCGGGAATTGGTCTGTACGATGGCCTGCAGCAAAGATTCCATCACTACTTGCGTGCGGGCGCTGTCCAGCGTGCCAATTACCGGCAATGCGAGCACTCCGTCCCAAAGTTTTACGACCGGGGTGGAAAGTTCGAGCAATTCTTCCTGCTGGCGGCGGATCATTTCTTCGCGGGATTTTTGAAAAACCTCGGTCGTGTAAAGGCCCATGGCGTCCAGCAGCTCGGTAATGATCCACATTTGTTCCGCCAGTATCTCGCCATTCCCTTTGGCGTCGTCGCGCACCTGAGTAAAAAGAGGCCGCTTAACCGAAAAAATGAACGAAGCGGTTTCCGTTGGCGTGAAGCCCTGGGTGGCGCGGGTGCGCGACAAGTCGCTGAGCATCTCGCGGACTTTTTCCCATGCGGGGGATTGGAAATTCACGTTCCCGGTTTCAAAGCCGTCCTTCAAGAGCCGCAGAAATTGCGCGCATTCCGCACGCAAATCCGACTCTTTGATTAAATCGCTCCGTCGTATCGAACCCGCCATCTCCCTGTTCCAGTCGGCGAGGATCGCATCTTCGTTCTTTGCAACAAGGGCGGCGATTCCAGTGCTCTTTCTATTGCTATTCATCAGAATCGTATTCATAACGTTTTCCTTGTAGTTGGAAATCTCATGGGACACTCTAAGATCAGCGTCAGGGGCGGACACAATCCGCGACGCGATATTGTACGTGCAGAAATTGCTACCCGACGGTTCGCCAGCAAACATTGCTACACAGCCCAAATGATTGAAATCCGTGACTTTGGGAAGCCACTCATAGTCAGCTAAGAGGAGCAATTTCGGCAATACATAATTTCCTGTATCCCGAGCTGATTTGGAAGGCTTTGGCGTTTGAAGCGTTGCTATTAGGTAAGCTTCGAAAGACCTGGTCGATGGAGAAGATTTTGAGAGGGCGGAGATCCGAACTAGATGGAAACGGTGGCCCTTTTCGCCTTGGTTCCGCGCTGCTTTTGCATTTCAGAATGGAATTCTTCCACGGTAAGGTCAAGTCCCCTGCGGAACAGATCAAGAAGCGGGTCGTACACGCCTTTGTTTGCCCAGTGCTCTTTGTCTTCCGGATCGCTGCTCTGAATGCCTTCCGGTTCGACGAGTAGTTCTGGACTTGTGCCTTCGGCCGCATTGCTCAACGTTCCAAGGAAGTCTTCCACCAGGCCGCACTGTTCATCGGTGCTCTGGTTAAATTCGACTCCCATTCCTTTTTCCGGGTGCATGACTTTTACAACACCGGAGACCTGGACCTTGGCACCCGGCAAAGCGAGGCAAAGAATGACCTTAGCGCGCACCGGGAAGGGCGTACTGGTGTCCAGATAGCAGCCGCCCGTACTCAGGTCGGTAAGGCGGCAAGCCATGGGCGGATCTTCTACTTCCGCCGGAGCGGCATGCTGGTTGAACCATCCGCGCAGTTTCTCGCGCACTTCAGGGGTCAATTCCACAAACCGAATGCCAGATTGTCGCGACGTGTTCTCCCATGCGATCTCCACCTGGCAATCACAGTCAAAGCCGGTATCGGGCAAGGTGAATTGCGCGCGCACCTGTTGTCCGCTTCGACGCTGCAACTTCGCCGCTTGCACAGCCATTCCACCTTCGCCCAAGTCGGAAGTCACCGTGTTAACCCGTGCCCCCTCCTGCGTATAAAGAACAACGGGAATTTGCACCGGAATACGCTGGTTGCGGCGGCGCTCACTCTTCATCAATGCACGCGCCGCCCGGAAGCTACTCTTGGCCCGTTCCATGGAAATGGGCTTGTAGAGCACAAAATGCGCGCCCAACTCAAAAGCTCCGCGCAGCGCCGTCTGGCCATCAATAATCGCCACGGCAACCGCCCGTTTGTTGCAGGGAGCGTTGCGGATGCTCTTCAATATCTGTGAGGCGGTTTCTTGTTCGGTGCAATCCACAATGATGGCTTCGAAACGTTGACGGGTGATTTTGTGGATGGTGGAATCGGCGCTCAGGCAGTGCTCCATCTGGATTTCCAGATCGCTCAGAACGCGGCGAAGCACGCGCAAAATTTTATCGTCCGAGCAGAATACCAACGCCTGCAAACTCATGACTTCGCCTTCCCCGATGGGCCCCGTTCGCCGAATTCTCCGGAAATCGTTTTCCTCTATGTAAAAGTCTTATTTATGAACGGAGTTGAGTCAATGGCGCGAAGTGGGAAGGTATGACCTTAGTAATACTCGGCAGGAAAACCCTTTTCATTTTGGGAATTACCGAGGCAAGAGAGTAACCGGACATAAGCTAGTATTTTCTTACACTTACGAAAACTTTCCCGGAATTGAATGGAAGAGTCTCTTGACCCATTGGAAGAGTTAAGGTAAGCTCCCTAGTTCCCTTGCAGCTGCGAGTTCTCGTGGCAGGCCCTGATTGGATGTCTGGGACATGTTTGTCTGAATCCCCGCATGGGCCAATGGAATCTAACATTTGTAAATTTATCTGTCATTATTGAGGGTACATTTTCATGGCTAAAAGACGCGGAAATCCTAACTGGGGCAAGCCTGAGCCGATTGGGCCTGTGATCCCCACGGTCACAGAATTTGAACAGGTAGTGAAGGAATACAAACTCACGCCTGACCAATACTTGCGCTCCACGCGGCTGCGCGAGTGGGCGCGCCGAAACAAGAATTCGAAATATATCCCGGAGCCGCTTCTTGAAGCCTGGGGATTCGAGATCGAGTCCACGCTGTAATATTTGTGCGAACACGATTAAGCCCTCGCTAAATGCGAGGGCTTTTTGATTTGAAAACGAAATCTACTCCACGGTTACGGACTTCGCCAGGTTCCGCGGCTGGTCCACGTCACAACCACGCCGTACGGCGATGTGGTATGCAAGAAGCTGCAGCGGCACAATTTCCAGGATAGGCGACAGTTCTTCCGGCGCCGCCGGGATGTACAGAACATGATCCGCAGCTTCCTTGATGTCCTCATCGCCCTCGGTGGCCAGCGCGATCACGGTTCCTGAGCGCGCCTTCACCTCTTTCAGGTTGGAAATTGTCTTCTCATAGCGAATTTTAGAAAGCTCGTTGTTCTTGTCGCAGGTGGCAATGACGACGACGGGCAAGTTCTCGTCAATCAGCGCGTTCGGGCCATGCTTCATTTCTCCCGCCGGATAGCCCTCGGCATGGATGTAGGAAATTTCCTTCAGCTTCAACGCCCCTTCGAGCGCAATTGGATAATGAATACCCCGGCCGAGGAAGAGAAAATCCTGAGCGCGCACGTAAAGCTTGGCAAGGTCTTCACACTCTTCGTCATGGGTAAGCAGATGTTCCAGCTTTCCCGGGATTCTGGTAAGTTCCTGCACTGCGGCCCGCGCCTGCTCGGGAGTCATTGTCCCGCGCACCTGCGCCAGATACAGCGCAAACAAATAGAGCGCGGTCAACTGTCCTGTAAATGCTTTCGTGGAAGCCACGCCGATTTCCGGACCCGCGTGCGTGTAGATCGTCCCAGAAGCCTCGCGCGTAATCATGGAGCCGACTACGTTGCAAATGGCCAGTGTTTTTGAGCCTTTGGCCTTGGCTTCGCGCTGTGCGGCGATGGTGTCGGCGGTCTCTCCCGACTGAGAAATGACCAGAGTGATGGTGTCTGGGGCGACCAGCGGATCGCGATAGCGCCACTCGCTGGCATAATCCACTTCCACCGGGACCCGCGCCAGGCTCTCAATCATGAACTTCCCTGCCTGGCCCGCGTGCCAACTGGTGCCGCAAGCTTCGATGTTGATCTTCTTCACCGCTTTGAATTCAGATTCGGTGATCTCCATTTCATCAAGGAACACATGGCCTGTTTCCTGCGAGATGCGGCCCAGCGTCGTATCGCGCACCGCGCGCGGCTGCTCATAAATTTCCTTGAGCATGAAATGCTTGAAGCCGCCCTTTTCCGCCATGATGGGGTCCCAGGTCACATGCTGCACTTGTCGTACGATGGGCTGGCCTTGGAAGTCGGTAAGTTGCACGCCTTCGGGAGTGATTACGGCGAGGTCTCCGTCAGCAAGGAAGAATAGATCGCGCGTATGGTAGAGGATCGCTGGGACGTCTGAGGCGACAAAGTATTCGTCTTTGCCCAGTCCAATGACGGCTGGCGGCCCATTGCGGGCGGCAACAATCTTGTTGGGTTCGCTCACCGAAATTACTGCCAAGGCAAAGACGCCGGTCAGTTGACTGACCGTCTTGCGCACCGCATCTTCCAATACGGGAGACTTTCCATTGGCATCCTTCAACAGATACTTCTCCACCATGTGGGCAATAATTTCCGTGTCGGTCTCGGTAGTAAAGCGGTGGCCCTCTTCCTTCAGCTTTCTTTTGAGCTGTACATAGTTCTCAATGATTCCGTTGTGGACCACCACGATGTTGCCGGTGCAATCGCGGTGTGGGTGCGCATTCTCTTCGGTGGGCCGGCCATGTGTAGCCCAGCGGGTGTGGCCGATGCCATAGGTGCCATCTATGGGCTTCAGCCGAATTGCTTCTTCCAGGTTGCGCAGCTTTCCTTCGGCGCGTCGGATCTGCAACCCTTCACCGTTTCCGCAGACCGCGATGCCAGCGGAATCGTATCCGCGATACTCCAACCTTCGCAGCCCGTCAATAATGACCGGAACCACGCGCTTCTTGCCTACATATCCCACTATGCCGCACATAAAGTGCTCCTTGAAAATGTAAAGCCTGTAAGGGGGAGTTTACCGGATGATACGTCGTTTAAAGACCGCGTTGCTCAATCTTCAAGAGAAAAACGAAACTCTTCGATTACTGGGTTGGTAAGCACGTCGCGGGCGATCCGTCCCACTTCAGTTTCAGCTTCTCCGCGGGAGAGGCCACCATCGAGGGTGAGCTCAAAATACTTTCCTTGGCGGACGTCGCCCAATCCCTTATAGCCCATTTTTTTCAGAGCGCCCTGAATGGTCTTTCCCTGGGGATCCAAAACACTCTTTTTGAGCGATACGTAAACGTAGGCCTTCATGGGTGAGGTCATTATACGTGATTGCATGGAGCGACACGAGCCAAATTCAGCGCCCGGCGTTAGGCAACAGGATTGCTGTATCCCCAACAAAACTAAGATATTTTCTCCAATATACTGATTTGCTGATCCAGGAAGGAAAGCGTCTCTTTGAGAAGCTGTTGATGCCTCGCGTTCCGAACCACTTCGAGCTGCTGCAGAACATGCTGCCGGCGCAGCTCCAAGTCATCCTTCTGACGGGTGCGCGCCACCTCGGCCGGGGTGCGTCGAGGGTTCGCGGCCGGCGCGGAACCGCTGTGCTCCGCCTGTTGTTCTTCTATGCCTTTGCTTTCCCATCCCCGGGCCATGCTCCATTGTAAGACTGGCGTATGGTCTAAAGGGATCAAGTCGCGCAAAAAATGAAAGCGTTCGACATTTAAAATATTGCGCAATCGCGCATTTAGGGTATGATGGCGCCAACGTAATTGCTTTTTTTTGGAAAACAATTGCTCGAGGGGGGACGCGGAAAATGAGCGCTCGTGCAAATGGTTCCAGACAGCCACTTCAATTCGAGTTTTGAGCGCTGCCGGTACGAAACGCTGCTTGAGATGGCGGACGTGCTGGTGCGTCATCGCAGCCTCACGGATTTCTTTCACGACGTGTCTGGGCGGCTGCACGCCGTCGCCAACTTCGAACTGATCCTCTTCACCTTCCACGATCCTGCCACCGGATGCATGCGCCTTTGCTTTAGCCAAGGGATTGAACCCTTTCCCGTTCGGGCGCTTCCGGTGGATGAGACGCCCAGCGGATGGGTCTGGCAAAACCAGCTTCCCCTCGCCATTCCAGATCTTTCAGTCGAAACCCGGTTTGCCAAGGGAATCCAGACGCTCCGGGATGTTGGCATCCAGTCGTACTGCCTTTTGCCCCTGACCACCGCGCAGCGGCGCATTGGAGCGGTGTGTCTGGGTAGTTCCCAGGTGAATGCCTACAACGAAGCCGACCTGGGCTTTTTGAAGCGCGTCGGTGAGATGGTCGCTCAGGCAATCGAAAACGCTCAGAACCGCGAGGCTTTGCAGCAGGAAAAAGAACGCCTGCAAATGCTGTTACAAGTGAACGCCACGCTGGTTTCAAGCCTGGATTTACAGAAATTGTTCCCTGTGATTTCCACCTATATCCGCAATGTTGTGAAGCAGGATTTCGCCAGCCTTGCCCTTTACGACGAACAATCCCAGTTATTTCGCAAATACGCGCTGGACTTTCCTTCGGCTCCCAATCTTTTTTCCATTGGGCAAACATTTCCATTGAAGGGCACGACCTCAGGCCAGGCGCTCCTGGAGCAGCAAACGAAGGTGTTCAATTACGAGCAGTTGCTGCAATACGGATCCAAAACGAACGAGCTCCTGATGAATGCCGGAATCAAGTCCATTTGCTGCATTCCACTCATTACAAACAAAGGGCCGCTGGGGGTGCTCAATTTCGCCAGCAAGCAGGAAGGGACATTCCTGCCGCAGGATGTCAATCTGCTCAAGCAAATTGGCGCGCAAATGGGCATTGCGCTCGATCATGCCCGCGCCTACCGGGAGATCGCCGAACTGCGCGACAAGCTCGCCGAGGAGAAGTCCTATTTGGAAGGCGAGATTTGCTCGGAGCTGAACTTTGAGGAAATTGTGGGCGATAGCTTGCCGCTAAAGCGCGTGCTGGAACAGGCGAAAACCGTGGCCCCCAGCAATGCAACCGTCCTGGTTCTGGGTGAGACGGGGACGGGCAAGGAACTGATTGCCCGCGCTATCCACCGCATGAGTTCCAGAAAAGAAGGCAACTTTATTAAGCTGAACTGCGCTGCTATTCCCACCGGGCTTTTGGAGAGCGAGCTGTTCGGCCATGAAAAAGGCGCATTTACGGGGGCCGTCAGCAGGAAAATCGGCCGCCTGGAATTGGCCCACAAAGGCACGCTGTTTCTGGATGAAGTCGGGGAGATACCGCTGGAAATACAGCCTAAGCTGCTGCGCGTACTGCAGGACCAGGAATTCGAGCGGTTGGGGGGTACCCGGACATTGCGCGTGGACGTGCGGCTCGTGGCGGCCACCAACCGCGATTTGGAGCAGAGCATTTCCGAAAAAGAGTTTCGCAGCGATCTATTTTATCGTTTGAATGTTTTCCCCTTGCGCATGCCCGCGCTGCGGGAGCGCAGCCGGGATATTCCTCTGCTGGTGCGCTACTTCGTGCAAACTTTTGCTCGGCGCATGAACAAGCAAATCGAAACCATCACCACGGAAACCATGAATGCGCTCATCTCCTGGGATTGGCCGGGAAATGTGCGCGAACTGGAAAACTTTATTGAACGATCGGTGATACTTTCAGCGGGAACGGTCCTCAACGCTCCCCTGGCGGAGCTGAAGCATGGCCGGTCGCGCCACAACGGTTCGAATCACACCTTGGCCGACCTGGAGCGCGATCACATTATCCGCACCTTGCGGGAAACAGGCGGCGTAATCGCCGGAATGAATGGCGCGGCAGTGCGGCTGGGACTCAAGCGAACTACCCTCCAATCGAGGATCCAGAAAATGGGGATTGATCGCGAAGAGTACAAGAATTGAACATCTTTGTGACGGGAAATCGGCAGTCTGCCCACTGATCGTCATTCTCAAGCTTTCCGCCATTTGCCAAGACGAGGCTAAATATCACCTGATAAGCAACTTACCTTAATTACCTTTTTGGAACTCCACCTGCCCAAACAGGGAATGTCGTCTCCTAGGTTGTTCCACGCACCACGTTGGGAAAAAATGAGACTCGGCAACGATCCAGCCCGGGGCCGGGGGAGCATGTCTTTGCGCGGCGTTTTGAGTTCCGCCGTGCTGCGGCCTGTCCCTGCGCCTGTTAAAGCAGTAAAGTCGAAAAGGCCCTCCTCCGCCATTCGACTGCCAAAGATCGTCCGTCCGTCGCTTGCACTCCATAGTCCGGGCACTCCGCACGATCTCCCCGTGCGATTCGACCCTCTGTATTTACTCTACTGCTCGGCGCTATGGCACAAACATGGAAACCCGACTGCGGGATGGGAACTGGTTGCGGCTTTGCGTTCGCTAGATACCAGCTCTCACCGGATTGCGACTTCATTTCTCGCCACCACGCAGGACTCCCGATTTTTGTCTCGGGAACTGCACCGTGGAGTACGCCACACCGCGAGAAAAGGAATAACAATCCTGGGACGGCCAAACTCTTTTGACGAGGTGGACATGAGATACGCGCGATCTTTGCAACTGCCGGACAATTGCCAAAGCTGCAAATTGCGGAAATCAAATTGGTTTTGTGGATTTTCTCCCGACCTGATGCGCTCTTTCAGCGCTATGACACGCCCGGCCTCTTATCCGGGCGGAGCGCTGCTGTTCATCGAGGGTCAACGTCCGCGCGGAGCGTTCATCGTTTGCTCCGGGCGGGTGAAACTTTCCACCACTTCGCGTGAAGGGAAGGTCCTGATCCTGAAGGTCGCTGGCCCCGGCGAAGTGCTGGGATTGAGCGCGGTCATCTCCGGCTCCGATTATGAAACCACCGCCGAGACCGTGGGCGACTGTCAGATCAACTTCGTGGAACGCGAGAGCATGGTCCGCATGGTGGAAAGCAATGCGGAGATGAGTCTGCGTTCCATTCGCGCCCTGAGCACGGAATTCCAGTCAGTCTATCGCGACATTCACGAACTGGTTCTGGCGCGATCATCCGCGGGGAAACTCGCCCGTCTGCTGCTTTCATGGACAAGGCCGGAAGGCGAAAAGACCGAGCGCGAATCGCGCGTTCCCTCAAGCCTTACGCACGAAGAGATGGCGCAGATGATCGGCGCTTCGCGGGAGACCGTTACGCGATTGCTGGGAGATCTGAAAAAGAAAGAGTTGATCCGGTTGGACGGTTCCACGCTGATTATTCGCGACCGTCCGGCGCTGGAACTGATGGCCGCGTGAATATTGATTAACTTTCCTGGCCCTCCCCCGGGCCTTCAGCGTTTGGTGCGCGATATTTCGTCACGTCTCTTCATTTCTTTCATCGTCGTCTTTGATCTTCAGGGGATAAACTACTAGGAGAACTGCTGAGGCAGTCCGGCTCATTGCCAAAATTGAATCCACGGAAGGGCGCGTGTGTCCTCATTCACAAGACTTACCACTCAATCTGAACTACCTGCTGAGGGAGAAGCCAAAGAATTTCTCTGCGGCGGCAAAACGCTGTGCGTTGCAAGAATCAATGGGACCATCAGCGCGATAGACAATGTATGCCTGCATGAAGGCGGACCGCTTTCCGAAGGCGTGATTGAAAACGGAAAAATTGTATGCCCCTGGCATGGCTGGGAATATGATCTCGCAACCGGCCAAACCGGCGACAATCCTACGGACAAAGTCGATGTGTATCCAGTCAAGATTGAGGGCGGCGACGTGTTCGTGGACGTGTAACTCGGAACGTTCCTAAAGCGCGCCATGCCTTCGATTCCACTCGTCCCTATCCATGTCATTCTGACGTGTGAGCGAAGCGATCACGAAGGAACCTACGACCCTAAAAACATCTCTAGCAGCCGACGGGAATTGGCAACCCTGCAGATAGCATACTGACCACGCGCTGACGTAAGGTCCTTCACCGCATGGCGGTTCGGGATGACATGGCTTTTAGGTTGAGCATTAAAAAACGCTAACCGCTATCCCAGAAAATTCAAAAGTTGCCCGCTGCTGAATCCGGGGAACACCTCGGCTAAGTGTTTGTTCCCCAGGTGCTGGGAAACACCTTCAGCCAACACATTGCGAAAGTCTGTGGTTATAGCCAAATCCCGTCCCTCATACAACTGCGGCTGTTCCAGACCCGGCCATCGTCCATAAACCTTGCCGCCCTTTACCGGGCCGCCCATTACGATCATTACATTGGCATGGCCGTCGTCGGTACCCCGGTTGCCGTTTTCGCGGGCGGTGCGCCCGAACTCCGACATGGTGACGACCACTGTGTCTTCGGCAAGATCGCCCAGATCAATCCAGAACGCTCCCAGAGATTGCGAGAAGTCGCCCAGTACGTTGGCCAACT
>Ga0134128_10006288_pt1 | contig 14399 bp, 15 predicted proteins | sample KB31754_FD_96462 | JGI IMG/M metagenome (GOLD analysis project Ga0134128, IMG submission 96462) | Terrestrial soil microbial communities with excess Nitrogen fertilizer from Kellogg Biological Station, Michigan, USA - KB3-175-4 | ecosystem: Environmental > Terrestrial > Soil > Unclassified ... | reverse complement strand
GCCCAGCATGAAGATCTCGTGCTGCGGCACCATCACCATGAACAGGCCGCTGGCCATCACCACCGCGCCAAGCAGGATCGAACGCTGGTAGCCGATGATCTTGTCGGCGACGTAGCCGCCGAATACCGCGGTGGCGTAGACCAGCGCCAGGTAGGCGCCATAGGTGCGGCTGGCCGATGCCTGCCCGGCTTCGTCGCCGCCGAAGAACTGCGCCACGATGTACAGCGTGAGCGCCCAGCGCATGCCGTAAAACGCGAAGCGTTCCCAGAACTCCGCCATGAAGAGCATCCACAACGGCCTGGGATGACCGAGCAATTGCGGATAGTCGGGTGGCGGCGCCGCGCCGCTGATGGTGACCTGGCTCATGCATTCCTCTTCGATGGCTGTCGCAAGATATTGCGAATCAACCAGATGTAACCGCAGCGGCAGCGCACGTCAACCATGACGCAACGTCGAGGAGGTGCGGCGGAAGGTCACGCCGCGCGCGGCGCGGCTCAGTGCAGCCCGTGCATCAGGCGGCGTATCCATGGCGCGGTGAGCAGGAACACCAGCGCCACCGCGGCGCCCCAGCCGAACAACTGGCCGTAGACGTGGGCATAGTCCGCCATGCCGGTCAGCGCCGACCCGGCGGCGGGCGTCTGGATGGTCAGCGTGGCAATCCAGCCAGCCAGTTGATAGGCCAACGCCACGCCGAAGAACCAGCCGCCCATCGCCAGCGAGGCCTCCTCCGGCGCCGCCAGCTGGCCCACCAGGGCGTAGCCGATCGGCATCAGGGCCAGCTCGCCCAGGGTTTGCAGCAGGTAGCACAGCGCCAGCGACCACCAGCCGATGCGCCCGTCGGCATGCTGCAGATGGCCGATGGCATACACCAGCACGCCATAGCTCAACGCCACCAGCAGCAGGCCGATGCCGAACTTGCGCGGCGTGGAAGGATCGCGGCCGCGCCGCTCCAGCCATGGCCACAGCATCGCCAGCAGCGGCGCCAGGATCAGGATGTACAAGGGGTTGGCCGACTGGAACCAACTGAAGTCGAACGGCGCATCGACGTGATCGCGCGCCAGGAAATTCAGCGACGTCACGCCTTGCAGGCTGAACGCCCAGAACACCACCAGCGCCACGAACAGCAGCAGCAGGGCCAGATAGCGGTGAGTCTGCACCCGCTCGCGCCGGCGCACGCAACCGACCACGAAATACAGCACCAGCAAACCCATCAGCGCATACATGGCCCAGCTCAGCACGGCGGGCAGCGCCAGCAGCAAGGCGGTGGGGTACAGCAGCAGGGCGATGACCAGCAGCGCCCAGGCCGTCGACATCGGACCATGCAGGTGGTCGGCAGCGGGCATCAGCGCGTCCAGCCGCGGTTTGCGCCACTGGAACAGCAGCGCTGCCACGGCCATGCCTGCCGCCGCCGCGACAAAGCCCCAGCGATAGCCGTAGCGGTGGCCGATCAGATCCGCGCAGATGAAGGGCGTGACGAAGCCGCCCAGATTGATCGCCAGATAAAACAACGTGTAGCCGCCCTCGCGGCGCGAATCCCCGGCGGAATAGTTGCGCCCCACCAGCACCGTCAGCGGAATGCCCAGGCCAGCCGCCAGGGCGAAAAGCGCCAGTCCCAGCTCGAAACCGAACAGGCTGGGCAGCGCCATCAACAGCAGCGACAGCATGCCGAGCCAGAGCGAGATCGCCAGCGCCCGCGTCTCGCCGAGGATCTTGTCGGCCACATAGCCGCCAATGATCGGCGTGGCGTACATCAAGGCCAGGAAGCCACTGGTCAGCAGGTACGCCTGCCGCTGCGCCTCGGCCGGACCGAGATGCCCGTAGAAACTCTGCGCGATGTAGGGGGCGAGGAACGCGCGGAAACCGTAGAACGCGAAATTGAGCCCGACGGTGACACCCAGCAACATCCACAACTGGCGGGGATGGCCCCAGCGGTCATCCGTGCGTGGTTGCGGCTGCCCCGCGGCGACGGTGTTGCTCATGCGCGTTCCCCTGTGTCCCGACCGGATGACCCTCGGATCATGACACGGCGCAAACGTTCATTCACTCCAGCACGGTGCGCACGTCCAGCAGTTCGGGGAAGAACTCCAGGTCAAGCGCCTTCTGCAGGAAACTCACTCCGGACGAACCCCCTGTACCGCGGCGATGACCGATGATCCTTTCCACCGTCTTCATGTGACGGAAGCGCCACAACTGGAAGCTCTCCTCCACATCCACCAGTTGTTCGCACATGTGGTACTCGGGCCAGAACTCAGCGCGATCCTCGTAGATGCGCTTGAGCACCGGCAGCAGCGCCTCGTTGCGCCGATAGGCCTGGGTCCAGTCACGCTGCAGCAGTTCGGCCGGCACCGCATGGCCGCGTCGGGCCAGGTAGCGCAGGAATTCGTCGTACAGGCTCGGCGCTTCCAGCACCGCGCGCAGTTCGGCCTGCGCGGCCGGGTCGTGCGCGAACACCTTGAGCATGCCGGCGTTCTTGTTGCCGAGCAGGAATTCGATCTTGCGATATTGCAGCGACTGGAAGCCGGACGACGGCCCCAATACGCCCCGGAATTCCAGGTACTCCGAGGGCGTCAGCGTTTCCAGCACGGCCCACTGCTCGAACAGCTGGCGCTGCACCTGCTTCACCCGCGCCAGGATCTTCAGGCAGGCATCGATGTCGTCCGCCTGCAGATGCGCCACCGCCGCCCTCAGCTCGTGGATCAGCAGTTTCATCCACAACTCGGAGACGTGATGCTGCACGATGAACAGCATCTCGTCGTGATGCGGCGGGTCGCTCAACGGCTGCTGCGCGGACAGCAAGATGTCCAGGTGCAGATAGCCGCCATAGGTGATCTGCCCGTTGAGGTCGGTCTGGATGCCCGCTTCGAGATCGCGCTGGTTGTCGCTCATGGGTGTCCGTCGCCATGTGGAAAAGCCCGATGGTAACGGGTGCGTCCAAGCACTGCCCTTGATCGGGGACAAGTGACCGTTCTCCTGCCGCGACCCAGCATCTGTCTGCGGCCGCGGGCAGGTCGCCCCCCGGCGTGAACAGGGTCTCGCCGGGAGGACAGCAGGCTCCTCCAGTTGCAGTCGCCTGGCTGACAAGGCGCGAAACCCGGCGCGAGCGGGTTCTGGCCACATGCATCTGCCGCCCTGGACCGCACGCCCGTACGCGGTCGAATGCTGCGCTGTACCTTGCAGCGCAACATGCCTGCCTGTTATCAAGCGCGGTCTTGTGCAGTCATTTGTGTCCCGCCGTTCACTATCCAGGGACACGCGCAACCAGGCTTCCCTTCTGCAATCACCCCGGAGCGAGTCGTGACCATCGCCGCCAAGTTCGAAATCGAATACCTGCAATACCTTGATGCCGAGGGCAACGAAGTCCGCAAGGACCTGCCCGCCTTCGCCAAGGACCTCGACCACATGGTCGAGCTGTACAAGCTGATGCTGTCGACCCGCGTGTTCGACGCCAAGTCGATCGCACTGCAGCGCACCGGCAAGCTGGGCACCTACGCCAGCTGCCTCGGACACGAAGCCGCGCATGTCGGCATCGGCAGCGCGATGAAACCCGAAGACGTCTACGCGCCGAGCTATCGCGAATACGGCGCCCAGCTGTACCGCGGCGTGCAGCCGCGCGAGGTCTACATGTACTGGGGCGGCGACGAGCGCGGCAACGACTACCAGAAGGAACCGGCGCGGCATGACTTCGCCTGGTCGGTGCCGATCGCCACGCAGTGCCTGCATGCGGCCGGCAGCGCACTGGCGTTCAAGATCCGCGGCGAGAAGCGCGTGGCGGTGTGCACGATCGGCGACGGTGGCTCGTCCAAGGGCGACTTCTACGGCGCCATCAACATCGCCGGCGCGCAGAACCTGCCGCTGGTGGCGGTGATCGTCAACAACCAGTGGGCGATCTCGGTGCCGCGCAAGATCCAGTCCGGCGCACCGACCTTGGCGCAGAAGGGCATCGCCGCCGGCCTGTTCTCGATCCAGGTCGACGGCAACGACATCATTGCCGTGCGCAAGGCGATGGAAGATGCGCTGGAGCGCGCCCGCAGCGGCCAGGGCGGCAGCGTGCTGGAGCTGGTCACGTATCGCCTGGGCGACCACACCACGGCCGATGACGCGCGCCGCTACCGTGGCGAGCAGGAAGTGAAGGACGGCTGGGCGAAGGAGCCGATGAAACGTCTGCGCAACTGGCTGGTGAAAAAGAAAGTCTGGGACGACGCCAGGGAAGAAGCCTGGAAGGCCGAGTGCGACGAGTGGATGGACAACGAGGTGAATGCCTACCTCGAGACCAAGACGCAGCCGGTCTCGGCGATGTTCGACTACATCTTCGCCGAAGTCCCCGCCGATCTCGCCAAGCAGCGCGATTACGTTCTTTCGCTCGAACAGAAGGGCCACTGAGTCATGGCACAAATCACTCTCATCGAAGCCGTCACCCAGGCACTCGCCTACGAAATGGCCCACGACGACAGCGTCGTGGTGCTGGGCGAAGACGTCGGCGTCAACGGCGGCGTGTTCCGCGCCACCCAGGGCCTGCAGGAAAAATTCGGCGAGCTGCGCGTGCTCGACACGCCGCTGGACGAAACCACCATCGCCGGCGTCACTGTCGGCCTCGCGGTTGCCGGCATGAAGCCGGTCGCCGAGGCGCAGTTCGAAGGTTTCATCTATCCGATGATGGAGCAGATCGCCTGCCACGCCGCGCGCATGCGCAACCGGACGCGTGGCCGCCTCACCGTGCCGGCCGTGTGGCGTGCGCCATGGGGCGGCGGCATCCGCGCGCCGGAACATCACTCAGAAGCTAACGAGCACCTGTTCACCAACATCCCCGGCCTGCGCGTGGTGATGCCGTCGTCGCCGGCGCGTGCCTACGGCCTGCTGCTCGCCGCGATCCGCGATCCCGACCCGGTGATGTTCTTCGAGCCCAAGCGCATCTACCGCCAGTACAAGGAAGAAGTGCCGGATGACGGCGAAGCCTTGCCGCTGGACGTGTGCTTCGTGCTGCGCGACGGCACCGACGTGACCCTGGTCAGCTGGGGCGCGCAGGTGAAGGAAGCACTGGAAGCGGCGGACGAACTGGCCGCTGAGGGCATCAGCGCCGAAGTGATCGACGTGGCCACGCTGACCCCGCTGGATTTCGACACCATCGCCGAATCGGTGCAGAAAACCGGCCGCTGCGTGATCGTGCACGAAGCCCCGAAGACTGCCGGATTTGGCGCCGAGATCGCCGCCCGCCTGGCCGAGGAATGCATGTATGACCTGCTCGCGCCGGTCGAGCGCGTCGCCGGCTTCGACACGCACATCCCGCTGTTCCGCCTGGAAATGAAGTACCTGCCGAGCGTGGAACGCGTCGTCGACGCGGCGAAGCGTACGATGGCAGCAAGCTGATCTGGCCCGGGAACGGGGAACAGGGAACGGGGAACATGAAGTCCTCCCGAACCCAGCCCGTTCCCCGTCCCCTGTTCCCCGTTCCCGGATGAAATCTCATGGCTGATATCAAGACGTTCTACCTCCCCGACCTCGGCGAAGGGCTGCCCGACGCGACCGTGGTCGAGTGGCATGTGAAGGTGGGCGACAGCATCAAGCTCGATGCGCCGCTGTGCTCGATGGAGACCGCCAAGGCGGTCGTCGACGTGCCCTCGCCGTACACCGGCAAGGTCACCAAGCTGCACGGCGCCCCCGGTGACATCATCGAAACCGGCGCCGCGCTGGCCGACTTCGAGCCGGATCCGAACGCGAAGCAGCGTGCCGAATCCCAGGAAACCGGTCATCACCACGGCCCCAAGAAGACCGAGGCCGCAGCGGCACCTGCGCCGGCGGCCGTCAAGGCCGATCGAGAAGACGAAGGCACCGTGGTCGGCGCGATGGTCAGCGGCAATACCGTGCACGTCGAGCAGGCAGCCAGCATCGGCGGCGTGAAGGCCGTGCCGGCGGTGCGCGCACTGGCGAAGAAGCTCAAGGTCGACCTCACCCGTGTGCGTCCAAGCGGCGCCGATGGCGTGGTCACCATGACGGACGTCAAGGATGCCGCCGCGAACGGCTCGGCTGCACTCGGTGCAGCGCCACGCGCTGTGCCGGCCTCCGCTGGTCGCCACCTGGCGCCGGAGTTGCCGCAGCCGGAAGCCACCCGCACGCCGGTATCGCTCGCTGGCAAGCCGGTACGCACCGCGCCGCCATCGCAGCAGGCCAGCGGCCAGCCGGAACAGCTGAAGGGCGTGCGTCGCAACATGGCCCGCGTGATGGCCGACGCCCACGCGCAAGTGGTGCCGACCACCCTGGTCGACGACGCCGACCTGCACGCCTGGATCGGCAAGCAGGACATCACCGCCCGCCTGATCCGCGCCATCGTGTCGGCCTGCAAGAGCGTGCCGGCACTGAACGCCTGGTTCGACGGCAAGAACCTCACCCGCACCCTGCATCCGCAGGTCGATATCGGCATCGCGGTGGACACCGACGACGGCCTGTTCGTGCCGGCGCTGCGCAATGCCGACGTGCTCGACGCCGCCGGCGTGCGTGCCGCGATCAAGCGTCTGCGTACGCAGGAGGAAGACCGCACGATCCCGGCCTCGGAACTTTCGGGCTACACCATCAGCCTCAGCAACTTCGGCATGTTCGCCGGACGCTACGCGACGCCGGTGGTGGTACCGCCGACCGTTGCCATCGTCGGTGCCGGCAAGCTCAGTCACGACGTGGTCGCGGTGATCGGCGGCATCGAAGTGCATCGCCGCATGCCGCTGTCGCTGACCTTCGACCATCGCGCCGCCACCGGTGGCGAAGCCGCGCGTTTCCTCAAGGCAATGCTGGACGACCTGTCCCAACCAAACTGAGCACGTTGCAGCATGTAATAAACAGACAGGGCGCCTTCAGGCGCCCTGCCTGTTTCCACTCATCGATCAGTAATCGCGCACGTCCAGCAACATGAAGCAGCGCGCGCTGTAGTCGCCGCCACGCGGCCAGGCAATTTCATTCAGGGCCAGCGTCCCGGCCGTCCACAGTTCGTTGTCGAGCAGGGCCTCGCAGCGCGAGTCGCCCCGTTCGGCATGGCTGTGCACCAGTCGCAACCAGTGCAATTCCGGGGCAAGCGCTTCGCGTTTCAGTGCCGCCTCGATCGATACCAGCGCGTCGGCGGGGATGCTCGCAGCTTCCCCGCCGCGCACACTGAACGGACCAATGAACACGTCCCACGTGCGCACGCCGATGTCCCATGCGGCGATGCGCATCCTGCGATCGTCGGTGACGTACCAGCAGGCGGCCAGCAGCAGATGGAACACATTCCGCTCGAACGTGTGCAGCGCATCGAGGCAACCGGCTTCGCCGCCGCCGATGCCGGCGAAGCTTTCCTCGATGCGGCGTTCCTCGCCCAGTACCACGTCGATGTCCAGGCGACCCGGCTCGCCCGCCTTGCCTTCATGCCACTCGGCCCGGATCGCCGGAAAGTCGCCGTCGGTGACCAGCCAGCCGTCCTCGTCCGGATCCAGCTCGACGTCATGGCGTTCGAACAGGCGCAGCAGTTTTTTCTGGAGTGCCGCACTATCCATGCTGATTCCCGGCAGTTCGCGTCGAGGGCAGTTCGCGCCAGGTCAGGTAGACACGCAGGTCGAACTCGCGCTGATGGTAATCCGGCAACATGTAGCTGCACAGCTGGTAGAACGCCTTGTTGTGCTCCATCTCTTTCAGGTGTGCCAGCTCGTGCACCACGATCGTCTGCAGGAATTCCGGCGCGGCCCCCTTGAACAACGCGGCCACGCGAATCTCCTTCTTTGCCTTGAGCTTGCCGCCTTGCACGCGCGAAATGGCGGTGTGAAGGCCAAGCGCGCGCTGTACCACGTCGAGCTTGCTGTCGTAGAGCACCTTGTCGATGGCAGGGGCGTTCTTGAGGAACTGCTGCTTCAAGGCAACGGTGTAGGCATACAGCGCCTTGTCGCTCTGCACGGCATGACGATCCGGATAGCGCGCGGCCAGATGCTCGCTCAGGCGATCCTGCGCAATCAGTCGATGCACCTGCTGCTGCAAGACCTCGGGGTAGGCCTGGAGATATTTGAGCGGGATCATGCCGCGTATTCTCGCACTACCGGTCGGCGCTCGCTTTTTGCGCATGCCCCGGCGACATCGACGCCGGCCCAACTCAGTCGTTGCGGTTTGCGGATCCGCGTCGCCCCCAGCAACGCTGGCGCAGCCACAGGGCCGGCAACAGCACCAGGGCAAATGCACCGTAGCCATACAACGCCGGCAGTACCTGCTGCCAGATGCCGCCGCTGAAGCGGCCGAATTCACCCATCCGTGGCAGTTCGGCCGTGTCGAAGCCCGCCGCGGCGGCAAACGTGGTCACTACCGCCGCCAGCAACAGGACAACCACATCGAAGCTGCGCCGCCGCGCGCTTCGCGGCAAGTCTCGCGGATACGCCCAGTAGATCCAGCAGAGCACCAGCAGCCACGGGGCAAGCAACAGGATGGACAGATAGCGCACCAGGTTCTCCGTTCGATTTCGTTTCGGCGTCAGTCCTGCGCCGCCAGCTGATCCAGCGCTTCGCGCAGCTGCGCCAGCGCCTGCTCGCGCGCCGCTTCATCGCGATAGTCGGGCGTGCTGGCCACGGCCTCGCCGTCGATCTCCAGCACCATGCCAAGCGCCCGTGTCTGCACCGTCGCGCTGGCCGCGCCCAGCCTCTTCAGGCGCTTCTGCATCGCTCCGGCAGCCTTCGGATCGGCAAACGACACCGACAACAGCAACTCCTCGCCCTCGGCGGAAAACAGCCGGAAACGGAAATTGCCGTCGGCGTCGCGAAAGCTGGCCAGGCGTGGTGCACGGGCCTGTTTGGGCGCCGCACCCGCGCTGCCCACAGGAGTCGGCGCGGTCCGCATGGCACGCAAGCCAAGCACGTCGCGCAAGGTGGCCAGCTTCGGCGTGGCAATCGCACGCGCCTTGCCGGCACCTTCCTGCAGGACGGCCTCGATCGCGGCCGGATTGGCCATGAAGGCCTCGTAACTCTCGCGCATCGGCGCCACATCGGTCTCGATCCGCTCGTACAGCACCTGCTTCGCCTCGCCCCAGCCCAGCCCATCCAGCAGGCCTCGACGAAAAGCCTCGGTCTCGGCATCGCTGGCGAAGGCGCGGAAGATGGTGAACAGCACGCTGTTGTCGGGATCCTTCGGTTCGCCCGGCGCTCGCGAGTCGGTGACGATGCGCATGATCGCCTCGCGCAGCTGCTTCTTGCCACCGGCGAACAGTGGAATCGTGTTGTCGTAGCTCTTCGACATCTTGCGGCCGTCGAGACCAGGCAGCGTGGCCACCTGCTCCTCGATCAACGCCTCCGGCAGCACGAAGAAGTCGTGGCCATGCAGATGGTTGAATCGCTGGCCGAGGTCGCGCGCCATCTCGATGTGCTGGATCTGGTCGCGCCCGACCGGCACCTGGTGCGCATCGAACGCCAGGATATCGGCCGCCATCAACACCGGGTACATGTACAGGCCTGCGGTGACGCCCGCGTCGGGGTCCTCGCCGGTCTCCGCGTTGCGATCCACCGCCGCCTTGTAGGCATGTGCGCGATTGAGCATGCCCTTGGACGCGATGCAGGTGAGGAGCCAGGTCAGTTCCGGAATTTCAGGGATGTCCGACTGCCGGTAGAACGTGACTCGCACCGGGTCGAGCCCTGCCGCCAGCCAGCTCGCGGCGATCTCCAGCCGCGAACGCTCGATCCGCGCCGCATCGTCACTCTTGATCAGTGCGTGATAGTCGGCCATGAAGAAGAAAGCGTCGACATCAGCGCGGCGGCTGGCCTCGATGGCGGGACGAATCGCCCCGACATAGTTGCCCAGATGCGGCGTGCCGCTGGTGGTGATGCCGGTGAGGACTCGAGTCTGCATGTCGTGTCGCGCAAGTAAAGCCTCAGTTTACGGCATACCATCGGCAAGGCAATCGACAAGAAGCCAAGCCACGAGACGGCGCGGTGAACGGGCGTCATCGGGTCCCGCAAGTTCGCCATCTTCACCGGCACGAACGGCGAACCCGTGTTCAACGATCTGGTCGGCCCGCGCCCTGATCCCGGCGAACGACTCAGCGGATCAAGGTCGACTTGCCGAACAGTGACTCGATCAGATCCACCGCCAGCTTGGCGGTGGCGTTGCGCCGGTCGAAGGCGGGATTGAGTTCGACCAGGTCCAGCGAAGCCATGCGCCCGCTGTCGGAAATCATCTCCATGCACAGCTGCGCTTCGCGATAACTCGGGCCGCCGCGCACGGTGGTGCCGACGCCGGGCGCAATGCTGGGGTCGAGGAAGTCGACATCGAAGCTCACATGCAGGTGGGTGTTCCCGTCGACGCCTTCCAGCGCTTGTTCCATCACCCGCTTCATGCCTTCTTCGTCGATCCGGCGCATGTCGTAGATGCCCACGTTGGCCTCGCGTACCAGCTGCTTCTCGCCATAGTCGACCGAGCGGATGCCGATCTGGCGAAACATGTCCGGCGTGACCGCCGGCGCGTAGGCACCCAGTTCGACGAGGGCCTTCGGGCCGTGGCCGCACAGGCAAGCCACCGGCATGCCGTGGATGTTCCCCGATGGCGTCGCCTCGGCCGTGTTGAAGTCCGAGTGCGCATCCAGCCAGAGCACGCGCAGTTGCTTGCCCATTTCGCGGCAATGATCCGCCACCGCGCTGATCGAACCGATGGCCAGGCAATGATCGCCGCCGAGCATGATCGGCAGGCGCCCCGCCTGAAGCTCCTGGTGTACAGCCGTATAGACGGCCATATTCCACGCCACCACCTCGTCCAGATGCCGGTAACCATCCTTCGGCGGCTGCCAGGGATTGAACGGCCCCTGCAGATTGCCCCGGTCGATCACGGTCAGCCCGCGTTGCTCCAGTCTGGCGCCAAGGTTGGCGACCCGCATGGCCTCCGGCCCCATCGAGGCGCCGCGATGGCCTGCACCGATATCGGTCGGCACGCCTATCAACGAAATGGTCTGCTTGCTCATGGTTGTCGTACCTGTGGTGGCGTCTGGCCCGCACCGATGGAAGCCGATGCCGCCGCGCAATGACGATGCGGCGTCCACGGCGGACCGCGCGGAGCCCGCGCAATCGGCCGTCGTGGGCGCAAGGAAGCACACACGGCAAGTAGTGCCGCTCCTCCCTGGAGTTTACTGGATTGAGCCACACCGCTCTTGATCGTACGTCGCGCGCATGCCCAAACCAACGACGGAATCGGCATGTCGTGCGTGCCGTACCACGCGAATGTCCCGCGCTGCCCGTCAGCGCGATTCCGCCTGGCGGATGCGCTCCAGTTCATCCTCCCGGCGCGATCGCGCACCGGGAGACCACGACACCAGGTTGCCCACCTGGGGCGGGGCGGTGTCCGGCTTCATTTCCTTGGTGAACTTCCCCAGCAGCATCCCTGCAAACAGCACCAATCCGCGCCAGACGGCGGGATGTGCAAAAGGCGTTTGCATGTCGATCTCTCCCGGCTGCCCCTGTGCAACCGTCGGGTCGATCGTAGCAAGTTTTTACGCCGTGTCCATGTGTTCTTTGGGCGTCCTGGATCCCTGCGCGGCGAAGCCGAAGCGCCCGCTTCCGGCCGCGGGTCCGGCAGGGTCATGCAATCATGCCGCGCTCGCGACCCGCGCCCGCGGCATATTGCACCAGCCGGATGTTGAACTCGCTGCAGACCATTTCGACACAAGCCGCGCCGCCTGAACTGTCGTGCTCCTCGCGGGCCAGACCCCGGCCCAGGCGGATGGCGTGGGCGAAGTGCAGGCGGTCGAACAGGACCTCCCGGCCACTGCAGATGCACCACAGGCCGTGGCTGCTTTCCCTGATCGTCAAGACGACGCACATTGCCAAGCCCTCTGTCGGGAGACACGGCCGGTAGCCCGCTGGCACATCCAGCAAGCGCATGCCGGAACTCCGAACCTGGCCAATATGCAGCGCGCACAGGCGCTGGTATGTCGGCGTTTGCCTACGTCGCTTGTGCGTGGGTACCGCCGAATCCGGACAGGCCCCACCAAGGCGCGTGCTCGTGTACAACTTCCGGCAACGGCTGGCGCAGACTCTGCGCCTCCGGGTGCGGCACATCGCCGTACTTCGCCAGGATCACCGGCGCCGAATACTCGCCGCGATCGACATCCGCACCCTGTGCGTATACCAGCACGCCGTCGCACTGGCCCGCCAGCGCCTCGCCACGCGCACGCGCCAGCTGCTCCATGCCATGCAGGATGGGTTTGCCGGCGACCATGCCCTGCCCCACCCCATAAAAACCCTGCACGACATAAAGTGTCTCCACGGCTTTACCCTCGAGGTTCGAAGGCGTCAGGTTGCGCAGCACCGGGTGGAGAGATTGCGATCTTCTCGTCAAATTTCCGTGCGGCATTCAGCTTGCTGAAATCGCTACCGGGCGATCCATTCGCAGGCCGCCCGGATCGCCAACGGCCAAGGCCGCCTGAAAGGCGGCCTTGGCGCACGATCGCGTGGTGCCGGCAGCAGGAGTCGAACCCGCGACCTACTGATTACAAATCAGTTGCTCTACCAACTGAGCTATGCCGGCGAAGCTTCGGGATTCTAGCAGGCACGCCAACGGCCGTGCTCAGAAGCAGCCCGCGTTGCGCGAACCGATGCCGCTGGCGCTGACATATTTGCGCCAGTCGAGGTGGCTGCCATCGGCAACCACCAGATCCAGCCAGAATTCGGGCACGCTTTCGCTGCGCTCGCTCATGCGCGCCGGGAAGCCGGCCGCGAGCAGCTGGTCCAGGCGTTTGCGCGCATTGGCCGGGTCCCTGAACAGGCCCAGCGAGATGGTATTGGCCTGGTCGCCCGACCCGACCACGAAGTAGTCGCTGATGTCGTGCGCACCGAGTTGCCTGGCTTGTTCCAGCGCCTGGGCGCGGCTCGCCGCCGCCGGCAGATAGACCCACCAGCCGGTGGTCTGGCTGGTCTGCTCCTGGCGCGGGCGCGAGCGAACGGTGCGCGAGGCGAGTGCCTGGCGCGCATTGCGCAGGTCCTGCGGCGTGTCGAACGGCCCCAGCGTGATGCAGCTGTAGCTGTGCGTGGCGTCGGCGGCTACACCGCCCCGTACATCGGACCCCGCTGAGCTCGCGGCGGATGCCGGTATTTGCGAGAGCAGGCGCAGTTCCGGCACGCCGGGATCGGTGGGACTGCCGACGTGCGGATAGGGCTGACCCAGCACCAACCACGCGCCCACTGCGATATTCAGCGCGGCAAGCAGGATGAACAGCAGACGCAGGAACATCGAACCCCCATCGACACGATCGACGACGCCATTCTAGACGGTCGGCCGCAACGCGAGGTGCGCGTCCGCCCACAACGCCAGGCCCTGCAGCACCCCATCGCGAACCAGCACGGCCGGCACGGACAGCATCGACGCCAGTTGCTGCGCGTCGCCGCCGTCCAGGATCAGCGTGGGCGTCACACCAAGCTGCCGCAACGCGTGGGCATGGAACCGCTCGATCAGGGCCGCGGCGGCCTGCCAGCAGCCGGACGTCACCGCGTCGGCGGTATTGTCGGCCAGTTCCAGGATGGCACCGGCGCGCTGCGGACGTACCAAGGCCGTCGCGTCCAGCAGCGATTGCTGCATCAGCCGCACGCCGGGCGCGATCAGCCCGCCCAGGTGCCGGCCATCGGCCGCCAGCGCGTCCAGCGCCAGCGCAGTGCCGGCGCTGGCCAGCACACAAGGCGTGCGATGCGCGGCATGTGCGGCAACCATCGCCAGAAACCGATCCACGCCCAGCCGCTGCGGTTCGGCATAGGCATTGCGCACACCGCAGGCGCTGGCGGGCGTGCGCAGCCAGTGCGGTGCTTGGGCAAATACCTGCTGCGCGATTTCGGCAAGCCGGCTTTCGCGCGCGCCATCGACCACCGACGCGGCCACGACCAGGTTCGGCCGCGGCAAGCCTGCCCAGGCATCGGACAACTTCGCGGCGATATCGTCCCGCCACTCCAACGCGCCGTGCGCCAACCAACCCGGAGGCTGGGCCTGCAGCGCCCACTTCAGCCGCGTATTGCCCAGGTCCAGCAGCAGCTTCATGTACGCCGCACCGTGACGTCGGCGCTGTCGAGGCGGCGCAGGCGACCATCGGACATGCGCACCTGCAGGGCGCCACGCGCATCGACGCCCGCACCGATACCCTCGAACCTGCCCGGCGTGCCGCTCACTTGCAGGGTCTGGCCACGCAGCAGGTCGTGACGCGCATAGTCGGCCTCGAAGGCGGCAAACCCCTCGCGCTCGAACTGGCTCAAGCCATGCGCGAGGGCAGCGATCAGCACCGCCGCCACCCGGTTGCGGTCCGGCGGTGCCCCTGTGGTGAGGCTGGCCAGATCGCAGGCCGGCTGTCCGGCCTGGCGATGCAGGGCGGGCGTGAGGCGCAGATTGAGGCCGACCCCGATGACCGCCGCACACGGGCCCTGGTATTCGCCACTCAGTTC
>Ga0134128_10006287_pt1 | contig 14399 bp, 8 predicted proteins | sample KB31754_FD_96462 | JGI IMG/M metagenome (GOLD analysis project Ga0134128, IMG submission 96462) | Terrestrial soil microbial communities with excess Nitrogen fertilizer from Kellogg Biological Station, Michigan, USA - KB3-175-4 | ecosystem: Environmental > Terrestrial > Soil > Unclassified ... | reverse complement strand
TGGGTCGAAGGCCACTGGCGTTGAGTGATTGCCAGACCCGTCATCCTTCACGTCTCGCTGGGGCGATTAGATTGTCGGCCACCTCAGCGAGACGTTTTTCATGCACTGCCCCGGCCACCTTCCGCCCCTCGGCGCCCTGATTCTCCTGGCAGGGCTGGTTCCTCTGCGAAGCATCCAAGCCCAAGACGTGACCAAAGGCCCGGCACCCTTCGAGGCCCTCAAATTCCGCTCTGTCGGACCGGCGGCCGGCGGACGCGTTTCCCGGGTCACCGGTGTCCCGGGCGACCCGCTCACCTTCTACGCTGCGACCTCCGCGGGCGGAGTTTGGAAGTCGACGGATGGCGGACGGTCGTGGCGTTCGGTCTTCGATGATCAGCCGATCTCGTCCATCGGGTCGATCGCCGTAGCGCCGTCCAACCCGAATGTGATCTACGTCGGCTCGGGAGAGGCGAACATTCGGGGCAACGTCGGCGCGGGCAATGGGATCTACAAGTCCACCGATGCCGGGAAGACCTGGACCCATGTCTTGGTCCAGGAAGGGCAGATCGGCACCATGGTGGTGGATCCCACCAATGCCGACATCGCATTCGCGGCAGTGCTGGGACATGCCTTCGGGCCCAACCGCGAGCGCGGTGTCCTGCGCACGCGGGACGGCGGCAAGTCGTGGCAGCTTGTGCTCAAGAAAGATCAGGATACGGGCGCCTCGGACGTCGCGCTCGACCCATCCAACCCAAGCATCGTCTTCGCCGGGCTCTGGCAGGCGCGGCGGCGCCCCTGGGAGTTGGTGAGCGGCGGCCCCGGCAGCGGGCTCTACGTCTCCCGCGACGGCGGCGACACTTGGAAGCAGCTCACCGATAAGGGGCTGCCAGGTGGCATCTGGGGCAAGGTGGGCGTGGCCGTTGCCCCGTCGGATGGTCGCCGCGTATACGCGCTGATCGAGGCTGACAGCGGGGGGCTCTTCCGATCGGACGATGGCGGTGAGAACTGGAAGCGAGCGAGCGGCCACCACGTGCTTCGACAGCGCGCCTGGTATTACACCACGTTGACGATCGATCCTCGCGACCCGGACGTCGTGTGGTTCCCCCAGGTCAATCTTCTCAAGACCATCGACGGAGGACGAACCATTACCTCAGTGCGGGGGCCTCATCACGGCGACCATCACGATGTATGGATCGACCCGCGAAATCCGAGCCGGATCATCGACGGCAATGACGGTGGGGTGGACTTGTCAACGGATCGCGGCGAGCACTGGTTTGGGCCTCCGCTTCCCGTCGCCCAGTTCTACCACGTGTCGGTGGACAATGCCGTCCCATATCACGTCATGGGCGCGATGCAGGATCTCGGCACTGCCTGGGGACCCAGCAACAGCCTGGTGGCCGAGGGCCTTCGACTGGCCCATTGGCGGACAGTTGGCGGCGGTGAAGCCGGGTATGTCGTGGCCGAGCCCACCGACACCAACGTGATCTACGCCGGCGAATACAGCGGGTACATCTCCCATTACGATCTGCGGACGCGACAGCCGCGCAACGTATCGGCGTATCCTGAAAACGGCTCCGGTCACGGCGGCGAAGATCTGCAATACCGGTTTCAGTGGACCGCCCCGATTGCAACCTCCCCGAACCAGCCGAACGTGGTGTACCACGGCGCCAACGTCCTCTTCAAGTCCACCGACGCTGGTCAAACCTGGACGGCAATCAGTCCGGATCTCACTCGAAACGACAAGACCAAGCAGCGCTGGTCGGGCGGCCCGATCTCCGGCGACAACACCGGCGTAGAGATCTACGGGACGATCTTCGCCGTGGCCGAGTCACCCAAGGCAGCCGGCCTGATCTGGACGGGGAGCGATGACGGGTTGGTGCAGATCACCCGGGACGCGGGGAAATCCTGGACCAACGTGACCAAGAATGTGCCTGGACTCCCCGAGTGGGGGACCGTAAGCCTGATCGAGCCGTCGCCATTCGATGCCGCCACCGCCTATCTCGTGGTGGACGCCCATCGGCTCGATGACATGCGACCCTACTTATGGAAGACGAGTGACTACGGCAAGAGCTGGAAGCGTCTGACCAAGGGCCTTCCCGAGGACGTCTACCTGCACGCGGTTCGGGAAGACCCGAAGCAGCGTGGCCGCCTGTTCCTCGGTACCGAACGCGGTGTCATGGTGTCGCCTGACGACGGTGCGTCATGGCAGCCGCTGAGGCTGGGGCTTCCCACTGTCGCGGTGCACGACCTGGTAGTGAAGGACAACGACCTGGTGCTGGCGACGATGGGGCGCTCGCTCTGGATCTTCGATGACATCACGCCGATCCGGGAGATGTCACCCAAAGTGCGAGAGGAGGCAGTGCACCTCTTCACGCCTCAGCAGGCGACCCGCTGGCGGGTACGGAGCGAGTGGCACACCGACGAGGACGCGAAGGAGCCGGGCACGTTCAACAATCCCCCCCGCGGTGCGCTGATCTACTACTACCTCAAGGAGAAGGCCAAGGACGAGATCCGTCTGGAGATTCTCGACCAGCAGGGTGTTGTGATTCGGACGCTCAAGAGCACTCCGGAACCAGCCGAGTACGCTCCGGACGATCCGGACGAGCCGAAGGATGCGCCGAAGGCGGAGCTGTCGGCCGATTCCGGAGTGCAGCGCGCGGTCTGGGACCTTCGGTACGAAGGCGCCGAGAAGATCAAACCTGGAAAGCTGGACGGCGGGAGTCCTCAGGACGGACCGGTGGCGCTACCCGGGCCGTACACGGTTCGGTTGGTCGTAGACGGCAACAGTCTCACGGCGCCGCTCACCGTGCTGCCCGACCCGCGCGTCAAGCTGCCGCCACAAGCGCTCGCCGATCAATTGAAGTTCAGCCTCGAGCTCCGGGATCAGATCACGCGGGTCACCGATCTCGTCAACGACATTCGATCGCTGCGCCGCCAGCTCGCGGTGCGATCCGAGCTCTGGAAGGGTGAGCCCAAAGCGGCGAACCTCGTAAGCGAGGCACAGGCGTTGACGGTGAAGCTGGATACCCTGGAAGCGCGGGTCCATAACCCGCGGGCGGAAGTCGTCTACGATATTCTGGCTCAGCGCGGCGGGGCCAAGGTGTACTCGCGCCTCGCGCCAATCTACACGTCGGTGATCGAGGCTGACGGCGCTCCTACTCAGGGCATGCGCGAGGTGTACGCGATGATCAGAAAAGATCTGGACGCGCTCGACGGCCAGTTCAAGGGCCTGGTGACGGGTGATCTGGCCGCGCTCAATCGAAGCGCTCGCGACCTCAATCTCGGCGACGTCATGGTTCCGGGCGCGTCGCCCGGTCGCTAGAGGTCAGCCCCGGAAGAGATCGTCGACGCCTGCCCGCAGGTAGGTGTCCGTCTTGTCCAGCCAGTCCTGACGCGGCGGGCAGAAGACATCGACGTCCAGCGTGTCCTCGAGCGCCTCGGCCTTGTGGCGGAGGTTGGCGGGGATCACCAGCACCTCGCCGCCGCGGACCACGAGCTCCTCGCTCCCATCCTCTCCCAGCCAGAAGCGAAGCGCCCCTTCCAGCACGTAGGTGAGCTGTTCGTTTTCGTGGGAATGGGCCGGCACGATGCAGCCCTTCTTGAGGTACACATGGGCCAGCATCATGCGCTCCCCGCAGATCAGGCGACGATCGAGCAGATCGGTCACTTTTTCACGAGGCAGGTCTTCCCAGCGGTGAAATCGGGCGGCGGTGGTCGGCTTTGACATGAAGGGCACTCAGCGCTGGAGGTGGTTCCCCCAATATTAGCTTCCCGCCGTGCTTCCGCTCTATCTCGACGGCCTGCGCCGCCGGCTTCCGCCTTCGCCGCTCACCAGCTTCGCCCCGAGGCCGACGGGCTTTCTTCACGTGGGGCATGGGGTCAACGCCTTATTCGTGTGGGGGCTGGCACGCGCGCTCGGAGGACGGTACTGCTGCGGCTCCGCCTGCGTGGCATGCTGGGACGCCCGGAGCCGCCGGTGTTCCTGCACCACCCGCTGCTTCGCAACCCTTTCGGGGACAACCTCAGCAAGGGCCAGCCACGACACCGGAAACCGGGAACTCCGTTCCGCCGGAGGAAATGCGAGTGCTGTGCTCGGAGAAGCGGTGTTTTTCGCGCTGGGCTGCTTGGAAAGTCTCGGCCGATGAACGCGACGGAATTGGCCCAACTCTTCACCTAAAGGAGGTCAGCTGAACAAATGTCTGCTTGACAAGGCGCCGATCAAAGCAATACTTGAGTGGCCGGCCCCCCCCGCAGAAGCGGCCGGCATACCCGGAACCTCGCACCATGACACATCCAGGCACGCCGCCTACCGGCCCTCCCAGGTCGGCCTTCGGCCTCACGCAGAGCGCGAGGTCCTCACCCATCCATTCACCCTCGTCATCGCCTGCCAAGGGGGTCGCATGAAGCCCAGAAGGTGTCTGCTAATACCGCTGCTGCTGGCAGCTCTGGCCGGCACAGCGGCCGCGCAGGGGCGCACAATCTCGGGAACCGTGACGGACTCGTCGAGCGGTACGCCGCTCGCCGGAGTAACCGTCTCGGTCCTGAATGGAGTCCAATCGGCTCAGACGCGGGAAAACGGCAGCTTCGTGCTGCCGAAGGTTCCAGATCAGGACATTACGCTGGTGTTCCGCCTGATCGGGTATCACAGAGGTGAGGCGCAAGTTCCGGCCACAGAGTCCGGGCCGCTTACCATCGCCCTCCCGCGCGACCCGTTCAAGCTTGAAGAGGTCGTCGTCACTGGTCAGGCCACCGGCCAGGAGCGCCGGAACCTGGCCAATGCGGTATCAACGGTGAGCTCTGAGGATCTGGAGTTCACGACGACGCCAAGCATCGAGCATCAGCTGCAGGGCAAGGTCGCGGGCGCCGACATCCAGACCAACGGGGGGGCGCCGGGTGGCGGCGTGCAGGTGAGAATGCGCGGCGTCACCTCGATCAACGCTCCAGCCGAGCCGCTGTATGTGGTGGACGGGATCATCATGAGCGACATCGCGATCCCCTCGAACCAGAACGCGGTGACCGGCGCGAGCCAGGGGTCGAACCCCACAGTCAATCAGGATGCCCAGGTCAACCGCATCGCCGACCTCGATCCGGCGGACATCGACCGGGTCGAGGTGCTCAAGGGGGCCTCGGCCTCGTCGATCTACGGCGTACGCGCGTCTAACGGCGTCGTGGTCATCACGACGAAGAAGGGCAAGGTCGGCAAACCGGTGGTGAATCTGTCTCAGCGATTCGGCTTCTTCGGTTTGAGCAATACGATCGGTGAGCGGACCTTTGCCAACGCGGCAGCCGTGGATGGGGCCTTCCCGGTGTCATCCGGGCCGCCGACCAGCGCAAGCACCGGCTGCAGCTCGAGCTCCTGCCCGTTCTTCGACCATGAGGAAGAGCTCGCCGGAAACAAGCCGCTCTCCTTCGAGACGTCGGCCAACGTGAGCGGCGGCGACGACAACACCCGGTACTACGCGTCAGGCATCGTAAAGCGCGACGGCGGCATCATCCAAAACACGGGCTTTGAACGGCAGGGCGTCCGGATCAATCTGGACCAGAAGCTCGGGAGCCGGGTCAAGTTCAACCTCAACACCAACGTGCTCCATACGCTGGCGCAACGCGGGCTCACGAACAACGACAACACCACCACCAGCTACTATGTCGTGATGGCGTTTACGCCGTCGTTTGTGGATCTGACGGAGAACCCCGACGGCAGCTTCAAGGACAACACGTTCGTGCCGAGCAATCCGCTGCAGACCGCGGCGTTATCGACCAACGACGAAGACGTCTGGCGGTTCATCTCGGGCGCGAATGCGGAGTTCCAGCTGATACAAAGCCAGAAACACGCGCTCCGGTTCATCGCCAATGGCGGCCTGGACTTCTTCAATCAGAAGAATGCCCTGTTCTTTCCGCCGGACCTCCAGTTCGAGCCCAATGACGGTCTGCCGGGTACCTCGCTGCTTTCCCACTCCAACAATCTGAACACAAACCTCTTCGGTACACTGGTCTACACCTTCACCGGCAGCGGGTTCAGTGCGACGACCTCAGGTGGGATTCAGTACGCCCGGCGCGACCTCGACGTCAATCGGACGACCTCGCGCAACCTGGTCGGCGGGCAATCGAACGTGAACGCGGCCGTGAATGTCGCGGTCGACCAGAAGCGTGCCCTGATCAAGAACCTGGGTTACTTCCTGCAGGAAGAGGTGCTCTTCGGCGATCGGTTGCTGCTCACCGCCGGTATCCGGGCAGACCAGAGCAGCGCGAACCACGACGCCTCAGAGCTGTTCTACTATCCGAAGGGGGCCGCCTCCTACCGGTTCCCCGGACTGTTTGGTCAGGGCAGCGAATTCAAGCTGCGGGCGGCCTACGGCCAGTCGGGCAACGAGCCGCAGTATGGGCAGATCTTCACCGAGCTTGCGCCGACGCTCAACATCGGTGGGTTCCCCGGCTTGGTGGTCTCGACCGGTGCGACGGTCGGGGCGCCGGATCTCCGCCCCGAGCGGATGAAGGAGTTTGAGGCCGGCTTCGACGGCTCGATGGCAGACGGCCGGTTCAACTTCGAGGTCACCGGGTACCAGAAGAACGTCGAAGACCTGCTGCTCCAGCGGGCCCTGTCGCCGTCGTCCGGCTTCAATCAGGAGATTCTGAACGGCGGGAGTCTCCGGACCCGCGGGCTGGAAGCTGCGGTGGGGGTCCAGGCGGTTCAGAAGAAGGACTTCTCGGTCCTCTTCCGCACCACGTTCTCACTCAGTCGATCGATTATTACCCATCTCGACATCCCGCCCTTCAACCAGGGTGGCTTCGGGACCTCGATCGGAACCTTCCGGTTCGAGACCGACTCGTCGCCCACTCGCATCGTGGGTAACGACACGCTGACGGCACCGCAAACCCAGCCCGACGGACAAGTCCTGCCGGTCGGCTCCTCGGTGGTGCGGCGCGTGGGGGATGTCAATCCGGACTTCCGGATGGGCTTGAGCGGCGATGTCACGATGAGCCGCTTCGGGTTCCACTTCCTCTTCGACTGGCAGAAGGGCAGTGACATCCTCAACCTGACCAAGCTGCTCTACGATCTGGGTTCCATCTCACCCGATTTCGCTGATCCGATCGGGGGCTCCACCCAGACCGTGGGCCAGCGGCGACTCGCGGGCTTTGGTGTGACGACGAGCAACTACGTCGAGAGCGCAAGCTTCTTCAAGCTGAGGGAGGTCACTCTAAGCTACGATCTGTCCCCCTCGACGGTGCGCGGCCTGTTCGGCGCCCACTTTGCCCGGATCAGCTTGAGCGGACGCAACCTGTTTACGAGTACGCCGTATACCGGACTCGATCCCGAGGTCAGCAATTTCGGGAATCAGGCAATCTTCCGGAATATCGACGTCGCCCCGTTTCCCCCGAGCCGCAGTTTCTGGCTCTCCATCGACCTGGGGCTCTAGACCATGCGACAGCCAACGAGGTCTCGAACCATGCGAATCTCGATCGTGCTGCCGGCGGTGCTGGGCGTGCTCGTTCTCGGAGCGTGTAACGACCTGACCGTCGGCGATTTGAATGCCCCGGGGATAGAGGAGACGGTGAACAACCCCACCCGGGTAGGCGTCCTCAACCTCGCCACCGGCCTCCAGATCGGGAGCCGGTTCGGTGTCGGGCAGCAAAACGGCTACGTCACGCTGCTGGGCATCGTCGGCGAGGAGATCTACAACTTCGACCCTGCCGATCCGCGGTTCATCACCGAGATGGTGTTCGGGCCGCTGGACGGAGGCAGCCCGGCGTTCGGCGGCAACCTCTTCCAGCCTTATGCGAACATCCGGACCGCCAACATCATGCTGCACGCTATGGACAATCTGTCGGACACGCCTCCGGCCGGCATGTCACCTGCCGAGAAGCAGGCGACGCTGGGGTACGCGCAGACGATGATGGCGTACGATTTCCTGCGGGCCCTGGACACGCGGTGGGACAACGGCATTCCCATCGACGTGGATATCGATCCTTCGGGGCCACCCGCCGCGATCGTCGACAGCGGCGTGGCGTTCACCCACATCGTCAACCTGCTGGACTCGGCCGCGGCCCATCTCACGGCCGTGGGCGACGCGCCGTTCCCGTTCCAGATGAGCACGGGATTCACCGGTTTCGATCGGACCCTGACCTTTCGCACTTTCAACCGGGCGCTCAGGGCACGAGTAGCGATCTACCGGAATGATTTCGCTGGGGCGCTTGCCGCACTCAACGAGTCGTTCCTCAACATCGTCTTCCCGCTCTCGTTCGGGGTGTATCACACCTTCACCACGGCGCCGGGAGACTCGACCAACAACCTGTTCGACCCGAACGCACGCGCGCTGCTGGCGCATCCCACGTTCGAAACCGACGCTCAGAAACAGGTGGACCTGGTTACCCCCGACCTGCGGTTTGTCAACAAGACCACTCTGCTGTCGAGTGCCCACACCAGCTCCGGGCTGAGCTCGAACCGGGCGCTCAACGTGTACTCCGGTCCCTCCGCTCCGGTGCCGATTATCCGGAACGAGGAGCTGATCCTGCTCAGGGCCGAAGCCAACATCGGGCTCAACAACCTCCCTGCCGCATTGATCGACATCAACTTCATCCGGCAGACCGCGGGCAATCTGCCGCCTCACGCCGCATTTGCGAGTCACGACGAGGCGCTTGCCGAGTTGCTCTACAACAAGCGCTATTCGCTCTTCTTCGAGGGTGGGCACCGCTGGATCGACATGCGGCATTACGGCCTGCTCACCACGTTGCCTCCCACGTCCCCGTTCTTTGGGACTTCGTTGCAGAAGGAGGTCACCCCCTCCGGCACGCGACACCTGTTCAACCGGTTCCCGTTCCCGACCAACGAGTGTCTGCCGCGCACCACGCAACCTGCGAGGGGATGTACGCTGGAGCCTGGAAGCTGAGCTGACGGAGAGGTAGTGGCAGGAAAGCGAAGGGGGCCCGTCACCGGGCCCCCTTCGTCGTTCGCAGTCGCCGGCCGGTTACTTCTGGGTGGCTCCGGTGAGAATCCCGTCGCGGATCCGCAGCGCTTTTGGCGACGGGTTCGAATCCAGCTCGACGTGGGCGTTCACCTGCTCGATCAGGCGGACCTTGCCTGTGAGGGTCAGCGTATCCGCTCCCCGCCGAACCTTGATCGGGAAATCCTGTCCTTCGGCGTTCTTGAACCGGGCCCGGTAGGCAGGCCCGAAGTTGGGATCGGTGATCGCGACGTCGCCCAACGCGATCAGGATATCACCGGCGTGCACGCCGGCTGCTTCAGCCGCGCCACCGGGCTGTACCGCCGTTACCTTGACACCGGACGAGTCCGGGGCGCCGCCCAGGCCGAGCCGCGGCTCACGTATGGTGTCCGAAGCCAGCCGCATCCCTGCCAGCTTGAGCATGGCACCGTAGGGATACGGGTCCCGCCCGTCGATGTACCGCGCATCGAAGTCGGTGAACGACTTGCCTCCGCTCGCCCGGCTGATCGCACCCCACCAATCGGTGCTGGTGAAGCCCCGCCCCTTCTTGTAGGTGGCGAGGTACAGCTCCCGCATGACGTCGTCGAGCGACCGGTGGTTGTCGCTCGCGTCGCGGATGGCGATGTCCAGCAGGAGTCCCGCGAGCGAGCCCTTGGGGTAGTACAGATACCCCGAGCCGTCGGTCGGGTGGATCCAGGTCGAGATCGACGCGTCCTGCAGGGCCGTCGGCGGTGTCTCGGCGACGGTCTGAATCTTCTCCGCAGTGAGCCCCATGAAGATCGTTGAGTCCACGATCTTGCCCCGGATCAGGGCGAGATCGGCATAGTAGTCCGTGATTCCTTCGCTCACCCACAGCCACGGCGTCGCCTCGGCGCGATCGTAGGCGTAGGGGACCATGTCGGCTGGGCGAAGCCGCTTCACGTTCCACGCGTGGAAGATCTCGTGCGCGGTGATGGAGGCGAGCAGCGGAGTCCCGAGCATCATCGGCGCGTACACGCCGACGTGTGAGCTCTGGTGCTCCAGGGCACTGCCACCTGCATAGGAGGAGTCGAAGATCGTCATCACCGTGTAGGTGTTCCACGGCGTCTCCTGAAATACGGCAGCCATCGCGGGGATCGCCTTGCCGATCTGATCCCAAAGGGCGGCGCGCGTCTCGCCCTTCAGAATGCCGCTGGGATAGCTCGCCAGCCGGGTGGTTTTTCCGTCCACGACCATGCTGTCGTAATCGAAGCGGCCGATGAAGAAGGGCATGTCCACCAGGTCGTGATAGTTCCCCTCGCTCCACACGCGCGGGCCGCCGGCCGGCTTCATGCTGGTCGCGACCAGCCAGCTGGGCTGGGTCTTCACCGTCACCGTCGCGGAAAAGTCGAAACCGCGTCCTTCAGGGTAGGGAAAGACATTGGTGCCGTTGAAGAGGAGAAAGTCCGGCCGCGACCACGCCATGGCGTTGTCCAGCGTGTCCGCCAGGTAGTCGAAGCGCACGGTGACGTGTCCGGGACCGGTGGTGCGAACCCGCCAGGTGTCGGGATCCGCCTTGTCCCAGGACAACGGCCCGTTGTCGGTGCTCGCCGAGAACCGTGAGATCCAGCGCGCAAAGCTGCTGATCTCATAGGCCCCGGGCGTCCACTCCGGAATGGAAAGAAGCACCGGATCCTTGCCCGCGCCGACGTCGAACGACATCGCGAGCTGAATCGTGCGTCGCTGTGCCGTCACCGAGTCAAAAGTCACCTCGTACCGAATGTTGCTGATCGGTGCCGAACGGGGGGCAGCGGTGGCCGTACCCGTCGTAGCTGTTGTTTTGGCCTTGCCCGCCTGTTGCGCTTGCGACGCGCCGACGTGGGCGACCACTGCGATACCGGCGAGGAACGCGATGCGCGAAGGGATCATGGAGTGTCCGGAAGAGGTGTTCGGCTGGGGGTCCGAGCCTCCACCGCAGAGGCATCGGGGCTCGATGATGGGGTAGACGCCATCTCGCCCTCCCACCGGCCGACGACGGCCGTGGCGAGGCAGTTTCCGACCAGGTTGACGGCAGTGCGCGCCATGTCCATGACCTCGTCCACGCCAAGGATGACGGCGATCCCTTCGAGTGGCAGCCCGAACTTGGTCAGCGTTCCGGCCAGCACCACCAGAGATGCCCGAGGTACCGCGGCGATTCCTTTGCTCGTGATTAGCAGCGTCAGCATCATAAACAGCTGCTGGCCGATGCTCAGATGTACGCCCGCTGCCTGGGCGACGAAGAGCGAGGCCACGCCAAGATACAGCGTGGAACCGTCCAGGTTGAACGAGTAGCCGGTCGGCATGACGAAGGCGACGATCCGCTTGGGCACGCCGAACTCCACCATGCGCTGCATCGCAAGCGGAAGCGCGGCGTCGGATGATGTCGTGCTGAACGCGATCAGCGCCGGATCCTTCACCGAGCGCGCGAACCGGCGGAGCGGAATTCGGGCGATCAAGGCCGCGGGGAGGAGAGCGACGAACCCAAAGACGAATAGCGCACCATACAGTGTGAGGATCAGCTTACCAAGATTCACCAGCACACCCAGCCCGCCATGGCTCACGGCAACGGCCATGGCAGCCCCGACGCCGATCGGGGCGAACTTCATCACGATGGCCACGAACTTGAACATCACCTCCATGAGGCCTTCGGCGAACCCGAGCATGACCTCCTTGGGGCGGCCCTTCACCTGGGTGAGGGCGATCGCGAACAACGTCGCCCAGAACACGACCTGCAGCACCTCGCCGTTGGCCGCGGCCTCGACGACGCTCTTGGGAACGACGTGCTCGAGGAACTCGGCGAAGGTGGTAGGGGCGGGTTGGGGAAGGGCAGCGTGTGGGTCGGGAGGAGGGAGCCTCACTCCCAGGCCCGGCTTGACGAGATTGCCCGCGGCCAGACCAATGACCAAGGCGATCGTGGTCATGACCCAGAAATAGCTGATCGCCTTGACGGCCAGCCGCCCGATCCGCTTGAGGTCGTCTCCATGACCGGCGATGCCGATCACCAGTGTCCCGAAGATGATCGGGACCACGACCGACTTGATCATGCGGAGAAAGGTGGCCGAGAGCGGCTTGAGGCCGAGTGCGAAGTCCTGAGGTGCCAGCCAGCCGATCAGAATACCGGCGCCCATGCCGATAAAGATCCAACCGGTGAGGGAGATACGGCGAACGGCCGCAAGCATGAAAAGAAAGGCGCGAACGGTTAACGGCCGGCGCTCGCACCGGCCAAGGTGCTGGCCTTTTGCTCGATGGCAGCGAGCGCGGCGCCGTAGGATGCCGCGAACTTGGTTACACCCTCATCCTCCAGCTCTCGGGTCAGCGCTCGGAAATCGAAACCGAGTTTCGTCAACGCCTCCATCTGACCGTCGGCCGTGGCGATACCGCCCTGGATCCGGACCTCGGGCCGGCCATGATCGCGATAGGCGACGAACGTCTCGGGCGGCAGTGTGTTGACCGTGCTGGGCGCGATCAAGGCCTCGACGTAATGCACGTCGGGATAGCGCGGGTCCTTGGTGCTGGTCGATGCCCAGAGCGGGCGTTGGGGCCGGGCGCCGCGCTCGGCGAGCACGGACCAGCGCGACTCGGCAGTGCGCTTCTCGAAGGTGCGATAGGCCAGGCACGCATTAGCGATTGCGATCTTGCCCCGCAATCGGCTGGGGTCGCCCACGCGATCGAGCATCGGGTCCAGCTTCGTGTCCACCCGACTCACGAAGAAGCTGGCGACCGACGCGATCCGATCTACCGGCAAGCCGCGCGCCAATCGGGCCTCGAGCCCGGCCTGGTACGCCGCGATGACCTCCTCGTACCGCTCGACCGCGAACAGCAGGGTGATGTTGACGTTGATGCCTTCGGCGATGCAATGCCTCACGGCGGGAAGACCTTCCGCGGTTCCGGGAATCTTGATCATCGCGTTCGGCCGTCCGACCGTGCGCCACAGCCGCTCGGCCTCCACGATCGTCGCGGCCGTGTCGCGCGCCAGCGCGGGCGACACTTCGATCGACACGAGGCCGTCGTGCCCGCCGGTTCGCTGGTACGCCGGCAGGAACACGTCGCAGGCAGCCCGCACGTCGGCTACGGCGAGTGCCTCGAAGACTTCCATTGCGCTGCGGCCTTGCGACGTCAGCCGCCTGATGTCCTGGTCATAGAGGTCGCTGCCCGCAACCGCCTTCTCGAAAATCGTGGGGTTGGTCGTCATGCCGAGCAGCCCGTCGTCCGCGATCGGGCGGGCCAGCTGACCCGACGCGAGCAGATCGCGGGTGATGAAGTCGTACCACGGGCTCTGGCCGAGCTGCCCCAGCTGAACAAGAGGATTGGGTGTCATGCCGTCCTCCCGAGCACCCGACGGACGGCTGCCGCCGCGTGGTCCGGAGTAAAGTGAAACTCGGAAAACAACCGTTCCGCGGGCGCGGACGCGCCGAAATGATCGAGCGCAAGCATCTCACCATCCTCCGTGGTGTAGCGGAGCCAGCCGAAGGGTGAAGCGGCCTCGATTCCTACCCGGGCGCGAATGCCTGGGAGCAGGACGGAGTCGCGATACTCTCGCGGCTGAGCTTCGAACAGCTCCCAAGAAGGTACGGATACGACCCGCGATCGGATTTCTTCGCCGATCAGTTGCTTTGCGGCGGCGAGGGCCACATGCACCTCGGAGCCGGTCGCGATCAGAATCGCCTGCGCGCCACCCGGCGGATCCCACAGCACATAGCCGCCCCGGGCGACCCCAGCCGCCGGCGCCAATTCAGCTCGATCCAGCACGGGAAGCTTCTGACGCGTAAGCACCAGCGCCACCGGGCCGCTTCGATGCTCGATGGCGACCCGCCAGGCCTCGACCGTTTCGGTGGCATCTGCCGGACGAAGCACCAGCATGCCCGGGATTGCCCGGAGCATGGCGAGATGCTCGATCGGCTGGTGGGTCGGGCCGTCCTCGCCGACGCCGATGGAGTCGTGGGTCAGGATGTAGATCACCGGCAAGCCCATGATCGCCGCGAGCCGGATGGATGGCTTCATGTAGTCGGTGAAGACGAGGAACGTGCTGCCGAACGGACGGAGGCCGCCGTGCGCCGTGATGCCGTTCAGCGCGGCGCCCATTACGTGCTCTCGCACGCCCCAGTGGATCTGGCGTCCCGTGCTGCCGGGTCCGAGGGTGCCTCCCTGCTTGAGCACCGTGCCCGTGCTCCCCGCGAGATCGGCCGCCCCGCCGACCAGCTCCGGCAGGACTCCGACCAACGCGGTCAGTGTCTGTGCGGACGCCTGGCGGGTGGCGAGCTGTCCCTTGTCGGCGCCGATCGTCGGGAGGACCTGGTCCCAACCTCGCGGCAGCTCGCCGGCCAGGCGGCGCTGGAGCTCGGCAGCAAGCGCCGGGTGAGCGGCTCCATACCTGGCCATCAGCTCGTCCCATTCAGCCTGCGCGCGGGCGCCGGCCTCGGCGGCAGGCCGCCACGGCTCGTACGCCTCGTCCGGGACATAGAACGTCGGCTCGGTGGGCCAGCC
>Ga0134128_10006286_pt1 | contig 14403 bp, 11 predicted proteins | sample KB31754_FD_96462 | JGI IMG/M metagenome (GOLD analysis project Ga0134128, IMG submission 96462) | Terrestrial soil microbial communities with excess Nitrogen fertilizer from Kellogg Biological Station, Michigan, USA - KB3-175-4 | ecosystem: Environmental > Terrestrial > Soil > Unclassified ... | reverse complement strand
TCAGCAACCGCCGTTTGTCCTGTTTGTCGCGAATGTCTTGAGCGCGTTTTTCCAACCGTTTGCCTTCATCGATGCGGCACGTGTTGTGCATCAAGCGCGCATAAGCATCGTATAGATACGCCATGTGCATATCTTCGGGGCCGAATAATTTGTCATACGCAGCCTGGCATTTCTTGAAGGTTTGGTCGGCGCGATAATCGCCTGACGACATGTAGCACGTCGCCAGTCCGAACATGGCGTATGCACTCTGACGTTCCATGCCCTGTGCTTTTTCAAAACCGTCGATTGCACGTCGGTACCAGCGTTCGGCATTGCTGAAGTCGCGCTGTCCATGATACGTGCGTCCGAGGTTGTAGCGAATGTTGGCTATTTGATCGAGGTTTTTCTTTTGCTGGTTCTCGTAAATCTCCAGAGCGCGATGGAAAAGTGGTTCTGCTTTTTTATCTTCATTGCGCTCGTCGTAACAGCGAGCCTGAGCGAACATGGCCGAAGCGACGAATTCATGCGTTGGTCCGTGTGCCTTGGTGAAAATTTCAATGACGCGGTCGTAGAGAGGAATCGCGCGCGCGTGATCTCTTTGATTGACGTAGCATTGACTGAGGTTTTCCAGCACGTTGCCGACTTCCTCATGATCTTTGCTGTAAACCTTCTCGTATATCGAGATGACTCGGGTGTAGAGCAGTTGCGCTTCCGTATACTTGCCGCATTGCATGTTGCATTTGGCCAATCCGACAAGACTCAAGCCGACATCTTTGTGCTCTTGCCCGTAGGCGCGCTCGTAAATTTCCAACGCCCGCCTGTACAACGGCTCGGCGCCGACGTAGTCACCGCGCAGAATGAAACACTTGCCCAGCACTAAAAAGCTGTAGGCCAGACGCACGTCGGTTTGTTCGAAGCCGCCTTTCTCGATGGCCAGACGGAAGCATTTTTCCGCTTCGTCAAAATTGCCGCGCAGCAGAGCCTGATATCCAGATTCGCTTACTTCGGTCCAGTTTATTTTGTTGCTAGTTCCCATCGACCTACCTGTGACCGATTGGCGGCTCGGTCGCTTAAATAAACGGCGAGTGTTTTACGCTCCCAATGAGAGTCTTGATGTCAAGGAGTTGAACTATTCTATTCTAGATCACAGATTCCCAAGCTGAAGATGAAACTGTCGGGCAATAACACCTGAAGACGATAAGAGACAAGGACCGAACTTAGCCACGCTGCCCTCGAGTTCAATTGTTCAAGCCTTCCGGGTGCTCTACTGAAGAAGTGGCGCTATAAACCACCGGCACCGGCTGCCCCAGCAAAGGTACGCTCTGCAAAACAGGAAGCGGCGTGCTTTGGAAGTTGAAGAGTGGAAGCACATCATACGAACAAGTGACCACATACTGATAAACGCAGTTAGTGGTGTTGTACTTCGGCGGATTGGCATCGTTGGGATCTGGTGTGGTGTTGGGGATATTGCCGGGTTTCGAATAAGGCGAGCTCCCAGGCGCGCTGCTGCCGTCCACCGGCGTCACCGCCACCACCACGCTTATACCGGAGGCTGAAGCTGAGAAGCCGCCGTTAGCGCCTTTGGTGATTGGCGTCGTTTTGGCAAACGCAAGAAAGGGCTTCATTTGCGCTTCCATGGCGGCGACTGACTTTTGGGCATCAGTGAATGTCATCGCGCCGGCAGCTGCGCGGGCGCCGGAGCTGGCGACGTACATAATCGTGCCCATCGCGCTTCCGAAGCTTATCAAGTCTAGAAACGGAATAACAAACAGGATGAGAAACATCCAGAGCACCGGTCCGAATTCAGCCAGCGCTGCTCCGCGCCTGCGCACAGTGCGACCGCTTTTCATAAGCCTGTTTCTCCTGCCGACCCGGCTGCATATTCGGGGATGCACCTTAATTATTCCCCGAACCGCAATCGTTTAATAATTCTGCAGGATTAACGAACCGCCGCTGGAATCAACTGGGGAACCGAGCGTGGATAGTCTTTCAGGATTTTGTATTGAGTATCTCTTTGGGCAGCATCGTAGCCCGCCTGATGAATGGACGTGATCATGCCTTGCAGCGTGACATGGTGGTAGGTTCCGGCTGCGGAGACGACGTTTTCCTCCATCATGGTGCCGCCGAAGTCATTGGCACCAAAGGCGAATGCCGCCTGTCCGAGTCCTGCGCCCTGGGTGACCCATGAGGTCTGAATGTTGGCGATGTTGTCCAGCATCAAACGCGAGATGGCGACCATGCGCAAGTAGTCGACTGCCGTCGCCAACGTCTTCACCTTCTTGGCCAAGCCGGTATTGCCCGGTTGGAATGACCAGGCGATGAATGCCGTAAATCCATGGGTTATGTCCTGCAGATCGCGCACTGCCAGAAGATGCTCGATGCGCTCTTCCAGTGTTTCCACGGTGCCGTACATCATGGTGGCAGAGGCCTTGAGCCCGAGCTTGTGCGCAACTTCCATCACTTCCAGCCAGCGCGCCGCCGACATCTTCAGCGGGCTTATTTCTTTCTTGACCCGCTCTACCAGCATCTCGGCACCGCCTCCGGGCAAGGATGAAAGTCCCGCCTTAATCAACCTGGTGATTGCCTCTTCCAGAGACAGTTTGCTGGTGCGGCAGATATGGTCGATTTCCGATGGCGACAAGCCGTGAATTGTCAGTGTCGGAAAGTCGCGGCGGATGCTTCCGAGCATCTCTTCGTAGTACTCGATGCCCAGCTCCGGGTTGTGGCCGCCTTGAATGAGCAGTTGCGTGCCGCCCAGCTCGACAAGTTCAACGATCTTCTGTTTGATCGTCTCGTAGGGCAGCACGTAGCCGTTTTTCGATCCCGGCGCCGCGTAGAATGCGCAGAAACTACAGTAGGCGTCGCAATAGTTGGTGTAGTTGACGTTGCGGTCGATAACGAAGGTAAAAGGCTCGTTGTCCGGATGCAGCCGGCGGCGCACCTGATCGGCTGCCCAACCTAAATCAAGCAGCGGCGCCCCTTTGAGAAGGACAACCCCTTCTTCATAACTCAGGCGACGACCATTTGCCGCTTCAACCAGCAGCTTTTTGATAGACGAATCGGACATGTTTCCTCTCCTCAGCAGGCTTAAATATTACCGGCAGAGGCAATGTGGGGTGTTAAAGCTTTCTTGACTGGTGGAAAACAGCGGCTGACTGATACTAAAATTAATCTAACAGCCGGCGTCAGGCTCTGCTTCTACACTCAAATTACGAAGGCCCGGGGAGTCCAACTTGGTCAAGTACAAGGATTACTACGACACACTCGGTATCACGCGCAGCGCCACCGAGAAAGAGGTCAAGGCTGCTTACCGCAAGCTTGCCAGGCAGTATCACCCGGATGCGAATCCGGGCGACAAGAGTGCTGAGGAGAAATTCAAAGAGATCTCGGAAGCCTATGAGGTTCTGCGCGACGCCGATAAGCGCCGGCGCTACGACCAGTTAGGCGCCAATTGGAAAGCCGGCGCCGACTTCACGCCACCGCCGGGTTTCGGCGGCTTTAACTTTGATTTCCGCAACTTTCAAGATCTCCAGGGCTCGCCATTTTCCGATTTCTTCGAGTCATTGTTCGGACAGCACTTCGGCACCACAGGCGGTGTGGCCGGCACAGCCGGCGGCTTCGGACGGCGCCCTACTAAAGGTCAGGATTCCGAGGCCGACATCGATTTGACAATCGAGGAAGTATTTAAAGGCACCGCGCGCAACATTCACGTGCAATCGCCCCACGCAAAGCCGAAGACGCTTCAGGTGAAGATCCCGGCAGGTGTAAAACAAGGCTCGAAAGTGCGAGTTCCCGGCGAAGGGGGACCTTCACCGGCAGGCGGAGCGCCAGGTGATCTCTTCCTGCGCGTTCGAATCAAGCCGCACCCTATTTATTCGTTGGATGGAGAAAATGTCGTCAGCGAACTTCAGATCAGCCCCGCCAAAGCAGTGCTCGGCGGTGAAGCTTCGGTGCAAACGCTGGATGGTCCGGTGACGATCAATGTTCCTCCACTGAGCCAAAACGGGCGATTGCTGCGCCTGCGCGAGCGCGGTTTGCCGCGCTTGAAGCAAGCGACTCGCAGCGATCACCTGGTGCGGTTGAAGATCGTGGCACCGTCGACGGTGACACCGGAAGAGAAGTCGCTGTACGAGCAACTTGCCGAGCTGGAAAAGAAGAAGAAACAAGCAGAAGCGGGCTAGGACGCTGGCCGCTATCGCCTGGTCGTCAGTTGTCCTTGCTCTTTTCTTTCTCTTGCTTGGCTTCGATGTTTACGGACAGCTTGAAGTTGGACATCGCCTGGTTGTCTTCGCCCAGCTCTTTCTGCACGACAGCAAGTGTACGCAGCACTTCCGGATTGTTCGGTTGCAAACGGCGGGCGTCCAAGAGCTCTGCTTTCGCGTCGTTGAGCTGATTCTGATACTCGTAAAGCTGCCCCAGTCTCAGTTTTGGTACGTACTCATCGGGATGGTTGTTGATTTGTTGCTGCAGCTCGTAGGTGACTTTGTCGATCGCCGAGGTGCCTTTGCTGCCCAGCAAAGATTTGATTGCGTCGGGAACCCCCGTGCGCGATTCATCCGAGATGGCGCGCACGTATTCGTCCAGTCCCTGCTTAAGCTGATTGGAACGCGCCAGAGCAATACCGCGCATTTTGCGGGCGACAAAGTTGTGCTCGTTGGCCGCCACCACCGACTTCAGTTGGTCGGCGGCATCGCCAGGCTTTTCTGTTTGCATGTATAGCATCGCCAGCTCGAGGTGCGGCTTTACCCAATTTTTGTCTTTATCGCTACTGACCAGCGCCTCGAATTGCGCGATGGCTTCCTCGGTTTGTCCGACTTCGGCCAGTTTTTCCGCATAGTTTTCTATGACGTAGCGATTACGATGCGAGAGAGCCACTGAATTTTTCAAATATTTCAAACCGTCAGCACGCAAATTGGCGGCGATGAAAACGTTGCCGGCACATACATTCGCCAACGTGTCGTATTTCTTCTTATCGATGAGGGTGCTTGCTTCTTTGACGGCGTCGTCCATTTTGCCTTCGGCAGCCAATTTGCCCGGCTTGAGCTCCATCGCTTTCTCGATGATCTCGGGACTATTGGTGTCATCCATCCCCTTCTCGGAGGGCATGGTGTCATAGCGCTGCACCGACCAAAGGAAAAGAGCCATGCAGACCACCGCCGCCAGAGCTTCCATCGAGATGAACGATGAAGCGACGGTTTCCTTCTTGTAAGGGTTGGGTTCAACGTTTTGCAAGGCTGATTTCTCCTGAGTAGGCTTGCCGCAGATCGACTAAAGATAGGCTAAAACTTTCCAGTGCGTTGGTGCGTTTTACATATTGCCGGATTTGCTGTTTGCTGATTTCCACAAGCTCAAGCAACTTGCGTGTGTATGGCAGGCCGCGATCGTCGGCATTCATTTGTTTCAATGCCTCCATTTCGCTTGCCATAAACAGGTCTAATACTTCTTGCCCGGCTTGCGCTTCTTCCATCTCTTCTTCCAGCTCTTTACACAGCTCTTGTAGACGAGAAGACAAACCCAGCCCTTCGCTGACGGTCTTGAAATACTGATGAGAATGAGCGGCTCCGTCGAAATGCCGGCGTGCCTGCACGATAAAGTCGGCGCGAGCTGCATCCAGCTTGGCGAGCAGCTCGGCTGAAAGCGGCTTGCCGTCAGCTTGGGCTGAGGCCCAATAGGATAAAGACAACGGGCGGTTGAGCGGCAAAACCTGGCAGCGGCTGACGATGGTGGCAAGCACCGATTCCACGCTGTCGGCGAAGAAAAAGAAAAGCACATCGGGCGGCGGTTCTTCAATCGATTTCAAAAGCGCGTTGGCGGCGGGACGGTGAAACGATGCTTCACCCGCCTCGGGAACGACCACTATGCGCACAAAAGGTGAAGTCTTGCCGAGCTCTTCGGTAATCAATCGAGCTTTCTCGACGGGAATCTTGCCGCTTTTGCCCTCGCCATCCAGGCTCAGCCATGCTTGCGGATGCTCGCATTTTGATATCCACTGGCAGTTGAGGCAAAACGACGAGATTTCTTTGTTGCCTCGCGCCAGGCACGAGCCGGATGTATCTCTATCGGCGGCCTGGCAATTGAATTGGCAGGCAATTTGCCTGACTAGCTCGAGCTTGTCTTCATTGGCGCGACCGACAAGCAAATAGGCATTGGCCAATTTGCCGCGCGACACGGCTGCTTCCAACAGGCGGCATGCCAGCGGCTGCGCGCTTTTCAGGGTGTGGCCGAAGATAGTAGCGCCTGTCGCGATCACGAAATCAATATTCCCCAATATGGTAAGGATACACGAAGCCCAACAGACCGAGCGGCTACACAGCGATGATTCTTAACGGCTGATAATGCAGCGGCGATGATGAATTGTCCGTAAGCCGGAATTTGACAGGGTTTCGGGCGACGCGTTAAACTTATCAGGTCGATTTTGCGATGCCTTCAGCCGCTTGCCTTTTGGGCAAGCACAACGGCTGCGGGTTTTTCAGCGTGTCGGCGCGGCTAATCATTTTGGAGATCGCAACCTTGGCCAATGTAATTGTTGTCGGTGCACAGTTTGGTGATGAAGGCAAGGCGAAAGTTACGGACCTGCTTTCCAAAAATGCGGACGTCGTAGTTCGCTATCAGGGCGGTGCCAACGCCGGACACACGGTGGTATCCAACGGTGCCACGTACAAGTTTCACCTGATTCCGTCAGGCATTCTTTACTCCAATAAGCTGTGCGTGCTCGGACCCGGCATGGTCATCGATCCAAAAGCATTCATCGAAGAACTCGGCGGTCTTATGGAGCGCGGACTGGACGACAAAGGATTGAGAGTATCGGCGACGGCGCACGTGACCATGCCGTATCACTTGATTCTCGACGCTGCTGAAGAGGAGTCGCGCGGCGCCAACAAAATCGGCACCACCAAGCGCGGCATCGGACCCACGTACGCCGATAAGTGCGCACGCACCGGCATTCGCGTGGAAGACCTGCTTGATGCCGAAGCGCTCAAGCAAAAACTCGATTATCTGGTACCGCGCAAAAACGTGCTGCTCGAGCGTTTGTTCAACATCCCCGGACTGAACGCCGGAGAGATTCACGAGCAATACGTCGAATACGGACGCAAAATGGCGAAGTACGTTTGCGACACTTCGGAAGTGATTTTCAAATCCGTGCAACAACGCAAGAACATCTTGTTCGAAGGCGCACAAGGGACATTGCTCGATCTCGATCACGGCAGCTACCCGTACGTGACGTCGTCGAGCCCGTCGGCAGGCGGCGCTTGCGTCGGTGCCGGCATCGGACCGACGATTATCGATCGCGTCATCGGCGTTTCCAAGGCATACATGACCCGTGTCGGCGAGGGGCCCTTCCCCACCGAGCAAACCGGCGAAATCGGCGACAAATTACGCCAGGTCGGCAAAGCCTGGGCGGAAGTGGGGGTCACCACCGGTCGTCCTCGTCGTTGCGGCTGGTTTGATGTAGTGCTCGGACGCTATTCCGTGCGCATCAACGGCCTCGATTGCCTGGCGATCACCAAACTCGACGTCCTCGATGAGTTCGACGAAATCAAAGTTTGCGTCGGCTACGAAGACAGCAAAAGCGGCGAGAAACATACGGATCTGCCCAGCATCGCCCAGTCTGTCTTCAGCCGCATGAAGCCGATATACGAAACATTCCCGGGCTGGGGCAAACCGACCACCGGCTGCCGCAGCTTTAAGGATCTGCCGGCCAATGCCCAACGCTACTTGCGTTTCATCGAAGAGCAGCTTGATGTACCGGTGGCCGTCGTAAGCGTCGGACAAGAGCGCGACCAAACGATCATCATCGAAGATCCCATTCACGGACCGAAGCGCGTACTCACGCGCGCACAGTGAGAAGAACATAAATGCAACCGTGACTATGATCAAGAAGATCGTGATCGCTACGGCATGACTTTGCCATTGGCGGTACGGCGGGCTTTAGGAGCAATTACCGATGAGTAAACATCGACTGCAGTCCTAGCTTGACGCGCAAGGCGAGGTCGTTTTTCTTGGCCCGGCAGCGATCGATGCCGGCGAGCGCTTTGGGCGAATTGGCATCAACGGCCAGCACTTTCTGATACTCGCCAATCGCCTGGTCGTAGTCGTTTTCAAATACTTCCAAGTTGCGTGCGAGAGCCACCCTGGCGTCTGCCGAATTTGGCTGTCTTTCCAGCACTGCTGACAGGTAATGTCTGGAAGTTTCGTAGTCACCGGAGCTTTCCAGAATTTTGCAGAGTTCGAGCATCCATTCGATTTGATCCGGGCGTTGCGCTACTGCTTCTTGCAGGTAAGAGCGGGCTTGCAGAAAATCTCCTTTGCGCGCCTTGATCTGATATGCAAGGTGCAAGAGATCGCCATCCGGCGCTCCTTTGAGCAAGATTGCCAACTCATTGTCGGCGGCGGTGGTTCGCCCGCTTTGCATGCAGGCGCTGGCATAGACCATGCCGGCCTGCCTGGAGTTGGGGTCCGATTTCAGCGCTTGCTGCGAATACTTGATGGCGTTTTCCAAGTCGAGCATTTGCAAAGACATATCGGCCAATCCCACGGTGGCATCGGTTTGTCCCGGCTTTAATTGCAGCACCGTCTGGAATTCCCGGATCGCTGCTTCGTTTTGTCCGGTCGCTCGCAAGAATTTCGCGTAGCTCAGATGATAATCAGCACGCTGCGCATTTTTGCCAATCAACTGTTTGTACAGACCGCCTGCTTCCACGATTTTGCCGGACTGCACGGCGCGGTTGATAACATCCAGGTCGGAAGCGGCGAACGCTGCCGGTGTGAGGATCAGCAAAGATAGAAACGAGGGCAGCAAGTAGCGCATAATCAACAGCTTCCCGAGTGTATGCATGTTCATGCTAGCAGAATTATCGGCAGCAGTGGAATGCCGTTGCCTCTTCCAATTGATATTATGCTGACAGTAAGTCGGATTTGTCATGAGTATTGAACGCAATCACCGGCAGCGAGGGGGCGCAGGAGCAAGCGAGCTTCTGTCGGCGGTGCCGTTGGCCGTACTCGTCGTTTTGTCCGGCGTGATTATCAGCCTCTACACCGTCTTCGTGCACAGCTTCACTGTACGCGGCAGCGCCGAGGACTGTCTGAAAAGAGCTGCATTGACTGCCGCTGCTCGGCTCTCGGCGGTGGCTGTCGATGATCCTGTTTTCGGTCGTGTCGGACTTTGCGACCGCGCGCCCGAAGTCCCCGGCAGAGTCGGTACCATTAGCCTGAATTCGCTGTACGGCACGTTGCGTCTCGATCACTTGATTGCCAGGCAGCTCAATTTGCCTTACGTCGATCGTCTGGTGAGCGAGGACGTGCAAAGGGTGCGCGGAATCGAGCATAAGCTGCGTCAGGCTCTGTCGCATGCCGCCGTTACCACCTTTGACGAAGCGAATTCCTCGCGCCGAGACTCGCTTTATGAGATGGTGCAGGACATGTTGGCGAGGGGACAAAACGGCAACAACCTGATCGCTTTACGCATAAAGTTGGGCACTACTGCTCCCTGCCTGTTTACCTCGCTTGTGCCCTACGCCGGCGACGCGGGCGGGCCGCGCGCCGCCAACGGGCAGTATAAAGCGGGCGCCGTCATTGAGATTGGCGATAACCAGTGGGCTCAGCTTTATCAGCAGGCTACCGAGCCCCGCTTGTGCGATGAGCATTATTTTCAAATGACGACCTCGCAGGTGACACCATCCATGGTGCTGATCGAGGCGGTTTATAACAGCGGCGGCGCCGGCGACTCCGTAGGGGTGACGCGCACGCTCTCGGCTTGTGCCGTTGTCGGCTCTCCGCCGGCAGCGTCACCGGACACCGTCTTCATGGTCAGCTTTCCGCAAGGAGATCCCGACAAATTCCACTCGCTCTTATCGGTGCTGAAGTGCGACGCCGCCGTCTCAGGAGAGTGGCAAAGGGCAGTGCAAGAGTCAGTCCCCGGCAAAGGCTATTTGGAAGCTTGCGAGCTGGCTGATATGACACCGTCTATGGCGGCGCAGCAATGCTTCTACCACTGGCTGCGCTCGCAGGCAACCCAACCGTCCGTATCGCAAGTGGTGGCGGCGGCTAACTATGTTTGGTCGGAAGTTTCGTCCAAAGCGTCAGCCGACGCCGGCACCGCGCAAACCGAGAGCGTGCCCAACAGCGCCTTGACTAAAGATACCGGCGCGCGGCTGTTCGCCTACCTCAATCAATCTGCAGCCGGTGGCAGCGGACAGCCGGCATTGCACAACGCATTCAGCGGACTGCCTCTAACCAGTTACTTTCCGCCTTCGGCGTTGCCTCTCGAGATTGACAGCCACGGCGCGTGCCATTTGGCAGGCTGCGCCGGATTCGATGACAAGCTGGTTCAAGATTTTTTGAGCGCCGTCTACCGCACCAATTGGGCCGCTGTCGAATCAGCCTCGATCGCCAGAGCGGTCAGCGATCGCATGCCGCAGGCGTTCCAGGAAATGGAGCAGCAAATTTTCACCAACACGGAAGAGCTTAATTCATTGAGTAGCCGCCTCGGACAGGCAGCCGGCGCCGGCAAGACAGGCAACGAGAAAGAGCTCGCACGCCTGAGACGGACACAGAGTGAACTGACGCTGACGGTAAACAATCTTAAGTCCAAGCTCGAGGATTATCGCAGGGTTAAACGACGAGCGCAGAAGCTGCTCATGAACGCCGAATATACACAGAAAGTGACTTACGATTTGACTGCCGGCATGAAGGATTTCGCTCGTGACGGGCTTTTCCGCGCCGCCAATCCTGACGGTTTTCTGTTGCGCAACAATATTGTTTTCTGCCCAAAGACCACACCCGCCTCAGAAGACGATCTTTATGCCGCCGATTCGAAGGTAGACGATCCAAGTTCATGGATAAGCGATCACTTCAACGTAATGCAGAGCACCGCATCCGGTACCATGGTCGGCGGAAAGCTTCTCAGCGCCGCTGCTTCGTTGCGCAGCCATTCAGTGGCTAAGCCCGCATTCGTCATTTTTGATTCGCGACAACTTTCAGCCGCCGGTTCTGCCGCGCCGGTTGTGACGGACGCCAGTCCCTTTGCCGGCAGCGGACTGGACGCCGGGCAGTCTGTTTACTACGCCTGCGACGCAGTGGTCACAGGCCAACAGCCGAAGGTCGGCTGGTCGGTGCTGGCGCGCGATTTGCTGAGCGCGCGGACGCAAATCATCGAACTACCTTCCGCCTCCGCTCAAAAATGGCGCGCCGCCGATGAGTTCGCCTCCGTTTGCCCGAATTTGTCGGCCGAAATTCAGGTCAGGTCGCCGGTGCCTTTAATCCCCAATTTGCCGGTGGGTTCGTCTTTAAGCAATCCGCAGTCCGGACACGAGCATGTCCTGCAGATCCCACCGATGCCTGCTTCCATGCTTTAGGCTGGCGTTTCAGATTAAATGCATATATTAAGCCTGATCAGGGAATATGGTGCTTCAGAAGGGCTCCCCGATCCCCCGCTCTTAGTGCCGAGGTGTTTGCCATGAAAAAGCTCCGCAAGTTCAGGGGCCAGGCTATTGTCGAGACCGGACCTGCGCTGTTCGTTTTGTTGATACTAATTTTCTTCCCCATGCTCGATTTGCTGGCGATGGGTCTGCAATTTTGCTGTGGTTGGTATCTCAATCACGAAGCGACGCACGAACTGTCGGTCAGCAAACTGGCCGATTGGACCATTGCTCTCGACCAGGTGAAAGGCAAGTTCGATAATACAGGCATTCCTAAGTTCGCCCACATGGTCAGCGGCACGCATACTTACACCTCCGTGCCTGGTGATAACATCGGCACGCCCGGCAGCGTGAATAATACGACGGCGGTTGTCTGCAAGCCGTTTTTGTATATTCCGATGTTCTTCCCGTGCCCGGGCGTCAACCAAAACATGACGTTCAGTTTCACGACGGTTGCCACATGGGAAACGTTTGACAAAACAAATCCCACCAATATGTCTCAGACGTCGGGAACTTACGCTTTCACCGAATAGGAAGCGACCGCGACTTCGGCGAGGCCGGATATCGCCATCGCGGTAGTGTCCGCGGGAATCATCGCGTTTAAGCCCGGCAGTTTAAGCGTATATAATACTGAGCAGTTACCAGAGTAAAAAAGGCTATGCACCAATCAGCTCGGCGCCGCACCTGCGGTCAAAGCATCATCGAAACGGTAGTCGGCATCATATTCATGATCCCGATTGTGCTGTTCCTATTCGATGTCGCGGTATTGGTGCTCGCCAATACTGCCAACGACAACCTGGCTAAACAGGCAGCGCGCGCCGCAGCCAGTGCCGTCGACCCGAACAACGCCAACCAAGGTACTGCCACTGTCGGGCAAGCCGCTGCCCAAAATACTGTCAATCACTTCGCCACCAGCGGGTTTATCGACAATGTGCAGTTCGCCTACATGGTCTACAACGGCTCGGCTGTCACTGTATCAAGCGCACTTGGAACCCCGCCTGCCTTAGCGACCAACGACCCGGGCACAGGCAACGTGGCCGTCACCATTGCCATGGAAGCGCGTGCGCCCGTGCCATTCCCCGGCTTCAACACGCAGCGCGTGTTCTGGGCTCGCGCCGTAGAACCAATCGTCGCTTTGCCTCCTGCTCCGTAAGCAAGTTTACAATCAAATAACTTTGAACACAGCGCGGATTGCGTGTTCGACAATATCGGCACTGTTGTCCGCCGGGTGTACATACTGCTTCGCCTACCCCGGCAAAGGAGTCCGTTTTGCTGTTCAGACGTGCCGCCGCTTTTTTGCTTTTGCTATTGGTTTGCTTTGCCGGCGCTGCTCCAGCTAAGGCGCAAGGTACTGCACGTACGAAGCTCGTGCTGATGTTGGTAATCGATCAATTCAGCTATGACTATCTCGGACGGTTCAACGATCATCTGGGCAGCAAGGGCTTTCGTTATTTGCTTGAGCACGGAGCTGCTTTCACCAATTGCCGCTACAGACAAGCGACAACGGAGACGGCGATAGGACATAGCATCATCGCCTCCGGTGCGTATCCCTGGGCGACCGGCATTGTCGGCAATGAATGGTTTGACCGCAGGCGCGATGCCGACACGCCTGCAGTGTTCGACGATTCTGTGCAGATGGTGGGTGGAAACGGACAGGGGGCCAGTTGCAAATCAATGCTCGGCACCACATTTGGTGACCAGCTTAAACTACTTACCAATGGACGCAGCCGCGTGATCGCTTTGTCGATGAAGGACCGCGGGGCCCTTTTCCTCGCTGGAAAGCTCGGCAATGGCGCCTATTGGTTCGATGCCCGCACCGGCAATTTCGTCAGCTCATCTCAATTCGGCACCAGTTTGCCTGCCTGGGTGAAAACCTTTAACGACCAGCATTATCCTGATCGCTTCTTTGGTAAAGCCTGGCAGCGCCTGCTTCCCGAAACAGCGTATACGGCGTCCACGCGAGATGATTTTCCGTATGAAGCTTCGCCGCCCGGAGACGGCCGGCAATTTCCACACGTGCTCACAGGCGGCATGACTGCGCCGAGCGAGCCGTTCTACACGAGCTTTGAAGCGACTCCGTTTGCCAACGATCTGCTGGCCGATTTGGCGCGGGTAGCCTTCGAACAGGAAGCACTCGGACAACACGGCGATCCCGACATGCTGTGCATCAGTTTTTCGGCCACCGACCATGTAGGGCATGCTTTCGGACCGAATAGCCAGGAAGCAGAGGATACTTTCCTGCGACTCGATCAAACTCTCGGTAAGCTGCTGCAGATCATCGACCAAAAAGTCGGGTTGAACAATTGCCTGGTGGTCGTCAGCGGCGATCATGGCGTTTCTCCGATTCCCGAACTATTAAAAGAGCACGGACAAGCGCAAGGAATCGATGCCGGACGCATCGATCCTAAGGCCTTTCGCACTTTGCTCAACAGTGCGATGTCGTCGAGATTGGGACACGGAGATTGGATTGCTGCCTTTGATCCGCCAAATCTGTATTTGAATTTCAATGAAATCGACAAACAGAAATACCGGCAGCCGGAAGTAGAGGCCCTCGCTGCCAAGCTTGCGCACGGTATTGCCGGTGTAGCTGAGGTTTACACCGCAGCCCAGTTCTACGCCGATCAGTTGCCGAGCTCGCCATGGGCGCCGGCGGCGAAACGCAGCTACTATTGGGGACGCTCCGGTGAACTATATGTTGTCGCCAAGCCCAACTATATCTGGAGCGGGCTTAGCTTTGGCACGTCGCACGGGTCGCCTTACGCTTACGACCAGCAGGTGCCGCTTATGCTGATGGGCGCCGGCGTTGCAGCGGGCAGATACGCAGCCGAATGCAGTCCAGCCGATATCGCGCCCACGGTGTGCGCCTTGCTCAACATGCAGATGCCCCCGCTTTGCGAAGGGCGCGTCCTCCATGAAGCGCTCAATCCGTCGGCAATGCCGATCACGGGCGCTTTCTTGCCGCAGAGCTTGCATTAGACAAGCGGGCGTCTGCAAGCCGCTAGAGGTT
>Ga0134128_10006285_pt1 | contig 14404 bp, 13 predicted proteins | sample KB31754_FD_96462 | JGI IMG/M metagenome (GOLD analysis project Ga0134128, IMG submission 96462) | Terrestrial soil microbial communities with excess Nitrogen fertilizer from Kellogg Biological Station, Michigan, USA - KB3-175-4 | ecosystem: Environmental > Terrestrial > Soil > Unclassified ... | reverse complement strand
GGCGAGATCAACTTCGATTCCCCGGACAGCTCGCGCAACAAGGTCCTGTTCGAGAATCTCACACCGTTTCATCCGACCAAGCGATTGAAGCTCGAGCGCGGCAACGGCTCGACCGAGGATCTGACGGCACGCACGATCGATCTCGTCGCGCCGATCGGCAAGGGCCAGAGAGGTCTGATCGTGTCTCCGCCGAAGGCGGGGAAGACGATGCTGCTTCAGAACATCGCGACTTCCATCACCGCGAACCATCCCGAGGTCTATCTCATCGTGCTGCTCATCGACGAGCGGCCCGAGGAAGTGACCGAGATGCAGCGCACCGTCAAGGGCGAGGTCGTCTCGAGCACGTTCGATGAGCCTGCGGCGCGCCACGTACAGGTGGCGGAGATGGTGATCGAGAAGGCGAAGCGCCTGGTCGAGCACAAGAAGGACGTGGTCATCCTGCTCGACTCGATCACGCGGCTCGCGCGCGCATACAACACCGTAGTGCCTTCATCGGGGAAGGTTCTGACCGGCGGCGTCGACGCGAATGCGCTGCAGCGGCCGAAGCGCTTCTTCGGCGCCGCACGCAACATCGAGGAGGGCGGGAGCCTCACGATCCTCGCGACCGCGCTCATCGATACCGGATCGAAGATGGACGATGTGATCTACGAGGAGTTCAAGGGAACCGGCAACTCGGAAATCCATCTCGACCGGCGCATCTCCGAGAAGCGCGTGTTCCCGGCGGTCAATATCAATCGCTCGGGCACTCGCAAAGAGGAGCTCATCACCGATCAGGGCGAGCTCGCGAAGATGTGGATCCTCCGCAAGCTCCTGCATCCGATGGACGAGCTCGCATCGATCGAATTCCTCCTCGACAAGATGAAGGATACGAAGTCGAACTCGGAATTCTTCGAGGCGATGAAGCGCTAGCGCGCTAGCGCGCCTAGCGTGCGGCACGGCGATCGCGCGACTCGATCGCGCGATCCAATCGCGGATCTCGCAGCACCTGCCGCCGACTGGTTGCGACCGGTCGGTTGCCGCACAATTCAGTGACGCAGTTCACGCGGAATGCGCGCGTCGCAACACCGCGACGGTAGCGGTGCCGCTCGCGCTGTAAGAAGATGGCGCCGGCTCCTTTCAGGTACCGATCGGACGCGCTCATGCCGTTTGCAACGCTCCGCGCGCTGGCGGCCCACTTCGCGGCCCCACCCCTTTGCATCGCGCTCGCCCTCTGTGCGGGAGCGCCCGGCCGTGCCGCCGCGGCGGACGGCTACTCGAGCGGCGATAGATATGTGCCGCCCACGCGCGAGATCGGCAATGTCATCACCGACCGTCTCGCGCTTACGGTGAGCTACACCCAGGCGACGGCGCACACGACGCTGAGGGTCGATCCCAAAGGAGATCCGTTCGCCGGAACCACGGTCTCGGGCGAGCGGGATCTCGGATTTGCGAGCACCAATCCAGACGGGCGGGTCGAGCTCATGCTCAGAATGGGCGAGCGCAATCGTATGCGAGTCGACTATTTGCAGCTCGACCGCTCCGGCGATGAGCGCCTGAGCCGCACGATCGTCTTCGGAGGCCAGACCTTCCTCGCAAACAACGAGGCGGTGAGCTCGCTCGATTGGAAGACGATGGGCTTTACGTACACGTATGCATTCCTGCAGACGCGGAGCTTCGAGGCAGGCGCGGGCATCGGCGTGCACCTCATCTCGGCCGCTGTGATCGGGTCAGTGCCCGCAACCTTTCAAAGCCACGAGGCATCGCAGGCGGGAGCTGTCCCCACGATCGCCCTCGAGACGATGTGGCGCATCTCGAGCCGGTTCGCCTTCACGGGACGCGGGCAGTACTTGGGTGGGACGGTGCACACCTTCACCGGCTCGTTCGCCGACTATCATGCGGACTTCCAATACCGCTGGCGTTCGCCGTTCGCGATCGGAATCGGCTACTCCTACACGCGTGCGAGCTTCGAGTCCGTCGGACACGGCAGCTCCCCGGGCCGGTTCGTGCTGTCGCTCGGGGGACCCGAGCTGTTCGCGCGCGTGAGCTTCTGATCAGCGGCCGCGACGCGAGAGCGCTCGCAGCGCAATGTCGCGCCGGTAGTGCGCACCCTCGAAGTGGATGAGCTCCACTGCGGCATAGGCTGCGGCGCGCGCGGCAGCGAGGTCCTCGCCGAGCGCGGTGACGCCTAGTACGCGTCCGCCGCTCGTTACGATCTCGCCGTCGCGAAGTGCCGTTCCGGCGTGAAACACTTTCGTGTGCGGCAGCGCCGCCGCCGCCTCGAGACCATGCACGGGCCTGCCGCGCGCGTACTCGCCCGGATATCCGCCGCTTGCCATCACCACACAGACGCTCGCGAGCGGACTCCACGCGGGCTGCAGCCGCTCGAGTGTGCCGTCGGTGCTGGCCTCGAGCAGCTCGAGAAGATCGCTCTTCAGGCGCGTCACGTACACCTGGGTCTCGGGATCGCCGAAGCGCGCATTGAACTCGAGCACGCGCGGGCCGGATCGCGTCAGCATGATGCCGGGGTAGAGGATGCCGCGATAATCGATGCCCTCGGCCGCGCAGCCGCGCAGGAAAGGGTCGAAAACGGCGGTCGCCGTTTCGGCGAGCTGTGCGTCGCTCAAGAAAGGCGTCGGGCTGTACGTGCCCATGCCGCCGGTATTGGGGCCGCGGTCGCCGTCGAGCGCGCGCTTGTGATCCTGGGAGGTGGGGAACACGCGCGCGGTCCGCCCGTCGCAGAGCGCGTGCAGCGAGACCTCGATGCCCTCGAGAAATTCCTGCACGACGATGCGCGCACCGGCCGTACCGAACGCCCGCTCCACCATGATGCGGTGGATCGCGTGCTCGGCCTCAGTCGTGTTAGCGCAGAGCAGCACACCTTTGCCGAGCGCGAGCCCATCCGCCTTCACCACGCAGCGTCCGCCGAGCTGCGCGGCGAAGCGCTTCGCCTCTTGCGGCTCGTCGAACACGCCGGCTGCCGCCGTCGGAATGCCGTGCCGTTCCATGAAGCGCTGCGCGAAAGCCTTCGAGGCCTCGAAGCGCGCAGCGCTGCGGTTCGGCCCCCAGATTCGAAGACCCTCGCTTTGAAACAGATCGACGATCCCGAGAGCGAGCGGATTGTCGGGTCCTACTACGGTGAGCGCGACATGCTCCGTGCGCGCGAGCTCCGCGAGGCCGAGAAGATCGTCCGCGGCAATGCTCACAGATTCGACGGGCGCGCCGTTTTTCGCGAGGCGCTCGGTCGCGATGCCGGCATTGCCCGGAGCGCAGATGATCCGCGATGCGTGCGGGGATTGCGCGAGCTTCCAGACGAGCGCGTGCTCTCTCCCCCCCGAGCCGACGACGAGAACTTTCATTGAGCGATCACTGACGGCGCGTGCGCCATTAGTGACGGAAATGCCGGACGCCGGTGAGCACCATCGCCATGTCGTGCTCGTCCGCAGCGGCGATCACCTCGTCGTCGCGACGTGAGCCGCCCGGCTGAATCACGGCTCGAATGCCGTGGCTCGCCGCGACATCGATGCTGTCGCGGAACGGAAAGTAGGCATCCGATGCCATGACCGCGCCCGCCGTCTCGAGCTTCTCATCCTGTGCCTTCATTTGAGCGATGCGGCAGGAATGGACCCTGCTCGTCTGTCCGGCGCCGATGCCGATCGTTGCGGCATCGCGCGCGTACACGATCGCGTTCGATTTCACGAATTTGCATACGCGCCAGGCGAAGAGCAGATCGCCGAGCTCCGCGCGCGTCGGTGCGCGGCGCGATGCGACGGTCAGCGCCCCCGCCGTTGCCGCGCCCGCATCGTGCGTCTGGGCGAGCAGGCCGCCGGTGACGCTGCGATACTCCAGCTCGCTCGTCGGATGGCTCCTGAGATCCCCGAGCGCCAGCACGCGGATGCCCGGCTTGTCGGCGAGGATGCGCAGCGCATCCGCGGAGAACTCCGGCGCCGCGATCAGCTCTGCGAACTGTCGCGCGAGGATCGCTTCGGCGGCGGATGCTTCGAGCGCACGATTGAACGCGATGATCCCGCCGAAGGCGGAGGTCGGGTCTGTGCGATACGCCGCCTCGTACGCTGCGAGCGGCGCGCCGGCGACCGCAGCGCCACACGGGTTCGCGTGTTTGACGATGACGCAGGCCGCCTCCTCGAACTGGCGCACGCACTCGACGGCGCTGTCCGCGTCGGCGATGTTGTTGAACGAGAGCTCCTTGCCCTGCAGCACGCGCGCGCTCGCGATGCAGGCGCCGCGAAGAGCCGGATCGCGGTAGAACGCCGCGAGCTGATGCGGATTCTCGCCATAGCGCAGGTCCTGCACCTTCTCCCAAACGAGGGGGAGCGTCCCGGGGAAGCGCTCGCCGCTTGCGGGATGCTGCCTGGCGAGAAAGCTCGCGATCATCGTGTCGTACCGCGCGGTGTGCGCGAACGCCTTAGCGGCGAGGCGCGAGCGCAGCGCGAGCCCGGTCGCACCGTCGTGCTCCTCGAGCTCCTGCGCGAGCAGACCGTAGTCGGCCGGATCGACGACGACGGCGACGCTCTCGTGATTCTTCGCCGCGGCCCGGATCATGGCGGGCCCGCCGATGTCGATGTGCTCCACTGCTTCGCGATAGCGGCAGTCCGGCCGGGCGATGGTCTCGGCGAACGGATACAGATTGACCACGAGCAGATCGATCGGTGCGATTCCGTGCAGTGCCATCGCGGCATCGTCCGCACCGCGGCGGCCCAGCAAGCCGCCGTGAATGCGCGGATGCAGTGTCTTGACCCGACCGTCCATGATTTCGGGGAAACCCGTATATGAGGACACCTCGCGCACGGGCAGCCCGTGCTCCGCGAGCAGCCTCGCAGTGCCGCCCGTGGAGAGCATCTCGACACGGCGGTTCGCGAGCCCGCGCGCCAGATCGAGAAGTCCTGTCTTATCGGAGACCGAGAGCAGCGCTCGCCGCACGCCAATCCATGGGGAATCGGCCACGAAGCATTCAGCCTGCGAGACCGTGCAGCCGAAGCTTCTTGCGGAGCGTGCCGCGATTGATCCCGAGAATGTCCGCCGCGCGGACCTGATTGCCCTCGGTGTAGGAGAGCACGGCGCGCAGCAGCGGCTCCTCCACTTCGCGCAGCACGAGATCGTACAGGCGCGCAGGGCGGTGTCCGTTCAGGCTCGCAAAATATTCGCTGAGGGCGCGCTCCGCGTGGGTGCGCAGTGGCAGCTCCTTGCCGTTCGGCTTCGCAGCGGGATCGCTGCGAGCTTTGCTGTTTCGCTTCGCGGTCATGTGAGGCTCCCCCTGTGGCGCCGCACGGTGCGGATGCGGCCCGGCGGTCGCATCGACGGGCTTCCGACCGCAGTGATTATACGAGCGCCGGGAAGCTGCGCTAGCTGGAATTCACGCTACGGTTTTGATATGGCCCGCGTCGCTCCTCAGTGTGGAGATCGAGTCTGCTCGGCTGCGTGCTGCCAAGCTCAGCGCTCGGAAGACCCGGCGTCGTTTGCGCACGCGACATGTCCGCGCGCGAGCTCGAGGCACGCATCGATCTCGAATCCGACCGCATTCGGTCCGGGATCTGCGAACGCGATCTCGGCATCGACTCGCTGTCCCGCCGCGAGCTCTGTTCGGTGCGAGCTGCTCGGGGGCAGATATGCGCTCGGCGGCACGTCCCGCGCCGCAATGCGATTGCCGAAGCGGTCCTGCATCGTCACGCGCAGCAACGGGAGCGGCTGCTCGCGCTTCGCCGTGTTGCGCACGCTCGCCCGCACGGTGAGCGTGCCGGGGTTGCGCGGCCCGGCGACGGCGCCGAGCTGCCGAACCTCATAGGCGTGGATGTTCCAATTCGGCGCGAGCGGCATGCCGAGCGCGGAGTAGATCGAAGTGAGCGGCCCACGCAACCAGGAGATTCCCGCGAGCTGCGCACTCTCGTGATTCACGATCTGCAAGGCAAGGAGCACGGCGAGCGCAATGCTGCCGATCCACAGCGCGCGCTCGATGAGCAGATGCCGGCGAGCGACGCTCTCATCCTCCTCCAGAGACATGCGGTCGTGCGGCAGGGGATCGAGCTCGGCCACGACGAGCTCGTCGCGCACCTCGGGCGTGGAGCGCGGCGCCTCGGGTGCGGAGCGTGGCTCGAACGTGGAGCGCGGTGCCTCGTGTTGGGTGATCGACGGCCGCGGCTCGCCAGTCGATCCGGGAGCGACATCCGGCTGCCGGGCAGGTGCGCGAGCGGCAGCGCTCGCCGGCGCGGGCTCGGCGCGCTCGGGCGACGGGGATCGCTCGGACGGTGCGGACTGCGCTGGCTGCGCGGGCTGCTCCGGCGGCTCGGGCCGCTCGGGCCGCTCGGGGGCTTGTTGCTTCGCAACCTCCGGCATTCGGTGCAGGGCGCTGACGGCGACGAGCGCTTCGAGATCGATTTCGAGCTCGTGTGTCTCACTGCTCTCGAGCGTGTCGTTCCTTTCGAGCGGCTCGCCGCTCTCGAATGTGTCGACGCTCTCCTGCATGCCTTCCGGCAGCTCGTCGCTGCGCAGCACGATCGACTCGAAGGTCCCCGTCGGGTCGTCATCCGCTGTATTGACGAACACCTCCGAGACGTCCGTCGTCGTCGGGTCGAATTCGAGGGCCTCGTCCGGGATCGGCTCCTCGGCAGGCTCCGGCGCGGGCGTCCCGCTGGATGGCGGCGTCGCGCGGAACGGTGGCGCTGCGCTCGAGACGGAAGAGGCCGCCGGCGAATGCGGCGCCGTGGATGTGCGGGCGTCGCGTTCGAAAGATGCGGACGGCTCGCGAGTGCGTGGAACGGGCTCGCGAGTGCCTGCAACCGGTTCGCGAGTGTCTGCAACCGGTTCGCGAGTGTCTGCAATGGGCTCGCGCGCGAGCACCGCCTGCTGCTCGTCCGAGAGTCCGGCGAGAGCATTGAAGACGTCGGAGCAGCGCCCGCAGCGCACGTAGCCTTGCGCGACGCGCAGATCGGCTGCGGTCACGACGAGCTTGAGACTGCACTTCGGGCAGGTGGTGAACATCGAGTTCAGGGACCGCGTGAGCGGCGCACGCCAGTGAGACCCACCCAATCGTCACGCGCGCCGAAGCAGGACATATCAAACCACGCGCGATAGGCCTCTGTCACCTCATCCGCCTGACTCGCAAGCAGCCCGGCGAGCACGAGCGCGCCGCCGGCTCTCGTCAGATCGGCGAATCGCGGGGCGAGCCTCACGAGCGGCTCGGCGAGTATGTTCGAGAGGAGCACGTCGGCGCTCGCTGTGAGCTCGCCATCGCGCCCGACGGCGGATACTCGGTCTGCGACTCCGTTCGCAGCCGCATTTGCCTCGGTTGCGATGAGCGCCTGCGGGTCGATGTCGAAGCATTCGACCCGCGCGGCGCCGAGCTTGGCGGCGGCGAGGCCCAAGATACCGGAGCCGCATCCGTAATCGATGACGCGCGTGCCGGGCCCGGGCTCGAGCCGCTCATCGAGCCATTCAAGGCACAGCGCGGTCGTAGGATGAGTGCCGGTGCCGAACGCGAGCCCCGGATCGAGCCGCACTACGACGGCCCCGGGCTCGGCGACGCGCTCGTGATGTGGCGCGACCCAAAGCCGCCTTCCGAATCTCATCGCGTGAAAGTGCGCGAGCCATTCGCGCTCCCAGGCGCGATCCTCGATTTCGCGCGCGAGGATGCGCTCGGGCGGTAGCGCAAGCGCTGCCGCGATTGCTCGAGCCGTCACAAGCGGCACTGTATCCCGGGGAAAGAGCGCTTCGACGCGGGTCCTCGGCCACAGGCGCACCTCGCCGGGCAGCGGCTCGAGCACCGGATCGTCCGCAGCGTCCGTGAGCGTGACGGAGAGCGCGCCAGCCTCGAAGCATGCCGACTCGACTGCCGCTGCCTCTTCGACCCCTGCGAGCGGGGCGAGGTCGAACGTCAGCTCGAGGAGCGGCACGCGTCGGGTCCCGCGGCTCGCGCGAGCTCACCGCAGCCCGAGGCGCCGCTCGAGATAGTGAATGTCCTGCCCGCCTGCGCGGAACGCCGCGTGATTGAAAATCTCCTGGTGCAGTGCCACGTTGGTATTGATTCCTTCGATCACCATCTCCGCGAGCGCATTCTTCATGCGTGCGATCGCCGCCTCGCGCGACTCCCCGCTCGCGATGATCTTGCCGATCAGCGAATCGTAGTACGGCGGCACGTTGTAGCCGCTGTATACGTGACTGTCGACGCGCACGCCCGGGCCGCCCGGTGCATGCCAAAGGCGGATCGGACCGGGCGATGGCATGAAGGTCTTCGCGTCCTCGGCGTTGATGCGGGACTCGATCGCGTGCCCGCGGATCTGCACATCGCTCTGCGCATAGGCAAGCTTCTCGCCTCCCGCGATGAGCAGCTGCGCCTTGACGAGATCGATGCCGGTGATCGCCTCGGTCACGGGATGCTCCACCTGGATGCGCGTGTTCATCTCGATGAAATAGAACTCCCCGTCCTCGTACAGGAACTCGAGCGTTCCGGCGCTGCGATAGCCGACCGCACGGCATGCCTCGACGCAGCGCTCACCCATCGTGCGCCGCTGGCGCGCCGTGATACCGGGCGCAGGCGCCTCCTCGATGACTTTCTGGTGGCGGCGCTGCATCGAGCAGTCCCGCTCGCCGAGATGAATCACGTTGCCGTGATGATCGGCGAGCACCTGGAACTCGATGTGGCGGGGACGCTCGAGGAACTTCTCCATGTACACCTGATCGTTGCCGAAAGCTGCGAACGCCTCGGCCTTGGTGATATTGATCGCATTGAGGAGCGAGGCCTCGCTGTGCACCACGCGCATGCCCCGGCCGCCGCCCCCGCCGGAGGCTTTGATGATTACCGGGTAGCCGATCTCGCGTGCGATACGGACGTTCTCGTCCGGCTCCTCGCCGAGAGGCCCGTCGGAGCCCGGCACGCACGGGACCCCATGCCCCTTCATGATCCGGATCGCGGAGACCTTGTCGCCCATCATGCGGATCGTCTCGGCCTTCGGTCCGACGAAAACGAATCCGCTCTTCTCTACGCGCTCCGCGAAATCGGCGTTCTCGGACAGGAATCCGTAGCCGGGATGCACGGCGACGGAGTCGGTGACCTCGGCCGCGCTGATAATCGCGGGCATGTTGAGATAGCTCTGCGAGGAGGACGGCGGTCCGATGCAGACCGACTCGTCGGCGAGCAGCACGTGCTTCAGCGTGTAGTCCGCGGTCGAGTGGACCGCGACCGTCTTGATCCCGAGCTCGCGGCAGGCTCGCAGGATCCGCAGCGCAATCTCACCGCGATTGGCGATGACGACTTTCTCGAGCATCGCGGGATTATTCGATGACGAACAGAGGCTGGCCGAATTCGACCGGATCCCCGTTCTTCGCCATGATCGAGGTGATGCGCCCGGCTTTGTCGGCCTCGATCTGATTCATCATCTTCATCGCCTCGATGATGCAGAGCACCTGGCCCACCTTCACCTCATCGCCGATCTCGACGAAGGGCTTCGCCCCCGGGGTCGATGCGGCGTAGAACGTGCCGACCATCGGGGCGGTCACGACATGCTCGTTGGGGCGGGGCCTCGGCTCCTCGCGGGGCGCCGCGCTTGTCGCCTGGCCGCCCGCCGCGGTACCCGCAGCGCCCACCGCTGCCCCGGGCGCATAGGCGGCCGGCCCGTAGGCAGCCAGGGGATGCAGCTGCATCGTCGCGCCGCCCGTCGGCAGCCGGCTGATGCGGACCGCCTCCTCTCCCTCCTTGATCTCGATTTCCGCGATGCCGGATTCCTCCAGCAGCTCGATCAGCTTCTTTACCTTCCGAATGTCCATGCCGGGAGCGCTCCCCTCGAGGATGTCCGAGTTCTTCGTGTGTACCGGGCTCGGGTCCGCGGCGCTTTAGGACGCAGCAGACGCGAGCAGTCGTGCGGCCGCGCGCACCGCGAGCTCGTAACCGAACGGGCCGAGACCGACGATGGCGCCCGCTGCGATGTCCGAGAAATAGGAGCGGTGGCGAAACGGCTCCCGGGCGTGAACGTTCGTGACGTGCACTTCGATCAGGGGCAGCCGGACTGCGAGAATCGCATCCCGCAACGCAACGCTCGTGTGCGTGAGCCCGCCCGGGTTGACGATCAGGAAGGCAATGCCCTCGCCGGGGGCGGCGTGCACCCGCTCGATGAGCTGATGTTCCGCGTTGCTCTGGAACGCGACGAGCTCGTGCCCCGCTTCCGCCGCGACCGCGGCGGCCCGCTGCTCGATGCTCGCCAGGGTTTCCCCGCCGTACAGCTCAGGCTCTCGGGTGCCCAGGAGATTCAAGTTCGGGCCGTTGAGCAGCAGGATCCGCGCCATATCGGGCGGAATCTAACCTATTTCGACGCCGTTTGGATACGTTGCCTAGTGTGCGGCGGTCGGGGTTTGTTCTGCCCGCGCGCGCGCCGCCGCAAGCGCTGCGAGCCCCGAGGAGACTTCCTCGCGCGCTTTCTCGAGAGGTACGCGCCCTGCATCCACGTCCGCGAGTCGCGCGAGAATGAGCCGTGCGTCGTCCGGGTGCAGCTCGCCGACTTTCGCGGCGACGATCCGGCCGCGCACGTCCGCGAACACGGAGAACGGCAACACAGCCTGCATCCCGAACGCCTGGATCGCTGCCGTGCCCCCGTCCGTCCCCCCGATGAGCACGGGGTAGTCGATCGACATCTGCCGCATGTATCGGAGCACCGGCTCGCGATCATCGACTGCGATGCCGACCACCTCGAGATGATCCGCGGCCTGCCGCCGCAGAGACTCGAGCAGCGGGATCTCGCGGCGGCAGGGCTCGCACCAGGTCGCCCAGAAATTGACGATCAGAGGGTGACCGCGCCAGGAGGACAGCCGGCGCTGCTTCCCCATCGCGTCGGGAAGCGTGATGTCCGGGAGCTCGAGAGGTGCGGAGCTCGCGGCGGTGCTCGCGAGTGCACCGGCCGCCGTTGCGTCTGCGGAGCCCGCGGTCGTGCGCCCTGCGGGTGTGGAGACGGCAAGGGCCGCATCCGCGCCCGCCGCGGGCGGCGCGATCAGATGCTTCGAGACGAGGAATCGGTAGGCGAAGAATCCTGCAGGACCGGCGGCTGCGACCAGCAGCACTGCTACGGCGACCCGCGATCCTGTCATCGAGCCGTCGCTCCGATCGGACCCGCCGTGATTCCCGCCGCATTCCGCACGGCTGCGGTTGTCGTCGCCGCTCTGAACGCCAGACGCACGACGGAGGCGAAATCGCTCGCCTTCATGTAGCCGACGACGCGATAGCCGCGGCGCTCGGCGCCGTCGGCGCCGTAGAAGGCGATCGTCGGCGGCCCGTAGATGCCGAAGTGCCCGAGCAGGGCCTGATCGTCGGCATCGTTGCGCGTCACGTCCGCGCGCAACAGGATCGCGTGGCCGAGAGCTGCCTGCACGGAGGGGTCCGTGAAGGTGTATTTCTCCATCTCTTTGCAGGAGACGCACCAGTCGGCATAGAAATCGAGCATCACCGGCCGCCCGTCCTCGTGCGCCGCGGCGACTGCTCGATCGAGGTCGGCGACCGATTTGATCGAGCGAAACGTCGGCTCCTGCCGTGACCCGCCCAGGGCGGACCACGGAGCGAGGGGGTCCGTCGCGCCGAGCGCGACGCCGGCGATGAGCACAAGCGCATACACGCCCGCGAGCGAGCCGGCGAAGCGCAGCGCAGCGCGCCCGCCCCGCCCGCCTCGCAGCGCCGACGCGGCGCTCCACAGCACGCCGGCCGCCGCCGCCGCTGGCACGGCCCACAACAACAGAGCAAAGCGCGCAGGCACGATGCGGGCGAGCATCCAGGCCGCGACGGCGAGCATCAGCGCCCCGAACAGTCGCTTGACGATATCCATCCACGCGCCCGCCTTCGGCAAGAGCTTCCCGGCGGATGCGCCGACCGCAAGGAGTGGGGTTCCCATCCCGATCCCCATTGCAAACAACGCGACGCCTCCACGGAAAATATCCCCGCTCTGGCCGATGACGACGAGGGCGCCGACGAGCGCGGGTGCCACGCACGTCGTGACGATGAGTGCCGAGAGCGCACCCATCGCGAACACGCCGCCGAACGTACCCGCGCTTTGACGGCCGCTGAGACCGGCGATGCGCGTTTGAATGGCGGCGGGCATCTGCAACGTGAACACCCCGAACATCGAGAGGGCGAGTGCCACGAACAACCCGGCGAAAGCCGCGATGATCCACGGCTGTTGGAATGCCGCCTGGACGTGCTGCCCGCCCGCGGCGACTGCAATGCCTGCCGCGGTGTAGGTGAGCGCCATTCCGATCACGTAGACGAACGACAGGCTGAATCCCCGCATCCAATTGCGGCTTTCACGGTCTGCGCCGCCCGCGATGATGCCCGAGACGATCGGCACCATCGGCAGCACGCACGGCGTGAACGCAAGCACGAGCCCGGCGAGATAGAAGAAGGCGATGATGCCCGCGAGACTGCTGCTGCGGACGACCGAGGCGTAACGATCCTGCTCGGAGACGAACGGCTCGGCGCTCGACCCGCTCGAGGCGGATGCGACAGCCGCGGATCCGGCGGAGGACCCGAGCGCCGCGGAGGAGAGGGCGGCGGAGGGCGCACCGGCATTCGGTACCGCGCTGCCGGGGCCGCCGGTGTCGCCGGCGCCGCCACCGAGCGCCGGCAGCGAGATCGGCAGAAGCTTCGTGATCGGCGGATAGCACAGGCCGGCATCCGCGCAGCCCCGATACGTCACCTGTATCGGTACCGTAAGTGGGGCACTCGCCGAGGCACGCTCGACGGGAAGCAGCGCAACGACCTGATTGCGAAAGACCTGGTGAGTACCCAGGTCATCCGTCTTGCTTCGGCCTGCCGGCAGATCGAGCGGTCCGACCTTCGCGGCCCCGCTCGAGGTGGTGGCCTTCAGCGTGTCGCGGTACAGGTAATATCCCGGCGCGATCTCCCAGCTGAGACGGATGTGGTGGGCATCCACCGGCTCGGCGAACAGCCGGAATACCTGATCGGCCGGCAGGAACTGTCGGGCGTTCGACTGGACACGCCCCAGAATCTGATCCAGCGCGCCAGCCTGGGTCGGTAAGACGGTCGCAGCGCCGGCCAGGGGAAGCACAAGCAGCGCGCAAAGGCGTACGAAAGCTCTCATGCCGAGCTCCGCGTGTCGGAGGGCGTTCATGGGTCGGGCAAGCTCCTCGTCTCCTCCGCGAGCCAGGCGAGGTAGGGTGCCGCGCCGGCCTGGACGGGAAGCGCAATAATCTCAGGGACTTCATAGGGATGAAGTGCCTTGAGCCGCATTTCAAGCTCCTCGTACCGGGACCTGACGGTTTTGATGGCGAGAAGCACTTCCGGTTCGTCCTGCAGCACGCCTCTCCAGCGATAAATGGACCGCACCCCCGGGAGGCGGTTCACACAGGCGGCGAGGCGCGCCTCGACGAGCTCCCGCGCGATGCGCTCGGCGATGGGCTCGTCCGGGCAGGCACAGAGGACGACGAGCGCGCCCGCCGAGCCGCAATCCGCGCCCGGCTGCCGTCCGGCGAGCTCAACGAGCCCTGCCTGTGCCTCGGTAGTCATAAAAAAAATCATGCCTCCGGACTTGAAATCGAAGCGGCCCCGCCTATCATTAGCAGCCACCGGGGGAGAGTGCTAACACCCTGCCTCCGAAGCATCCAATCAACATTACTTAACTTTACAGCTTCAAGGAGCGTCCACATGAAGATTCGTCCTCTTCATGACCGCGTCATCGTGAAGCGCCTGGACGAGGAGCGTACCTCGCCAGGCGGCATCGTGATTCCCGACACGGCGGCGGAAAAGCCGGTCCAGGGGAAGGTCGTCGCGGTCGGCAAAGGCAAGATTCTCGAAGACGGTAGCGTTCGCGCCCCGGACGTGAAGGTCGGGGACAAGGTTCTCTTCGGCAAGTACAGCGGGACCGAGGTCAAGGTCGAAGGCGAAGAGCTACTGGTCATGCGCGAGGAGGATCTGATGGGCGTAATCGAAGGGAAGTAAGCAATTTCCCCGAAATTATCCCCAGGATTCCTACAGAAGGTGATAGATCATGGCAGCTAAAGAAGTGCGATTCAGTGACGATTCGCGGCAGCGGATGTTCAAAGGCGTGAACGTCCTCGCGAATGCCGTCAAAGCGACGCTCGGCCCGAAGGGCCGCAATGCGGTGCTCGAGAAAAGCTTCGGCGCCCCCACGGTGACGAAGGACGGAGTCTCGGTCGCGAAGGAGATCGAGCTCAAGGACAAGTTCGAGAACATGGGCGCGCAGATGGTGAAGGAGGTCGCGTCCAACACCTCCGATGAGGCCGGGGACGGTACGACTACCGCGACGGTGCTCGCGCAGGCGATCATCCGCGAGGGCCTCAAGGCCGTCTCCTCGGGACGCAACCCGATGGACATAAAGCGCGGCATCGATCGTGCGGTGGCGACGGCCGTGGAGGAGCTCAAGAAGCTCTCCAAGCCCTGCAAGGACTCCAAGTCGATCGC
>Ga0134128_10006284_pt1 | contig 14406 bp, 12 predicted proteins | sample KB31754_FD_96462 | JGI IMG/M metagenome (GOLD analysis project Ga0134128, IMG submission 96462) | Terrestrial soil microbial communities with excess Nitrogen fertilizer from Kellogg Biological Station, Michigan, USA - KB3-175-4 | ecosystem: Environmental > Terrestrial > Soil > Unclassified ... | reverse complement strand
CTTCGTCGCCCAGCAGGCCTCCTGCCACATGGCGATGCCTTCGCCCCAGCCGACGACGCCGTCCGTCGTCTCGACGCGCACCAGGACCGTCATCCGGCGGGAGTAATTGTCGTTGGGATCGGGGTAGCCGATCACAAAGCTCCGGATCGCGCCAACGCGCATCGACCGCTCCCTCGCCGAGGCCGGTTGTTTCGCCGCGCAACAGAAAGCGCACCGGACCCGGCTTATTCTTCACGCAATTGACTAGCATTCGCGCCCGCGCTAAGTCAACAAGTGGTCAGACCACTTGGCCAATTCAGGACGCAACCGGCAGTAAGACCAGTTCGTCCTTGCTGGAGGATTACAACTTTGACGACGGGCGAATTTGCCAGCGGCGGACCATTGAAGCGGACTGGTCTCACCGATCTGCTGGTGACGCGTCTGCTCGGCCTCGTCACCGCCGGCAACCTCAAGGCTGGCGATCAACTTCCTCCTGAGCGCAAGCTCGCCGAGACCTTCAACATTTCACGCCCCACCTTACGCGAAGCCATCCGCGCGCTGGCGGTGCTCGGCGTGCTCGAAATCCGGCACGGCGGCGGGGTCTTCGTGTCGCAACTCAGCGCCGCCGATCTGATGCAGCCGCTGACCTTCTTCCTGACGCTGCGCAGCACCGAAGTTGATAAGCTCTATGAGGCGCGCCAGCTCATCGAGGGCGACATCGCCGCCCGCGCCGCAAGCCGCGCCGGCGAGGCCGATATCGCGGTACTGGCGGCGCTGATCGTCGAGCAGGAAGCGGCAACCGGCGACCCCGAGCGCTACCGCGATCTCGACACGAGGTTCCACCAGCACATCGCCGCGCTGTCGGATAACGAGTTTCTCGCCCGCGCCGCACAAAGCCTCAACATCCTGGGGCTCGAATTCCGAAAAATCGCCTCCGAGACGCCCAGCGTCATTGCCCGCTCGATCCGCGACCACAAGCTCGTGGTCAAGGCCGTTGCCGATGCCGACGCAGACGCCGCGCGAACGGCTATGGTCGCGCACATGAAACATGTGCTTGTCTCGACCCGCGCCTCGACCAAAACACTGGTGAACCCATGACCGACCGCCGCTGGGGCCTCGACAAGCTGACCGAAGCCGACATCCTGGGTGGCGGATTTTCGACGCCATGGGACGCGCCGCTGGTGCCGCCCTTCCCCTTCCAGTTCCGCAATGCCGAGATTGTCACGGTGTTCTACCGCACCGATCCCTCGGCCATGGCCTTCCTCACGCCACCGCCGGTCGAGCCGGTCGGCGATGTCGTCGCCATCCACATCTACAAGATGAACGACACCGATTGGATCGGCCCCTACCACGAGGCCAATGTGATGTACGGGGCCAAGCTCGGCCGGCACAGTGGCGCCTATTCGCCCTACCTGTTCCTGCATTCCGATGGTGGCGTGGCGCATGGCCGGGAGGCGCATGGCCAGCCGAAGAAATTCGCCGATCCGTTCATGGAATTTCGCGGCGACCTGATCGTTGCCGGCGTCGTCCGCAACGGCATCGACGTCATCACCGTGACGACGCCCTGTAAGCAGAAGCGCACCGATTCGGCCGAGATGCGCCGCCATTTCGAGTTCGGCACCAACCTCAACCTCAAGGCCATCAACCACATCGACGCGACGCCGGCGATCCGCCAGATCACCTCGCGCAAGCTCACCGACGTGGTGGTGCATGAATGCTGGGTCGGCCCGGCAACGGTGGAGCTCAGGCCCAATGCACAGGCACCGGTATTCCGCCTGCCGGTGGTCGAACCGCTCGAAGCTTATTATTGGCGCGCCGATTTCACCCTGGTGAGCGGCGACATCATCCACGATTATCTTGCGCAGCCGGCGGCAAAGCCGAGGGCGGCCGCGCGCGGCAAAACAACGACCAAAAAGTAAGACTCTCGGGAGGCACTCATGGCACGCGAAAAGGTTGATATCGGCGTCATCGGCGTAGGCTGGTGGGCGAGCCAGAGCCACCTCCCGGCGCTCGTCGCCAATCCCCACGTCGGCATTATCGCGGTCAACCGGCCGGACGAGGAAGGCCTCGCCACCGTCGCCAAAGCCTTCAACCTGACGCACACCTATCGTGACGCCGCTGAGATGCTGGATAAGGAAGACCTCGCCGGCGTCGTCATCGCCTCCCCGCATGTGCTTCACGCCGAACACGCCCGGCTGGCGATCGCGCACGGCCTCAACATCCTCATCGAAAAGCCGATGGCGACGACCACCGCCGATGCCCGCGATCTGGTGGCGCAGGCCAAGGCCAAAGGCACCTCGATCATGATGCCCTATGGCTGGAACTACACCTCGCTCACCGACACCGCCCACCGCCTTATCAAGGAAGGCTGGGTCGGCGAGGTTCGGCATGTTGTGGCGCAGATGGCCTCGGCCCTCACCGACCTTTTCGCCGGCGAGCCGATGCTCGAAACCAGGGACCACCTGTTCCGCCCGCCAGCCTCCACCTGGGCCGATCCAAAGCGCTCCGGCGGCTACGGCTGGGGCCAGCTTACCCACGGCCTCGGCGCGCTGTTCCGCATCATTGACCTCGAACCCGCCCGCGCCTTCGCCCGCATGGGTATGTCGCCGGCCGGCGTCGATTTCTACGACGCCGCCGTGGTCGAATTCGCCAACGGCGCGACGATGGCTCTCTCGGGTTCGGCCACCGTGCCGAAAGCCCGCGGCTTCCAGGTCGATATTCGGATTTTCGGCACCGAAGGCATGCTGCTGTTCGATATCGAGCGCGCCCGCGTCGAAGCTGTCCGCCACGACGGCAAGATTTACGCCGAGCCGCTGCCGCCCGGCGCCGGCGACTACGAGACGGTCGCCCCGATCAACCGCTTCGTCGATCTCTGCCGCGGCGAAAAAATCGTCAATCCGGCCGATGGCGTCATCGGTGCGCGGGCTGTCGCATTGCTCGATACACTCTACCGCTCCGCCAAAAGCGGCCGGATGGAAGAGGTCTGACGTGCGCCTCTCGGTCACGAGCTGGTCGTTTCCGATGCTGAGCCTTGCCGAAGTCGGCGGGCTCGCCAGGGCAACCGGTTTCGAGGCGATCGATGTCGGCTATTTCTACCGATCGAGCCTCGACAAGGCCCGGTTGTTGGCCGAACCGGAAGCCTACGGCCGTGAGATAGCGGCATCGCTGCCGGTCAAGATCGCGAACCTCTACCACCTGTTCGGCAGCTCACCCGCCGAGCGCAATCTCGCCTCACCCGACTGCCGCGCCGAAAACCTCGCCGATTTCCGGCAGGCGCTGAAATTCTGCAAAGCGGTCGGCGCACCCACAATCTTCATTCTGCCGGGCACACTCAACGGGCAACAGAGCCGCGCCGGTGCTCTTGCGACTACGGCCGAGGCACTGAAGCCGATGATCGAGGCAGGCGCCGCGTCAGGCATCACGGTTTGCATTGAGGCCCACGTCCACTCCTACCTCGAATCCCCCGCGCTCGCTGCCGAACTCTGTGACAAGGCGCCGGGCCTGAAACTGGCGCTCGACTACGCCCATTTCGTCGTCTCCGGCTACCGGCAGGAGGAGATCGATGCGCTCGCCAGATACGCCGGCCACGTCCATCTGCGGCAGGCCCGTCCCGGCGCGCTGCAGGCCAAAATGCTCGAAGGCGTGCTCAATTTCCCCGCCATGTTCGCGACTCTCAAGGCTGCCGGCTTCGATGGCTGGCTCGCCTGCGAGTACGTGCATCAGGCCTATTTCGACACCATCCACGACGACGTCCTCACCGAAACCATCTTGATGCGCGACCTGTTCCGCGCCTGGAATTCCCCATGACCAAAGCTGCCATCGTCACCGGCGCCGCCAACGGCATCGGCCTTGCCATCGCCAAACGCCTCATCGCCGACGGTTTCGACGTCGTTATTGCCGACCGCAATGCCGACGCCGCCCGCGCTGCCGCCGAGGCCAACAAGTGCGACTGGCGCGAGCTCGATATCGGCAACGAAAAGTCGGTGGTCGACACGGTCGCCGAGGTCGCGCGGACCAAGGGCGGGCTCGCCGCGGTGGTCAACAACGCCGGCATCCACACCCAGAGCCTCGTGGTCGAAACCAGCGCCGCCGACTGGGACCGCATCCACACCGTCAACGCCCGCGGCACCTTCCTGATGTGCCGCGAGGCTGCCCGCACCATGGCTAAGCAAGGGTCGGGGCAGATCATCAACATTGTCACCAAGCTCGGCTTCGGCAACCCGTTCTCCTCCGTCTATATGACCTCGAAAAGCGCCGTCGCCGCCTTGACCCAGTGCCTTGCGGTCGAGATGGCCGGCACCGGCGTGCGCGTGAATGCCGTAGCCCCCGGTCACGTCGGACCCGGCACCGGCATGGAAGCCGCCTTCCGCAAAAAGGCCGAAAAGCTCGGCCAGGAATGGGAAGCCTTCGAGCGGCAGGTCGTCGGCACCATTCCTCTCGGCCGCTGGTGCAGGCCGGAGGATGTGGCCGGCGCCGTATCGTGGCTCCTCGGACCCGACGCCGAATTCATCACCGGCGAGGTGATTTCCGTCACGGGCGGCTTTCAGGCCTATGGCGTCGCACCTGATCCAAAATCGGTGATCGCCGCGGCAACCAGGGCCATTCCGTGAGCCGGGTGCTCGACGGCAAGGTCGCGCTCGTCACCGGCGCGCGCACCGGCATCGGCGCGGCAACGGCCATTGCGCTGGCCAAGGCCGGCGCGACGGTTTTCGCCTGCGGCCGCAAGCCGGGCGATTGCCAACCCGTCGTCGAGCAGATCACGGCGGCGGGCGGAAAGGCTGTCGATCGGCCGCTCGATGTCGCCGACCTCGCGACGATCGCCGCAAAGGTCGAGGCAATCGTGAAAGAGGCCGGCCGCCTCGATATCATCGTCAACAACGCCGGCACGATCGAGCCCATGGCGCCGATCGGCGGCATCGATCCCCTCGCCTTCGATCTCGCCATGCGGACCAACGTCTCCGGCCCCGCCGCGCTCATCAATGCCGCTTGGCCGCACCTGAAAGGCCATGGCCGGATCGTCAATTTGCTGAGCGGCGCGGCGGCCCGGCCGATGCTCGGCTGGGCCGCCTACTGCGCCAGCAAGGCGGCGCTGCTGATGCTGACCCGCTCCGTCGGTCTGGAAGGCAAACCATCGGGCATCGCCTGCTTCGGCCTCGCCCCCGGTCTCGTCGATACCGCGATGCAGGGCGCCATTCGGGAGGCCCGGATCAACGACATCTCCAACATCCCGCGCGAAAAACTCGCCTCCCCCGGGCACGCCGCCAACGCTATCGTCTGGCTCGCCTCGGGCGCGGCCGACCATCTCGCCGGCACGATGGCGGACATCCGGGATGAAGAGTTCGCCAAAGGGCTGCAGGCATTTCTGGCAGCGACGGGCTGACCAGGCGTAGCGCCGGACTCATCCCAACCACGGCGTCATACCGGCGGAGGCCGGTATCCATCCTGTTGCTGCACCGCGACCGCTGACGTCGTGGCCCGTCATCAGATGGACCCCGGCCTGCGCCGGGGTGACACAGTGGGTGTGGCACGTCCGGACCAACCGCTCCTCACATCGCTAACTTGTTTGACAAGTTGGCAACTCCGTGATTGGCTGAAACACTGCTTAAGCAGCCAATCTTCAGGGAGGAACCAATGAAGATCAGCCATAGGCTGGCGCTTGTTGCCGCCAGTACGCTCGCCATGATGGCGGCGACCACCGCCTTTGCCGATGATTTCCACGGCTTCGATCCAGCCAACTTCAACGGCGCCATGCTCAGCGCCGATCAGCTCAAGGCCATGGTCGCCGACGCCGTGAAGGTCACGCCGCCCAAGAACGGCAAAAACTATGTGTTCGGCTTCGCCAACCTGCAGCGCGATATCCCGTTCGGCGTCGAAGTCGAAAAGGGCATCCAGCAGAACGCCGACGCCGCCGGCGTGCAGCTCCAGATCGCCGACAACCGGCTCGATGGGCCGACGGCGCTCGCCAATGCGCAGTCCTTCGTGCAGCGCAATGTCGACTACGTCATCGAATTCCAGACCGACGTGAATTTCGGACCGCAGGTGATGGCGGTCTTCAAGCCCGACAACATCAAGGTCACCGCCATCGATATCCCGATGCCGGGCGCTACCTTCTTCGGCGCCAACAACCCGAAATCGGGCTTTATGGGCGGCTCCTACCTAGCCACCGCCGCGGTCGCCAAGTTCGGCGCCGACGAGGTGGCAAAAGGCTATTTCGTCGATGGCGTGCTGCCGCAGTCCGGCGCCATTCCCGCCATGCGCACCGAAGGCCAGGTTGCCGGCTTCAAATCCGTGCTGCCGAACTTCCCGGATGCACAGATGATCACCTTCGATTCCAAGAACACCATGCAGGAATCGTTCACCCAGATGGGCAACGTGCTCGGCCGCATTCCGCCGGGCGTGCCGATCATGGCGACAGGTATTAATGACCAGGTCGGTCTCGGCATCATTCAGGCGGTCAAGCAGGCCGGCCGCACCGCCGATCTCGTCGTGACGGGCAATGGCGCCGACGAAACCAAGGCGCTGGCGACCGAGCCCAACCTCGTCGCCTCGACCGGCTACTTCCCCGAACGCTACGGCAATTTCCTGATCCCGATGGCGCTTGAAACGCTGGCCGGCAAGACCCTGCCGCCGGCCGTGCTGATGACCCACTACATGATCACCAAGTCCAACGTCTGCAAATATTACCCGGACTTCAAGTGCACCGCCGACGATCCGCCGGTGAACTACACCTTCCCCCAGGATGCGTTCGCCAAATGGCTCAAGACTCTGGCGACCGAGCCGGCGCTCAAAGGCTATGAGAACCTGATCCCGTCGAACTGAGACCTGATCCGCGGAGGCCCCTCATACGGCGCTCCGCGCCACCTTCTCCCACAAGGGGAGAAGGAAGAAGCGGTGCAACGCTCCTCCCTCTCCCCTTGTGGGAGAGGGTCCGGCAGGGAGTGAGGGGTGGGCCACAGGATGCAACCCCGGCTAGAGAAGACAGACACAATGACCGACCCCGTCCTCATGGACATGACCGGCATCGGCAAATCCTTCGGGGGTGTGCCGGTGCTCTCCGATGTGTCCTTCACCATCGAGAAGGGCAAGGTCGTGGCTTTGCTCGGCGCCAACGGCGCCGGCAAATCCACCCTGATGAAAATCCTCTCAGGCACCTATTCCCGCGACGCCGGCAGCATCGTCATCGATGGCCAGCCCGCCGAGATCAAATCGCCGGCCGACGCCCTGCGCTATGGCATCCGCATGCTGCCGCAGGAGCTGTCGATCTTTCCCGACCTGACGGTCGCCGAAAACATCATGCTCGCCGCCCTGCCCACGAAATCCGGCGGGGTCGTGAAGACGCTCGACGGCAAGGGCATGGAGGCGACCGCCGCGGCCCTGCTCAAGCGTCTCGGCCTCGACTGGCTGTCGCCAAAAGCCCGCATGGGCACGCTTTCGCACCACGTGCAGCGCATCGTCGAAATCGCTCGCGCCATGGCCGGCAACGCCCGCGTCCTCATCATGGACGAGCCCACCGCCGCCCTCGCCGAAGCCGAGGTGCAACTGCTGTTCTCGATCATCCGCCGCCTTGGCGCCGAAGGCGTCGCGGTGGTTTACATCTCCCATTACCTCAAGGAAGTGTTCGCCATCTCCGACCGTATCGCGGTGCTCCGCGACGGCCGCAATGCCGGCACCTTCACCACCGCCGAAACCGATGTCGACGCGGTGCTCGAAGCCATCGTCGGCAACCGCGTCGGCGACATCTATCCCCCCTTCGCCACCCCCGACGCAGCCGCGGGCGAAACGGTCACCGTGCGCGGCCTCGCCGTCCCCGGCTGGCTCAGAGGCATCGACTTCAGCGTCCGCCGTGGCCAGATCACCGGCATGCACGGCCTCGTCGGCTCGGGTGTCGAAATGGTCGGCCGCGCCCTGTTCGGCGCCGTGCCGCGCACATCCATTGCGGGCGCAGAAATCGACGGCAAGGCCTACGCGATCCGCAATCCCGGCGCGGCCGTTGCGGCCGGCATCGGGCTCGTCGCGGCCGAGCGCAAGCGTGAGGGCATCGTCTCGATGCTGTCGCTGCGCGAAAATATGTCGCTCGCCAACCTGCCGCTGTTCACCCGTGGCCTGACCGTCGATCGGCGCAAGGAACAGGCGACGACCGGCGAATGGATTCGCCGCCTCACCATCCGTGCCCGCGATCCGGAACAGGCGATCGGCACGCTCTCCGGCGGCAACCAGCAAAAAGTCTGCCTTGCCCGCTGGCTGCTCGGCGAACTCAAGGTGCTGATCCTCGAGGAGCCGACACGCGGTGTCGATGTCGGCGCAAGGCAGGAGATTTACCGGCAAATCCGCGGCCTTGCCGACCAGGGTCTCGGCATCCTGCTGATCTCCTCGGACGCCGAGGAAGTTGCCGGCCTTGCCGATCGCACCATCGTTCTCGCCGGCGGGCGAGTGACCGAAATCTACGACCGTCCGACCGATGCAGCGCATCTGATGAGCGCCGCGTCGAAATCGGCAGCCGCCTGAGGAAAGAGCATGACCGACTTGAAGAGCACAGCATCGGCCCCGGCGATTGGAAGCAGCCGCCGCGCCCGCGACCTCCTTGCCAAGCCTTGGGCGGGCACGGTGATGCTGCTGATTTTCTACCTCATCATCATCGTTATTTTCACGGTGCTGTCGCCGTTCTTCCTGACCTTCCGCAACCTCATTTCTGTCGGCACCAATGCCTCGTTCATCGGCCTGATGGCAGCGGCCGGCACGCCGCTGATCATCGCCGGCGGGCTCGATCTCTCCGTTGCCGCCGTCGCCGGCCTCGCCGGCGTCGTGGTCTCAATGGGCGTCGCCGTTGGGCTCGATATCTGGGTGAGCTGCGTGCTGGCGCTAATCGTCGGTTCGGCCATCGGGGGCGTCAATGGAGCGCTGACCAACGGCTTGCGGCTAAATCCGTTCATCGTCACCCTCGGCACCATGTCCATCATTTCGGGCCTGTCGCTGGTGCTGACCGGCGGGCTCACCAACCCCCTGCTGATCGACAGTTTCAACTGGCTGGGCTCGGGCCGCATCGCCGGCATTCCCTTTCCGCTGCTGCTGATGCTGGTGGTCTTCGCCGTCATCTGGTGGATTCTGGCCTTCACGCCCTTCGGCCGTTACGTTTACGCCTCGGGCGGCAATCCCGACGCGAGCCGCATGCTCGGCATTCCGGTCGATCGCACGCAGATCATGCTCTATGTCGGCTCGGGTTTTGCCGGCGCGCTCGCCGGTGTCATCGTCGCCGCCATGCTCGGCGCGGCTGCACCCAATGCCGTCGGCGGCTACCTCCTCACCGTCATTGCCGCCATCATCCTTGGCGGCACCAGCCTCTTCGGTGGCCGCGGCTCGGTCTGGGGCACACTACTCGCCGTACTCATTCTCGGCACCCTCAACAACGGTCTCACCCTTCTCAACGTCTCAAGCTTCTGGCAGGACGTAACCAAAGGCACGGTGCTGCTGCTTGCGGTCGGCCTCGATCAACTGCGCGTCCGGGCGCAGAACTGAGGACGTCGATGGACCCGCTGGACCACTTGCGACCGATAGACGGCAGGGCCTCCGCCTCGGAGCGCGTCGCCGAGCGGCTGATGGCGCTGATTGCCTCGGGCAATATCGCACCCGGCGACAAGCTGCCGAGCGAGAACGAGTTGTCGAAAGCCCTCCACGTGTCACGCCCCGTCGTGCGCGAGGCGTTGCGCGGCATGGCGATGATGGGAATCGTCGAGGGCAGGCAGGGTGGCGGCAATTTCGTCACCGACCTGACGCCCAATCGGCTGATGGCGCCGCTTTCGTTTGCGCTGTCGCTGCAGGATTACTCGCTCGACAACCTGTTCCGCGCCCGTGAAGTCATCGATACCGGCATCGCCGCCGACGCCGCGAAAAACGCCACGGCGGCGCAGATCGCCCTCCTGCAGGAACTGGTGGACGCCGGCTACAAGCTCACCGGCGATCCGCTCGGCTTCCGCGTCATGGATGCCGAATTCCACGAACTGATCGGCGCCGCTTCTGGCAACGATTTCCTCGACCGGGTGTCGCGCTCGCTCTATGGCCTCGCCATCGAGCAGCGCCGCAAGGCCTCGCTGCGGCCGGGCGTCGTCGAGCGCTCCGCCGCCGACCATGAGGCGATCGTCGCCGCCATCGCCGCGCGCGATAGCGCCGCGGCGGCCGCCGCCATGGCCGTGCACGTCGAAAACATCCGGATCACCACCCTCGACGTCATGGACCAGCCGATCCCCTTTCCGAAGCGATAGCGAGAATTCCGTGAATTTTACCATCGCCGATCTGCGCGTCTATCTCGTCGATGGTACCGGCAGCGGCGGCGACTATTTCCAGCAGAGCCAGGGCCACTGGCTGATCGACAGCCTGATCGCCAACCCGATGTCCGGCTACCCCGCCTATCGCGACAAGCGCACGAGCTGGGGCATTTCGGTGCTTGGCTCGATCGTCGTCGAGATCGAAACGAAGGACGGCACCGTCGGCGTTGCGGTCGGCAGTGGCGGCGCGCCGGCGGCCTGGCTGATCCACAACCACTTCCGCCGCTTCGTCGTCGGCGAGGATGCGCGCAACACCAACAAAATCTGGGACGAGCTGTTCCGCGCCTCCCTGCCCTATGGCCGCAAGGGCCTGCCGATCATGGCCATCAGCGCCGTCGATCTCGCCCTCTGGGACCTACAAGGCAAAGTCCGCCAGGAGCCGGTCTATAACCTCATCGGCGGCAGGAGCCGCGACGAAGTCAGCTTCTACTGCACTGGCCCGGCGCCTGACGCGGTAAAATCGCTCGGCTTCTGGGGTTCGAAAGTCCCCCTGCCGCACAGCCATTTCGACGGCGAGGACGGCCTCCGCAAGAACGTCGCCTATCTCACCGCGCAGCGCGATCTCGTCGGCCCGGATTTCCCGCTGATGGTCGATTGCTACATGTCGCTGACCGTGCCCTATGCCATCCGGCTCGCCGAGGCCTGCAAACCCCTCGGCATCTACTGGTGGGAAGAGGTATTGCCGCCCGACGACATCGAGGGTTTTCGGCTGCTCAAGCAGGCGCACCCAACGCTCAAATGGACCACTGGCGAGCACGAATATACCCGCTTCGGTTTCCGCCGGCTGATCGAGGAACGCACCATCGACATCCTGCAGCCCGACGTGATGTGGGTCGGCGGCATGACCGAACTGCTTCGCTTTGTCGAGCACACTTCGGCATACGATATCCCTATCATCCCGCACGGCAGCGGCCCTTATTCCTACCACTACATCGCCAGCCAGCCGAATTCGGCGATCTGCGAATACGTCGCCGCCAGCCCCGACGGCCGCTCGATCCGCCCGGTTTTTGGCGGCATCTTCGCCGATGAGCCGGTGCCGGTGAACGGCAAGCTGAAAATCTCCGACGCCCCCGGCTTCGGCATGACCCTCGGCGACCGGAACAAGCTGAAGCTTTTTGGCTGAGGACGCCTCGGGGAGTGGATTGCCTCGTCCACCCACCTCTCCGCCGTCATCCCCGGGCTTGACCCGGCCAACCAGCAAGCGGCACCGTGGGCGCCGCCGTTGGCAGCGAGTCTGGTTGGTGGCCGGATCAAGCCCGGCCATGACGACCGAGAGGAGGAGGTGATCCTCTCTGCGAACCCCCGGATTGTCATTTGGTAAACGCTTTTCCGACGTATTGTCCCGGCATCTGGACACCCGAGGGCCGCTAGAGCATCCTGCTTCGGCAACAAGCGATACCGAGGCGGCCTATGACGAACCCCCGGCTATTTGTCTGCCTTTTCCCTGCGATCTTGTTGGCCGCTGCCCTGCCAAATCCCGCGGACGCGCAAGGCGCTGCTGCGGGCGCTGCCGCCCCCGCGGTGCAGGTCGGCGTGGTGACCTTGAAAGCCCAGCCCGTGCCGGTGACGGTCGACTTGCCCGGCCGCGCCGACGCCTCCCAGACCGCCGATGTTCGCCCGCAGGTCGGCGGCATCATCAAGAGCATCGATTTCAAGCCGGGCCAGGAAGTGAAGGCCGGCGACACGCTCTACGAAATCGATGACGCCGCCTATCAGGCGCAGGTCCAGGTGCAGGCCGCCGCCGTGCAAAAGGCCGAGGCGGCCGTGAGCGCCGCGCAGGCCCAGCTCGGCCGCTCGCAGCAATTGGCCAAGAGCGCCAACATTTCGCAGAGCGATCTGCAGACGGCGCAGGTGACGCTAATTCAGGCTCAGGCCGACGTCGCCAGCGCCCAGGCCAACCTCAAGGCCGCCCAGATCAACGAGAACCTGACCAGGGTCGTGGCCCCGATCACCGGCATCATCGGCGACAGCGCAGTGACTCAGGGCGCGCTCGTCACCGCCGCCCAGACTACGGCGCTGGCCACCGTCCGCCTGCTTGATCCGATCTATGTCGATCTCGTCGAAACCAGCACCAATCTGCTGAAAATCCGCTCCGAGTTCGAAAATGGCACGCTCAAGGGAGCCGGACGCGGCACGGGCGGGCCGGTGGTGCATCTCACGCTTGAGGACAGCACACCCCTTCCCGATACGGGCTCACTGTCGATCTATAACGTCGTGGTCAGCCAGACCACCGGCACCTTCCCGATCCGCGCCACCTTCCCCAACCCGAAGCGGCTGGTGCTGCCGGGCATGTTCGTGCGCGCCACCATCGATCTCGGCACCAATCCGAGCGCTTTCCTCGTGCCGCAGCGGGCGGTCACCTTCAATGCCGTCGGCCAGCCCACCGCCTTCGTGGTGAAGGACGGCAAGGCCGTGAACACCGTGCTGACCACCAACGGCAATGTCGGCAATAGCTGGCTGGTGACGTCGGGAATAACCGATGGCGCGCAAGTGATCGTCGACGGCCTGCAGAAGATCAGCGACGGTTCGGCCGTGACGCCGGTACCGGTGACCCTCGACGACAACGGCGTTGCCACGACGGCCACGGCCGCAGCCGCCACCGCGGCAACCCCTGCTCCGGCTGCCGCCGCCCCCGCCACCTCCAGCGCGGGCAAGTGACATGACCGACACCGCCGCGGCCCCGCCGGCCCCGCCTTCCCGGTCGCTGGCGAGCTTTTTCATCGCCCGGCCGATCTTCGCCATCGTGCTGGCGATCGTTGCCATGCTCGCCGGTGTTCTGGGCATCACCCAGCTCTCGATCTCGCAATATCCCGAGATCGCCCCGACCACTGTCCGCATCGGTGCGAGCTATCCGGGCGCCAGTGCCGACGCGGTCGAGAATTCGGTGACCACTACGATCGAGAACGGCATGGCCGGCCTCGATGGCCTGCTCTACATGGAATCGAGTTCCTCGACCGGTTCCGCCAACGTCACGCTGACATTTTCCAATTCGGTCGACGCGAACTACGCCCAGGTCGAGGTGCAGAACAAGCTGGCGCTGGTCGAACGCAAGCTTCCCGATGCGGTGCAGTCGGCGGGCCTCACAGTCTCGCGTTCGAACTCCGCGATCCTGCTTGTCGGCAATATCGTGTCCGAGGATGGCCACTACACCTCCGACCAGCTCTCCGACATCATGACCAATCAGATCCAGACCAAGATCGAGCAGGTCGATGGCGTCGGCGCCATTCAGGCCTTCGGCGCGGGCTATGCCATGCGCATCTGGCTCGACCCCACCTCGCTCGAAAAATACCAGCTCACCACCGCCGATGTGGTCAGCGCGATCACCGCCCAGAACACGCAGGTTTCGGTTGGCTCGATCGGCGCTTCGCCCACCGTCAAGGGCCAGCAGCTCAAGGCCGTCGTCACGGCGCAGAGCCAGCTCCAGACCACCGATCAGTTCAAGGCCATCATTCTCAAATTCGCCGCGGACGGCTCGACCGTCCGGCTCGGCGACGTAGCCCGGGTCGAGATCGGCCTTACCTCCTACGGCACGAGCTCGACCTTCAACGGCCACCCCGCGGCCGGCTTCGGCGTGCAACTGGCGAGCGGCGCCAACGCCATCACCACCGCCAACGCCGTCCATGCGGCGCTCGACAGCCTCTCGAGCGCCCTGCCCACCGGCGTCACCATCGCCTATTCCTACGAGACGACGCCCTTCGTCGAACAATCGATCGAAAAGGTCATCGAGACGCTGGTCGAGGCCATCGTCCTGGTCTTCGTCGTGCTGCTGCTGTTCCTGCAGAACGTCCGCGCCACCATCATCCCGATGATCGCCATTCCCGTGGTGCTGCTTGGCACGTTTGGCGTGCTCTCGGCGCTCGGCTATTCAATCAACATGCTCACCATGTTCGCCATGGTGCTGGCCATCGGTCTCCTCGTCGACGATGCCATCGTCGTGGTCGAAAACGTCGAACGCATCATGACCGAGGAGGGCCTGTCGCCGCGCGCTGCGACCGAAAAGTCGATGCGCGAGATCACCGGCGCCCTGGTTGGCGTCGCCCTCGTGCTGACCGCGGTGTTCATCCCCATGGCCTTCTTCGGCGGCTCGGTAGGCGTCATCTACCGGCAG
>Ga0134128_10006283_pt1 | contig 14406 bp, 10 predicted proteins | sample KB31754_FD_96462 | JGI IMG/M metagenome (GOLD analysis project Ga0134128, IMG submission 96462) | Terrestrial soil microbial communities with excess Nitrogen fertilizer from Kellogg Biological Station, Michigan, USA - KB3-175-4 | ecosystem: Environmental > Terrestrial > Soil > Unclassified ... | reverse complement strand
TCCGGGCGCATGGCCGGGTAGTCGCCATCCGCAACAACTGCTCTATTGCGGGGTGAATCGGCGGAGTCCATAATTGAGCGGTCGCGGGACAGAGCAAGTTCCGCGCACCCAGGCCGAGTCGCGACCTCTTCACTCATGATGAGCGAGGTGCAGCGTGGTGCCGTCCGAGTCCATTGGCATAAGCTCCTCTGTGGAGCCGGCGTCGACCGGCGCACAACTGACTCAGGCACCGGCCGGCCCCACGCACGTTGGGCCGTACCGCATAGTTCGCCTCCTGGGCGAAGGCGGTATGGGCGTCGTGTACCTCGCGGAACAGGACGAGCCGGTTCGCCGGCAGGTCGCGCTGAAGATTCTCCGTAACGGTCTCAATACGAATGAGGTCGTGGCGCGCTTCCGGTCCGAGCAGCAGACGCTGGCGATGATGGAGCACCCGAACATCACGAGCGTGTATGACGCCGGTGTGACGGAGTCGGGGCTGCCGTATTTCGTGATGGAATACGTGGTTGGGCATAACATTACCGAGTACGCTGCAACGCATCGTCTCAGCATCCGCGAACGCATCACCGTGTTCATCCAGGTTTGCCGAGCGGTGCAGCACGCGCATCAGAAGGGAATCATCCATCGCGACATAAAGCCGTCGAACGTCATCGTCACCGATACGGACGGAGAGCCGCTGTGCAAGGTGATTGATTTTGGAATTGCCAAGGCCATCGCTCCGTCGATTGAAAGCGAACGCCTCACGATGACCGGTATGGCGCTCGGCACTCCCGCATACATGAGCCCGGAACAGTTCCTCAGCGACGGGACGGACATCGACACTCGCGCGGACATCTACGCACTTGGGGCGATGCTGTACGAATTGCTCGCGGGCGTGTTGCCGTTCGACCCCGCGAAGTTTTCCGGAATGGCGGCGTTGCTCGCACAGCACGTAACGAATGATCCGCCGCCACCAAGCGTACAATTCGGTGGACTGCCAGCCGAGCGGCGTGCAATGCTAGCCGCGGAGCGGCGCACCGACGCCGCTACACTCCGGCATACACTTGCGGGCGATCTGGACGCAGTCATTCTCGACGCTCTCGAGCGAGACCGTGAGCGACGCTACGCGACCGCCAATGCCTTCGCGCTCGATCTCGAGAACTACCTGGAGAACAAACCCGTCGCCGCGCATACCTCCAGCGTCGCGTATCGCGCTGGCAAGTTTACGCGACGCCACCGCGTCGGTGTGACGTTCGCTGCGACAGTGGTTGTTCTTCTGTCCGTCGCCGCCATCGGGGCTACAGTCCAGGCGCGACGCCTCGCGCGTGCGCGGGCCGTCGCCGTCGCGCGCCAGGGTCAGGCGGAGGATCTGATCGGATTCATGCTCGGCGACCTGCGCGACAAGCTGACGGTAATGGGGCGACTCGATGTGCTCGATTCCGTTGGCGCGAAGGCACTCGTCTATTTTGCCGCCGTACCGGCGTCACAGCTCAGCGACGAAGAGTCGTACCGTCGCGCGCAGGCGCTGCAGCAACTTGGTGAGGTGCGCATGGCACAGGGGAAGTTGCCCGATGCTGCGCACTTGATGGGACAGTCGCTCGCGATCTCGGAGCGACTGGCTCGCCGCGATTCATTGAACGGACGATGGCAGATCGGACTCGCTCACAGCCACTTCTGGGCTGGCAACGTCGACTGGGAGCTCGGAAGCATCGATTCAGCTCTGGATCACTTTGTACCGTTCGTCACGATCAGTCGGCGTCTGATCGCGCATTACCCGGACAGTCTGGGGTACCGGGAGGAGCTCGCTTACGCGTTGAACAACATCGGCTTCGCGAAGGAAGCGAGAGGCGACATTCGCGGTGCGCTCGCGTCATATCTGGCGAGTCTCGGAATCAACCAGAACCTCGTGGATCGCGATCCAGCGAAGCTGGATTGGCAGGTGAGTCTCGCGGCGGAGCACAACGCCGCGGCTGTGGCGCAGCGCAAGCTCGGCGATCTATCCGGCGCGCTCGCGAGCCACGACAGTGAATTGGTCATCAAGCAGTTCCTTCTTGCGCACGATTCAACCAACGTCGAATATGAGCACTATGTCGGTATCGCGCACGCGTACCGGGGTGAACTCCGTATGTTGACGGGCGACGAGAAGGGCGCGCTCGAGGATGCACTGGCAACGCGTATTGCGTACGCGCGGCTCGTCGCGCACGACACGACCAACGCAGCGATGCAGTGGAGTCTGGCGAAAACCGACCGGCAGATCGCACAGATTCATCTCGAGGAAGGAAATCCGCAGGCAGCGCTGGCAGAGCTGAACGCCGACGAGACCATCATTCGCCGTCTGTTGCTCAAGAGTCCGACGAACCCGCACGCCGCCGCGGAGCAAATACTTTCTGGAACGGCGCGGGCGCAGAGCCTGGCTGCGCTTGGAAACGCGAACGAAGCGCTGCGGGTCGCCCAGGGCGCGGCGTCGGAAGCTGATTCGGCACTCGCCACGAAGCCGGCCGACATCGAGCGTCGTCGCGCCGCTGCGGAGGCAAGTCTCGCCGTGGGTGACGCGCAATCGCGGGCGGGTGATGCCGACGGCGCACGCATCGCGTGGTCGCATGCCCTCGCGCTCATTGATTCCACCGCAACAGCGACAAGCGAGACGGAGCTACTTGCGGTACACGCGACCGCATTACTCGAGCTCGGACGCGAGAATGACGCGGCTCCGATCGTGGCCGAACTCACTCGGCGCGGCTATCGCAGACCTTCGTTCCTCAAGCTCGTCCGCAAACATCAACGCTCTCAGGCTTGATGTTGGCGGACGAAAGGGGCGAAGCGTGAAGCACCGGCCGCGGACACTCCGTCCGCAGTCGCCAATAATTCCTTATGGAGGATCGTCAGATGCCGGACATCACAGTCAAAGTCACGTTCACCGATCCCGACACGTTCACCTTCGATCCACCAACCGCGACTTTGAACGCAGCCGGGAAAGTCATACTCAAGTCCAAGACGGCTAACCCCGGCTGGACGTTTGTCAGCGTTAACAATCTCCCGAGTTCCCAGTTCTCGTCCAGCCTCAAGGCAAACGATTCCGAGGTTCACATCGATGATGCATTCACAGCCACTGGACAGTTTGGATACACGGTAACGGTGCACGACGCCAGCGGTGACCATACGAGCGGCTCGTCCACCACGGCGACTGTGCCGCCGATGATCATGAACCAGTGACAGCGCCCCGTTGATGTTTACGAGTCAGTTGCGTAGCTAGCTCAGGCCACTGATTTGTAGCTGAGCGCACGTCGCATTTGCTTCGAGATCGAGCAGATACTGTTTACGCTCGATACCTCCAGCGTAGCCGACGAGCTGTCCGTCAGCTCCGACAACTCTGTGGCACGGCACGATGATGCTCAACGGGTTGCGAGCGTTTGCTCCGCCAACCTCGCGCGCGAGTGCAGGGTTGCCAAGCGCGCGGGCGAGGTGGCCGTACGAGCGCGTCTCGCCGTACGGGATGGTGCGCAGGAGGTTCCATACCTGCAATTGAAAAGGACTGCCGCGCGGAGAGAGGGGAACGTCGAACTGCGTGCGCTGTCCCGCGAAGTACTCTCCGAGCTGATCGACCACCGGTTCGAATCCCGTGTGCACGCGCGGACCGAAGGTCGCGGCATTGGGCAAGCGCCTGTGAGCCGAGAAATACAGGCCCGAAAGCATGCCGTCCGTCGCAACGAGAGTCAGCTCGCCGAGCGGTGATTCGATGATTGTGTGACTGATAAACATTACGTCCTCCATGATCCGTTCCAAACTAGCGTGGAGTGGCTGTCCCGCTCGCCATTTTCGGACACGGATGTCACGAGTATCCGGTCACGATCCAGGTCGGCGTCACGTTTCCCACCTGCTCGCTCCGGATGTCCGAAAGTGGCTGGGCGGCCAGCGCGAGTGTGCAATTGCACGTCGAATCAGCCACCAGCTACCGGCTGCAGGTTCGCAATCACCTCTACGGGATGTACGTGACACACGTCCCGGGTAACCTTTATTCCGGTGGTATCGTACGGCGCGAATCCGTTCTTCCGAATCGAAATACTGTAGGTACCTGCGCGCTCGCCGGCTGCAGATAGCACGCCGCTGTATGGTTGGCTCGCGGGGCCAAGGTAATTGTAGGACTCGACGTAGCTCCCATCCGTGACCTGCACTGCTGCGCTGTCGGTGATGCGCGCGCCGGTCAGCGCGTTCTGAACCTCGAGCGAAATGCCGTACACGTAAATCGCCGTGCAGGCGACGCCGGTTGGCGTCGAGCTCGAGCACCCCGTAACGGCGAGCTGCGCAACACAGGAGACGAGGATGGTCCAGTGGCGCGTCAGCGGTGGCCGCCGCGTCACGATGTCCGGTAGCATCGAGCGCCTCTCTCCCGCCGCATTTGTTCTTGCCGAATCCTCATAGCCCTATGACCCCGACGCCAGTTCCGGGCGTCACGCCGCAGCGCGGATTTTCTCGAGCGGCCGTCCGACGAGGTTTGTTCCGCAGCTTCGATGCGATGCGCGCCGAAGGTTCCTTCCGTAGATTTTTCCAGTTCCCCACAACGGAAATCGCCACACCCACAATTGGACGACGGAGGTTGTCATGACAGGGCTCATCGCACTCTGGCTGCCGATCCTTCTTTCAGCGGTGATCGTATTCATCGCCAGCGCGATCATCCACATGGCGTTGCCGTGGCACAAGGGCGATTACGCCACGGTGCCGAACGAGGACCAGGTCAGCGCCGCGCTTCGGCCGTTCGCGATACCGCCGGGCGACTACATGATGCCGCGGCCCGCAACCAGCGCCGACCTCAAATCGCCCGAATTCCTGGCGCGAGTGCGGGAGGGACCCAATATGATCGTCACGGTGCTCCCGAACGCACAGTGGTCGATGGGCCGCAACCTCAGCCTGTGGTTTCTGTATTGCCTGATCGTCAGCACGCTGGCAGCCTGCCTCACCGGGCTGGCCGCGCCGCCTGGCTCCGATTACCACGCCATATTCCACTTCGTGGGCATGACGGCGTTCATAGGATACGCCGTGGCGCTGTGGCAGATGTCGATCTGGTTGCGCAGGTCCTGGATGACGACGTTCAAGGCCACGATCGACGGTCTGATTTACGCGTTGCTCACGGCGGCGATGTTCGCCTGGCTCTGGCCTCGCTAGCGTAGCGATCCAGGCAGAGGCCCTTCCATCGGATTAGGTAGGTAGCTATCTATCTAATCCGATGCACCCCCGTAAACGCTCTTCGTCCCCGCGCGACGCCCTCGAGGCGGCTTTCGTCTCGGCGCTCTGTCCGCTCCGAGAGAAGCTGCGCCGCTGCTACGACAACGAGCTCACCGCGTTCGGACTCTCCCGCGCCGTCGCGGCGCCGCTCGTGCGCATCTGGCATCACGACGGTCTGCGCCAGAACGCGCTCGCCGAGCAGATGGACATCGAAGGGCCGAGTCTGGTGCGGCTGCTGGATCAGCTGGGCGCCAGTGGTCTTGTAGTTCGCCGCCCGGATCCGGATGATCAGCGCGCCCGGACTCTTCACCTCACTCCGGCGGGCGTAGAACTCGCCGAGCGGATAGTGCCCGTGGTGGAGCGACTGCGCGGGCATCTGCTCGCAAATGCGTCGGATGCCGATCTCGAGACATGCCTGCGAGTGTTCAACGATTTTCTCGCCGCGTGTGAACGTGACGGTGCGGATGTAACAAAGTGACGCGCCGTGTAAACTGCGGGTCGTTAAGCCGGTCCACGCAAGCCGCTGGTACGCAACTCGCAGCGACCGGCCCGCGCTCCCGGCGCAATTTTTTTGAATTTTTTTTGCCAGTCACGCGCATGACATCTGTTTCCCGTAACGTCTTCAAGATCCAATAGATCACGTATGTCACATACTCGTAACACGAGCTTCCTGTCGTCGTCGCGCTTCATGGCCGCCGGCGCTGGTGTAGCCGCTCTCCTCGTCGCGTGCGCCAAGGCCGGACCGCCACCGACTCCTCCTCCATCGGAAGTGTCGGTGCTCACGGTGACGCCGCGCACGGTCGAGGACAATCTCGATTTCACGGGTCAGGTCCGCGCGTATCGCAGCGTGCAGGTTCGCGCGCAGGCGACCGGCGTCATTCTGGCGCGCCCATTTACCGAAGGCTCGCAGGTTCACGTCGGCGAGGTGTTGTATCGGATCGATCCGACAACGACTGACGCGGAATGGCGTAGCGCCAAGGCGCGTCTCGCATCGGCGCAGGCGACGCTTGCAAATACACAGACGATGGCATCGCGCCTTCGCGCACTTCTGCCCGGCAACGCTGTCGCCAAGCAGGACGTCGATAACGCCGAGGCACAGGTGAAATCGGCAAGCGCCGCAGTGGATGACGCGCGTGGCAGCGTCGACGCGGCCAGGAAGAATCTGAGCGAGACGACTGTCCGCGCGCAGATCGACGGTCGTATCGAGCGCACACTGCTCGATGTCGGCGCGCGTGTAACGGGACCCGCCGATCTCCTCACCACGATCGACGTGCTGGATCCGATCTACGTGACGTTCAGGCCATCGACCGACCAGCAGGCACAGTGGCGCAGTGATCCCGTGTACGCTCGCGCGATCGCGCCAGGTGGTTCTGCCCGCGTTCAGGTGACACTTCCGGATGGAAGTGCATTTCCAACGGAGGGGCGCATCGGTTACATCGACCCCGTAGTGGATCCACAAACGGGTACGCAGGAATATCGCGCACAGTTCGCAAATCCGCGGCGCATCATGCTTCCAGGTCAGTTCGTGCACGTATCATTGCGCGGCCTGATGCGCCCGAACGCGATCGTGATTCCGCAGCGCGCGGTGCTGCAGCAGATGGGACGACAGAGCGTGTACGTAGTCGGGCCGGACAACAAGGTCGCGGCGCGTGAGGTGAAGGCGACCACATGGACAGGCAACGACTGGCTGATCGAGAGCGGCCTGGCCGCCGGCGATCGTGTAGTTGTGGACGGCGTGCAGAAGATCGGACCGGGCGCGCCGGTGCATCCGACGCCGTACGTCGACTCGGCGAGCACGGCCAGGGCTGACTCGGGCGCGAAGGCGCCCGGAGCGGCGACTGCGGGAACGGCGACAGCGGGAACGGCGACAGCGACCCCGAGCGCACCGGTCAAGGGCGCAGCGCGATGAGCGCTGTCAAGCCGGATCCTGCGGAGAATCCGCGGGACGAAAAGACCCCTCAGTATTTCTTTGTACAGCGTCCGGTTCTTGCCGGCGTAATCTCGATCGTCATTGCGCTGCTCGGCGTCCTCGCGATGCTGTCGCTGCCTGTGAACCGTTATCCGCAGATCACGCCACCGAGCGTGCGCGTCACGGCCGTGTATCCCGGCGCGAGCGCAGAGGACGTCGCCAATTCGGTCGCGGCTCCAATCGAGCAACAACTCTCGGGCCTCGACGGCTTGCTGTACTACAAGTCGTCCAATGCAAGCGACGGTACGATGAACCTCGCGCTCACATTCGACATTTCGCGCGATCAGGACCTCGCGGCTGTCGACGTGCAGAACGCGATCAACCTCGCGCTGCCGCAGCTGCCCGCGTCGGTAAGACAGCTCGGCGTCACGATCACCAAGGCGAATCCCGACATTCTGCTCGTTGCGACGCTCACGTCCAAGGATCCGCGCTACGACGCATCGTATCTGAGTAACTACTCCAAGCTGTATCTCGAAGACGAGATCAAGCGCGTTCCCGGGGTCGGATCGGCGACGACGTTCGGCAGTCTCGATTTCGCAATGCTGCTGAGTTTGAATCCCGAGAAGATGGCGCAGCTCGGCATAACTGTCGACGACGTCGCGGCCGCGGTGCAGGCTCAGAACTCGACCAAGCCCGCAGGGCGTCTGGGCAGGGAGCCGGCACCAGCCGGAACTGAGCTCACACTACCGGTTACGACGGCGGGCCGCCTCACGACTCCCGCGGAATTCGCGAACATCATCGTACGCGCTCGCCCGGATGGATCGATCGTCCATCTTGGCGACATCTCCAACGTGCACCTCGGATCGCAGGGTTACGACGCAGGCGGACGGCTCAACGGGTCGCCAACCGCGCTCATGGTAGTGTACGCGCGTCCCGGCGCGAACAATCTCGATGTGAAGAACGCCGTCGCGACGCGATTGAAGGAGCTGTCCAGGAACCTGCCGGCGGGAGTCGAAGCGAAGATTCCGTTCGACACGACGCCGTTCATCACCGAATCGATCAGGGAAGTGGTGATCACGCTGGCCGAGGCGATGGTGCTCGTGACGCTGGTGGTGTTCATCTTCCTGCAGAGCTGGCGCGCGACGCTCATTCCTGTGCTCGCGGTGCCGGTGAGTATCATCGGAACGTTTCTCGGGTTGCAATTCCTGGGATTCACGATCAACACACTGACGTTGTTCGCGATGGTGCTCGCGATAGGAATCGTGGTCGACGACGCGATCGTCGTGATCGAGAATGTCGAGCGAATAATGGCCGCCGAGCACGTCTCGGCGCGCGTTGCCGCGAACAAGGCGATGCACCAGGTGAGTGGCGCACTGATCGCGATCGTGCTCGTGTTGTGCTCCGTGTTCATTCCCGTTGCGCTCGTTGGCGGCATCACGGGCACGATGTACAAGCAGTTCGCGATCACCATTGTGATCTCCGTAGTGCTGTCAGGTTTTGTCGCGCTGACGCTGACGCCCGCGCTGTGCGGAGTGCTGCTCAAGAAGCCACCGGAAGAGACGGACAACCGTTTCTACAACTGGTTCAACCACGGTTTCGGGAAGATGACGACGCGCTACGTGGGCGCGGCTGGGCGCATCATCGACAGGCCGAGTCTGTGGCTTGGAGTGTTCGTCGCGCTCGTGCTTGGATTGGTAGTACTCTGGAAGGTGGTACCGGGCAGCTTCCTTCCGAGCGAGGACAAGGGCTATTTCGCGATAGCCGTGCAGTTGCCCGACGCGGCGTCGCTGCAGCGGACCACGGCGACCGTCAAGCAGATCGAGGACATGGTCAGGAAGGAGCCGGCCGTCGCGAATGTCGTGGTGCTGGTTGGACTCGATCTTCTGTCACAATCGACACAGACGAATGCAGCGACGATGTTCGTGAGCCTCAAGCCGTGGGCGGAGCGTGGGGCGTCCGAAAGCGTGGACGCGGTGCTGCAACGTGTGAACGGCAAGCTGTTCGGCATGAAGAACGCGATCGCGTTCGGATTCAACCTGCCCGAAATCCCCGGACTCGGCACAACCGCGGGACTGGAGCTCAACCTGCAGCAGCGCACGGGAACCGATTACGCGGCGTTCGCGAACAGCGTGCGAAGCTTCGTGTCGGATCTACAGAAGGTTCCATCGCTGCAGAACCCCAACGTCAACATCCGGACCGACGTGCCGCAGGTTTACGTGCACGTGGACGAAGCTGCCGCGGAATCGCGCGGCGTAACGAGCGCGAGCATCTTCTCGACGCTGCAGACGATGTTGTCGAATCTTTACATCAACGACTTCAACCTTTACGGGCGCACCTACCGCGTCCAAGCCGAAGCGCAGACGCAGTTCCGGCAGCGACCCGAAGACATCGGACGGTTCTACGTGCGCAGCACCAGCGGCGAGATGGTTCCGCTATCGGCGCTCACGACTACGGAGATGCGCGGCGCTCCGGGTCTGCTCACGCGATTCAACGGGTTCCCGTCGGCGACGATAACCGCGGCTGTGGCGCCGGGTCACAGCTCGGGTGAAGGACTCGACGCTGTCGAGAAGCTGGTTGCTGACAAGTACGCGGCACAGGGAATCGGCTATGCGTACAGCGGCGAGTCGTACCAGGAGCGCGCATCAGCCGGTCAGGGAGGGCTGGTGCTGGCGCTTGCACTGGTGCTCGTGTTCCTGGTGCTTGCGGCGCAGTACGAGAGCTGGTCGATTCCGTTCGCGGTCATCCTCGCGCTGCCCTTCGGTGTGCTCGGCGCGTATCTCGGTATCTGGGCGCGCGGTTTGTCGAGCGACATCTACTTTCAGGTCGCTCTGCTGGCGGTGCTCGGACTGGCCGCGAAGAACGCGATTCTCATCGTGGAATTTGCGACCGAGCTGAGGCGATCCGGCATGTCCATTCGCGACGCGGCGCTGGAGGCCGCCCGTGAGCGATTCCGCCCAATTCTCATGACGTCGTTCGCATTCATACTTGGCGTCGCGCCGCTCGTTGTCGCTGGCGGCGCCGGCGCGGCGAGCAGGCACTCGCTCGGTACCGGGGTCTTCGCCGGCATGCTCGTAGCGACGACCGTTGGAGTGTTCTTCATTCCGCTGTTCTTCGCAGTGATCGAGAAGCGGATCCACCGGCAGGAGCTCGCGACCGGTCATGGCACGGTGCCGATCGACGGCGCGGCCGCGTCCAGCCATTCGGTACACAAGCAGTGACATCAATCAATCAGATCCCGCGCAGACTCAGCGCGTTCACGGTTCTTGCTGCCGTATGTCTGCTGGCGGCGTGCGCTGTCGGACCGTCGACTGCGGTCACGCCAGTGACGGCGTCGGTAGCGCAGACCAGCGATCAGGCAGTTCCACCGGCCGCGCGCACGTTTTTCGATTCGCTCGCGGCGGCCAGAGCGGCGGATTCAGCGTCTCCGGCTCCGCAATCGATGGTGAGCCAGGGCGAGGCGCCGCAGAAGCCGATCGGGGCGCCAGCCACGCTGCGGCTCGACGGCACACACAACCTCGCGTGGCTCGAGATCGTGCGCGACAGCACACTCGCGTCGCTCATCCAGACCGCGGTCGACAACAATCGCGATCTACGCGTCGCCCAGGCGCGTATTCGTGAGTACCGTGCACTGCACGGCGCCGCTCTCGGACCGCTCTTTCCGCAGATAACGGCGAACGGCGCAGCGAGCCGGAACAAGATCGCGCTCGCTGGCGGCGCACCGATCAAGTACGATGCAATCAGCGCGACGGCGAACGTCGCCTGGGAGCTGGATTTCTGGGGACGGATCCGTCGCGGCGCGCAGGCGGCCAGCTTCGATCTGCTGAGCCAGCAGGAGGACGCGCGCGCGACCGAGCTGACACTGGTGAGTGACGTCGCGACCGAGTATCTGCAACTGCGCGAGCTCGATGAGAGCATGCGGATCGCCGAGGCGACCAGAGCGGCAGGGCAGGCGGTACTCGCGTTGGCGCGCAGCAGATTCGCGCAGGGACAGATCTCAGAGCTCGATGTGCGTCAGTTCGAGGCGCAGGTGGCGGACCCGGCCGCGCGACTCGCCCAATTTGCATTGCAGCGACGCCAGCAGGAGAACGCGCTGTCGCTGCTGCTGGGGCAGCCACCGGGGTCGATTCCGCGTGGTGGTCCGTTGCAGGATGTGATTCAGGCGGTCGCTGTGCCGGATTCGCTTCCGGGTGCGCTGATCGCGCGGCGTCCGGACGTGATGCGCGCGCAACGAGACATGCAGGCATCGCTCGCTCGCATCGGTGTGGCGGTCGCGAACAGGCTCCCAACGATCACGGTTGGCGGAAATTACGGATCACAGCGACCCGAAGCGAGCAAGCTGTTCACGCCTCAGGGCGAGATATATTCGCTGCAGGCTGGATTGTCGTTTCCGATCTTCACCGGTGGGCGGCTGCTCGATGAAGAGCGTGCGGCGCGCGCACGCGCCGACGAGAGCAAGGCGCAGTATCAGCAGACCGTGCTCACGGCGCTGCGCGAAGCGAGCGATGCGCTTGCCGGAGTGAGGCTCGGGAGAGATCAGCTTGTCGCGCAGCAGACGCAGGCACGCGCGTTGACGATCGCCGCGTCGATCGCGGAGCGCCGGTATGCGAGTGGTGTGTCGAGCTATCTCGAAGTATTGAGCGCGGAGCAGAGCCTGTTCAACGCGCAGCTGAATCTGGTTGCGGTGGAGCAGCAGTATCTGACCGCGACGGTGCAGCTGTACAAGGCTCTGGGCGGGAGCTGGGACGGGATGGGGCAAGCGAAGTAGCGGCAGCCTCTCGGGTCGCTACATCGCCGCTGCACGATTCACCGGCACGTTCGTCAGCAGCTCCGGCTGCGGATCTTCGCGCAACTCGGCGAGATACTCGTGCACGAACTTGACCGCCATGGACCCCTCGCCGACTGCGGCCGCCACACGCTTTGCGGAGCCAAGCCTCACGTCGCCGGCGGCGAACACGCCGGGCTGGCTTGTCTCCAGCAGGAATGGCTGGCGCTTGCGCGTCCAGCCAGGCGTGTTCGCAAGCTGGCGGCCAGTGCAGACGAATCCCTTGGGATCGGTGTCGATCTGCGCAGGAAGCCAGTCCGTGTGCGGGATGGCGCCGATGAGCGTGAACACCGCGGGCGTGTCGATGGTTCGGCGCTCGCCGGTTGTCGTGTTTTCAACGAGGATGCTCTCGAGACGGGTGTCGCCATGCAGCTCCCGAACTTGCGTGGTGTAGAGCACTTCGATGTTCTGCGCGGTCTCGATACGGTCGATGAGATAACTGGACATGGTCTGGCGCATGCTGTCGCGACGGACCAGCATGAAAACCTTGCCCGTGTTCTGCGCCAGGAACACCGCCGCCTGGCCCGCGGAGTTTCCCGCACCGACGATCACCACCTCGGCACCTCTGCACGCGTCGAGCTCCGTTCTCGTCGCGACGTAGTAGACGCCGATCCCCTCGAACCTTTCGCGCTCGGGCACATCGAGCTTGCGATAGTCGGCGCCGGTCGCGATCAGTACGCAGCGCGCGAATGCGGTTTCACCGTCATCCATGCGAACAGTCAGATGCGACCCCTCATCGTCCAGCGACGTTACCGGTGACGGAGTGGACAACCGCGCGCCGAACTTCTGCGCCTGCAATGTCGCCGCTTTGGTGAGGTCGGCGCCCGTGATGCCCATGGGAAAGCCGAGGTAGTTCTCGATCGCATTCGACGCCCCCGCCTGGCCGCCGGGCGAATCCGCATCGAGCAGCAGAGTGGAGAGCCCTTCGGACGAACCGTAAACCGCAGCTGCGAGTCCCGCGGGGCCGCCACCCACGATCACCAGATCGTAGACCTCGGTGCCGATGGGGCGCTTGAGCCCCACGGCCTGCGCGAGGTCGCGCGTGGACGGATTTCGCATGAGCGACTGGGCGCCGCACACGACGACCGGCAACGCGTCGTCAGTGACACCGAAATGTCGCAGCATCTCTATCGCACCCGGGTCCGTGTCGACGTCGCGCCATCGCATCGGTACCTGGTTGCGCGAGAGAAATTCGCGAATGCGATAGGCGTCGCGCGAATTGCTCGAGCCAATCACACGGACGCCCTGAAATCCGGACTCGAGAAGCAGCTCCCTCCGTGTGATGAAGGCCCGCAGGATGACGTCACCCATCTTCTGATCTTCCGCAATCAGACGGCGGATGTCGGACGGTGCGATTTCGAGCACGTCGGTCTCACCGCGTGCAACCGCGCTCACGACCGTGACGCGTCGCGTCAGGATGTCGATGTCGCCCGTGAACTCGCCGGCTTTGTGCACCGCGACAGTTCGCGGTTCTTCACCGGAATGATCGATTATCTCGACCTCGCCGGACAGCACTACGAAGAACGTCGCCGGGCTCACTCCGGCCTCGAACAGCGGGTCACCGTCGTGGAAGTGCCGCTGCTTCGCTGACCGCGAGAGGGCATCGATCTGGCGGTCTGTAAGGCTCGGGAATGCGATATTGTCTGGGGCCATCGAGTCAGGTTTCGAACGATCGTTCGACCCGTTCGTTACGGTCAGTCGCACGATGCGTGAGTGTTTTCATGGGTGCCGGATGTTGCCGGCGAAGAGGTCGGCGCCGGTCGTTTCGTCCCGCAACAGTATGATAAAAGGCCGGTCAACGACGAATTCGGTGGTCATGCGAAGGGCAGTCGTCGTAGCCATGCCGATTCCGGTGACGGCGGCAGCCTCTGTGCCCCGCTCGTCAACGTCGAGATACACCTTCTGCAGTGCCTTGCCGATGCAGAGCTGACGTGGCGGTTGTCCGGTTCGATCGACTGCCATGCCGCTGAAGTCGGCACGTTTACAGCTCGTTGCGACGCCTGCCCCAAGCTGATCGAGAAGCGGCAGCAGATCGGTCTCCTGCTCGATGTGCAACTTGGGAAGCACGAGATGAATCTCCCTGCTCGCGCCGGCGGCGAGGGACGCAGGCCAGCCGCGCTCCGCGAAGCTTCGCTCGATTCTTCCATTGTCGCCCGAGTCGGGAAGAATCACGTACATCGCTACGTGATCCCCGCTGTATGGCAGGCGCACCATCTGATAACCGCTGTCACGCGAATATCTCATCTCGCCCGTGCGTTGCATCGACGGTACACTGATCTTGCGGCCCGAGCGGAGCGTGAACGGGCGCTGCTGCGTCAGGCTCGTGTTGAATGGAGTGAGCCACTTGCCCTTGAAGTAAACTGCGTTCGCGATGAACAGCAGCGTCGTATCGGGAAGCGGCCTGGTCAGGATGCTCCTGATCTTTCCGTGCGTTGCGCTGTCGGCCCAGCCGTTGATTGCCGCGAGTGCCTGCGTCGAGTGC